>Ga0190275_10002154_pt1 | contig 14250 bp, 8 predicted proteins | sample Popmic550T_FD_133745 | JGI IMG/M metagenome (GOLD analysis project Ga0190275, IMG submission 133745) | Populus adjacent soil microbial communities from riparian zone of Yellowstone River, Montana, USA - 550 T | ecosystem: Environmental > Terrestrial > Soil > Riparian zone > Trees stand | place... | reverse complement strand
GTGGAGGACTTCGCCCGGCAGGTCTCCACCTTTCGTGTGACTCACGCACACTCCGTGCAGGAGCAAGTCACGGCGGTGGCCCGCTTCGGGGAGTTCTTCCTGGGGGGCCTCTTCGAGCTCTACTGGAAGCCCTCCCTGGAGCAGGAGTCGTGACGGTGTGAGCCTCGGCGCGGCTATGCTGGCGGTGTCTCGCTGGCGCTGACCCTGCTCCGAGGCTCGCACCCATGAAACTCACGAACCTGTGGCGCTATGGCCTCCTCCTCCTCTGCGTGGGCTATGGAGTGGCCGTCGGCTGTGGGCCGCTGCAAGAGTCCGAGTCCTCCGCCGAGCTCACCGGGCGGCGCTCGGGGCTCGACAACCAGTGCTCGCCTCCCTCTCTGGTGGTGGATCTCAACCCTGGGAGTGAGCCCCCGTTTCCGGATGGAGGGATCTGGAACCCCAGCGCCCTGGTCGCGGCCAACAGGCAGCTCTTCTTCACCGCGGCGGTCAGTGATGGTGGAGCGGGGCTGTGGAAGAGCGATGGGACGGCCCAGGGCACGCAGCGGATGAAGGACATCTTTCCCGGCCCTTATGGCCCCGTGCCTCTCGCCCTGACACCCGCGCCGGGCGGGCTCTTCTTCCGCGCCAACGATGGCAGCTCGGGCGCGGAGCTGTGGAAGAGCGATGGAACGGACGAGGGCACCGTCCGGGTGAGTGACAGCTGGCCCGGTTTTCGAGGCTCCGAGCCCGACTCGCTGACGGTGATGGGCAACCAGCTCTTCTTGCTGGCCGGGGGGGGGCTGTGGAGGAGCGATGGGACGGAGGGAGGCACGGGGGTGGTGAAGGAAGTCGGGGGCCGCAACCTGACGGCCGTGGGCGATACCCTGTTCTTCTCGGGCATCGACGACGTTCATGGCGAGGAACTGTGGAAGAGCGATGGGACCAGCGCCGGCACGGTGCTGGTGAGGGACATCAACGACAGGTTCGATTCCGCCCCCGAGTTCCTGGTCCCCATGAACGGGAGGCTCTTCTTCAGCGCGGATGACGGGCCCCTGGGGCGCGAGCTCTTCGTGAGCGATGGGACGGCGGCAGGCACCAAGCGGGTGAAGAACATCTGGCCGGATCTCGCCGACTCGAATCCCGCTGGGCTGGTGGTGGCGGGTAACAGGCTCTTCTTCTCCGCGGACGATGGGAGCCGTGGACCCGAGCTGTGGATGAGCGACGGGACGACCGATGGGACGACGATCGTGAGGGACATCCGCACGGGGCGCAGCCATGCCAGTCCCCGCTCGATCACGCGGATGGGCGACCAGGTCTTCTTCGTGATGGAGGACTCGACACGAGGCAGCGAGCTCTGGAAGAGCGATGGGACGGAGGCGGGCACCGTGCCCATCAAGAGCATCAAACCCATACCCTCGGGCGGGACTTTCTCTGAGCTGAAGGGGGTGGGGGAGACGCTCTACTTCGCGGGGAATGATGGGGTCAGTGGCCTCGAGCTCTGGAAGAGTGATGGGACGCCCGAGGGGACCACTCTGGTGATGGACATCGTTCCGGGCCGGAGGGGCTCTTCTCCGCGCGGACTGACGCGAGTCGGGCTGAAGCTCTACTTCGTCGCATGGGATCCCGTGCATGGGGACGAGCTGTGGTCGATGGAGCTGTGCGATCGCTCCCCCCCGCAGCTGACGTGCCCGGCCGACTTCACCTTCGAGGCGAGCTCCCCCAACGGCGTAGCCGTGCCGTATGGCGTGTCCGCGGCGGATGACGTCACCGATCCCCTCGAGCTCGAGTACAGCCATGCGCCCGGGAGCACCTTCTCGTTGGGAGTGACGCCGGTCACCGTGAGCGCGCGGGATGAGGGGGGCAACACGGGGACCTGCTCGTTCCAGGTGACGGTCCAGGACACCGTGGCTCCCACCATGACCTGCCCCCGGCCGATCTTCTTCCAAGCGACCGGGTCGGGGCCTGTCGAAGTCCCCTATCCGGATCTGCAGGCCGTGGACGCGGTCTCCCCCGTGATGGTCGCGTTCGAGCCTCCGGCGGGGACCCTGTTCGACGTGGGAGAGAGCACCTCGGTCCTGGCCACCGCCCGGGACTCTTCCGGGAACGAGCGGACGTGTCGCTTCAACGTGACGGTGGAGATCCCGAGCGATGGAGACGACGAGGAGTCGGGTTGCGCCTGCGGGGCCTCGGCGTCAGGGGCCTCCGGGTGGGGAGCGCTGCTCCTGTTGCTGGCGCTGACCCGGCTGCGACACGCCGTCAGGTGAGGTTGCGAAAAGTGCGCACCTGCTTCACGAGTTCTTCGACGTTCTGACGCAATTCGGGTGGGATGCGCGCCCAGGTATTGCCTTGAGGGTGAGCCGATTCGGCCATCTTGGAATCCTCTGCCTCCAGAACCTCAACCGCGAGCAAGTGCCACGATAAGAGCAGGTGGTCTGCCTCGGAGAGAGGCATTTCAAGGAGCCTCTTAAGCCACCCTGCCACCAGCCGAGGCCTGAAGGCGACGATGAGACCCAACGCGAGCTGAAAGAAGGGTGGAATCTCCTGGACCTGCTCTTGAGAGATCCAGTCCAACCATGCATCCACCAGGCGGGACGCGGAAGAATCACCTTTAGAAGCCTTCAAAATGGCTAGGCTCAGAGTGACAACGGTTCTGACGGGGCGATAGAGCGGTTCGTTCGAATTCCCGTATAGGGCCAGCCATTCCTCCAAGTTCCTGATGCGCTCAGCCTCGCTACCAAAGAGGGCGAGCCGCGCTCTGGACCAGGCAACTTCAAAACGGAAAGGTTCCTCCTGAAGAGCCCCGAAACGAGCGACGATCCTTTCCGAGATGGCGATGAGCGGCTCTGTCTGCTGCGTCGCGGTGTAGATCCTAACCAACGTGCCCCAGGCCTTGAGCGTCATGCCCTCAACGCTTACGAGATCAAGCTTGGGCAGTGCGGCCAGGAATGCCTCTATGGCTGCAGTCGCCTCAGCGTGCTTTCCCTGCGCATCCATGGCGACTCCGCGAGCCAGTTGTGCGAATGGCTTGACATTGGAATGCGTCGGGACAGTGCTCAAGAGCACGAGGTCCGCTTCCTGGATGGCGCGCTCTGGTTCCTCGTTCATGATCAAGAGGGCGAGGCTCAAGCGTGCCAAAGTAACGGATGACTGCACAACGGGAGTGTTGACATGCTGGAAGTGCTCCACGATGAAGGGGAGGAGGAGCTGCATCTGCTCAGGTGTTGCTGAGACTTCGTGGAGAGTGGTGAGGAGTTCGGCCAGGAGGTCTGGCAGCAAGTCCATATTCGTCAAGGATTCTTGCTGCAGAAGCTCATGGATTTGCTCTCGACCCAGGTCCGCTTCGTCTGGGACGTTCAGTTTTGCGGCGGCATCGAGCAACTGGCGTGCGGTAACTCCTGCCCATTTTTCGACTACGGCGGTTCTCTTCTCTTCGAGAAGGGCTTGCTGGCACTCAGCCCAGAACCGCTCTCGTTCGCGCTGTCCTTCCTCGGAGCTTGCGCGGCGCAGGGCCTCCTCGGCTTGGAGGAGAGCGAGCTCAGCCGCTCGGGTCGAGCCTCTGGCTTCGGCGCCTTGTCGGAGCGCCGTCACCACATGCTCCAGTTCCTCCGCGCGGTACCAATATGCGAGGAAATCCACGAGCGGTTCGAGCACCGGGCGTCCCTTGCGGTATTGGTACCAGAGCCGGAACAGCCCCTCGCTCAGTTCGTAGAAGGTCCCTTTGCCTCCGGAACGAGCGACAGGGCGCACGTGCCCATCCTTCTCCAAGCGGTGGATGAGGGTAGAGAGCGTCCGCTCGGGGAGACGGCTGCGCTTTGCGATCTCCTTCATCGTCAGGTTGGTGGGTGCCAGGGCCATCGTCGTGACGATGGCCCGCTCACGAGCTGGCAACTGAGAGAGGCGCGCCTCGAAATAGGCCGTCTGGGCGTCGAGCAAGGCCCGCAGCTCCTGGACGAGTGAGCCAATGCCCGCGGCCTCCCGGATGGCGGTGAAGGCCATCACGATCGAGCGAGGCAGGCCGCCGGTCAGCCGATGGATGACTCGGAGCCGCAATCTCCCATCCTTCCCCTCAAGGAAGTTCTCCGAGCCTTCGCGCGGGTGTAGTTGAACGAGCTTGCGCAGGAGTTCCGCGGTCTCGGACTCTGTCAGGTGATCGAGGTCCCGTTCCTTCAGATGTGCATAGAGCGGTTCCTTCGGGTCGTTGAGCGGGTTGTTCAGGTAGTACGTGGGCGTGGTGCTGACGAAGAGGAAATGGCGGTTGTGCAGCAGCAGCGAGCGCAGCTGCCGGGTCTGCTCCTTGCGCTCCTTGGGGCCGAAGCTTCCCAGCAGTGCATCCAGGTTCTCCATCAGCACGAGCAGTACGCGCTGACGCCGGTCGGCCTCAGCCGAGAGTAGTTCAGCCAGCTCTAGGAAATAGCCCTCCTCGTCACCGACACCTTCGAGCTTGTCGAGCCGGGCCAGCAGGTCCGCGTCCTTCGTCTCTTCCGCCAGACGCTCGCCGATGGTCTTCAGCAGTGTGGCAGCGGAATAGACCTCGTATGTGTCCGCCTCTCCTAGCCACAGCGGGAGGTAGGCCTTGTTGAGCATGCCGTCCGTCTTCACCCGGTAGTGGATGACTCCGGCGAGGTGTGTCTTCCCCATCCCACGCTGCCCACGCAGTAGCCAGTGCTGGCGCGTCATCCCATCCGCTTGCTCGCGCAGGTTGCCGAGGAGCTCATCCAGCAGCGCGGTGCGGCCTGTCAGCAGCGCGTCGAGCTGCTCGGGTTGGGTGTCACGAGGATTGTAGAGGGAGGGACCTGCGCTCATCGTGTGCGCTCCTGCCAGTAGCGACGGAACAAGCGTGAAGCGAGCGTGAAGTCCTGCCCGTCCATGTGCACGGGCAGATGAGTCACGAGCCACTCGAAGGTGGATGCCTCTTTCGTGCCACCCAGCCTGGCCTTCACATCATCCAGCTTGAGTGTGCCGGCCTGGGCGAGCCGGTCGATCACTGCTTCCACCCGGTCGGCCCGCGTGGGCTCTTCCTCGGCGAACTGGTTGAGCTGGGCCTTCACTTCCGCGAAGACGGCAGGCATGCGCAGGTAGGTGGCCAGTGCGTCATCCAACTCCCTGGGTCCCAGCTTCCGCTCACGTGTCACCGAGGCTAGGTGGCTCAGGAAGCGCAAGGCAGGGTAGGGCATTGCGAGATCGAAGTTCTCGCGGAACCAGTCAAGATCCCCCGGCTCCAGCACGAGCCCCGTTCCCATCAGCACACGACGGAGCTGGATCTCCAACGTCCGCGCTGGAAGGGGGGGAAGCGGGAACGACGCGAGAGACCCAAAGAGTCCCGGGAGCGTCAAGTGCAGGGTGTTGCGAGCGAAGTGCATGAGGTTCGCCGAGCCCGCGACGATCACCGTTGCCTGGGTCTGCTCGACGGCGCTGCCCAGCACGGTGAGGAACGCCTTCGCGGGCTCGCGCTTCTTCAGGTGCTCCAAGAAGAAGACGAGCTCGTCGAGAATGAGGACCAGCCGCCGCTTCCGGCCTCCTGCGAGCGTTCTAAGCGCAGCGGGGAGCGCCACCTCCCAGCCCCGCTCGCGCACTTCACGCAGGGCTGCCGTGTGGGGCTTGCCAGTGGAGCGTGCCTGGAGCGCCGCGGTAAACCCCTCGGGTGAGCGGTGCTGTTCGCCATCAAGGAGCTCAACCCGGAAGCGCTCTCCCAGCGTCTCTGCCAGCCGGTACAGCAGCGAAGTCTTCCCTGAGCGGCGCGGCGCGAGGACGAGGGTGTGCTCGCGTCTCTCGATCCGTCCTTGTAGCTCGGCGAGCTCCGCCTCGCGTTCCAGGAAGTCCGGGCCCATGACCACGCTCCCCTCCATGCGCGTGGCGCTGGGGAAGCGAACCGACTCACCTCGCCGGAGCTGCACCAGCCCCGGTGCAAGCACCTCGCGGATGAGCTCGGACGCCAGGTCTCGGAACTCCCCAGCCTCCAGCCGGAAGACCTTTCCCGGATCAAGGCGTGGGTCGACTTGAGCAAGATCCAAGGTGCTCGCGGCCGCGGCCCACCGCAAGGTGGGACCCAGCTCTGGGCGAAGCGCCTCGTCCAGCCGCTGCAGAGGCTCGATGTCGCTGGCCCCCTCCACGAGGAACAAGAGGCTCGCGTTGCGGAGCCCCTCCACTTCGGGGAAGCAGGTCAGCAGCCGGCCGGTTCTGAGTCCTTCGCGACGCAGGCGCATGGTGTCTACCTCCTCCGAGGGGAGTGGCTCCGTGAACGCGACGAGGCATCCGCGGTGCGTTTGAGGTCATCAAAGAGGGAGTCAGCGATGTAGAGGGTCTCGCTGAGCGCGAAGCTCATCTCGCGATGACGCTCATGGAGCGACTGCCCGGTGCGCACGCGCTCGTAGACGAGGTGATGGTCCTTCTTGTCCCAGCCCTCCTGGAACGCGGTGACGATCTGCACCTCGATGCGGTACTGGCCCTGGCTCGGATCCCGAGGGGCGAACAACCCCTTGCGGCACCGCTCCCCGCTCTTGCGCTTCGGTGGACGCACGCGGATGAGGTCCTCGAAGCTGTTGTCGATGAGCCGGAAGCCTTCTGCGAGGTGCTGCTGCGCTGGGGAGAGTGAGCGTCGGCGGCTCGCGTCGTAGGTGATTTCGAGGCGATCGCACAGCAGCTCCACATCCGAGAGGAAGTTCGCGACGATGCGGAAGCGGCCCAGGTCCTTGAGGTCGGCCAGGTTGTGAAAGCTCTTGGGGGGCGCCTCGGTTCCGGCTTCATGCCACTCGCGCGCCATCTTCTCGAGGATGCTCTCCGGGCTCTTGCGCAGGTGGGCGGCGTCCACGCGGAAGAGGAACCGTCTCCGCTCGTGGACGGGGAGTCCTTGCTGGATCTCCGTCAGCAGGGGGCCCAGCTGAGCGATCAGCGCGAGCCCTACCGCCTCGTAAGGACGGGTCTGCTCTTCAATCCAGGCGAGCACCTCGGTCAGGCGCTCCTCGCGACTCCTCGGCTTTCCCTCGCGCCAGGACTCGAAGTGCTGGTCCAAGAGCCTTCGAGTGAAGGGCGCCAGCTCTCCCGTCATGAAGAATGGGCCTGCCATGCGTCCTCCAGATGCACAACAACCTAGTTATACAACAACCTAGTTGGCCAACAAGATAGTTGTGCAACTGGGTTGTTGTCAAAGTGGCTCGTGGAACTGTGAGGTACTGTGCGAGAAAGGTGCCAGCCAAGCACTGGCGGCACCCACTTCCCGTACTCGGAGGTCCTCCGCAGGGGAGGCAGGCACGCGGTGTCAAGACTGGGAGGGAGTAAGCTCCCGGGCCTCTTCCGCCATGAGACTCCCTGCCTACATCCTCCTGCCGATCGTCGGCGCCGTGGTGCTCGTCGTGACCGTGCTGGGCTCCTGGCTGTGGCCAGCGCCGACCGTGTCCTTGCCGAGCGTGCCTCCTCCGGTCCTCCCAGCGCCGGTTGCCGCGGAGGCTCCTCCTTCGCCCATGCCCAGGCCCGTGGCGCGGCCCTCCTCCAGCAAGCCGGTTCAACCGGTGAAGGAGCCGCCGAGCCCTGTGGCAATGCCTGCCGAGCCGGTGCAGCCAGCAGACGCGGTGCCCTCCCGGCCCCCAGACGCCCCCCGAGGATCCCAGATCACGGACCTGAGCGCGGAGCAGAGGAGCGAGATCAAGAGCAAGTTCTTCTCCATCAAAGATCGGAGTGCCGAGCTGGCGGAGCGGGGCGCGGCGGAGCTCGTGCGCCAGCGAGAGGAGGCCCGGGCTCGTGGCGACCAGGAAGAATTCCAGCGCCTGGACCAGATCATCCGCGCCCGCCAGGACCGGATGAACATGCTCCGCCAGCGAAGAACAGAGCTCGAGCCCGAGGAGCAGGCGGGCCCGCCCCTGCAGTGAGGTGGAGCCCACGGATTCCGTCGAGCTCCTCAGGGCCTGGCGTGTGCCTCCAGCCATTGGGAGGCTCTTTGGAAGAAGGCCTGCTGGGAGTTCTGCCGCCAGAACTCTCGCGTCCCGGTGGCCAGCCGGAGCGCGCGCTCTTCCCCGCGCGCTGGGCCTTCAACAGCTCGGCCACGCTGTCGCCCGTGAAGGGGAGGTGCCCGTAGAGCGCCTCATAGAGCGAGGCGCAGAAGGAGTAGAGGTCGCTGCGCGCGTCCGCTCGCCGGCCCTTCAGCACCTCGGGCGCCATATAGCGCGGCGTGCCCAGCCAGGTGCCCGGTACGGGAGGCTACCCGCTCTGTCCAGGAGCAGGCCGGGCTGCCAGCCCCTCGGCCAGGCGCGGGCGTGTCCACGAAGTGCCACGGGCCGCCCTCGCGAGCGGCCCCGGCCGGTGCGGCTAGCGCTTGAAGTGCGTCGCCACCACGCTGGCCACCGCGGCGGTGAGCTTCTTGCCGGTGGGGATGTGGAGGAACTCGTTGGGCCCATGCGCGTTGGAGCCCGGCCCGAGCACACCCGTGATCAGGAACTGGGCCTCCGGGAAGCGCTTGCCCAGCATCTCCATGAAGGGGATGGTGCCGCCCTCGCCCATGGCCATGGAAGGCTTGCCGAAGAAGGCCTGGCTGGCCTCCGCCGTGGCCTTCTCCAGCCACGGTGCCAGCGCTGGCGCGTCCCAGCCCGCGCTGGCCTTCTCGCCCTCGAAGGTCACCTTGGCGCCGTACGGGGGGTTGCTCTCCAGCGCCTCCTTGAGCGCCTTCGTGGCCGCCGTGGGATCCAGGCGCGGAGGGATGCGCATGCTCAGCTTCAGCGAGGTGAAGGGGCGCAGCACGTTGCCCGCACTCCCCAGCGCCGGCATGCCCTCCGAGCCGGTGATGGACAGCGCCGGGCGCCACGTCCGGTTCAGGATCAGCTCCGTGCCGTCGTTCGTCACCGGCCGAGCCCCTTCCACCCACGGGAAGCGGCTGTACACCTCCTGGCCCAGCACCTGCGCCACCGCCTTGGCCTGCTCCAGGCGGGCCGGGGGGATCTGCACGTGCAGGCCCTCGACGCGCACCCGGCCGGTGGCCACCTCATCCACGCGATCCAGGAGCTGACGCAGGATGCGGAACGAAGAGGGGACGATGCCGCTGGCGTCACCGGAGTGCACGCCCTCGGTGAGGATGTCCACGCGCAGGTTGCCCGAGATGAGTCCGCGCAGGCTCGTGGTCATCCACAGCTGCTCATAGTTGGCGCAGCCCGAGTCCAGGCACACCACCAGGGACGGCTGGCCAATGCGCGGCGCCAGCGCCTCGATGTAGGCCGGCAGATCGTACGAGCCGCTCTCCTCGCACGCCTCGATGATCACCACACAGCGGGAGTGGGGCAGCTTCTGCTCTTTCAGCAGGCGGAGGGCCGCCAGCGACGCAAAGGAAGAGTACCCGTCATCCGCGCCGCCGCGGCCAAAGAGCTTGTCACCCTCGCGCACCGGCTCCCAGGGGCTCAGCCCCTGCCGCCAGCCCGTCATCTCCGGCTGCTTGTCCAGGTGGCCGTAGAGCAGGACGGTGTCCTTCCCCTCGCCGGGGATCTCCATGAAGATGACCGGCGTGCGCGGCTCGCCCTTCTCGTTCTGCAGCCGCACCACCTCCACTTTGAGGCCCGGGATGTGGGCCGCCTGCGTCTGGGCCCAGTCGGCGATCAGCTTCACCGCCTGCTCCATGTGCCCCTTCTTTGCCCACTCAGGCTCGAAGGCCGGGGACTTGTTGGGGATGCGGATATAGCGCTCGAGCTGCGGGAGGATCTCCTTCTCCCAGATGCTCTCGGAGGAGGCCAAGGCAGTGGTGTGGTTCATGCGGCTTTATCCACTACGGACCCCCCCCGGATGCAAGGCCGAGTTGCTGTCCTGGAGGACAGGCGCCCCGCTGGCTGGCCACCCGTTTGACGCGCCATGCCGAGCCCGCCCACGAAGGCGAGACGCGGGGAGGAACCGCGATTGTTGGAACGCCAATAAATGAGGGAGCTTAGGGCGCCCGGGTCGCGTGGAGCCCTCTGTCGTGATGTGCTAGAGCCCATCCCCGTTTGCCGGGAGGAAGTATTATGCGCGAGTTACGGCTTGGGCTCCTGCAGAGCTGGCGGGTGTGGTCCTGCGCGGTGGCGTTGCTGGGGCTGGGGGCGACGAGCTGTGGCTCGGAGGAGGAGCCGCCGCCTCCAGGGCAGGTGGATGTGGAGGCTCCGAGCCGCATCGACGTCACGGGTGGGGTGCGGGCCGGGGCGTTCATCAGCGGGGAGACGACGCTGGATGCCGTGGCGGAAGACAACTCTGGCCGCGTGGCCAAGGTGTCCTTCTTCGTCGGCGGCGTGCTGGCCTGCGCGGATGGGACGGCACGGGACTCGGGCGCCACGTTCTCGTGCGTCTGGGATACGAGCAACACCCTTCCGGGGGACTATCAGCTCCTGGCCACGGCGCAGGACGCCGCGGGCAACACCAAGGCCTCCGTGCCCATCGCCTTCTCGGTGGGAGACGGCCTGCCGCCGACCATCTCCGGCTTGGGGGCGAACCCCACCTCCGTGAACGAAGGGCAGAACACGAGCCTCTCGGTGACCGCGAGCGATCCCAATGGAGACACGCTCACCTATGCGTGGAGCCAGGTGTCACCCGCCTCGCCCGCGGGCACGTTCACCAACGGGGGCACTGCGGCGCCGACGTGGACCGCGCCACTGCTGTCGGCAAACACGACCTTCACGCTGCGGGTGACGGTCTCGGACGGCCATGGGGGGACCGCGCAGCGCACGGTGGATCTGCAGGTGGTGAATGTCGCGTCCGCGAACCGTGCTCCCGTGGTGGATGCCGCCATCACCGCGCCGCCGACGGCGCTCGCCGGGGATACCGCCGCGCTCTCCATCGGGGCCACGGATCCGGATGGGGATCCGCTGACCTATTCGTGGCGGACCAGTCCCTCGGGCTCCGGCACTTTCAGCAACGAGGACACTGCCTCCGCCAGCTGGCGTTCCGGGGACACCGGGGCGGACACCAACCAGACCCTCCAGGTCACCGTGTCCGATGGAGTGGCTTCCGTCACGCGCTCGGTCACCGTGAGGGTCACCGTGCCCAGGTATGGCGCGGACATCCAGCCCATCTGGAACCAGGTGTGCACGAGCTGTCACGACAACACGTCTCCGAGCGGGGGGATGAACCTGCTGGCTGGGAGCTCTCACAGCAGCATGGTCGGAGTGAACGGCATCAACAGGTGCGGCGGGAGCTTCTCCATCCAGCGGGTGAGGGTGAATCAGCCCAACAGCTCCCTCCTGGTGCGGAAGATCGAGGGCAGCACCTGCGGCAACCGGATGCCCCGGAACGACACGGCCTACTTCGTCAACAACCCGGGGTTCATCACCCGCATCCGCTCCTGGATCCTCGGGGGCGCGCTCAACAACTGAGCGCTCAACTGAGCGCCTCTTCAGACGGGTGCTTCAGCAGGTAGTCGCCGTACTCCTCGCGCAGCTTCGTCTTGAGGAACTTGCCCGTGGACGTCCGAGGGATCTGCGGCACGAAGAGGTAGGCATCCGGGAGCCAGTACTTCGCGAAGTGTCTCTCCAGGTGTGTGGCCAGCTCCTCCTTCGTGGCGGACTGCCCCGGCTTGAACACCACCGCCGCCAGCGGGCGCTCGTCCCACTTGGGGTGGCGCCCCGCGAACACCGCAGCCTCGAGCACCGCCGGGTGCGCCATCAGCGCGTTCTCCAGCGCCACCGAGCTGATCCACTCCCCGCCTGACTTGATCACGTCCTTGGCGCGGTCCGTGATCCGCACGTAGCCGTCGCGATCGATGGTGACGACGTCGCCCGTCTTGAACCAGCCGTCCTTCGTGAAGCGATCCTTGCCCTCGTCGCCGTAGTAGGACGAGGCGACCCAGGGCCCACGCACCTCCAGCTCGCCCATCGTCTCCCCATCCCACGCGAGGATCTGCCCTGTGTCGCTCACGTGGCGCTGCTCGACGAAGGGCACCGGGAAGCCCTGGGAGGCGGACACCGCGAGCTTCGTCGCCGCGTCCGCGTCCGCATGGTGCCGCTTCAGCCGTGCGAGCGTTCCCACCGGGTTCAGCTCCGTCATGCCCCAGGCGTGCGTCACCTCCAGGCCGTGCCGCTTCAGGAAGCCGTCGATCATCGCGGGCGGAGCCGCCGAGCCACCGATGACCATGCTGCGGATGGAGCGCAGGTCCCACCGCTTGGGCTCTTGATCCAGCAGCGCCAGGATGCCCAGCCAGATGGTGGGCACTCCGCCCGCGAGGGTCACCTTCTCCTGCACCATCAGCTCCAGCAGCGAGGCCGGATCCAGGTGCGGCCCGGGTAAGACGATCTTCGCACCAGTGGCCACCGCGTCGAAGGGCAGGCCCCACGCAGCCGCGTGGAACATGGGCACCACGGGGAGCACCACGTCCTGCTCGCGCATACCGAGCACGTCCCCCATGCAGCAGGCCAGCGTGTGCAGCACGATGGAGCGGTGGCTGTAGAGGACACCCTTGGGGTTGCCAGTGGTGCCGGAGGTGTAGCAGAGCATCGCCCCAGCGCGCTCCTGCTGCTCGGGGAAGTCGAAGGTGTCCGGCTCGGGCGCCAGCAGCTGCTCGTAGTCGATCCGGCTGCTGGGGGCGGGGCCGTCATCCGGGACGACGATGACGCGCTCGATGGAGCGCACGGAGCCCTCGAACTTCTCGAAGAGCGGCAGCAGCGAGCGATCCACCACGAGGACGCGGTCCTCAGCGTGGCGGGCGATGTAGCCGAGATCGTTGGGGTGCAGGCGCAGGTTGAGCGTGTGGAGCACCGCGCCCATGGCGGGCACGGCGAAGTAGAGCTCCAGGTGCTGGTGGTGGTTCCAGCAGAGCGAGGCGACGCGGTCTCCCGGCTTCACCCCGAGCCGCCCCAGGGCGCTGGCGAGCCGGCCCGCGCGGCGGTGGAAGTCGGCGTAGGTGTAGCGATGGAGCGATCGGTCTGGCCGCCGGGTGACGATCTCGGAGCGGCCGTGGAAGGTCCGAGCCCTCTCCAGGAAGTGGGTGAGGGTGAGCGGGAAGTCCATCATCCGTCCGGTGAGCATGGGCGCAGTCCCCCGTAGTAGGCGTTAGGCGTGGCCGCGGCGGTCCAGGCCCCCGCGGTGGAGCCGCATGCTAGCGGATGTGCTGGGACGATGGCCCAGCCCGTGAGCGGCTACGGCTGCTGGCGCTCGAAGTGGTAGGCGCTCGTCCTGAAGAGGACACCCCCCGACTGGGTCCCGGTGATCCACAGATCGCCGGCCGGCGTGTCGAAGCCCTCTATCTGAAGGGCCGCGAAGCCAGGAGGAACGGGCAGGTGGACCACGCTCCACTCCCCCTGGTGCTTGCGCAGCACGTAGGAGGTCCCCAGGGTGACCCAGACGTCACTGCCATCCTGGCTGACCCAGAGGTCCTGCACCGCCGGAGAATGCCCATCGAGCTCGGGGACGGTGGCCTCGAACTGCCACCAGTCGCCTGGAATCCAGCGCAGCACGTCCAGGTTGGTGGCCGCGTAGAGGTGCTTCTCGCTCGGACCGGCGATGGCGGTGAGCGGGCCGAGCCCCATGCTCGAGGACGGAGTCCATGTGCCCAAGGAGTGGCGCAGCCCGAACGCCGCGAGCTGGTGGCTGTCGCTCCCCACGCCGATCCGGGGCGCGGAGGTGTCTCCCCACAAGGCCTGGAACTGCTCGCCCAGGCCTGAGGTGGTGGACTCCTGTGCCCACGCGCCACCCGTCCACCGCAGCACGCCACCGCCGCTGCTGGCCACCCAGGTCGAGTCCGTCCCGGTGTAGAGCGCGGGCGGCTGGATGGCGGCCCGTCCATTCGTCACGAAGCCGACGGGCGCCCAGCTCTGTCCATCGAATCGGAAGACAGGGGAGGGGCAAGGGAGGAGCGGGTTGCAGGGGCCGGAAGAGGGGGCCTCATTGATGGCCCAGACGTTGGTGGAGTCCGTGCCCTGGAGCCTGAAGGGCTGGAAGCCAGGGAGGTCCACGGTCGTGGCGGAGAAGCGGCCGTTGCTGAAGCGCACCACCTGGGCTGCCACCCCCGCCTCGGAGCGGGCCCGGGCGGCGAGGAAGACATCGTCGGGGCTGCTTCCCCAGAGTCCTTGGAGCTCGTAGGGGCCGTCGACAGTGTACTGGTGCCGCAGGCACAGGCCGTTGGCGCACTCGTTGATCTGGAGTCCCTCTGGGATGACGCCTGCGTCGACGTCCCCAATGGGGCACGCACCTCTGGTGAAAACACCGCCATCGCAGGTGTCGGGGATGCCGCTGTCGGGGATGCCGCTGTCGGGGATACCGCTGTCGGGGATACCGCTGTCGGGGATACCGCTGTCGGGGATACCGCTGTCGGGGATGCCGCTGTCGGGGATATCGGTG
>Ga0190275_10002153_pt1 | contig 14252 bp, 9 predicted proteins | sample Popmic550T_FD_133745 | JGI IMG/M metagenome (GOLD analysis project Ga0190275, IMG submission 133745) | Populus adjacent soil microbial communities from riparian zone of Yellowstone River, Montana, USA - 550 T | ecosystem: Environmental > Terrestrial > Soil > Riparian zone > Trees stand | place... | reverse complement strand
CTGTTGGCACCGGTGGCAGCGGCCGTGCCTGACGGTTCCCGGGTGCTGGTACCGGACATCGAGTTCACCTCGAATGTCTTCCCCTGGGCGGTGCACGCGGACCGGGGTGTCACCGTGACGACCGCGCCCGCCGGCCGACTGGCCGAAGCGGTGCGGCCGGGCATCGATGTGGTCGCCTTCTCGGCCGTGCAATCGGCAACCGGTGAGGTTGCCGACGTCGGCGCGATCCTGGCGGCGGCCCGGGAGGTCGGTGCGCTCACCGTGATGGACAGCTCGCAGGCGACGGGCTGGTTGCCGATCGATGTCACCGGCTGCGATGTGGTGGTCTGCGCTGCCTACAAGTGGCTGTGCAGCCCGCGCGGAACCGCGTTTCTGGTGCACCACCCGTTACTGGCGGAGCGGCACCCGTTGCTGGCGGAACGACTGAAACCGCTTGCGGCGGGCTGGTTTGCCGGCGACGTCGTGCATGACTCCTATTACGGGTTGCCACTGCGCCTGGCGCAGGACGCGCGACGGTTCGACATCTCGCCGGCCTGGCATTGCTGGGTGGGGACCGCTCCCGCACTGGACGTGATCGCGTCCGTCGGCGTGGCCGCAATCGGCGAGCACAATGTTGCGCTGGCGAATCGATTCCTGGGTGCGCTGGATCAGCCGTCGTCCAATTCCGCGATCGTCAGTGTTGCGGCCGACCCGGATGCGGTCGGCCGGCTGAACGATGCGGGTGTGCGGTTCGGTGTTCGGGCCGGGCGGGTGCGGGTGGCGTTTCACCTGTACTCGACCGAGCGGGATGTCGATCTGGCGGTCGCTGCTGTGCGTGGCTGAGCCCGCTCACCTTTGCCCAGCCCGTCATCAGGACTGCGGCGGGTCTTCGCCGACCAGGCCGTCGACAGCCTCCCGAAAGAGGTCGGCGTGGCCGACGTGCCGGGCATATTCGTCATGCAGGTCCACGAGCACGCGTCGGGCGTTCGGCTTCTCACCGGGGTCGAAGGTGAACCGCACCGGCCGGTCGATGTCCTGGATGCGTCCATGCATCCGCACGGCCGTCCAGTCGTCAACCCAGGCAAGGTGCTTGATGAGCCGGGCAAGCGTCATTGCCGATGGCGGGTGTGCCATGTTGAGCGCTTGCGCGTCCAACCCGCCGGATTTCCAGGCGAACTGCGCCCGTGACCGGTCGAGCGCGAAGATCAGCATCTCTGCCTCGCCGGCCGCCGACGCCGGCGCGGTGATCGAGGTGTTCGGCGCGATGTCGTTCGTCATGCTCAGCATGCTAATTTCCCGCCCCGGGGCACCGCGCGCAGCGACCATCCGCGGAGCGCAGACTCGATGAGAACCCCGGGCGGGGACAGTCCTAGCTGGAAGAACGCCCCGCGACCATCGGACGAAAGGCACGCCATGAGCCCGCAACGGGCGGATGAGACGAGGGACGGCGTCGACCTCACCAACCTCGACAAGCCCCTGGTCGACGGTGAGGACACGACGAAACGCGACCTGGTCGACTATCTCGACGCTGTCGCCGACCGCATCGTGCCGGTCCTGGCCGACCGCCCCCTTTCGGTGATCCGGGTGCGGCCCGGCCAGCCGCCGTTCATGCAGAAGAACCTGCCGAAATACACCCCGGACTGGGTCGCGCGGACCACCGTCTGGGCGGAGGCGTCGCGGCGGGAAGTGAACTATGCGCTGTGCAACGACCGGCGCACGCTGCTGTGGCTGGCCAACCAACGCGCCGTCGAGTACCACCCGAACCTGTTCACCGTGGCCGGCCCGCACCCCACGCATCTGATCCTCGACCTCGACCCGCCACCCGACGGAAACTTCCGGGCGGTCATCGACACCGCTTTCCTGGTGAGGCAGGCGCTGGCCGATGCCGGGATGGCCGGGGCCCTGAAGACAAGTGGGGCGAAGGGCGTCCACGTCTTCGTCCCGCTGCAGGATGGCGTCGAACACGAGGAGGCGGCCGCCGCCACCCGGGCGATCGCGGCCCGCGCCGAAAGACTCGATCCGACAATCGCGACGACGGCGTACATCATCGAGGACAGGGCCAACAAGGTGTTCGTGGACTCCACCCGCGCCGGCGGCGCGACCGTCGCGGCCGCCTACAGCCCCCGGATCCGGCCCGGCGTTCCCGTGTCATTTCCGCTGTCCTGGGACCAACTCGATCGCGTCACCCCCGCCGACTTCACGATCCGAACCGCCCTCGCCGAACTCGGCGACCGCGATCCGTGGCGCGAACTCATGCCGCCGCCGCAGACACTGCCCGACGATGTGCTGGAGGAGGGACGGGGCATCCCGATTGCCCGGGTGCAAGCCATGCACGAGGGCAAGCGGCGGGCGCGGGCCAAGCGGCAGTAACGCCGAAACAACCCAAGACCTCGAAACACCCGGCGTAGCAACCTCATCATGCGAGAACCGGGGTTGTGGTCGGCGGCACCTGGGAGTACGACGGTCGGTGGCCGCGGCAGCCCAACGGCGTCGCGTCCGGTCCGCGCCGGCCGGCGCGGACCCCTCAAAGACGAGGAGATCGAATGTCCGGCAACCGCGCAGTGACCTATCAGGGACCGATGAAGGTCCTGGTAGAAACCATCGATTACCCCACCTTCGAGTTGAAGGACGGGCCAGGAGTGAACCCGGCCAACGTCGGCCGCAAGGTTCCCCACGGCGCCATCCTCAAGGTGGTCACCACCAACATCTGCGGGTCCGACCAGCACATGGTCCGTGGCCGCACGACCGCACCCGAGGGCTTGGTCCTCGGCCACGAAATCACCGGCGAGGTGGTCGAGGTCGGGCCGGGCGTCGAGTTCGTCAAGGTCGGTGACCTGTGTTCGGTGCCGTTCAACATCGCCTGCGGGCGCTGTAAGAACTGTAAGGAGGGCAAGACCGGGATCTGCCTGAACGTGAACCCGGACCGCCCCGGATCGGCCTACGGATATGTCGACATGGGCGGCTGGGTCGGCGGGCAGGCCGACTACGTCCTGGTGCCGTACGCGGACTGGAACCTGCTGGTCTTCCCCGACAAGGCGCAAGCGCTGGAGAAGATCACCGACCTGACGATGCTGTCCGACATCTTCCCCACCGGATTCCACGGCGCCTACACGGCCGGCACCAAGACCGGCTCGACTGTCTACGTGGCCGGCGCCGGCCCGGTCGGCATCGCCGCGGCGGTGTCCGCCCAACTGCTCGGCGCCTCCGTCGTCATCGTCGGGGACCTGAACGAGGACCGGTTGGCGCAAGCCCGCCGGATCGGCTGCGAGACCGTCGACGTTTCTAAGGGCGATCCCCGGGACCAGATCGAGCAGATCCTGGGCGTCCCCGAGGTGGACTGCGGCGTCGACGCCGTCGGCTTCGAGGCACACGGGCACGGCAAGGAGGCCGGCAAGGAAGCACCCGCCGCGGTCTTGAACTCCTTGATGGAACTCACCGCGGCCGGCGGCGCCCTCGGCATTCCGGGGCTGTACGTCACCGGTGACCCCGGCGCCGGCGACGAGGCCGCCAAGATCGGGTCGCTGTCCATCCGGCTCGGCCTCGGCTGGGCAAAGTCGCACTCGTTCACCACCGGTCAGTGCCCGGTGATGAAATACCACCGCGGGTTGATGAACGCCATCCTGGCGGACAAGGTGCACATCGGCGATGCCGTGAACGCGACAGTCATCGGCATCCAGGACGCACCGCAGGGCTACGCCGACTTCGACTCCGGAGCGGCCCGGAAGTTCGTGCTCGATCCGCACAACTACACCGGCAAGGTGACTGCGTCCAGCAACTGACGGTCCCCGTTGAGGGTTCGGTTTCCTGCACCATCCTTAGGGGCCCCACCCGACCGAACACCGATCCGCTCGCCTGCAGCACCCCGGTGGGCGGGCGGATCGGGTTCGTACCCGCCTCCCGTGTTGTCGAACCGACGGCATTCTGCGGTCGCGCACCCCCCAAAGGTGACCCATCACCGGGATGTCCACAGGCGCCGGGCAACGACCCGAATGTTGTCGGGGCCCGGTGATACCGTCGCCCGAATCGATTCGCCAAGCTCCGGGTCCCATGAAGGGCTCGGAAGCGTGGCTTGAACGACACGGAGACTTGACATTCGGGGAGCAGGTGGCGGTGATCACGTTCCGGCGCCCGGAGCGCCGGGAACCGCCGCCGATGGTGATTCGTCAGGTTGCGGTTCCATCGCCGCCGAGGCTCCCCGACCGGCAGCCCGCGCAACCACCCGTCTGGTGGGTGCTGCTACCCGTCTTCGGTGCGCTGGCCGCGATGGCCTTGATCTTCACGGCCGGCGGCAGCGGCGTACAGATCGTCGCCGCAGTTCTTTTCGGAATGTCGGCATTGGCCATGGTCGGGGCTCAGCTGGCCCGCCTGGGTGCCGATCGGACCCGACGGATAGCAGCAGAGCGCCGGGACTTCCTGGCGCAACTCGCGCAGATCCGGCGGAAGGCCAGGTCAGCGGCTGTTGACCAAGCGAAGGCGTTGTTCTGGTTGCATCCCGACCCGCGCGGGCTGCAGTCGCTGATCCGAACCAGCCGGTTGTGGGAACGCCGAGCTGTCGATCCCGATTTCGCCACCGTGCGGATCGGCGTCAGCGATCAAGAGCTGATCCTTGACCTCCGGCGCGGCGAAACCGCGCCATTGGAAGAGGTCGACATTCAGTCCGCAGCCGCCCTGCGGCGGTTGCTCCGCTCGCACGGCACCGTGCGGGGGTTGCCGACGACCGTTGCGCTGCGCTCCTTCGCCCACGTGCGGATCGAGGGCGATCCGGTCGCCGCAAGGCGGATGACGACCGCCGCGGCTTTGCAGATGATCACCTGGCACGCGCCCACCGAGTTGCGGGTCGCGTTGTGCGCCTGCGGCTCGGGACTGGGCGCCTGGGACTGGCTCAAGTGGGTCCCACACCTGGTCGATCCGTCGGTACCACCGACGGATCTTTCCCGGTTCGCCGTTGCGGACACCCTGAGCGACCTGGAGGTGCTTCTCGCGGACGAACTCCACGGCCGACAATCCACCCGGTCGGCGGCGGCATCGGGTGGGTCGGACCGAGCTCACCTCGTGGTGATCATCGACGGCGGCTCGATCGGTGACGGCGGGCAACTCGCGGACCCGCACGGCCTGCGCGGGGTGACCGTCATCGATCTGACGGGGGTGCTGGCGGATCGGCCGCGTGCTGGCAGCCTGCGATTGCGGGTCAATCCTCACGACGTTCTGGGCATCACGCAGGACAGCGCGGGACGCGAGATGCAGACCCGCATCTGCACCCCCGACCAGGTCGAATCCGGCGCAGCGGCCGCGACCTGTCGCGCGATCGCGGCGATTCGGATGCCGGACGGCGGCGACGCCCACCAGCCGTTCACGTCGTCGACCGGCCTGCCCGACCTGATCGGGGTGGCCAACATCAGCACCCTGTCGCCGGGCATGTCCTGGCGTCCGCGACCGGCCCGGGATCGACTGCGGATAGCGATCGGGGTCGGCGCCGGTGGGCAGGCCGTCGAACTCGATATCAAGGACTCGGTCCATGGCGGCATGGGACCGCACGGGCTCGTCATCGGTGCGCCGGGCTCCGGAAAGTCAGAGTTGCTGCGGACGCTCCTATTGGGCCTTGCGATCACCCATCCACCGGATCAGCTCAACTTCATGCTGGTGGATTTCATGGGCGGGTCCACGTTCACCACGCTCGCCGGGCTCCCGCACACCGCGGCGGTGATCACCCACCTCTCCGAAGAGCCAAGCCTCGTCGACCGGATGAAGGACGCGATCAACGGCGAACTCGACCGGCGGCTGGAGCTGCTGCGATCCGCCGGCAACTTCGCCTCGGTGCGCGACTACGACATGGCGCGCGACTACGACATGGCGCGCGACTTCGACGCGGCGCGGGGGCTCGGCGGCGCGGAGCTGGCCGCGCTGCCGACGCTGCTCGTCGTGATCGACGAATTCGGCGAGCTGTTGGCTTCCAAACCCGACTTTCTCGAGCTGCTCGTCACCGTTGCCCGGGTGGGGCGGTCCCTCGGCGTGCATCTGGTGCTCGCCGCCCGGCGATTCGACGAGGAACGGCTGCGCGGCCTCGACGCCTGCCTGTCGTACCGCATTGCCCTCAAGACATCGTCCATGGCCGAGTCAAGGATCGTGCTCGGTACGCCCAATGCGTTCGAACTGCCTGCCGCTCCCGGCAACGGCTACCTCAAGTTCGACGCCACCGGTGTGGTCCGGTTCAAGAGCGCCTATGTATCCGGTCCGGTCCGGAATCAACGGGCGGGCGCCAACGACCATGGTTGGGTGGATCCACAGGCGTTCCGGCTGGCCGCGCCGCGCCCCGCCCAATCACCAACAGCGGTTTCACAGCTGCCCACGTCCGGGTCCGCAGTCGACGACCGTTGGCCCCGCCCGTCCCTGCTGGAAGTCGCGGTCTCCCGGCTCAGCGGTTCGGGAGTCCCGGCCCACGAGATGTGGCTGCCACCCCTGCGCGAACCGCCCTCGTTGGACCTGCTGCTGCCCCGCGCGTCCGTGCCAGCGACCGGGTCCGATCCTGGTCGGACACCGTCCGATCCGACCAGACCGACGCCCTTCCTGCAGGTTCCGCTCGGATGGGTGGACCAGCCCTACGCCCAGAACCGCGACCTGCTCACCGTGGACATGTCCGGGCCGGCCGGCCATGTCGCCATCGTCGGTGCGCCACACAGTGGCAAGTCCACAGCCGTGCGCAGCCTGATCTGCGCGCTGGCGCTGACCCACAGCCCCGCGGACATCGGCGTGTACCTCCTGGACTTCGGCGACGGTTCACTGGCCAGTCTGGACGGTCTTCCGCACGTGGGGGCGGTCGTCGGCCGATCTCAACCCGAGCTGGTGGGCGCGACGGTTGATCTGGTCAGCGGCGTGCTGCAAGCGCGAGCGGCCGGCACCGTCACCGGCGACGGATTCGGGGACGTCATCCTCGTGGTTGACGGCTGGCGGCAGCTCACTGCGTTCTCCGGGCGGCTCGGGGAGCAGATCAGTTCGCTCGCTGCTCACGGCTCGGACTACGGCGTGCATGTGGTGCTGACGGCCGACCGCTGGCCGGAGATCGGTCCGGCCCTGAAGAAGCTGATCGGCACCAGGATCGAACTCCGGCTCGCCGATCCGGCCGAGTCGGACGTCAACCCCACGCTCGCTGCCGGTGTCCCCGACGGTCGACCCGGCCGCGGGCTGACCCCGGATTGCCTGCATCTGCTGACTGCGGTACCCAGGATCGACGGTCGCCCCACCGGCGACGGCCTGGCAGAGGCGACGGCCGAGCTGGTCGGCGCGGTCGCCGCCTGGTGGCCCGGCTCACCAGCGCAGCCGGTGGCGGAAACGTGAACGGCCCCGAGAACCGGTCACCGGAGCCACGTCGACCGCTGCTGATGGATCCTGCCGGGCCGCGTCCGTCCGGGTTTGCGCCGCCCGCGGTGCTGACCGCCCCGAAGGCGCCCCCGGCCGTCCCGGCCGGGACGCCGCCGACTTCGACATCACCGACGCCGACCGTGCCTACACAGCCGCCGACCACGCAGCCCCCGACAGCGCCGCCCGCACCCCCTGGGCCGGTGCTCGGGTCCTCGACCTCGGTGCTCGCGCCGGCCCCGGCGGTCCTGCCCGGCACCGGCGGACAGGCCGGAGATGCGTCTTTCGGGCCGGTCAGCCAAGTGGTGCGGATCAGTGTGCGGACGCTGTCATCGCGCATCGACCTGGTGCTGCCGGACCGGTCGACCATCGCGGAGACCCTGGAGACGGTGCTCGAACTCGCCCCCCGTTCGCTGCGCGAGGAGGCGATCGCGCACGGTGGTTGGGTCTTGTGCACCGCGGCCGGGGAGGCCATGCCCGGCTCCAGCACCCTGCTCGACCAGGGCATCAACGATGGCGCCACCCTCTTCCTCACCGGCATCGACGCGGCGGCCAGCGCGACCGTCTACGACGACCCGGCCGATGTCATCGCCGATACGGTGCGTTCCGACCCGTCCGGCTGGCCGTCCGGCGCCGGCCGGGCGTGCGCGCTCGGCGGGGCCGGACTCTTCGGGAGCGTCGCCTTCCTGTCGTTGCTGTTGGCCGGGCCGCCCTGGGTCGTCATTGCCGTCGTCCTCGGCATCATCGCCGTGCTCGGCCAGGCTGCCGCCGGCCTGCTCTCCCGCCGGGTGGGCGATACCGGCGCGGCCCTGGTCGCCGGGCTGTTGTCCGTTGGCGCGGGGGCAGCGGCCGCCACGGTCGCCACCGCGGGTACTGCCCGGCTGTCGCAGATCGGCGTCCCGCAGTTGCTCATCGGGGCTGCGGTGGCCGGCCTGCTCGCCGCCAGTGCGGCGTTGCTCGTCGGCACCCGCCAGGTCGTCTTCGAGGCCATTGTCACCGCGATGGTGCTGCTGTTCATTGCGCTGGCCTGCTGCGGATTTTTCGATCTGCCGCCCGACGGCGGTGCCGCCATTGTCGCCGGCCTCGGCCTCGGGTTGATGCCGCTGGTGCCCAGCGTCGCACTGGGTCTGGCCCGATTCGAGATCAACCCGCTGCCCACCACGATCGACGAGATCGACGCCGACAACGAGACTGTCGACGCGCCGGCGATCGCCAGCCAGACCCGGCGTGCTGTTGGCCATGTCACGGCGCTGGTCCAGGGATTGACCTGGCCGGCCTTCGCGGCTTGCGTCGTCCTCGGTCTTTCGGCCGGCGTTGCTGGGCAGGTCCTGGCCGGCTTGGTGGGTCTTGGGCTGTTGCTGCGAGCGCGGCTCTTCGTTACGACCGGCCAGCGGCTGCCGCTATTGATCGCCGGGGCCGGAGCCATCGCCGCTCTGCTGCTGGCCGTCTCAGCAGATTCCGACGGCATCGCGGCGGTGCTCGCGGCCGCCCTGCTCAGCCTGCTCGCGGTGATCGGATGTCTGGCCCTCGCCGGTCGCCGGCGGGGGTTGACGCCGGGCCTGACCCGTGCGGTGGAGATCATCGAGCTGACGATCACCATCGCGATCGTGCCGTTGGTCGCCGCGGTACTCGGCTTGTTTGCGTTTGTCCGGGACCTGGGCGGATGAGCGGTCGGGAGCCCATCACCAAGGAGAAACTGGAGGCGCACCAGTTCCTGAATCGGCGCGTTCGGGCCGCCCTGCTCGAGGGCGACGCCGAATCCACCGCCCGCCCGCTGCCCAGGCTGGGCGCCGGCACTTACGCGGGCATCTTCGTGACCGTCGTGTTGCTCGCCGTTGTCGGCGTTATCGGAGTACTTCGACCCGGCGGGTCGACGGCCTGGCAGAAGCCGGGGGCGTTCATCGTGGCCAGCGAGACCGGCGCCAGGTACGTGTATCTGGACGGTGTGCTGCATCCGGTGGTCAATTACTCCTCCGCCAGGTTGCTGCTGGGCGGCGGGCTGCAGGTGGTCACAGTGTCGGTGCGCTCCCTGGAATCAGCCCCGCACGGGGCCGCCATCGGCATCGGCATGGCGCCCGATTCGCTACCCGATGCCGCGCACGTCGTCGGCACCGATTGGTCGGTGTGCACGATCGGCAGCACTGCGCTCCGCAGCACCGCGCTCGGCACCATCGCAGCTCAGCCGCTGCGCACGGCAGTATTACCCGGCACGTTCTCCGCCGGCAGTGTGCTGGCCGCCGATGAGGCGTACCTGGTGCGGACGGCCGGCGGCCGCAACTTTCTGATCACGGCGGGGCACGCTCACGAGATCGCCGACGAGTGGCTTCCGGCCGCTGGCTACCAGGCTGCGCAGGCAGTTCCGGTTGGTGACGACTTCGTGGCGGCGCTGCCGGCCGGAGCGGAGATCGCACCGCTGGAGGTGGCGGGATTGGGTCAGCCCGGGCCGCCGTTGCCGGGATTGGCGACACCGGTCGTCGTGGGTTCGATCTTCGCCGACCGGGCAATTGCCAGTTACCTGATGACGCAGACCGGCTTGGCCGCATTGACGCCGTTGCAGGCGAAGCTGCTGCTGGCAGATCCGCGCCTGGCCAAGGCATATGGCGGCAGCACCCCATCGCTGCTGCCGCTCGGCCAGGCGCAGGTCACCGGCCGTGCAGTGACGCCGCTGCCCGACCAGGAGGTTGGCCAACCGGCGCCCTCCGCCGTACCAACGCTCGCCGGCTGGCCCGCCGGGGAGCAGCAACTGTGCGTGCGGTACGGGCCGCAACAGGGTGACCCGGACATCGTCGTCGGTCCGGCCGACCCCGCCGCCGGCCAGGCCGCCGGCCTGGTTCAGCTCCCCACCGGCAGCGGCGCGCTGATCGCGGCGCGGCTCAGCCCGGGCACCCCTGGCACCACCGTCTACCTGGTCACCGACACCGGTGTGCGGTATCCGGTGGCCGGCCAGAAGACCCTGGAGCAATTGGGTCTCAGTGGCGTCAGCGTGGCGCAGTTGCCCCCGGCAGTGGTCGAGTTGTTGCCGCAGGGACCGCTGCTGGATCCGGCGGCCGCAGCGCTGCCCGCCTCCTGACTGTGGCACGGGCTCCCGCGAAATTGCGTTGGCCAGTGCACCGCGCGCCGACAACGATGTGCGGATGACTCGGACAACTCATGATTCAGACGTGCGGATGACTCGGACAACTCATGATTCAGACGTGCGGTTGACCGGCAAGGGGGTTGTCCTTGCCCCCGTCACGGCCGAACACGTAGCAGAATTGCGCCGCATCCTGCTCACCCCCGAGGTGGCCGCCAGATGGGACGACGAAGCCGCGTCGGCCGGTTGGCCGTTCGACGACGATTCCGCCACCCGGTTCGCAATCCTGCTGGGCGAGCAGGTCTGCGGCATGGTGCAGTACGGCGAAGAGGACGACCCCCACTACCGGAACGCCTCCATCGACATCTTTCTCGACCCGCTGGTCCATGGCCGGGGGATCGGCCGGGACGCCGTCCGCACCATGGCCAAACACCTGGTGCACGACCTGGGCCATCACCGCTTGGTGATCGACCCAGCGGCAGACAATGCCGCAGCAATCCGCTGTTACGCCGCCGTCGGGTTCAAGCCGGTGGGCATCATGCGCCAGTACGAGAAGGACGTCGACTCCGACGGCTGGCACGACGGACTGCTGATGGATCTACTCGCGGACGAGCTTCGCCTTTGATAGGTTGACGCTTATATAAGTCCACTGTGCAGAATGGGGCGCAACCATGATCGACGTCAGCGAACAGATCAACGCCGTCAAGCGGGTCGTCGGCAGCCGGGTGCTGGACGCGGGCGAGACCCGGGTCGCGACGATCTCGCAGAGTTACGACACGACCGTCGAAGATGTCTGGGATGCCTGCACGAACCCGGAACGGATCCCACGCTGGTTCCTGCCGGTTTCCGGCGAGCTTCGGGTCGGCGGCAACTACCAGTTGCAAGGAAACGCGGGCGGCACGATCGAACATTGCGACGCGCCGAACAGCTTCGGCGCCACCTGGGAATACGGTGGTGACGTCAGCTGGATCGAGGTGCGGCTGTCCCCCGAACCGAACGGCGGCACCCGCTTCACGCTCAAGCACACCGCGAGCGTGGACGACGAAAAGTGGGCCGAGTTCGGCCCTGGCGCGATCGGCGTTGGCTGGGACATGACGGTCATGGGCCTCTCGCTGCACCTGTCTTCCGGCGAATCGAACGATCCGGCCGCGTTCATGACGTGGATGATGTCCGACGAGGGCCGCGAGTTCATGACGGCCAGCAGCCGAAGCTGGCAGGACGCCAACATCGAGGCCGGCACCGATCCCGCCGTGGCCGGCGCCGCGGCCGAGCGCACGACGGCCGCCTACACCGCGGTGCCCACCGAGGCCTGAGCCCGCTGCCGATCGGCATGTCCGGCAGGCGGGCTCATCCAGAGGGCGATCGGCTGGAACGCGAACGGCTGGAACGCCGCGTCGACGCCAGCGACATCCTGGCCCGCCAGCGCCGCCAGAACGGCATGCCGCCCAGCAGCTCTGCGCTCCGATCGTCGACCTCGCGCCAGTAGCCGCGGGCCCGGTCCTGGTTCACCGGACCCGGCGCGAACTCGGCGGTATCGGCGGCGGGGGCAAGCCAGTCGACCAGCAGCACCCCGCTGGTCTGCAGATCAGCGGCCGCCTCCGTCCTGGTGTGCCACGGGGCCGGCCGGTAGCCGGTGTCGACGGCCACATCGAGCAGCTGCTCCCAGCCGCCGATGATCTGGTCCCTTGGCTCCGCGGCGCTCCTGCGCCGCCGCCGTCGTGCGCCCTTGGCCGCCAACACGACGCCGATCGGCACCGCGAGAACGGTCAGCGCGAGCAGCAGCCACAGTAGGACCCGCACGACCAGACCGAGCCAGCCGGAGTCGGCGGCAGATCCGGGGTCGGCATCGGCGTCCGGCGATCGTTGACCGGCGTCCTGCGCGTCGATCGAGCCCGGCTGGGCCTGCGGCACCGCCGGCGGCACGTCGACGTTCACGGTGCGGCGATCCGCCGACGATCGGTCCGCGGCCGCGAGTGGTTCGGTGTCCGGCGCGGGCGTTGGATCGAACGCCACCCACCCGTACTCCTCGAACGGCACCTCGACCCAGGCCGAAATGTCCCGGCCGCGGATCTGCACCCGATCGCCGGCCGCTGGGTTGTCCGGCGCCGCGCCGGCCTCCGACCGATCAGTGGACGAGTCGGTCGATTCCGCGGGGGTCACGAATCCGACCACGACCCTGGCCGGCAACCCGATCGATCGCACCATCAGGGCCATCAGGGCGGCGAACTGCTCCTGATCGCCGATCAGCCGGCCGTTGCCGGACGCCATCGCGGTCAGCCGATCGACGCCATGCCCAGCGGGGGAACGGGTCTCGGTCGCCGTGCCGTGGCTGAATTCGCCGGCCCGCGCCAGTCCCGCGCGGATCGCCTCCACCTGGGCGGCCGGGCCTGCAGCCCGGGCGTCAGCGATATAGCGGTTGGCGGTCGAGCGCAGCAGGTCGGGAAGTGCCACCGTGGTGGGGAACGGCGCGGACAGCGGTCGCGCCTGCGCGAGTTGCTCCGCGTCCGGTTGCGGCAGAATCGCGGCGGTGACGACATAGCGATCACCGGGTTGCCAGCCACCGGGCATCAGGCCGGTGGCGGCTGCCTCGGAGTAGCGAAGATCCTCGGTGCGAGTGGTGGTCCGCGGTCCGGCGAAGTCCAATTCCTCGATCGCCCCCGGCAGCGGCAAGAAGCGGCCCTGGTAGTTCTCCAGCCGCACGTCGACCCGCTGCGGCTCCCCGATAGCGGTGTCCGGTCGCTCCCGGCCGATCCGAACGAACGGGCCTGCACTGTCGCTGAGGGTGAATTGCCGCCCGTCGTAGGCATCCAGCGCCGCCACGCGCAGCCGCGCGCCCGCCGGCAACCCCTCGACCGACAACTGCACCACCTCGGCCTGGTCCTTGGTGTAGGTGCGGAATGTGCTGAGCGGGCTGACGAACGCGGCCGGGTCCACCGGCAGTTCGATGATGTCGCGCAGCGCGGTCCGGCTCGGCGAGCCGGCGGCGGCCGTCGCGGCACCCACCAGCACCGCAACCGCGAGCACCGCCGCTGAGATCAGAGCGCGGCGGCCGGCCAGCATGTGCCTGGTCGCCGACTCGGCAGAACGACCGGCGCCGCCACGCTGGCCGGCGGTGTTTGACGCGGCGTGGCCGAATGATCGACGCCTGGTTCTGCTGCCCACCCAGACTGCCCAGCTGACGCTCACCGAGACCACGACGCCGGCCACCACGGCAACCGTCAGCCCGGTGGCCTGCTCGGTGCCCAGCATTGCGAACCCGGTCACCGCCGCCGGGGGGATCAGCAGCGCCAGCGCGGGCCGCCGGCTCGCGGCGAGTATTCCGGCGAGTGCGACACCGACCGACCCGATGATCAGCGGCGGCACCAGCAGCGCGCCGGCCACTCCGGTCGGAACGGCCACCGTCAGCAGCTCGCGCCAGCCGTCGATCACCCCGCGCAGCACCCTGCCCATCCCGATCGGCGATGGCAGAAAGCCGAAGATGCGCAGTCGTGGCGCCACCAGCAGCGACCCGGCAAGGACCACGCCACATGCGATTGACGGGAACAACACCCAGCCAGGCAGCCGGACCCGGCGCACCACCACGAACGCGGTCGCCGAGATCAACGAACCGATGGCGGCCGCGACGACCGGAGCCGGCCCACCGTAGGTGGGCACCAGCAGCAAGGAACCAATCGTCACCAGCACGCCGAGGACGGCCATGTCGGCCGCCGGCCACCACAGCGCCGCCCCCCTGTCGGCGACCCTGGCGCGGACCGGACCGCGGACCCGCCCGCTCATCGGTCGACCCCGCTCCGCGGTGTCGAGCCGACGATGGGTGACATTGATTCGCTCGCACGCTCGCTCATCG
>Ga0190275_10002152_pt1 | contig 14255 bp, 10 predicted proteins | sample Popmic550T_FD_133745 | JGI IMG/M metagenome (GOLD analysis project Ga0190275, IMG submission 133745) | Populus adjacent soil microbial communities from riparian zone of Yellowstone River, Montana, USA - 550 T | ecosystem: Environmental > Terrestrial > Soil > Riparian zone > Trees stand | place... | reverse complement strand
GCGTCCGCGACCTGCACGTCACCCTCGGCGGCCGGCCGGTGCTGGTCGGCGTCAGCGCCGACCTCGCCCGAGGCAAGGTGACGGCCCTCATCGGCCTCAACGGGTCGGGCAAGACGACGTTCCTGCGGGCGCTGGTCCGCGAGTACCCGAGCCGCGGCGACATCCGCTTCCACTGCGGCCACGACCACACCCACCCGACGCCCGAGCACATCGGCTACGTGCCGCAGAAGCTGGCCCTCGACGCGCGCCTGCCGCTGACGGTGCGCGACTTCCTGGCGCTAGCCCTGAGCCGCCGGCCGCTGTTCCTCGGCGTCCCGAAGGCGGTGACGGACAAGATTCGCGCGCAGCTCGTCCGCGTCGGCATGATCGAGCACATCGACACGCCGGTGGAGGGGCTGTCGGGCGGGCAGTTGCAGCGGGTGCTGCTGGCGCTGGCGCTCGAACCGCAGCCGGAGTTGCTGTTGCTGGACGAGCCGGCGGCGGGGATCGACTTCAAGGACCAGCAAAAGTTCTACGACCTGATCGCCGACCTGAACCGCTCGACCGGCGTGACGGTGCTGCTGGTGTCGCACGAGCTGAGCATGGTGAGCCGCTACGCGCACCACGTGTTGTGCCTGCGCGACGGCGCGATCCAGTGCCAGGGGACGCCACACGACATCCTCACGCCCGGGGTGCTGGCCCAGACGTTCGGCACCGACATGCAGCAGTTCCTCCACCACCACGCGCACTGATCCCGCCGCTTGCGGCGATGCAACTCCCCCTTCCCGCGCCGTCCCGAAGTCGCTATTCCCCGCCCGTCACGGGGGCGGTATGCGCTTCAACAACATCCAGGTGCTCCGGCTCGTCCTCGCGCTGGGCGTGGTGTCGGTCCACCTGAGCACGTACGCGGAATACGAGTTCGGCATCACCGGCCCGGCGCTCGCGGCCCTCCGGCTCCCCGGGCTCGCGGCGGCCATCGCCCCGCTGTTCTTCGCCGTGTCGGGCTTCGTCCTCACGCACGTCCTGCAAACGGCACCGCCGGGGCGGTTCCTCCTCCACCGGGCGGTGCGGCTCTACCCCGGCTACTGGCTGGCGATGGGCACGGTCACGGCCGCGTGCGCGTTCGGCCTGTGGCCGGGGCCGTACCTGTCCTTCACGGAGCCGAACCCGTCGGTCGAAACCATGCTGCTGACGCCGCCGAGCGAGCACCGCCTCGGCCAGTACCCCTTGGTCGTGGAGTGGACGCTGATCTACGAGGTGGTGCTGTGGATCGGGCTGATCGCCTGCCGGCTGGCGGTCGGCGTCCGCGGCCTTCCCTACGCCGCCGCCGCGTGGCTGGCGGTGCTGGCGGTGAAGTCGGTGGTCGCCCCGGGGATGGGCAGCTCGGCGCTGCCGTCGTGGAAGACGGTGTGGGTGTCGGTGTACGTGGCGCCGTTCCTGATGGGGATGCTGGCGTACTCGCTCGCCGGGCGCGGCCGGCGCTGGCGGTGGCCGGTGTTCGCCGTCGCGTGCGGGTTGCAGGTGGTCGCGGCGGTGTGGGTGCCGTTCACCGCCATCGACCCGCACCAGTGGTTCCGCGGCGTCGCGGCCGGGCTGACGGTCTGGTTTCTGGTGCAAATCCCCGACGTTCGGCCGAACAACCGCTATGCCGTCTGGGGCGGGTACAGCTACGGGCTGTACCTACTCCACGTCCCGCTGATTCTGCTGTCGTTCCGGCTGATGCAGAAGGCCGACGTCCTGGCGGGCTCGTCGGCGCGTGCGCTGGTGGTGGGGGTTGTCGCGTTGAGTGTCGGCCTGCTGTTCGGCCGGTTCGAGTTGGGGATGCACGGCCGGCTGAAGCGCGGCGCCGACCGCCTGGTCGCGGCCGGCGGGCGGCTGCGGCTCGGACGATTGCCAATCGGGGTGAGTGGAAGGGCTGGTAGCCGCGGGCTTTAGCCCGCGCTCAGCTGAGCGCGGGCTAAAGCCCGCGGCTACCAACCCAATACCAAAGCACCAGACGAGTCAGCCAGTAACCGCCTCGTCGGTGTAGCGGGTGACGTTGAAGTACTTCGCCCCCGGGTGGTGCAGCACGATCGCCGTCGTGCTCTGCTCGGGCTCCAACTGGAACTGCTCGCTCAGCGCCAGCCCGATGCGGCCCGGGTCGATCAGCTCGAACAGCTGCGCCTGGTCCTCGAGCCGCGGGCAGGCCGGGTAGCCGAAGGCATAGCGGCAGCCGCGGTAGTGCTTCTTGAACAGCTTCCGCACGTCCGCCGCGTCGTCGCCGCCGACGCCCCACTCGCGCCGCAACTCGCGGTGGAAGTACTCGGCCAGCGCCTCCGCCGACTCCACGCCGAGGCCGTGCAGGAACATGTAGTCCATGTACTCGCCGGCCTTGTACCACTCCTGCGCCACCCGCGTCACCTCGTGGCCCATCGTCACCGCCATGAAGCCGACGTAGTCCACCGCCCGGCCGTCGCGCGCCGGCTCGACGTAGTCGGACAGGCACAGGTAGTCGCCGTGGTCCTGCCGGGGGAAGTCGAAGCTCGTCTTCGGCGTCGTGTGGTCGGCCTCGTAGACGGTCAGCTTCGTGCCGTCGGACGCGGCGGGGAAGAACCCGTAGGCCGCGGCGGGGCGGAGGATGTTCTCTCTGAGGCAGAGTTCCTTGAGCCGCGCCAGCGCCGGGCGGGCGGTGTCGCGGAGCTGCGTCTCGTAGTCGGCGACCTTGACGCCGCCCTTGCGGAACTGCCACTGCGTGCTGAACAGCGTGATCTCGTTGAGGTAGCCGAAGATTTCCTTCATGTCGAAGTCGGTCCGCACGCGGCTGCCGAGGAACGGCGGCACGGGCAGGTCCGGCGCCTTCGGTAGGCCCGGCGACCGCGATGGCAGCGCGTGACCGTTCTTGCTGTGCTTGCTCGTCGGCCGCGTCTTGAGCACGACATCGCCCCCGCCGTCACCGCCTTCCACGGCCTTGGTCGGGGTGCGGGCGCCTTCCACGACGCCGCGCAACGCCACGCTGCCGACGCTCGCCAGCTTCTTCCGCGCCACGATCTCGTCCATCACGCGCAGGCCGGCGAAGGCGTCCTCGCCGTAGAACAGCCGGCCCTTGTAGATCGCCCGCAAATCCTCCTCGACGTACCGGCGGTTCAGCGCCGCCCCGCCGAGGATTACCGGCGGGTTCAGCCCGCGCTCGTTTAGTGTCACCAGGTCTTCCTTCATGATGACGGTCGACTTCACGAGCAGGCCCGACATGCCGATGGCGTCCGAGCCGGTCTTCTGGAACTCGGCGATCATCGCGTCCACCGGCTGCTTGATGCCGAGGTTGTAGACCTTGTAGCCGTTGTTCGTGAGGATGATGTCCACGAGGTTCTTGCCGATGTCGTGGACGTCGCCCTTCACGGTGGCGAGCACGATCTTCCCCTTCTCGGCCCCCTCCACCTTCTCCATGAACCCTTCGAGGTACGCCACCGCGGCCTTCATCACCTCGGCGCTCTGCAGCACGAACGGCAGCTGCATCTGGCCGCTGCCGAACAGGTCGCCGACGACCTTCATGCCGTCCAGCAGAATCTTGTTGATGATGTCGATGGGGCTGTGCTTCTCGCGGGCCGCGTCCAGGTCGGCGACGAGCGTCTCGCGGCGGCCCTGGATGATGGCCTGCCGCAACCGCTCCTCCGCCGACGCGCCCAAGCTCTGGCCCTTCTTCGACTCGGCCTTCTTGTCCGCATAGTGCTCGATGAGCATCTGCAGCGGGTCTTCCACGCAGTTCCCGGCGGCGTCGAACGTCCGCTCGTCGAACAGCAGCCGGCGGCACAGCTCGCGGCCCGTGTCGTCGATGCTCGCCAGCGGCATGATCTTGGCCGCGTGGAGGATCGCCGAGTCGAGCCCGGCCTCCACCGCGTAGTGGAGGTACATGCTGTTGAGCACCTGCCGCGTGTACGGGCTCAGGCCGAACGAGCAGTTCGACAGCCCGAGGTGGGTGAGCGCCCCCGGCAGGTGCTGCTTGACAAGGCGGATCGAGTCGAACGTGGCGGTGGCGCTCTTGCGCGTCTGCTCCTGCCCGGTGGAGAGCGGGAACACGAGCGTGTCGAACATCAGGTCCGACGCCGGGATGCCGTACTCGTGCACGACGATGTCGTAAATCCGCTTGGCGACCTCAAACTTCCACTCGGCGGTGTCGGCCTGCCCCTTCTCGTCGATGGTGAGGGCGACGAGCGCTGCCCCGTACTTCTTGGCGAGGATGGTCTTGGGGTCGAGCGTCTTGCGGCCGTCCTCCAGGTTGATGCTGTTGATGATGGCCTTGCCGCTGCACAGCTTCAGCCCGGCCTCGATGACCGGCACCTCGGTGCTGTCCAGCATGATCGGCTTGGTCAGCACCGCGTTGTACCGCTTGATCGTCTCCTTCATGTCGCGGACGCCGTCGCGGCCGACGTAGTCCACGCACACGTCGAGAATGTGGACGCCCTCGCGCTCCTGCTCCCGGGCCATTTCGGTGAGGCCGTTCCAGTCCTCTTTTTCGAGGAGCTGCTTGAACTTCCGCGAGCCGTTGGTGTTCGTCCGCTCGCCGACCAGCAGCGGCTTCGGGTCGACGACCAACTCTTGCAGCGATTGGAGACTCGACGCCGCGGGGATGTACACCGGGTTCCGCTTCGCCGGCTTGAGGCCGCGGACGCGGGCGCACACCGCGTCGAGGTGCCCGTGCGAGTTCCCGCAGCACCCGCCGACGATGCTCGCCCCGTACTCGGTCACGAACCGCGCCACCCAGTCGGCCATCACCTCGGGGCTCATCGGGAAGTACGTTTCCTCCCCGCGCGTCTGGGGAGGCCGGCGTTCGGCAGCACGCTCAGCATCTTCCGCGAGTGCCGGCTGAGGTGGCGGACGCTGTCGTGCATCAGGTCCGGGCCGACGCCGCAGTTCATGCCGATCACGTCGATCTCGTCGATCGGCTCGAGCGCCACCAGCGCCGCCGGGATGTCGGTGCCGGGGAGCATCTTCTGGTTCTGGTCGATGATGGTGAGTTGCACCATCAGCGGCAGCCGCACGCCGGCCCGCTTCATCTCCTCGATGGCGGTGATCGCCACGCACTTCGCCTGGAGGACGTCGAAGCACGTCTCGATGAGGATGGCGTCGACGCGCTCCTCGATCATCACCCGCAGTTGAGGCCGGTACGCCTGGGCCAGGGTGTCGAAGTCGATGTAGATGGCGGGGTCGGTGAGCGACGGCATCTTCGTGCCGGGGCCGACGCTGCCGACCACGAACCTCGGGTGGCCGGAGGCGGAGAACTTCGCGGCCGCCTCGCGGGCGATGCGGATGTTCAGCCGGTTAATCTCGTCCAGCTTGTCGCCCATGCCGAACTCGCCGAGGCCGATGCCGTTCGCGTTAAACGTGTTCGTCTCGACCGCGTCCGACCCGCTGGCGAAGAACCCCTCGTGGATCTCGCGGATCCACTGCGGGTGGGTGTACGCCAGGGCGTCCGACAGGTTGAGGAGCGACTTCCCGTTCGGGGCGTACCCCCAGTCCTCGTCCTTCGGCTTGTAGCGGTGGAGGCTGGTCCCCATGCCGCCGTCGAGGGTGAGGACGCGCTCGCGGGCGGTGGTCAGGAACGGGTGGTCGATCGACATGGGGGTCCGCCGTGACGGTCCGAGGATTCCGAAGGGAGGGATTTTAGCGGTTCCGGGTTCGCCCCGGGAGTCCAGCTTGCCCAGCCCCCCGCGCGGGTTGCCCAGTCGGCCCCGCCGGCGCATCCCCACTCACCCGCAAGACCTGCCCCTGTAATAACTGCAAATCCCGCGGCGCGGCTCACGTTTCGCGTAATCCAGCGGGCGTTGGTCTAGAATCCGGTGTCGGAACGTGGGTCGTTCGCGGAGGGACCGTCATGCGTCGCAAACTCCTTCTCACCGCTGTGCTCGTCGCGGGCGCCGTGGGTGGGTGCCGGCACAAGTGCTGTAGCCCCACCTCGACCCCGCGGCCGTATCTCCCGCTGCCGCCGAGCGCGGGCATGATCCCGCCGCCCGGCGTACCCGTGACGCCGGCCCCCATCGGCGGGCAGTTGCCGCCGCCGGATCTGAACGCCTTCCCCGGCGGGAGCGCGGCGCCGAAGGGGCCGGCCCCCGAAATCCTTCTGCCGGATCCGATCCCTGGCGGCAAGTCGTCACTGTCGTCGCCGGGCGTGCTCGGCCCGCCGCAGGTGACACAGGAACCGCCGGTGGGTGCCGCGCCGGCGACCGGCGTGCCCGGCTTCGTGCGGGTGAACACCACCGCCGCGTCGGGCCGCAGGCCGGCGCTGGACGGGTTCGACACCCTGAAGAAGCAGGGCTTCCGTTCCGTCGTGTACCTCCACCCGCCGGGCGCGGACGTGAACGCCGTCCGGGACGTGGCCGAGAAGAAGGGGCTGACCTTCACCGCCATCGAGACGACGCCGGAGAAGTTGACCGACGCCGCGGCCGCGTTCGACCGCGTGCTGATGGACCGCTCGGCGCAGCCGGTGTACGTGTTCGACGACGACGGCCTGCGGGCCGGGGCGCTGTGGTACGTCCGCTTCCGGACGGCCGACCAGCTGAGCCCCGAGGTGGCGCGCATCCGCGCCGGCGGCCTCGGCCTCACCGACACCAGCGACGAGGGCCGCGCCTACTGGGTGGCGATCCAGCAGCACTTCGGACGCTGACGCCCTACAATGCCCGGCGTGACCCCCGCCGTCCGCGCCGCCAGCCTCACACACACGTACGCGGACGGCCGCACCGCCCTGTCCGGTGTGGCCTTTTCCGTGGACCCCGGCGAGTGCGTCGGGCTGGTGGGGCCGAACGGCGCCGGCAAGACGACGCTGTTCCTCCGCCTCTGCGGCGTGCTGCCGGGGAAGCCGGGGGAGGCGTCGGTACTCGGCCTCGACCCGGCCGACCCGGCGCAGCGGCGAAGACTCCCCGAGACGGTCGGCGTGGTGTTCCAGAACCCCGACGACCAGCTCTTTAGCCCGACCGTGCTGGAGGACGTGGCGTTCGGCCCGCTGAACCTCGGCGCGACCGCCGACGAGGCGAAGGCCCGCGCCGCCGGGGCGCTCGCGGCGGTCGGGATGGCGGACGCGGGGGAGCGGGTGCCGTTCCAGCTCAGCGGCGGGGAGAAGCGGCGGGCGGCGCTGGCCGGCGTGCTGGCGATGCGGCCGGCGGTGCTCCTGCTCGACGAGCCGAGCATGTTCCTCGACCCGCGCGGCCGGCGCGAACTGATCGGGGTGGTGCGCGACCTGCCCGGCACGAAGCTGATCGCCACGCACGACCTGGAACTGGTGCTCGACACCTGCTCGCGCGTGCTGGTGCTCGACGGCGGTTCGCTCCTCGCCGACGGCCCCGCGGCCGCGCTGCTCGCCGACCCCGACCTGATGGACCGCCACGGTCTCGAAGTCCCCTACCGCCTCCGCTGAGCCATGTCGTCAACCCTGCTGACCGAGCCGCCGCTCAACCCGGTCCACGCGCCGTTCCACGTGGACCGGATCACCCGCCCGGCCGGCCCCGAGCCGCGGCGCAAGCACAAGATCATCGCCGTACTGCCGGCGTACAACGCCGCGTCCACCCTCGCCGCCACCATCGCCGACTTCCCGCCGGACAGCGTCGACGAAATCCTTCTGGTCGATGATTGCAGCAAGGACGACACCGCCCGCATCGCCCGCGACATGGGGCTGACGGTCATCCAGCACGCGAAGAACACCGGCTACGGCGGCAACCAGAAGACGTGCTACCGCTACTGCCTGGAGCGCGGCGCCGACATCGTGGTGATGATCCACCCCGACTACCAGTACGACGCCCGGGTGATCCCGCACGCTGTAGGCGTGATCGAGCTGGGCATCTGCGACGTGGTGCTCGGGAACCGCGTGCGGAGCCGGGCCGAGACGCTGAAGTGCGGCATGCCGTGGTGGAAGTACCTGAGCAACCGCGGGCTGACGGCGTTCGAGAACCTGGCGCTCGGCCAGAACCTCGGCGAGTTCCACAGCGGCTTCCGCGTCTACCGCCGCAAGGTGCTGGAGACGATCCCGTTCGAGGGGAACTCGGACGACTTCGTGTTCGACACGCAGTTCTTGGTGCAGGCGGTGCACTTCGGGTTCCGCCTCGGCGACGTGCCGGTGCCGGTGCGGTACTTCGACGAGGCGAGCCAGATCAACTTCCGCCGCAGCACCAAGTACGGGGTGCAGACGCTCACCACCGTGGGGGCGTACTGGTTGAACCGGCTGGGGCTCAAGAAGAATCGGATGTTTCAGGGCAAGACGTGACACCGCTTGCGGCGATGCACGCGCGTGCATCGCCGCAAGCGGCGTCACTTCGCCGGCGCCTCGATCACCAGCCGGACGGCGCCGCCCTCCTTCGGCAGCGCCTCGGGGTTCACGTCCAGCTTCAGGTAGCGCTCCTCCTTCATCGTCCAGTCGGTCTGCAGCACCACCTCGTCGGTCACCGGGAACAGGCACACTAGCGAGCCGGTCAGGTCGGCGCCGTACTTCTTGTCGTCCGGCTTCGTCGGGTCAGGGGCCACCAGCGACGAGCCGGTGAACCGGAACGTCATCTTCGGTGCCTGCTTCTTCGACTTCGGGTCGATCAGCACCTTCTCGATCGCCACCTTCTTCGACGTGCCCCCCTCCGGCACCTCGAAGTAGACCAGCACCGCCGGCCCCTCGGCCTTCGCGTCCGGCCCCTTCGCCGGCCGCCCGGCCTTCAGCCCCAGCGCCTCCAGCCCTTTGTGAACCTCCGACGGCATCACGTCGATCGCCACCACGATCTCGTGGGCCTTCTTGCCGCGCGGATGGCCCCAGCCGGCGATCAGCTCGATCGGATACACCTCGCCCTTGAGGTGCTCTAGCTTCCGCGGGGCGACCTTCGCCGGCACGCTGACCGTGCGCTTGTCCTTGTCCACGACAACGCCCGCCGGCTTGTCCTGCCCGGCCGCGGGGTCGTCGCCGGCCGACAGGATGACCGCGAACACGACCGCCAGCGCGGGGATGAGGAGGCGCGTCATGAGGGAAACTCCGTGCGTTAGCGGGTGCCGAGGCAGACGACGACGGTGTCGCGGCGGGCGAACGGGCCTTCCAGGTTGCACGTCGCCACCACCAGCCGACCGCCGTGGACGGTGACTCCGCCGTACACCATCCCCGGCGTGTCCTTGCCGAGCGGGAACGTCCACTTCGGGGCGCCCGTCTTGGCGTCGATGGCGTGGACCGTGCCGAGCAGGTCGGCGACGTACACCACGCCCCCGGCGACGGCCGGCGGCGCGAAGATCGGCGCCTTGGCGTCGTACAGCCAGGCGCGGTCGCCGTCGGTGAGGCGGAACGAGCGCACCTTGCCGTCGGTGGCGGTACACACGGCCTGCCCGTCGGCGACGGCCGCGGCGCCGAGCACGCCGCCGGGGAGATCCTTCTTCCAGCGCTCCTTGCCGGTGGCGAGGTCGAGCGCCGTCAGGCTCCCCTTCGCCCCCTTGATGTCGTTGAAGTAGTAGCCGACGGAACTGCCCGGGACCACCACCGTGTCGCCGCCCACGCTCGCGCCGCCCCAGGGGTTCAGCGCCAGCGGCGCCTTCCACAGCTCGGCCCCGCTCACGGCGTCCAGGCAGTAGAGGGCGCGCTCGCCGACCTTCTCCTTGTCGAGGTACGAGGTCGGCACCAGCACCTTGCCGGCGGACACGTTGACCGCGGCGTCCACGTGCCAGCGCTTCTCGCCGGCCTGCCACACCTTCTTGGGGGCGGGCTTGAGCAACTGGTCCTCCGACGGCGGCACCGCGAAGTCGGGGTCCTTCTTCTTCTGCTCCTCGAACTTGGCCTGCAAGTCCTTCCACTTCGCGTCCTGGAGTTTGGCAATGGTCGGCGGGTCCACGTCCTTGCCGTCGAGTGTGGCCTTTTCCAGTTCGACGCAGATCACGCCCGCGGCGCCGCCGCCGATGTACACCTTGCCGTCGGCGATGCTGGGGCCGCCTTCGAGGTGAACGAGGTCGCCGGGGACGGGGAGTTGCCACACGGGCCGTCCGCCGTCGTCGGTGATGCCGTGGAGCATCCCGCCGGAGTCCTGGTGCATCCCGTCACCGAACACGATCAGCCCCTTGTCGGTGGCCGCCGAGCTGACGGACGCGAGCTTCAGGAACGGGGCCGACTTCGACCACGCGGGTTCGACCTTGGCCCCGGCAGCGGCGAGCGGAAAGAGGCTGATGGTCGGCCGGTTGAAGCCGCCGAGGCCGCTGAGCATGACGCGGTCGCCGACGACGACGGGCGAGGCGACGTAGTGGTCTTGCGAGCGGACCGACCACAGCACGGCGGGCGCGGCGGGGCCGGGCTTGCCGTCGGTATTGCCGGTGCGCTGGGGGTTGCCGCGGTACGTCGCCCACGGGCCGGGGTCGGCCGCGGCCGCGGGGGTGGCGAGGAGGACGAGCGCGAGAACGGGAGCACATTTCATAGCGAGCGGCCCGCGTCAGCGGGCTGTTCCGGGGTGAGCGAGGGTTCAGGGGAAGAACAGCCCGCTAACGCGGGCCGCTCGCCGGGGCGCTCGTCGGGCGACCACGTGACCAGGGCATGGGGTTGGTGGAGTACGTACCGGATCGCGGTAGCGACAGCCCTTTCGTCCGCCTTCTTCCGCTTCGACCCGCCTTCCGTCCACCACCGCGGTCGCCGGCCGAACGCCTGGTTCAGTCGGCGGCTGCCATAGCTCTTGAAGTCGCGGAGGAGGTCGTCCGGGTCCGGGTCGCCGGGCACGCCAACGACGAGGTGAGCGTGGTTCCTCATCACCGAAACGGCAAGGAGGAACCAGCGGCGGTACTCGGCCGTCTCGCGGAACTGATCGAGGACCGCCTCGGCCTGCGAGAGCGTGAGCCACACCGGTTCACTGACCAGCTTAGAGCGGGCGAACTCGCGCAGGTGAGGAACGGACCGGTCGCAGGCCGTGTGGGGTGCGTTGTGACGAACGCCGCGGCCATCGGAGTCGGCGACGTTCGACACGAACCCGCGGTCGTCGCCGGGCAGCCAGGTGCCGTAGGTCGTCCAGGTGAGGAGCCAGTGGCGGTCGGCGACGACGCGCGGCGAGCGAACCTGATCCGGCGAGCGGCCCGCGTCAGCGGGCTGTTGGGCAGGCATGTCAAACACCTCCCGAAGTGACTGGTAGAGTGGATGCAACAGCCCGCTGACGCGGGCCGCTCGCCAACAGTTCTCGTTCGCCTCGCTTATTGCACCCGCACCGTCATCGGGCTGGTCTGCACGTCGAGCGCCGTGGACGCGGTGCGGCCGCCGGGCGCCGTCACCTCGACGCGGTACGACCCCGGCGCCAGCGCAAACCGCGGCGCCAGCGCGTTGCCGCCGCGTCCGTCGCCGCCGGTCACCGCCGTGTTGGCGATCACCCGGCCCGTCATGTCCTTCACCACGACACGGCCGCCGCTCAGGCCCGGCGTGCCGTTCAGCGTCACCATAACCGGCGTCCGCGCGGTCTGGTCCGGCCGCACGCCGAACAGGATCGCCGACTCCAGCCCCTCGTTCGCCAGGATCAGGTCGAGCTGGCCGTCGCCGTTCAGGTCGGCGAACGCCGCCGCCTGCGTGTTGAACACCCGCGCGGTAAAGCCGACCTCCGCCGTGCGGTCCGTGAACGTACCGTTGCCGTTGTTCTTGAAGTAGCGGTTCACGCCGCGCAGGCAGCCGACCAGCAGGTCCGGGTGGCCGTCGGTGTCGAAGTCGCCCCACGCCGCGGTCACGGCCCCGGGCACGCCCTTCGCCAGGTCGCCGGCCTGCGCCGTGGCGTCGGTGAAGGTGCCATTGCCGGCGTTGCGGAACAGCTTGCACTTGCCGTCGGGCTGCGGCACGAACAGGTCCGGGTGGCCGTCGCCGTCGTAGTCCGCGAGTGCCGGGCCGACGCGCCCCGCTTTGTAACTGATGCCGCTGTCGGCCTTCCGTTCGAGCTTACTGCCGGTGTTCCGCAGAAGCAGGCCAGTGCCGGCGCCGTAGAGCACGTCCGGCCGGCCGTCGCCGTCGAAGTCCGCGACCGCCAGCGTGTCGCCGCGGTGCTCCGTCTCGCCGAGCCCCCACGCGGTGGAGGCGTCGGCGAACCACGGCCCCGGCGGGCCGCTCGCGCCGCTGCCGAGGGCGAACGTGATGCCCGCCACCTGCTCGGCGACGCACACCTTCACCAGTAGCGCGTTCTTCCCCGGCCGTAGTTTCAGACTCACCGCGTGCGGGTCGGCCTTCCGCTCCTCACTATGGTACGCCTTCTCGCCGTTCACCCACACCGTCAGCGTGCCGGGGCTGACGAAGCTCACCGCCACGTCCGCGGCGGCGGGCGCCTCGACCTCGCGGAATAGGTACGTCGCCTGGTTCGCCCCCAGGTCGGCGAACTGGTGCGCCTCGCCGTCCTTCAGGTCCTTCTTGGCCCACGTCACCGGCAGGTCGCGCTTCCCCTTGTACGTCTTGCCGGGGGCGAACGCCTCGGTCTCGACGGGGAACGCGGTTTTCACGTTGTCCGCCGGGTTCGCCGCGCGGAACATGCCGATGACGTGCCAGTCGCCGAGCTTCGGCGGCGGCGGCGCCTTCGCCACCTCCGGCCGCGTGTTGCGGTACAGCCGCAGACCGTGGTACCCGTTCGCCAGCAGAATGTCGGCCTTGCCGTCCCCGTCGAAGTCGCCCCACGCGGCCGCGGTCAGGTCGTAGCCGGGCTCCTTCGGCAGGCGCGACGAGTCGTCGCGGAACTGACCCTTGCCGACGTTCGTGAACAGCCGCGGGCCGTCGGCCGTCGCCAGCAACACGTCGGGGAGGCCGTCGCCGTTGTGGTCGGCCCACACGGCGGCGCGGGCGCCGCCGGTCAGGCCGGGCAACTGCGTCTCGGCATAACTATCGCCGCCGTTCTGGAACAGGCTCACCCGCCCGGCCGCGAGGAGCAGCACGTCCTGCTTGCCGTCGTTGTCGAAGTCCACGACCGACACCGCCTGCGCCTCGGCGTCGAGCTTGGTGAGGCCGGCGTACTTGTTAAACCCCGGCATCCCGTTCAGCGCCCGTATGTCCTCGCCGCCCCAGCCGACGAAGTCGCGCTTCGGGTTGTAGTCGTTCAGCTTGATGCTCGCCTTGAGCCGCTGGATGCGGGCGGTCTTCTTGTGAATCGCCTCCTTGTCGCCGTCCACCATGCACGGCACCACGACCTCCTTCCCGGACATCATGTCGGACATGATCGACGGCAGGCGGTCGATGCGGCCGGCGTAAGAGCGGAGGAGGTAGGGTTCGCCGTGGGACATGCCCCACCACTCGCCCTGCGGGTACGCCTGGTACCATGTCACGCCGATGTACGTCTCGCTGGCGCCGCCGTTGTGGAAGAACACCGCCTGCTTGCCGACCTCGGCCCAGTTCATGATCTCCTGCCACTCGCCCGGCCGCAGCCCGCCGCGGCCGATGTTGTGCTTGATCGTCTGCTGCGGGTGTTTGCCCTTCAGGTCCGCCACCTTCTCGTAGATGACGAGGTTCTGCGCCTTGTCCACCCGCGTGACAGTCATCAGCACCACGTTCGTGGACTGATTCACGACCGACCCGAATGACATCACCGCCTCGGCGTAGGCCGGCGCGGGGCGGGGCGTGAGGGCGACCGCGACGAGGGCCGCGGCGGGGACCAGGAGGCGGCGGAGGGGCATCAGCGGTGCCTCGGAAGGGCCGGGAGGCGGGCGAGGTTACACCCCACAGGGTAAACGCCCCGGGAGGGAATGCAAGCGCGGCGGCGTTACTGGTCGTCGTCCCCGGGGGCGGGTGGCGGCTTCGGCTCGTTCAGCTTGAACGACTCCACGAACCGCCGGATGCGCGGCTCGGTGACGGGCGTGAACGGACCGCCGGCGATGACCGTGTACACCCTCGTCCGCGTCACCACGACCCGCGCCAGCGCCGACTGCCCGTCCATCCGCAGGTGGAGCTCGCGGGCCTTGTAGCCGGACACGGTGATGTCCTTCCACGACAGCACCTCTGCCGGCGGCGGATCCTCGCGCATGTGCTTCACCACCTCATCGAGGAGTTGGGCGTCGGTCTGCGTGTTCCGCAGGTCGGCGTCGATCTCGACGTGGGTGACGATGTACTGTTCGAGCCGGCCGAGGAGGAGCGTCCCCTCGTAGGTCACGCCCGGTTCGACCGGCCCGTGCTTGGCGGCGAGTTCCGCCATGTCGGTGCGGGCCTTCGCCGGAAGGTCCACGGTGTATTTCCCGTTCGGCGAGCGGTACTCCTCCCACTTCGGCTTCCCCGCCCACACCACCGCCCCGATGACGCCGCCGCACGCCAGCAGCATCAGCAGGCCGATGCAACCGCACGCCATCAGCACCCCGCGGCCGCCGCGCTT
>Ga0190275_10002151_pt1 | contig 14255 bp, 14 predicted proteins | sample Popmic550T_FD_133745 | JGI IMG/M metagenome (GOLD analysis project Ga0190275, IMG submission 133745) | Populus adjacent soil microbial communities from riparian zone of Yellowstone River, Montana, USA - 550 T | ecosystem: Environmental > Terrestrial > Soil > Riparian zone > Trees stand | place... | reverse complement strand
GGGTGAGCTCCCCAGGTGGGTGTCCTGCAAAAAATTTCGATACTCAGCGCATTCCGAGCCTGCAGCCACTCGTCGACGAGCCTGGCGCTGCCGCAATCGTCGGAGCCCGCGCCGAACGTCCGGGCGTTCAGGTTGCAACAAAATCGACGAAGAGCCCGAAACTCGCCACAGCGAGACGAGCCAGGCCTCCCCGCGCAGCCATGGGGGACGCGCGAAGGCCGCCCTCCTCACGGCCTCGCGCGGTTTGCGAGGCTTCCCATTGGTCCATCCGCGGCTTCAGGCGCCCCTCGCTCGGAGCCGACCCGCACTCCTTCACTTTGGTGGGCCGCGAATACGCCGAGGGGAGAGATCTCCCGCCCCCTCGCCGCCCTACCGCTTCTCCCCCCGCCTGCGCGCCAGCACGATCGACCCCATCCGCTCGTCCACCTCGTCGCGCGTCACCAGGACGTAGAGCGCCTCGGCGGCGGCCAGGGTGCACATCGCCAGGGTGATCCAGAACTGGATGCGGCTGTAGCGCCCCATCACCAGCAGCGGGATGGCGAAGCAGAACGAGAGGAAGACCGCGGCCTTGGCGCTGTACAGGTGCAGGTCCACGAAGCGGCGGAAGCGCAGCCAGCTCACCGCCAGCACCAGCAGCGCGAACGCCGCCCACACGATCAGCGGCCAGCGCTGCTCGCGGAAGAAGAAGGGCCGCAGCAGCACCAGCCACAGCGTGACCGAGATGGCCAGCAGGTGGTCGGCCACCGAATCCATCCGGCTGCCGAACTCGCTGGTCTGGTTCCAGCGCCGCGAGAGCCAGCCGTCGAGCACGTCGGTGGCGCCGGCCACGGCCACGCCCACGCCCAGCCACACCGGGCGGTTGAACACCGCCAGCACCCACAGCACCGGCACCAGCGCCAGGCGCATGGCCGTGAGCTGGTTGGGAAGCGTGCCGAGCTGGCCGCGCACACCGGCCCAGGTGAGGGGCGGCGGGGCGTCGGGCGTGCCGGTGTCGCGCTCGCTGGGGATCATTCAAAGGTGGTGGACGTGGCATGGGGAGCGGGCGAAAGGCCGCCGCTCCAGCCCCTAATCTGGCGCATGGCGGCCCTCGCCGGGAGGGCGGCGGAAACCGGACCCTTGCGCGACCGCGCGCGCCGCCGCATGCATACAGGCACGCGCGGTGAAAGGCGGCGCGCTCCATGCAAGAAATCTCCCCGCTGGTTCGTTTCATTCGCGGCAGCCTCCGCGGGCCGCCGCCCCCTCGGTCCGGCACGCTCCGCGCCGGCCCACCCCACCTTCGCGGGAGGCACGCCATGCGCCCGCAGTTCATCGTTGCCGCACTCCTCCTCGTCTGCGCGGCAGCCCCCGCCGCCGGCCAGACCGTGCACGGCCGCGTGCTGGAACGCGGCACCAACAACCCCGTGGCCTCGGCCACCGTGGAAGTGCGCGCGGGCGAGAGCGTCCGCGGCCGCGTGGAGACCGACACCGCCGGGATGTTCGACATCGAGATCCCCGGGGCGGGCACGTACCGCCTGTCGGCCGAGCGCGTGGGCTACGTGTCGGTGCTCTCCGAGCAGGTGCAGGTGGCCGGGCTCGACTCGCTGGACGTGGTCTTCCACCTGACCACCGACGCGGTGTCGCTCGACCCGGTGCAGGTGAGCGCCTCGCGGCGCGCCACCTCGCCGCTGATCGCGGCGTTCTACGACCGCGCCGCGGGGCGCCGGCAGGGGCGCTTCATGACGCGCTCGCAGATCGCCGCCACGCAGGCGTCGCGCACCTCCGACGTGCTGCGGCGCGTGGCCGGGCTCACCTTCCGCACCACGCGGCGCGGCACGGTGGCGCTGCGGGCGCGCGGCGGGTGCGAGCCGCTGGTGTACATCGACGGGATGCACGTGAACATGTACGGCAACACCACCTCGGTGGACGACCTGGTCCGCCCCGACGACCTGGAGGGGATCGAGGTGTACGGCGGCGCCAGCGTGCCGATCCAGTTCGTGCGCGACGGCGCGACGAACTCCAACTGCGGCGCCGTGATGCTGTGGACCAAGCTCCGGGTCTGAAGCGCCGCCGAGGCGCGCGCCGGCCGAGCCCTCCTTCGCCCGATGGGGCGGGGGAGGGCTCCTCGCTTTCCGTCGGCAACGAGCAGGGCCGGGGAGACGCCGTGGCGTGGGGCCGAACCGCGTAATTGCTGGGAACGGGCGGATTCTTGCGTTGGCGCGTCCGCTGTGCGAACATGGCGGCCCGCATCGTGCGCCTGCGGCGCGCAGCAGCCGGCCCGTGCTGGCCCCAATCCCCACGTAGACCGAGCATCGGAGAGTCGGAATGGCGAAAACAGCGGCGTCGCGGCGCAGGCAGCAGGTGCTCCTGTTCGCGCGGAACTTCTTCAAGCACCCGCGCATGCTGGGTTCCATCATCCCCAGCTCCCGGTTCCTGGTGAGCGACCTGATGCGGCAGGTGGACTGGCGCCGTGCCCGCGTGGTGGTGGAATACGGCCCCGGCGTGGGCAACATCACCGCCGAGGTGCTCAAGCGCCTGCGCAGCGACGGCCACATGGTGGTGTTCGAGACCAACGACGACTTCGTGGAGTTCCTGCGCGCCTCCATCCCCGACAAGCGCCTGACGGTGGTGCACGGCTCCGCCGCCGACGTGGGGCAGGTGCTGGCCGACATGGGGCTGGAGAAGGCCGACTACGTGATCTCCGGCATCCCCTTCAGCACCATGCCCGAGCAGGTGAGCGCCGACATCGTGCGCGCCACGCGGCACTCGCTGCGCCCCGGCGGCCGCTTCCTGGTGTACCAGTTCTCGCGCGAGGTGGCGCGCTTCCTCAAGGCCGAGTTCCGCGAGATCCGCGAGGCCTTCGAGCCGCTCAACATCCTCCCCGCGCGGCTGTACTACTGCTCGGCCTGAGCAGCGCGCGCATCGATGATCTCGAACAGCCCCGGACGCGCGTCCGGGGCTGTTCTTTTGTACCGAGAAACCCCCTTCCGCGCACGGTGTTCTTGTTGTACGTTTACGGGAGAAATCACTTATGCGAGGAACACGATGTCCTTCAAGCGAGCGGATGACGACCAGGGTTCCGCCGAGCGGGAGCTCGCCGGCGGCGTCGACAAGCGCGCCACGTCCGCGCCGCTGCCGCTCACTCAGGCTCAGATGAACGAGCTGGATCGGCGGCTGGCGGAACTCGACCGCGATCCGGACGGTGGGCAGGACTGGGATGATCTGCGCGAGGAGCTTCTTCAGCGGGTTGCTCGGCGAAGGGCTTCGGCTGCGTGAGTAAGCCCCTTCAACTAGGCGTATCGACTACCCGCCTGGCTAAAATGGACATTACGGACGCACTCGACTGGTATAACGCGCGCTCGGCAGACCTCGGAGAAGCGTTCGTCCGCGTGTTGAACGAGTCGTTGCTGCGCATCCAGGAGCACCCAGAAGCGGCGCCGCTCGTGTGGCGGGAGAGGGTGCGGCAACTGGTGATGAACGGCTTTCCTTACAGTGTCTATTACGCCTGCCAGCGTAGCCGGATACGCGTGGTGGCGGTGATGCACCAGCGGCGCGATCCCCGTGATTGGCAGGTGCGCGTGAAGTGAAGCGACAAAAGGCCCCGCACCGGATGCCGGTGCGGGGCCTCTGCCTATCAGGACAGTCCGGCTCTCGCCGGCCGCGTCAGTCCGGGAAGGTCACGGTGGACGCGGCGGCGGGGTTGGAGCCGGAGATGAGGTCGACGATGGCTTCCATCTCGGCGCCCATCTGCTCCAGGCGGTACAGGACGGTGCGCGAGTGGCCGTAGTCGAAGTACAGGGCGACCGCGTCCTCGTTGGCCGGGTTCGTCTCGATGATCTGGTCGTCCAGGCGCCGGTGCAGCTCGCCGCAGATGAAGTCCACGGCCTTCCGCACGCGCCGCTGGTCTTCCAGCGTCTCGATGCTCACGTCGCCGGTCAGGCGGGGGAGGAGGTGCTCCACCATCACCAGGCCCTCGGGCGGCGCCGCGACGGCACCCGCCTGGCCGTGGGCATCCGCCACGATCAGCTCGGAGGCCGATGTCAGGGCCCGAAGCTCTTCAAAGTTGCAGTGAAGGATCACGGAGCCTCCTTTGTGCCATCCGCACGCCTCGCCCCCTCACAAAGGCAAAGCGTGGGCCATTTCCCACACGCGGTGATACACCGCGTGTTCCCCGTTTGTTTACGACAGGCTGCGGCAGGGGGTTTCAGCCGGCTTCCGTATGTGGAACGCGTTGCGTGGGGCGTTCCTGACGGCGCGGTGTTCGTCCGCTGTGGAGGACGGATGCGCGCGGGCTGAAGGGTCGGGTTGGGCGTGGAGGAAACGGCGGTCCTCTCTACAGATGCATGCGCCGGCCGCGGAACGCAAGTGCCGCCGCAAAACGCTACGCCGAGAGCAGCGCCCGGGCGCGCAGAACCCGCTCCAGCGCCTCCTCGGGGGTGGCGCCCAGCGAGGTGAGGTGGCCCATCTTGCGGCCGGGGCGCGCCTCGCCCTTTCCGTACAGGTGCAGCGCCGTCATCGGCACGCCCAGGGCGTCGGCGGCGCCGGGGCGGGCGAGGGCGGTGCCGGCGTGCTCGCCCATCAGGTTGGCCATCGCCGCCGGCCGCAGCAGCCCGGTGGAGCCCAGCGGCAGCCCGCACACGGCGCGGAGCTGCTGCTCGAACTGCGAGACGGGGCAGGCCTCGAGCGTGTAGTGCCCGGAGTTGTGCGGCCGCGGCGCGATCTCGTTCATGCGCACGTGCCCGTCCTCGCCCACGAACATCTCCACCGCCAGCAGCCCCACCACCTCCAGCCCCCGCGCCATCGTCTCCGCCACGCGCCGCGCCTCGTCCGCCACCTCTTCGGGGATGCGGGCGGGGACCACGGAGACGTCGAGGACGGCGTTCTGGTGGACGTTCTCGGCGACGGGGAAGCAGGCGACCTCGCCGCCCGCCGTGCGCGCGCAGACGACGGAGACTTCCATGCTGAAGCGGACCCACGCCTCCAGGATCAGCTCCACGGGCCCCTCCGTCCCGCCGGCCACGGCGTCGAAGGCGGCGTCGGCGCCGGCGGGGTCGCGGATCACCGCCTGGCCCTTGCCGTCGTAGCCCCAGCGCGCGGTCTTGAGCACGGCGGGGGTGCCGATCTCGCGCAGGGCGCCCCGCAGCTCGTCGCGGGTGGAGACGGCGCGGTAGCCGGCGGTGAGGATGCCGAGGGCCCGCGCGGTGTCCTTTTCGCGCACCCGGTGCTGCGCCACCTCCAGCACGCCGGGCCCGGGACGTATCGGAACGATGCGCTCGATGTCGCGCAGCGTTGCGACGTCGGCGTTCTCCCACTCCAGGGTGATCACGTCGCTGCGCTCGGCGAGCGCGCGCATGGCGGCGGGGTCGTCGAAGGCGGCGTGGACGTGCTCGTCGGCGACCTGCGCGGCGGGGGCGTCGCGGCCGGGGTCGAGCACGGCCACGCGGTAGCCCATCCGCCGCGCCTCCAGCGCGAACATCCGCCCCAGCTGCCCGCCGCCGACGATGCCGATGGTGCCGCCGGGGAGCACCACGTCTCCGGACGTCTCGGAGGCCATCACGCGGCGGGGTCGGGGCGCAGCGCGTCCTCGGCCATGCGCTCGGCGTAGGCCCGCAGGCGGTCGCGGATCTCCGGGTCGCGCGTGCCCAGGATGCGCGCGGCCAGCAGCCCCGCGTTCGCCGCGCCGGCCTTGCCGATGGCCACGGTGGCGACGGGGACGCCCTTCGGCATCTGCACGATGGAGAGGAGCGAGTCGAGCCCGTTGAGCGTGGACGAGAGGACGGGCACGCCGATCACGGGGAGAACGGTCTTGGCCGCGGTCATCCCCGGGAGGTGGGCCGCGCCGCCCGCGCCGGCGACGATCACCTCGATCCCGCGCCCCTCGGCCTCTTCGGCGTAGCGGAACATGCGGTCGGGCGTGCGGTGCGCCGAGACGATCTCCATCTCGTACGCGATCCCCAGCTCGTCCAGCACGCGCGCCGCCTCGAGCATGGTGTCGCGGTCGCTGCGGCTGCCCATGATGATCCCCACCCGCGCCTGGCTCACGCGCGCCTCGTCATCTTCAGGATGTGGTTGGACTTGGGTACCTGGTCCCGTGCGCTTCGGACGGCCCGTGGGGCCCCCTCCCCGCGCCTGAGAGCGCTCGCCCTCCCCCGCTTCGCGGGAGAGGGTGGGAACGGCGTCAGGCGCGCTCGGTGGTGGCGGGCGCGGCGGGCTTCCCCCCCTCCTGGTGGCGGCTCGGGTGTGGGGAATCTAGACGGCACGCGGGGGGGCGGCAACGCGAGGGGCTTGTTTCCGTTTGGGAACATGCATACCTTTGGTGCCGAATCCCCCTACAACCCGAACCACACGCCCACGCCCGGATGGATCTCCGCGACGTTCAGAGGCAGGTCGACGCGTACATCTCGCAGTTCAAGGAGGGGTACTTTCCGCCGCTGGTGAACCTCGCGCGGCTCACGGAGGAGGTGGGCGAGCTCGCCCGCGAGCTGAACCACCTCTACGGGCCCAAGACCAAGAAGCCGGACGAGCCCGAGCAGGACGTGGCGCTCGAGCTGGCCGACATCGTCTTCGTCTGCGTGGTGCTGGCCAACCAGATGGGGCTGGACCTGCAGGACGCGATCGAACGCACGCTGAAGAAGTACGAGGTGCGCGACGCGGACCGCTGGGAGCGGAAGTAGGGGATAGGAAACAGGGGACAGGGGACAGCCAGCCAGACGAGATGCAGCCGCCCACCCCGTCGTCCGCGGCGGCGGTGATCCGAGCAATGGTCATCCGGGCGACGGTTGTCCGAGTGATGGTCCTCGGAGCGGACGGTCATCCGTGGCGACGGCCGTCCGATTGTCGGTTATCGGGGCGCGTCCGCGGGGATCGTGCGAATTTGCGAGTGAACTCGCGGCTCGCGGCTACAACGGCACGCAGTCCGCCTTCGCGGACTTCAACCGCGCAAAGACCGTCCTCGCACCAGACCCGAACGCACCCGCGCACTCGCGCACTCGCGCACTCGCGCACCTGTCGAGTTCGCACCTTCGCACCCCGAGGCCTTTGAACCCGACCGTCTTCATCATCGACGACGAAGCCGACCAGGTGGCGCTGGTGACCGCGCAGCTCGAGCGCGGGCGCCGGTTCGTCACCAAGAGCTTCACCCGCGCGGACGAGGCGCTGGACGAGATCCGTGCGGATCCGCCCGACGCCATCGTGTGCGGGCTGTCGATGCCCGGGATGGACGGGGTCGCCTTCACCGAGCGGCTGCGCGAGATCGACCGCACGCTGCCGCTGATCATCGTGACCACGCGCGGCAAGGAGGCCGAGGCCGAGCGCGCGCTGGAGGCGGGCGCCACCGACTTCGTGACCCGGCCGGTGGAGCCCAAGGCGCTGGAGACGCGCCTGCGCCGCGCGATGGAGGAGGTGCCCGCGCGCGAGCTGCTGAGCACCGTGGCGCAAATCCGCTTCGACCGGCACGGGATCGTGGGGTCGCACCCGCTGGTGCAGCAGGTGCGCGAGTTCGTGGACCAGGTGGCGCTGGTTCCGCAGGTGACCGCGCTGCTGCTGGGCGAGAGCGGGACGGGAAAGAACATGGTGGCGCGCGCCATCCATGGCGCCAGCCAGCAGAGCGCCTACCGTTTCATGGAGGTGAACTGCGCCGCCATCCCCGCCACCCTGCTCGAGGCGGAGCTGTTCGGCTACGAGAAGGGCGCCTTCACCGACGCCCGCCAGGCCAAGAAGGGGCTGGTCGAGGTGGCCGACGGCGGCACGCTGTTCCTGGACGAGATCGGCTCGATGCCGCTGGAGCTGCAGGCGAAGCTGCTGACCTTCCTGGAAAGCCGCATGTTCCGCCGCATCGGCAGCACGGTGGAGCAGCGGGTGAGCGCGCGGGTGATCGCCGCCACCAACGTGGACCTGCCGGCCGAGGTGCGCGCGGGGAAGTTCCGCGAGGACCTGTACTACCGCCTGAACGTGGCCGCGCAGATCCTGCCGCCGCTTCGCCAGGTGAAGAGCGACATCCCCGCGATCGCGCGGCACTTCGTGAAGCGCGCGGCCGAGTACTTCGCCAAGCCGGTGCCGACCATCGACAGCCTGGGCGTGCAGCGGCTGCAGCGCTTCGACTGGCCGGGGAACGCGCGCGAGCTGCGCAACGTGATCGAGCGGTCGATGATCTTCTCGCGCACGCCGGTGCTGGAGATCCCCGAGCTGAGCGGCGCCCCCAGCCGCGCCGCCGAGGCAAACACGCTTCCGGTGCCGCGCGGCATCACGCTGGAAGAGGTGGAGCGGATGTACATCGAGGCCACGCTGCGCGAGGTGGGCGGCAGCATCAACGACGCGGCGCGCCAGCTCGGCGTTTCGCGCAAGGTGCTGTGGCAGCGCCGCAAGCGGCACGGCATCGAGCTCGCGAGCTGAGCGGACGCGAGGCGCGAGTCCGAAGACACGAAGCCCGGCGGGAGGATCCGCCGGGCTTCGTCACGTTCCGCTCAATCGTTCGAGCCGCCGCCCGAGTCTCCCCCGCCGAAGTCTCCGCCGCCGTAGTCGCCGACACCGGAGTCGAAGCTGCTGCTGTCGGCCGGCGAGGTGTAGTCGTGGGAGCCGGCGCTGTCCCATTCACCGCCCGCGCCGTTGCCGGAGCCGTGGCCATGCTCCGTGGACGGGTCGGCGGAGTCCCACGATCCACCGGCGTCGCCGTGCTTGTGCTGACGATAACACGTCCGAGTCGGCCGGCGATTGATCCATGGTGTGAGCGAGGAGCCACGCGGCCCCGGAATCATCGCTCGCGGGTCCCGTGTCCCTCCGGCCGCTGGTCGCCCTGGCGATCCCGCCAAAACGGCGCCGGGGCACCACGACGTTCGTCTTGATCGCGTGCATGACAACCCACACCACCACGGCCACCGTCACGATCGGCATCAAGATGCCGAACAGCATGCGGTCTCCTCGTGCCTGTGAACGGGCAGGGTCACACGTCGCCCGGCGTGCCTGAGGCGGATCTACTCGCGGCGCACACCGTACGCGCGGCGCGGTTCCGGCGTTTCACCCGATCAGTGTTCCGAAACGGGAACAGGGAGTCTCCGCCGCCGCTCCGGGGAACCGCGGGGATGTTCAGGTGCAACGAGTTACGCCCTCCGCAGGCCGCGCGGCACACCCGTTTCGATGCGACCTGGGCGGCATATGTTCCACGCGGGGAACGTCGCGCGTTCCCGGACGGGAACAAATCAAAGGCCGATCACGACGACTGCTTGCGCCAAGTCATTGCTGATAGGTGGTTTAGCGGAAACCCGCGCGTGGGCCGAAGATTGCCAAAGAGGGAGGTACGCGTTGCCGCGGCTCCTTGCCGTGGTTCTCCACGCGATCCAGCCTCGGGCGCACGCTGACGTGGCAGCCGCCACAGACAAAGTTCCCTCTCTCGCGCCCGCACTTCGCAGGATCATCCCTCCGCCCGCCCCCGGGAACCGCCTCGCCACCCACCCGCCCTGACCGGCGCCGTCCAAGCGGCGCCACGTCAGCATTGGGGGGATGAACAGATCCTTTGGCGTCAGTTCAGCGTGGAGACGACGTACGTGACCGTCCACGGCCCGGCCGCCGCGGCCGCGCGCGCCAGCCGCAGCCGCACGTGGTAGGCGCTGGAGGTCGCGCCGTTCGCCTGCGTTTCGATCCCCCCGCCCAGCGTCGCCCCCGCCGATGGAGCCCCGCCGGCCGAGCGGAACACCTGCACCACGTGCGCGGCCCGCCCCCGCACCGACACCGGCGTGGTGACGTCGATCGCCCCCCGCGCCGCGGCGACGGTGCTCGCTCCCGCGGCGAACCCGATCGGCTCCACGACGGTCGCGGATGCCGTGAGGGTGGCGCGGGCGCTCTGGGCGGCGGCAGGCGCGGCGGTGGCCACGACCAGCGCGGCGGCTGCGACGAGGATGCGGGCGGCTCGGCTCATGGGCCTCGTACCAAGGCCAGAGCCGCGCCATTGCCTGAATTCTCATAACTCCATCATCTACAGCGATTTAGATCAATTGCACATTCGATGGAAGACGTGGCGATGGTAGACGGGCCGGTCGGGGCCTAAACGGTAAGCGTTGTAGATATAGTCACTTACGCGCGAGCGTACAGAAATGCGCCACCGCCGGCCTCGAGCCGGTGGTGGCGCGGCTGTGTGTGGCCCGGGCGTTCGAGTGAGGGCGGATGCGGAATATGCGAGTGCACTCGCTGCCTCGCTGCTACAACGGCACGCAGTCCGCCTTCGCGGACTTCCCCGCGAAATCATTTGCGCGGGAGCGGAAATCTGCCCAACAGCCTCGCGCAGTTTGCGAGACTTTTCGTAAGTTGTTGCTGCGGCTTTAGCCGCCGGTGAAGGGGACTTTCCGGAGAGGACCGACAGTTGTAGCCCGCCTCCGCGGCACCTACGGCCGGCGCAGGTAGATCGGCGGGATCTCGACGGCCGCGGCGCCGCCGGTGCCGGGGATCGCGAAGCGGATGGAGGCGGCCTCCGGCGTGGCGCCCAGCGCGGCGAGCGAGCTCTGCGCGACGGCGAGCGTGTACTGGCCGGCGGGGAGACGGGAGACGTAGAACTCGCCGTCGCTGAAGGTGACGGCGCGGCGCGGCTGGGCGTCGCCGTCGCGCCGGATTTCCACCGTGATCCCGCCCAGCGCGCCCTGCCGGCCCCGCCAGCGCACGCGTCCCGTGGCCTCGCGCGTGCGCAGCAGCGGCAGGTCCACGCGGGTGTAGGCGTTGGGCGTGGGGCGCAGCAGGTGCTCGGGGCTCCCCGGCGCCACGTCCGTCTCCGCCAAGCTCAGCGTGTCCACGCCCAGCGCGAGCACCGCGTACGGGGGGAGCCCCCACGCCCGGTACTCGCCCGCCGCGTCCGACCGCGCGCGCTCGCCGCCCACGGCCACGGGCACGCCCGCGGCCGGGAGCTCGCCGGGGTCCATCGCCCCGTTGCCGTTCTCGTCGTGGAACACGCGCCCCGCCACGCCGCCGCGCCCCATCGTCTCGAACGGGGTGGCCACCACCCCGCCCCCGCCGAACGCCACCCCCCCGCCCGCGCCAACGAACGCGCCGCGCCGCGCGCCCTGGCTGTAGGCGTTGGTCTGCACGTAGGCCGAGCGCGTGCGGGTGATCACGGCGATGGCGAGCTCGGGCTGCCCCGCCTGGCCGTTCCACCCGGCCGAGAGGGTGACGTTGGCGCGGTCGCGCGGGCGGAAGGTGGCGCCCAGCGTGGCCGTCTGCAGCCCCTCGCCCGCCCAGTCCACGCGCGAGGTGAGGTTCAGGTCGGGGAAGGCGCGCAGCCGGTCGCGCGGCACGAAGAAGTGTGCCTGCACCGTGGCCACGTCCGTCCGCTGGAAGCCGTGCTCGTAGGCGCCGGTCACCTGCAGGCGCCGGTACCCGGTGGTCGCCGACGCCTGCCACGCGTCCAGCGCCCCCGGGCGCTCGCCCCGCGTGCGCAGCGCCAGCCCCAGCAGCTGCCCGCGCCCGGAAAGGCCCAGGCGGAGGGTGCCGCCCAGGTCGGCGAACCACTGCGGCGCGGCGAGGGTGCTGAAGCCCTCCTGGCGCTTCCATCCCCCCGCGGCGCGCCACCCGCCGTACCGGCCGATGCGCTGCAGCTCCGCGTGCACGAAGCTCCCCGCGCGCGCCCGCACCTCCGTCCGCACCGCGGGAAGCGGGTTCCAGGCGACGATCCCGTACGGGTGCGTCTCCCCCGCGCTGTCCCGGCGCGCGGTGTGGTCGACCCCCACGCCCGCCGTGAGCGTGCGCGAGACGCCGCGGCGCAGGTCGGCGTAGCCGTAGGCGGAGCAGTCGTCGGTCCGGCACGCGCCCGCGCCGGCGAAGTAGCGCCACTCGCCCGGGGGAACCTGGATGGCGGGGACCAGGAAGGTGAGCTCCTCCACCCGCTCCTGCCCGGCCGGGCCCAGCATGCGGATGCGCACCGGCGTGGTGCCGTAGCCCAGCGGCGTGGGCACCGGCTCGCGCGAGCCGCGCGTGGACACGCCCACCAGGTACTCGCCCTGGTACACCTCGTACTCCCACCCCGCGGGCACCACGGGGCGGATCAGCGCCTGGCCGAAGAAGCGCGGCGCGTACACCGGCTCGTTGGTGACCGACGCGCCGAAGAACGCCCGCGTGAGCAGCCCGTCGCCCTGCACGTCGCCCAGCTGGACGCGGCGTACCCGGCGCGAGCGGGGAAAGGCCCGGTCCCAGCTCCCGTACGGGTCCAGGAAGCGCACGCCGCCGCTGTCGAACGCGGCGGTGGCGCCGCCCTCCAGGGCGCCGCCCAGCAGCGCCGCTCCCAGCGCCCCCCGGCCGCGGCCGCGGAGCTCGCCGTCGGTCCAGTCGCCGGAGACGCCCCAGCCCGCCGTCCATCCCCCGCTGCGTGCGGGATAGGCCACGTCCGGCTCGGGGGCGGGCCGCAGCGCGCCGCCGCCGGCGCGCAGGTCGCCCTGGCGCCGGGCATCGTCCTGCGCGCGGCGCACGGAGGGGAAGTCGGTCCGCCCGCCCAGCAGGATGCTCACGTTCTCCCAGTCCACCTGCACCTCGGCCCCCAGCACGCGCTCCAGCGCGGCGGGGGAGAGGAACACCTCGCGCTCGCGGCGCAGCCACCCGGCCGCGTCCACCGTGAACGCGTCGCGGCCGGAGGAGACCACGCGCGTCGACAGGTCGACCCGCGTGCTCCACACGCCGGGCGGCCACTGGAGGGCGACGGTGTCGCCGCGGTCTTCCAGGGGGATCTGCAGGAACTCGAGGGTGGCGCGCAGGGGGATCAGCGGCTGGCCGCGCGGGTCCAGCAGCACCGCGACGGTGCGGCTCTCGGCGAGGGCGGTCAGGCGGAGCTCGAAGAGCCCTTCTTCCTGGGCGGCGGCGGGGCGGGGGAGGAGGGCCGCGGCGGAGAGGACGAGCACGAACAGGGCGGCGGCGCGCCCGGGGCGGGGCACGGCGCTCAGCCGATCACCGACACGGTGATGACCACGGGCGCGGAGTAGGTGCCGGGGCGGAGCGGCCCCGCGGGCACGCTCAGCCGGCCGCCCACGTAGATGTCGGCCGAGAAGACGTGGTTCCCCGGGGTGTTGTTGGGGAGGTCGATCACCATCGCCGTGGCCTGCGTGGTGTGCGACGACGGGTTGAACGAGCGGTCCTCCACGCCGCACACCCCCGGCGTGCCGGAACTCTGGTTCCACACGCAGAGCCAGCCGTACTGCGTGCCGTTCCACGACGCCGGGATGGTGGAGGCGCCGTTGGCGAGCTGCGCGGGAAGGGTGAAGCGCACGCCGTAGGTCACCGTCTTGGCCAGGCTGCCGAAGCGCGCCGCCGCGGCCCACGTTCCCACGGGGTACGCCGGGCGCGCGGGCACGCTCACCACCTGCCCGGGCTCCACCCCGCCGAAGTACAGGTCGCGCGTGGTGGTGAGCAGGATCGGGGGCGGCGCCACCGCCACGCTGGCGGTGACCGTCGCCTTCCACTGCGGCGGCGTGGCCTGGGCGGCGGCGCGCGCGGCCAGCCCCGGCGCCGCGATCAGCAGCACGGGGGCGAGGAGGGCCGCGAGCGCGCCGCGCGGGCTCATGTGACGGGAACCCGCTGGTCCAGGGGCGCGGCGGGGAGCGCGCCGCCGGGCGGCAGGTCCTCGCGCTCGGTGTTCACGCGCACGCGCACCGATAACGGGCCGCTCGCGCCGGCGGGGAGGGGAAGGGTCAGCCGGCGCCGCATGGTGCGGTAAACCGCGATGTCGTCGTACAGCGTGGAGACCACGGCGCCGGCGCCGTCCAGCAGCTCGGCGCGCATGCGGCCCAGGAAGGCGGCGTTCCCGCCGCGGGTGAAGTCCACCTGCAGCTGCACCCCCTCCGCCGTGCGCCGCGCCGAGGCGGCGGCCAGGGAGACGCCGGTGCGCACCTCGCCCTTCCGGTAGTTGGCGGCCATCACCAGCGTGGTCTGCACGTTCAGCTGCAGCCGCACGTCGCCCTGCTGCTGCTCGATCGGCGGCTGCCCGCCGCGCGAGGAGACCAGGATGCGCGCCCAGTACTCGCCGTCGGCCAGGCCGGCCGGCGCTTCGACCAGCACGCGCACGACCTGCCGCTGGCCCGGCTGCAGCAGCAGGCGCCGCGGAAAGGCGCGCATCCACGCCAGCGCCGAGGGCTCGCCGATGGCGGGCTCGCGGGTGGTGGGCACGGACACGTTCCCCGCCGAGTCGGCCTGCGGGTAGCCGTAGGCGAAGTCGATGGTGATCTCCTCGGGGAGCGCGCCGGGGTTGTGCAGCGTGAGCACCGCGGTGCGCGTGCGGCTGTCGATGTAGAGCGCCGTGGGGCTCACCGACACCGCGT
>Ga0190275_10002150_pt1 | contig 14258 bp, 12 predicted proteins | sample Popmic550T_FD_133745 | JGI IMG/M metagenome (GOLD analysis project Ga0190275, IMG submission 133745) | Populus adjacent soil microbial communities from riparian zone of Yellowstone River, Montana, USA - 550 T | ecosystem: Environmental > Terrestrial > Soil > Riparian zone > Trees stand | place... | reverse complement strand
TTCATGGTCGAGATCAAGGAAGGGCTCACCGAAGGTGCCCAGGTCCTGGAATTCGTACCCAATTCCGAGCCGGCCCTCGACGAGGAAGTCGGATATGGCGGCTAGCTTCCGGTGACCTTCATCCGACTGGCCGGCCTCGGCCGGGCCGTCCGGCTGCCGGACCGCAGCCGGCTCGACATCCTGACCGACATCAACCTGGAGATCGAGCGTGGTGAGCACATCGCCGTGGTCGGCCGCTCCGGCTCGGGGAAGTCGACGTTGCTCAATCTCATCGGTCTGCTGGACAGCCCGACGGCAGGCACCTACGAGTTGGACGGCCGGCCAACCGCGAATTTCTCCGTCCGCGCCCGAGCTCGCTTGCGCGGCGCGACCTTCGGCTTCGTCTTCCAGCAGTTCAACCTGCTTCCGCGACGATCAGCAACCGAAAATGTGGCAGCTCCCTTGCTCTATAGCTCGGGGCGCCAGGTGTGGCGACGCCGCAACGCTGCCCGAGAGATGCTCGAGCGGGTCGGACTGGGCCAGCGCCTGGACTACCTACCGGAGCGGCTGTCCGGTGGTGAGCAGCAGCGAGTGGCGATTGCTCGCTCGATGGTTCGTGGGCCGCAGGTGCTGCTGGCCGACGAGCCGACCGGCGCACTGGATATCGACACGGGCAACAGCGTGATGGACATGCTTCAGGAAATGGTCGCGCAATCGGGGACCACATTGGTCACGATCACCCATGACCTGTCGGTGGCAGCCCGCGCCGACCGACACTTCCGACTGGAGCACGGCGTTCTGAGCCGGCTCGAACGCGCTGAACTGCCCTCGGTCACTGCGCGCCGGAGTGTGGTGTGACCCCACTTGCAGCGATTTTCGCCGAGGCCTGGAGCGAGATCCGAGTGCACAAGCTCAGGGTCATGCTCTCGCTGCTCGGAGTGTTCCTGGCAGTCCTGGGGATGACCTCCATCGCCGCAGCTGGCGACATCGGTCGCCAGCTGGTGACCGAGTCGGCGGAACGTTCTGGTGGTCGACCGGCCACAGTCACAGTTCAGGCGTTCCCGCTGACCGCTGCTCCGGACGCCGACGTGATCTCATCGGCCTTGCGGGATGTTGTCGAGCGTTACGACATCCGCTGGTCATCGCTGGTGCTCGACCAGGAGATCGTTGCCAACTTCCCGGCCTTCACCGAGCGAGTTCAGGTCCGCTCTGTCGACCCGGAATATGGCCCCATGCATCGCGTTCTGCTCGCGGATGGGCGGTGGTTCACTCCTGCCGATTCCGACAGGTACGCACCGGCCCTGGTCGTCTCCGCCTCATTCCTGGCGCGCCTGGGCGGCTTCGACCCGAACAGTCCGCCGACGGTGCGACTCGGCGGCACGACACCGGTCACTGCGACCGTCATCGGTGTCCTCGAGGAGGAGGACTTCGGTGCTCCATTCGCCTATCTCCTCAACGAATCTGCCCAGACCTGGATTTCGGGTGAGGCCGGCTTCGGACAAGCGCCGATGCTGGAGATGTGGGTGCCTCCGAGCCAGGTCGAGGAGGTCAGTGCCGCGGTAACCGGCGACCTGCGCGCGACCCTGCCCGGCCACGAGGTGTTCGCCGAGCGCCTCGACCAGGGCGCCGAATTGGCCGACCTCGACGGAGTGCTGAACTACGGCGTGCGAGGAGTCGGCTACTTCGCCCTTCTCCTCGGAGGGGTCGGCGTCCTGAACGTAGGACTCGTCGTGGTCGGCCAACGCATCCGGGAGATCGGTGTCCGACGCAGCTTCGGAGCCACGTCTACTCGGGTGTTTCTCACGATCATGCTCGAGAGCGTGTGTGCCACAGCGGTTGCTGGAGCCCTCGCGGTGGGTTGCGCCATCGCGATCGTGCTCAACCTGCCCTACGAACAGATCCTGAGCGTGCCGATCGAGGATCTGCCGCCCTTCCCGCTGAAGGCAGCTGTGGAGGGATTCCTGGCCGCCACCGCGGTCGGCGCCCTCGCCGGCATCATCCCGGCCGTCATTGCGGTACGCGCCAAAGTCATCGACGCGATCCGTTACTGACAGTCGGTTCAGCCCATGTGCGGATATCGGTGATCAGTGGCAGGAACGAACGTCTCCTTCACTGTTCGAGGTGAGACCCAGCGCAGCAGGTTCAGCGGGGAGCCGGCCTTGTCATTGGTGCCGCTGGCCCTGGCTCCCCCGAACGGCTGCTGGCCGACGACGGCCCCAGTCGGCTTGTCGTTGATGTAGAAGTTGCCGGCTGAGAAACGGAGCCGGTGTAGGGCGTCATCGATAACCCTCCGATCGGTGGCGAAGATAGACCCGGTCAGTGCATACGCCGCGATGTCGGCCGCTTGATCCACGACCCCGTCGTACTCGCCATCGTCGTAGACGTGCACCGCCAGGAAGGGGCCGAAGTATTCCTTGGTGAACACCTCATGGGTCGGGTCATCGCTCGTGACCACCGTCGGCCGCACGAAGAAGCCTTCCGAGTCATCCGCGCTGCCACCGGCCAGGACCGACAGCGCGGGGTCATTCGCGGCCATCTCGAGGACACCGGACAATCGGTCGTAGGAGCGTCGGTCGATCACCGCGCCGCCGAAGTTGGTGAATTCCGCTGGATCGCCGTAGGGAAGCGACTGCGTGGTCTCGGCGAGTTCGTCCCGTACGCCGTGGTCCCACAGGGAACGCGGAACGTAGGCGCGAGAGGCAGCTGAGCACTTCTGTCCCTGGTACTCGAAGGCGCCACGGATCAGGGCCGTGACCAGCGCAGCCGGGTCGGCACCGGGGTGGGCGATCACGAAGTCCTTGCCACCGGTTTCCCCGACCAGGCGCGGATAGGAGCGGTATCGGTCAATCCCGTTACCGACGGTGCGCCACAGATGCTGAAACGTCGGTGTGCTGCCGGTGAAGTGGATCCCGGCCAGGTCCCGATGCGGCAGCGCGACCTCGCTGATCGCTGCGCCGTCGCCGGTGACCAGATTGATCACCCCGGGCGGAAGCCCCGCGGCCTCGAGCAGGCGCATCGTGAAGTGCGCGGACAGCTGTTGGGTGGGCGAGGGCTTCCACACCACCGTGTTGCCCATCAGGGCGGGAGCGGTGGGGAGATTGCCGGCGATCGCGGTGAAGTTGAACGGTGTGATTGCGAGGACAAACCCCTCCAGGGGACGGTAGTCCGAGCGGTTCCAGACTCCCCGCGACGACTGCGGCTGTCCGCCGAGGATCTCGTGGGCGAACGAGACGTTGAAGCGGAGAAAGTCGATCAGCTCGCAGGCCGCGTCGATCTCGGCCTGGATGACGGTCTTGCTCTGTCCCAGCATCGTGGCCGCGTTCAGTCGCGCCCGCCAGGGACCGGACAACAGATCGGCAGCCCGGAGGAAGACCGCAGCCCGCTCCTCGAAGGACAACTCCCGCCACATCGGTGCCGCGGTCAGTGCCGCGTCGACTGCCGCCTGAACGTCTGCTCCAACGGCATTTGCCGTACGGCCCAATACGTGTGCATGCCGCTGCGGGCTGACCACGTCGACCGGTTCGCCGCCGGCCATCCGCTGCCTGCCGGCGATCGTCATGGTCAGCTCGGTCGTCTGGGCGCCCAGATCTTTGAGCGCTGCTTCGATGCCGGCCCGTTCGGGAGAACCCGGCGTGTAGTCAAGGATCGGCTCGTTGACCGGAACGGGGAGGGTGGTCAGGGCATCCATGAGCCCAGCTTCCCAGCCTCCGCACGGATGCGCACAACCGCAGCGAACGCCGCAGTCAGAGGAGCTCGAGCAGCGGTCCCAGTTCCTGGGTGGCATACCAGCCGAGTTCGTGGGCCTCGGCTTCATCGACGATGAACTGCGCATCATCGCTGCCGAGGTCTGCCTCGATGACGACAGCGGTGGCCGCGCTGACGGCTGGCTCGGCATCGGCGCCGTCGACGTGCAGGCTGACGACCTGAGCCAGGGAAAGATCACCGGAGAGCCGGATCGCGCCGCGACCCGAGTCGGGATCGGGCCGCACCACCGAATCCGGGACATCAGCTGCGATGACCACGCGCCTGCGCGCGGCTGACGGGTCGGCGTCGATCCTGCGTAGTGACAAGCGCGCGGCCTCGAGCAGGGCGGCGTATTCCAGCTCATCCAGGTCGGTGTCCACATACCAGTCGCGAAGGTCCGGCGTCACCGCCGTCGCCGCTCTCGGAGCAGACAGCGACTCCTCGTCGCGGAGGCTGGTCAGCTCAGTGGTCGTGGAGGGCAGGTAGATCCGCATCAGGTGCCTTCCGGCGCTTTGTCGGACAGTTGCTCCACGGCGCTGCGCATCGCGGTGTCGAGGACTGCACGGCGCTGCCGATGATCCATCAGATTGGCGCCCATCGCAGCCAGGTCGACCGGACCGGGGCAGATCAGCCGTACGTGGGTGCCGGTTGCCTCCACCGCCGCGATCTCCCGAAGCACGCGTCTGGTCGTCAACCGTCTCCAGCGGCGCTCCAGTCTTGCCAGCGGCGAGCGGGGGCGGTCGTAGAAGCGGGAGACCATCGGAGCGATCACCACGACCTCGTCGAGCCCGGCTCCGGCCAACAGGTCCACGCTGGCGCTGGACAGCGCACCCCCATCGACGTACGAGCGGTTGCCGATCTTGATCGGCCGATACCAGCCGGGGATCGCACACGATGCCTGGACAGCCTCGCTGAGCCGAGCATTCTTGGAGCCAGGTCGACCGAAGACCTCCCGTGCGCCGGTCAGGTAGTCCATCGCCACGATCCAACTGTCTCGCTCCGGCCAGTCGACACTGTCGTCAGCCAGCCCCTCCAGCATTCGCTCCAGGGGAGCGAGACTGGCACGGCCCCGGGGCAGCAGCCCGCTCATCGCCGCCAACGGTGGGATCCGGCCCGGACGCCGGAGCACTTGGAGCAGCAGGCCAGGCGAGCCGAGGCCCGGTCGAGGTAGCGGTGGTCGGCCACTCCCACCGTCCACGTCGTAGTCCCAATCGACGTTGCGATCGTCGGCCAACGCCTTACCGAGCTGGTGGCGCAGAATCGTATCCGTGCCCACGCCGAGTCCGAGCAACCCAGCCAGGATCGCGCCGGCCGAGGTCCCGACCCGGACATCAGCATCCCGGGCATCCAGTCCGGTCTCCTGCTCCCAGGAGTGCAGCGCGGCCACCGACCAGGTGAACCCGAGGACGCCGCCGGCCCCGAGCACGATGCCGTGGCGAGCCCTCAGGATGCGGTCTCCACGAGTTCGGCGAGGGACTGCTCGATCAGATCGGCAAGCACGTCCACATCCGACATCGAGTCGCGATCGGCGTTGAGCCCGTAGTAGACGCCACCGTTGTAGGAGGTCAGTCCGATCGAGACGCCCTGTCCTTTGGCCAGGGGAACGACGGGGAAGACCTCGAGCATCCGGGCACCGGCTCCGTAGAGCGGGAACTGCGGCCCCGGGACGTTGGTGACCACCACGTTGAACAGCCTGCGGGACAATGAACTCGCCGCCCGCGCCCCGAGAGCGTGCAACGTCGGCGGCGCGAACCCGGACAGTGCCACTAGTGCCGTCGCGCCGATCGATTGGCCGGCGTCCTTGTGCCCCTGCATGGCGTAGCTGACACGAGACAACCGCATTTTCGGATTGGCCTCCCCCACAGGCAGGTCCACGAAGTAGGAGGAGACCTCGTTCCCCGAGGAGCCGCCCGATTCGGCCGTGCGCACTGACACCGGGACCATGGCCCGCACCGACGTAGCGGCCACGACGGGCTCGCCGCGATAGAGCAACCATTCACGCAGGGCCCCGGCAACCGTGGCCAGCACCACGTCATTGACCGTTCCACCGTGTGCCTTGCGCACGAGCTTGTAGTCGTCCAGCGACGTCCGGGCGACGCCGAAGCGACGTTGGGCACCGATCACACCGTTGAGAGGGCTGTCCGGGGCCTGCCGAGCGGCCATCCGGGCGGCCGCCGCGAGACCGCCGACGGTGTCGATCACCCGATTCGCGGTGTGCTTGACGTCTGCGATCCCGCCGCGGATCGAATCGATCACGCTCGAGGGGCGCTGGAGGTATTCGGTCACAGCGTCACTGACCAGTTGGAGCGGTCCGGGTTCGGTCACCGGTGCCCAGAGTTCCTCGGGCGTCTCCCGCGGTGTGGGCGTGAGATCCAGGATGACCTGCCCGATGTCCAGGGCGCCGACCCCGTCGACCATCGCGTGGTGGGTCTTGCTGATCACGGCGAACCGCCCGTCGGACAGGCCGTCGACGACGTAGAGCTCCCACAGTGGACGATCGCGGTCCAGTGGCCGCGACATCAGCCGGCCCACCAGTTCGAGCAGCGCGGCGTCAGACCCGGGCTTGGGCAGACCGGAGCGCCGGACGTGGAACTCGATGTCGAAGTCCGGGTCGTCCACCCACACCGGATTGGCCAGGTGGCCGGGCACTGAGCGCACCAGTTGGCGGTATCGCGGCACCAGTCCGAGGCGCTTTTCGACGAGTTCGACGATTCGAGCGGAGTCGAAACCTTCCTCGGGTATCTGGAAGACCGCGAGGCCCCCTACGTGCATGGGGGTGGTCGGTTCCTCCAGGTAGAGAAACGACGTGTCGAGTGCGGACAGCCGGTCAACCATTGCCCAACTGTCTCAGATGGAGAGCGCGTTCTGGGAACCGCCGACAGTTCAGCGGCGGCGATGCACGCGGGTTGCCTTGGGCGCTGATGCGCCGGTCAAGGAGGCAGCCAGGTCGCGCAGGGAGGTACGCAGGGCCGAGCCACCTGCCACCTCGGCAAGTGTCCGCCCAGCTGCGAGTGCCGCATCGGTCGCCTTGCCGTCCTGCGGCAGAAAGACCGGATCCCGGACGCCTGCGAACCGGTCCAGAGCACCGGCGATCTCCCGGTGCACGTCGCCGGGTACGACGACCGAGCGGGTGCGGTTGACCACGACTCGTGGGCTGACATCGGGCAGTACCTCGCGGAGTTCGGCCAGAGCTCGCACGGTCCGTTGCAGGGCCACCGGATCGGCCCCACTGACGCACAACACCGTGTCTGCTGCAGCCAACATGGCCAATGTGGCGCCGTTACGTCGAGGGGCAGCGGTGTCGTAGGACAGTTCCTCGTCCTGCTCCAGACAGAAGCCGCAGTCCAACACCACCAGCTGGGCCAAGCCACGTGAGCGTTCTAGCACCGAGGTGAAACTGCTGGGGCGTAGCTCCGGCCAGCGGTCTGCCCGCGACAGTCCCGTCAACACCCGCAGGTTCGGGGTCACCGCCCAGGCAATCCGGGCGAGTGCTGCGGCATCCAGTGTGCCGGCTCCGGCCGAGCGTGCCGCGGCCGCAACACCGGGTGACTCGTCGAGCAGGCCGAGGTACTGGGCGACGACCCCGCCGTACACATCGGCGTCGATGAGCATCGTGGCCACACCGAGGCGACTTGCCTCGTCGGCCAGATTCACCGCCACCGTTGTACGGCCAGGAGCGCCGGTCGGACCCCAGACGGCAACGACGCTCCCCCGGCCGACCGGTTGGGCCGGCGGCGGAGTCGGTGTGCCGAGCCGGGGCCTGGACGCACCGGGGTCACCCAGATCGAAGCGGACCGAGGCCTCCCCGAGCCCCTCGGCGGCACTCCGTAATGCCGCGGCGATCAGGTCGGCCCCTGCATCGGCGGGCAGCACCTGGCCGACACCGAGCTCGCGTAGTCGGTTCTCGGCCACCCCGTCGCCAGGATCGAACAGGCCAACGACTGCGATCCCGGCTGCTGACAGCCGCGTCACTGCATCGCGGTCGAGGCGGCGCAGCTCAGCAGAGAGCAGGGCAGCACGCGCGGTGCCCGCAGCCGCTGCGGCGAGTAGTTCGGCGAGGTCGACACAGCGACGAACAACGGTGACCCCGTGGTCAGCACGATCCAGCTCTCCGACGAGATCGGCCTCCCACCGGGCGCCGGTGACGGCCGTGAGGACGGGCAGGCCCATCAGTCGGTCGGCGTCGCAGGTGTGGGGGTGGCTGGATCGCGACTGGTGGTCGGCCGGTCCTCGTCCTGGCTCGGGCTGGCCGCCGACGACCGTACAGCCAGGGCAAGCTCCTTGCCGGCAATCGCGGCGAACACGGCAGGTGCCTGTTCTTCCTCCACCGAGATCACCACCTGGATTGTCGAGCTGCCGACGGAGAGCGCGCCGTCGGTTCGTCCGGCGATGAGTTGGACCACGGCCGAAACAACGACAACGGTGACCGTGTCGGACACCGGCGACGATTCCGGCGCGCCACCGGCCTCCGGGCTGGGCGTGGTCGGCCCGGCGTTGTTCGGTGTCGTGTCCAGGGCGTAGACGTCGACCAGTTGTCCACGCTGCAGGCTCGGCGGTACGTAGGCTGCCGCGATCGGCAGAGCGATGTCGACCAGCGTGGAGGTCTCGGCCACGCTCGACCGGGCCAGGAGTTCGCCGGCGCCGATCGCGCTGGTCAGCACGCGACCGGTCAGGTCAGTAGAGCTGGACAGGTAGGCCTCAGCTGTGGTGTCCAGGCTCACCGAGACCGAGCGAAGGTCCGCCTCGGTCAGCACGGTCCCCGCGGCAAGATCGACCTCGGCCGCCCAGACGGTGTCCGAGCTGTCCGCAGCTGTGACGACGCGCGCGCCGACAATGACGCTGATCAGCACGAGCAGAACTCCGGCGATCAAGCGGAGGTTTAACCAGCTCGGCGCCCGCAAGCGCCGGGGGGCAGGAGAAACAGCCGGAGAAATCGAGTGTCCATTGCCAGCCGAGCCAGCGCCCGTCCCTAGAGGGCCCGGCCTGTCCACCACCACGTACCTCCCTGAGGTCTCCCCGCTGTCACCACACCTCCGCGGTAGGTGACGACGCGATGATCCACCATTGCCCCTCGCACGCGCGAAGCCCCTCCACACCCCTGAGGAGTAAGAGGCTGCCCGCCCTGCCGTTGCCGCCCCGAAGGACTGTCCACACCGGATCCAGCACCGCAAGGCGTTCGTTTGCAAGACTGAGGCATGCCTCCGCAGCGATTCCTGACCCTGGATGATGTTGCCGAGATTCTCAACATCTCCTGGTCGCAGGCCTATGCGCTGGTGCGGAGCAAGGAACTGTCGGCCATCCAGATCGGCGGGCGCAACCAGTGGCGGGTGGAGATCACCCAGCTGGACGCCTATATCGAGCGCAAGTACGCCGATGCCGCAGCTGTCCTGGACGCTGAGCACGGCGATCGGGTAGACCACGAACGTTGATCATCGCGCTCTGCGGGCCACCGCCGTCCGGTCAGGACAGCGTTCGTACGGCGGCAATGGCGAACAACGCCACCACGCGAACAGCTTGGACCTCCGCACGTCGACGGAACTCGCCGGGTACGTGCTCTGCCAATTCAGCGAAGTCCGAACCCACCCTGTCGAAGGTGCCGGTCAGCACCTCGCCCGATGTCAACATCACTTGCAGTGCTGATCGATCCCTGGCCAGCCCTCTGATGACGTAGCGCAGGTCCAGGCGGCGAGTAACTGCCGTATCCGGCGCCGTGGTGCTCTGCTGGCCAACACCCTGTACGGCACCGACCACGGTCAGGTTGACCAGGACCTCCCGGCCCAGGCCCTCGTCAAGGAGCAGCCACCCGGCGCCGACGTCGCGAAGCTGGCCCGACAACTCGCCGACCCCGGCGCATGTCAGGCGGACCGGATGCCCGATGGACGCGCGAAGCCGATCAGCCATCGTGAGACGACCTATCTCGTGCCTGGTGCGCGATGCGACCTCACTGGCCAGATCTGCAGAGTCCGCGGCCTGCAGTTGAGCTTCCAGATCTGCGAACAACGCAGCCCAGCGCATCGCTCCCCCTCGCAGGCGGCCGGAGTCCCCCGCAGCAGGAGACCGTCGGTCTGAGCGACCACCGTATCGACGCGGTACCTCTGCTGGAATCGGGTCATTTCTATGTGTTTCGTTGCATTTGCTTGTTTTTACTGTTATTCATATGCACATGAGCGCACTGGCTATGCGGGGGAGGCATGATCTCCGCGCGGTGGGCATGCTGTTTGCTCTTCTCACCGTCGCGCTCGTGCTGCGTCTCGCCGGGGCCACTCAGGCCCAGATCTCAGCTGCTGCGAACGACCCCCAGGGTTATGTGACAGCCTCGGGCGCGGATGAGTTCGTCCTCGTCCTGGCCACCGCGCTTGGTTGGCTCTTGCTGGCCTGGATCGCACTTGGCGCAGTCCTGGTGCTCGGGAGTGCCGCCCCAGGATTGATCGGCTCGCTATTTCGCCGACTCGCCCGTTGGCTCCTGCCGGCGACTCTGCGTCGCTTCGTGACGCTCGCTCTTGGGATCTCGATGCTGAGTGGCACGTCGGTGGCCAGCGCGGCCCCGACGGCCCCGATGACGGCCATCTCGATAACCCTCGACTGGCCCGGCGCGGCTCAACCGACGCTGGGCGGCGCCCCTGACTGGCCGTCGATCCCGGCGACCCCTCCTGCAGAACCGGAGCCGAACCTCCCCCCGACCAACACACCTGATCCGCCCAGCAACGCCAGCTATGTCGTCCAGCCGGGCGACTGCTTGTGGGACATCGCAGAACGCGCACTGGTGCAGGACAACCGCCCCATCGACGTCGCCTCGGTCGCTACCGCCGTGGCGTCGTGGTGGCAGGCCAACCGCGCACACATCGCGGACCCGGACTTGATCTATCCCGGTCAGGTCCTTCTCAACCCCATCACGCGGCCGTGACCCGGCCGTCCGCTCCTGAGGAGGACCTGTGTCCGCTCCGGTGATCGACCTACTGCCCGAGATCGACAAGCTGACCGCACCCAGCGGCAGGCCTGCTGTCGGCGGCAACGGGCTTCGAGCGCGAGTCCTGCCCATTCCTGCGCACGAGCCGCCGCTCGAGGAACGCCGGGGCAGGCTGGCGCTGATTCCGGTAGCTGCCCCACAGCTCGCACTGCCGCTCCGGATCTCAGCGCCGGCGCCGCATCCGGACCCGGTGTTCGGTCCGCAGATCACCGACCGCCAGGACCTGCCCGAGCCAGGGCCGTGGGCACAGCGGCTCCTTCAAGCCGTGCTTGAGTCCTTGGCCGGACGGCGCAGCCCGGCGCAGCTGCAGTACTGGACGAGCTGGGGTGTCTATCGCGACATCGTTCAGGTCGCCCAGCGCGGCGGTCGTAACCGCGCCGGAGCCCGCCGAGACCAGGGCGTGACCATCTCTCGGATCCGGGTGTGTGAGCCGGCAGACGGCGTAGCCGAGGTCTGCGCCGTAGCCCGGCGGGACGGCCGCTGGCATGCGGTGGCTGCCCGCTTGGAAGGCATCGACGGCCGCTGGCGGTGCGTCTCACTCACCGTCGGGTGACTCGAGCCCAGCCAGGTAGTCAGGCGCCTGCCGGCCTTCCATGGCTGCCCTTACCCAGCCAGGTAGTCAGGCGCCTGCCGGCCTTCCATGGCAGCCCTTACCCAGCCAGGTAGTCAGGCGCCTGCCGGCCTTCCATGGCAGTGTTTGAACTTCTTTCCCGACCCGCACTCGCACGGCGAGTTACGGGACTGAGTGGTGGTCCCACTGACAGTCGCCGTCTTCCCAGCAGCGCGCGAAGCCGCCCCCTTCGCGCCCGAGCGGTTCCCACCGTCCAGGCTCGGCGCGCTGTAGCTCAGCGGGACCGTACGCGGCTCAGCCAATCCCTTGACCGCCAACGCAGGGACCTTCGATTGCGCGGACTCGGTGTCCCGGGCAGCGCCTGGAGCGGTGGGCGCGACCGGTCCGGCAGCGGATCGAACGCCGGCCTTGCGCCGCTGGGCACGGTTGGCGTTCTTGGCGACCCTGGGAGCTTGCTTGGTCGGTGGCGCCCCGTTGCCCCGAGCGCCGTTGCTCTTCGCGGCCTCGACCTGCGCCCCGGATGAGATCTGCTGCTTGGCAGCAGCAGCCTCCGCGGCCGCCTTGCGTTCGGCTTCCACCTCGGCAGCGGTCTTGACCTCGACGTTGAACAGGAAGCCAACAGCCTCTTCCTGGATGCCGTCGAGCATCGTCTTGAACATGTCGAAACCTTCACGCTGGTACTCGATGACGGGGTCTCGGTTCGCCATGGCGCGCAAGTGGATTCCCTCGCGCAGGTAGTCCATCTCATAGAGATGCTCACGCCACTTGCGGTCCATGACCGACAGCAGCACCCGTCGTTCGAGTTCGCGCATCACCTCGGGGGTGACGGCTTCCTCCCGCTTGTCATAGGCGTCCTGGATGTCGGCGACGAGCTCCTCGCAGAGGTAAGCCGCGGTGAGGTCGGACACTTCCCCGCCAGCTCGCTCGATCAAATCCTCCTGGGTGACTCCGACCGGATACAGCTGACCGAGAGCGGTCCAGAGCTGGTCCAGATCCCACTCCTCGGCATAGCCGGCCTCGGTGGCGCCGGTGACGTAGGCGGTGACCGCATCGTCGAGCATGTGCCGGACCTGTTCGTGGAGGTCCTCACCGTTGAGCACCTTGTGCCGCTCGGCGTAGATGACCTCGCGCTGTCGGTTGAGCACCTCGTCGTACTTGAGCACCTTCTTGCGAATCTCGAAGTTCTGCTGCTCGACCTGGGTCTGGGCCGACTGGATCGCCCGCGAAACGATCTTGGACTCGATCGGCACGTCATCGGGCATCTTGAGCCGGTCCATCATCGTCTCGATGGCAGCACCGTTTGCCCGGAGCATCAGATCGTCACCGAGTGACAGGTAGAAGCGTGACTCACCCGGGTCACCTTGGCGCCCGGACCGACCACGTAGCTGGTTGTCGATCCGGCGGGATTCATGCCGTTCGGTGCCGAGCACGTACAAGCCGCCGGTGTCCACGACCTCCTCATGATCGGCCTCGACCTGCTTCTTGGCCGCCTCGAGGGCATCGGCCCAACCGGCTTCGTATTCCTCGGGGGTATCGGCCGGACTGAAGCCCTGCGCACGCAGATCGAGATCGGCCATGTGCTCTGGGTTGCCACCCAGCACGATGTCGGTGCCACGACCGGCCATATTCGTCGCGACGGTGACCGACCCGATCCGACCGGCCATCGCGATGATCTGCGCCTCGCGCTCGTGGTTCTTCGCGTTGAGAACTTCGTGCGGTATTCCGGCGCGCATCAGCAGCTTGGCCAGCAGTTCGGACTTCTCCACACTGGCGGTGCCGACGAGCACCGGTTGGCCGTCCTCGTGCCGCTCGACGATGTCATCTACGACGGCGTCGAACTTCGCGGCCTCGGTCTTGTAGATGATGTCGGCCTGGTCCATGCGGATCATGTCCTGATTGGTGGGGATCGGCACCACGCCGAGGCCGTATGTCTGATGCAGCTCGGCAGCTTCGGTGGAGGCGGTACCGGTCATCCCGGACAGGCGATCGTAGAGACGGAAGTAGTTCTGCAGGGTGATGGTGGCCAACGTCTGGTTCTCGTCCTTGATCGCCACCTTCTCCTTGGCCTCGATCGCCTGGTGCAGACCCTCGTTGTAGCGCCGCCCGGCCAGCACCCGTCCGGTGAACTCGTCGACGATGAAGACCTCGCCCGCCGAGACGATGTAGTCGCGGTCCTTGCGGAAGATCTCCTTGGCCTTGAGTGCGTTGTTCAAGTAACCGATCAACGGGGTGTTCACCGCCTCGTAGAGGTTGTCGATGCCCAGTTGGTTCTCGACGTAGGTCACGCCCTCTTCGGTGATCGCGACCGTACGCTTGCCTTCCTCGACTTCATAGTGCCTGTCCCGCTTCAGCATTGGCGCAATCCGGGCGAACTCGCCGTACCACTTCGCGCTCTGCTCGGCCGGTCCGGAGATGATCAGCGGTGTCCGGGCCTCGTCGATGAGGATCGAGTCGACCTCGTCGACGATGGCGAAGTTGTGGCCGCGCTGGACCAATCCCTTGGCACTCCAGGCCATGTTGTCGCGCAGGTAGTCGAAGCCGAACTCGTTGTTGGTGCCGTAGGTGATGTCCAGGGCGTACTGCTCGCGCCGGTGCTCGGGACGCTCGTTGGCCAGAATGACGCCGACGCTAAGGCCGAGGAAGCGGTGCACCCGACCCATCCACTCGGCATCTCGTCGGGCGAGATAGTCGTTGGTCGTGACCACGTGCACACCCTCGCCGGTCAGGGCATTGAGGTAGGCGGGAAGGGTCCCGGCCAGAGTCTTGCCCTCACCGGTGCGCATCTCGGCGACGTTGCCCAGGTGCATGGCGGCCCCGCCCATCAGCTGCACGTTGAAGTGCCGCTGGCCGAGGGTGCGGATCGCCGCTTCACGCACGGTGGCGAACGCGTCGGGCAGCAGCTGGTCGAGGGTCTCCCCATCGGCCAGGCGCTCTTTGAACTCATCGGTCCTGGCGCGCAGTTCGGCGTCGGTCAGATCGGTGACGTCGTCCTCGAGG
>Ga0190275_10002149_pt1 | contig 14258 bp, 11 predicted proteins | sample Popmic550T_FD_133745 | JGI IMG/M metagenome (GOLD analysis project Ga0190275, IMG submission 133745) | Populus adjacent soil microbial communities from riparian zone of Yellowstone River, Montana, USA - 550 T | ecosystem: Environmental > Terrestrial > Soil > Riparian zone > Trees stand | place... | reverse complement strand
TCACGAGTCGAGACCTCATGACTCACGAGTCGAGACCCCATGACTCACGAGTCGAGACCCCATGACTCACGAGTCGAGACCCCATGACTCACGAGTCGAGACCCCATGACTCACGAGTCGGGACCCCATGACTCGCGAGTCGGGACCCTATGACTCGCGAGTCGGGACCCCATGCCTCGTGAGGCGGGACCCCATGCCTCGTGAGGCATTACCCCATGCCTCGTGAGGTATGACCCCATGACTCGCGAGGACGGAGGCGGGTCAGACCTTTGTTCTTCCCAGGAACGAGCAAGAGAAAGCTCTGACCCCAGCCATCCCTAGGAACGAGCAAGAGAAAGCTCTGACCCCAGCCATCCCTTCATCGCTCACACAGCACGCACAGGTGGCGCCCCACTCCGGGGCGCCACCTGACCGGGAGTTACTTCGCACCCTCCTGCGGACCCTTCGCCTTCTCCTCTTGTGCTTCCTCGGAGCCGGCAGGGCCGGCTCCCTCCTGCGGGCCCTGCGCCTGACCCGTCAGATCGCCAGATGAACCGGCGGTCTTGGCCCCCTGTTGCGGTCCCCTGGATTGTTCCTGCAGAGCCGCGGAGGAAACCTCCCCGCCGCCGCTGCCGCCGCCCGTTCGCGTTCCTTTCGCGGATCGACCTCCGCCGGTGGTTGCCAGCGCAGCCGGGCTTTCCGCCGCGCAGCATTGGCTGAACGTCGCCGAGCAATCCAACAGATCTTGATGAGTGGGCGGCGCGTCACAGGGGGGAGGCGTGTTGCAAACGTCCGGCGGGCAGATGCACCCTTCCTGGAGCTTCGCAATGATCTCGCGCGCTACGCAACGTCCCAGCCTCACCCCCTGGACGTGGTCGGAGCGCCAGTGAATGCCCGCCCACAGCCGCGCCATGCCCGCGTTGTCCGCCAGCTTGTCGAACTCGGCGGTGTAGTCCGGGAAGAAGAACGAGAGCATCTCGCTGGCGGCCCCTGCGTACGTGCTGTGGCCCGAGGGGTAAGACGGATGCCTCGGCGTTCCGGGTGAAGGATTCGGTGTCAGACGAACCATGCCGTCCGCGGATTCGGTCTCGTTGACCGCCCGGTTGAAGAGCACACTGACGCGGTAGTCGAACTCGATCGGCCGCGGGCGATAGCGGACGTCCGTGCGATTCGTAAACCATTTGTAATGCCAGGCGGCGAGCAGCGCGCTATAGATGGCCATGTCCAGCGCCGCCCAGATCAGCGCCTGCCGCGGGGGCGAGTAGTTGAATTTCGCGATCAGGAAATTGAGCGCATGCCGATGCCCCAATCCGGGCGTTTCGCTCTCGAAGTACCGCGCCAGCTCGCGCCCGGTGAGGATTACGGGCTGGTCCTCGCTGCGCAAACGGTTGTAGACCGCGCCCAAGGGCTGAGGGCGCAGTTGCAGGAAAGGACTGATTGCCAGACGCCGCCGGCCCGGTGACGACGGATTCGCCAACGCCTCCGGGTCGTCCCGCAGCGAGGCGAGCTCGATGATCTCCTCGATCTCCTCAGTCTGAGTCTCGAAATCGGCCGGATAGGGAGGAAAAAAGCAGGGATTCTCCGGATCATCGGTCTTCACGATCAGGTCCGAGATCCGCACGATGCAAGGCACCGCGCATGGACTGATCGTCCAGAAGCTGGACTGCGGCTCGACCTGCGGTCCACGCAAGTTATACATCGTGCTGCCTGGGATCGTCGGCGGCCATGGCACCCCTGCGGGACCGGGCCCGTTCGGGTCTCCTGCACAACACAAATCGTTCACGGCGATCGAAACCGTGACGGTATTCGAGTCGGACGTACCGTCGTTAACCTTGTAGGTGAAGCTGTCCGAGGTCGTCCCGCTGCCGTCATGCACGTAGGTGAATGTGCCGTCGGCGTTGAGGGTGAACGACGAAGCGTGGGCCGGGCCGCTGACCAGGACCGCCGTCAGCGGGTCGCTTTCGGGGTCCGTGTCGTTCGCCAGGACCGACGAGCCGTTCAGCGTGCCGCCCTTGTTGACGATGTAGCCGCTGTCGGCCACCGCCACTGGGGCGTCGTTGACCGCGATGACGGTGATTGAGTCGGATGTTTTAGACATATGGCTCTCCTGTCTTTCCCCACTGAGGCGACCATCGCGTCAAAAGGCGCGCGGCGCGCAAGCGGACCTCCACAAAACCATTGAATGCGGTGACTGCAGACCTTGGAAGGTTTCTCATGCACCCCAAGGTCGCGCCAGCGACGAAGGATGATGTTTTCTTTTTATGGGGAATTTATGGAAATCCGAAAGGAGGAGGTTTTGAGAGCTCCCACCTGGAGCCGTAGTTCCGTCGGCTAGCCCCAACGGTCTGTCAGGTCGAAGGCGGGGTTCGAGTCCCGTCGGCCGCGGCAATCTATGTGAATGGATTCAGATCGCTCCGCGGACGTTGACCCGCCGCAGGCAGGAGGGGCGTTTACAGCCGGACGGATGGGGTAGTGGAGGTGGGGTCCGGCCTTCGTTCTTCTCGGATCATGAGAAAAGAAAGCTCTGACCCCACCTCGCCGGCGGCGCAGCGCTTTAGTGGCAATATCCGGTGAGCCCGCAACTGCAGTAGCAGTTCTCATTCTCCCAGAAGCAGTCGGAGTGGCACGCGGCACGCTGACCGGGCGGGAGCAGGTCGCATGCGTTATGGCAGCTGTTCGCCGCTTCATCACACGCCGCCGTGCAGGACTGGCGCGTTTTCGTGAACTGCCACCCGGGGATCTCGAGACGCTTCTTCGCCATCAACGCGTCGAAGAATTCCCGAGTCCCTTCCTGTGGCGGCGCGGCCGCCGTGTCATTCGAAACGGGGAGGATCGACGGCAGCGCGCCGCCGGCCGCCTCCGCCGGCGCCGTTGCCATCACGACCAGAAGCAGTGCGAATCCCAGGATCTTCATCCGCGACATCGGGAGCTCCTTCGCTGATGCAGCGACACCGGCATCCGGCACGCGCCGCTGCTGTCGATCGGATCGCCGGACCGAGTTCCGGATATGCATACTTCCTGCCGCGTCACGGCCAAATGCCGCTGCCTGAGTCATAGCCGTTGCCCGATTCACCGCCGCCGTGAGATCCGCTAACCTGCTCTCCTTGCGACTCACCACGCGCATCCGGCTCCTCGTCGCCACGGCCGCCGTCGCGGCGTTCGGGCTGGCGTGGGTGGGGATGCGGGCGGCGCGGGCGGTGGAGATGGGGGAGCTCGGGGCGTTGAGCGCGGCGTTGCTGCTGGTCATCCCGGTCGTGTTCTGGGCAGCGCGGCGGATCACCTTTCAGACCGTCGACACGCTGCACGGGCTCGACGACGGTCTGCGGGCGTTTCGCGATTCCGATTTCAGCATGCGCCTCGCGGCCCGGCCGGACGAGGAGGCGTCGACGGTCAAACGCCTCTACAACGACGTCGCCGACGTGCTCCGCAGCCAGCGCGCGGATCTCTTCCAGAAAGAGTTGCTGCTCGACACCATCCTCCAGCGGACGCCGATGGCGGTGGTGCTGCTCAACGGCGCGCACCGCGTCGTCTACGCCAACACCGCCGCGCGCGAGCTCTACGTCGCCGGCGGACGCCTCGAAGGGCACCATTTCGACGACATCGCCGAGCGGCTCGCCACGCCGATCCGCGAGGCCCTCGGCTCGTCCTCCGATGCCATCGTCACCGTGCGGATGGGGGAGGGGGATGAGACGTTCCATCTCTCCCAGCGGACGTTTCGCCTGAACACGCTGGAGCACCGGCTGGTGCTGATCGAGCGGCTGACCTCGGAGCTGCGGCGGCAGGAGGTGGCGGTCTGGAAGAACGCCATCCGGGTGATCAACCACGAGCTGAACAACACCATCGCGCCGATCAGCTCCCTCTTCCACTCCGCCAAGCTCGCCCAGGCCAACCCCGAGCGGCGCGACCGGCTCGGTGAGATCTACGAGACCATCGAAGAGCGGCTGGCGTTCCTGCGCACCTTCCTCGAGTCGTACGCCCAGTTCGCCCGCCTCCCCGCACCGCGGCGCGAGCCGACCCGCTGGCAGGAGATCGTCGACGACGTGCGGGCCCTCTACGACTTCCGCGCCGAGGGGGACCTCGAGCTGGAGAGCAACATCGACCGTGCCCAGATGCAGCAGGTGGTCATCAACCTGGTCAAGAACGCCCACGAAGCGGGGGGCGACCCCGACGCCGTCACCGTCTCCCTCCAGCGCAGCGCCGACGGCACGCTGCTCCGGATCTGCGACCGCGGCCGCGGCATGACCGAGGACGTCATGCGGCAGGCCCTGGTGCCGTTTTACTCCACCAAGTCCACCGGCTCCGGCCTCGGCCTCGCCCTCTGCAATGAGATCGTCGAAGCCCACGGGGGGCGCGTGCGGCTGGCGGCGCGGGAGGGTGGGGGGACGGTGGTGACGTGCTGGTTGCCGGGATAGGACTGATGGGACAGATAGGACCTATGGGACCTATGGGACGCCCTCCGCCCGGTGAGTCCTATCACCCGAACACGTCCCTCCGCGTGAACAGCCCATACGCCACCACCAGCGCCCCCACGGCCCAGCTTCCGAGAAGCAGGATGCAGAAGGTCATGGACATGCCTTCGTAGGGCGGGGCCTGGCCGGTGTAGTAGTCGGCGAGGGGGAGGGCGCTGACGAAGAGGTATTTGCCGGCGGTCCAGTCGGGGCTGATGCGGGTGAGGATGGTGCCGCCGATGAGGGACGCGAGCATGGTCCCGATCGAGGCGGCGCTCGATTTGAAGAGGACGGAGAGCATCAGGGAGATCGACGCGACGGCGAGGAGGGCGTACCACTCGAGGCCGTAGGCGAGGAGGGCGTCGTGCCAGAGGGGGAGCTGGCGGACGGTGTCGAGCTTCATGGCGTCGCCGGCGAGCTGGAAGCCGTTGAACGACGGGGCGTCCCAGCCCCCCGCGGGCAAGACGGGTGCGGTCACGAGGTACGACACGCCGGCGCCGACGAGGAGGGTCAGGCCGGCAAAGAGCCAGAGGGTGATGAGCTTCGCGGTGAGGATCTTCCACCTTCGCACCGGCCGTGTCAGTAAGAGCTTGTCGGTGCCCTCCGAGTTTTCGGCGGAGACGATGTCGCTGCCGAGGACGGCAATGAGCAGGGGGAGGAGCAGGAAGCCGGCGGCGTTGGCGAAGCTGCGCACGACCAGCGGCGCGGTCGGCTGCTCGGGGTTGATGCCGCGGTCGAGGTAGAACTGGAGGCGCTGCATCTCGGCGCGCATCGATCGCGCCCAGGTCTCGTTGATCCGGCCGCGCCGCAGCCGGTTCTCGTAGCGCGCGATCCGTTCCTGCAGCTCGGCGCGCCAGTTGGCGTTCCGCAGCTCCCGCAGCTGCCGGTACTGCGAGTATGAGACGAGGGTGAGGATGACGAACATGATCCCCACCACGATGGCGAAGCGCTTGCGGCGGAGAAGCTTGAGAGTTTCGTTCTGTACGAGTGCAATCAACATGGGTTCGGTCTCGCTAGGACGAGAGATGAGCGATGAGAGATGAGCGATGAACAGGGGACGGGAGTCTGCTCTCGTTCATCTCTCATCTCTCATCGTTCATCTCTCGCCTCAATCCACTGTTTCTCCGCCGGTGGCTTCGAGGAACATCTCCTCCAGCGTCTGGACGCGGGAGCGGACGTGGAAGACGTCGATGCCGTTCCGGGCGAGGGCGGCGACGAGGGGCGGGGTGGACGGTTCTTCGATGGCGGCGAAGAGGAGGTCTTCCGACGCGGTCACATCGATGCCCTGCTCGCGCAGGATGGCGGTGGCGCGCTCCGGATCGCCGACGCGGATCTCCATCACTCTCTGGTTCGAGATCAGGTCGCGTACCGCGCCGGTGCGGAGGATGCGTCCTTTGTGGATGATGGCCACGCGGTCGGCGGTGAGCTCGATCTCGGCCAGGAGATGGCTGGAGATGAAGACCGCCAGCCCCTCTTCCTCGGCCAGCATGCGCAGCAGCTCGCGGATCTCGCGGATGCCGGCGGGGTCGAGGCCGTTGGCCGGCTCGTCGAGGATGAGCACGCGCGGCTTGCCGAGCATCGCCTGCGCGATCCCGAGGCGCTGGCGCATCCCGAGCGAGTAGGTCCCGACGCGCTGGTCGAGCCGGTGGGCGAGGTTGACCAGCGAGGCCACCCGCTCGATCTCCGCCCTGGGCACGTCGAGCATGCGCGCGAAGTGCTCGAGGTTTTCCCGGCCGGTCATGAAGCGGTAGAGGTCGGGGTTCTCGACGATGCAGCCGATGCAGCGCATCGCCTTTTCGAAGTCGCGGCGGACGTCGTAGCCGCAGATGGTGACGTTCCCCTCGGTCGGCCGGATCAGCCCGACCAGCATCCGGATGGTGGTCGTCTTCCCGGCACCGTTCGGGCCGAGGAAGCCGAAGACCTCGCCGGGACGCAGCTCGAACGACACGTCGTCGACGATGGTCCGTTCCCCGATGACTTTGGTTAAGTGTGAAGCCTGTAACGCGGCCGTCATCGGCGCCATGGTAACTTCGCCCCGCCATGCGCAGGTTTCTATTCTGGTACTTGCCCATCACCGCGGCGCTCGTTGCGACGTCGGTCTTCGCGTACGGCTTCATCGCCTACCTGCGCGGTGACACCGGCGCGCCGGTCGACTTCATCCCGCGGGCGGCCGTGCCGGCGGAGGCCGCGCCTCGCGCGCAGATCGCGCCGATCATCCTCGGCGACTCGCTGGCCCGCGGCGCCGGCGATCCGTCCGGCCTCGGCATCGGAGGACGGCTCGACGACGAGCTGCGCCGCCGCAACGTGAAGGCCCGCCGCACCTACAACGTGGCCGTGAACGGCGCGCGCACACCGCAGCTCCTCGAGCTGATCGACCGGCCGAATGTCCAGCAACTGCTGGCGCAGTCGAACGTGATCATCGTCTCGATCGGCGGCAACGACCTCTGGGGCGGCAACGACTGGCGCACCGCCACGCCGCCCGATCCCGACGCCGTCATGGGCGACGTCCTCGGCCGCGTCGAGAGTGCCATCGAGAAGATCCGCCGCGCGAATCCGAAGGCGCGGATCTTCTTCGTCGGCCTCTACAACCCCTTCGTCAGCACCCCGGCGGGCAAGCAGTTCTCCGCGCTGGTGAACCGCTGGAATGCGCGGCTTCTCGAGCACTTCGGCAACGACCCCGATTTCACGGTGGTGGCCACGGCAGACATCTTTTCCCACCGCGACCGGCTGGCGCTGGACCGCTTTCACCCGGGTGCGGAGGGGTACGAATTGATCGCGCGGAGAATTGCCGACGCGCTGTAAAGCGGACCGCCGACGGCTCGCCGGCCGGTTCGCCCACGTCCTCGTGGGCCGCTCTCGCGCGGCACGAACCCGCAGGCCGCCGTCCCACCCCGCGAGAGCGTTACTTCTGCGCGAGAGCCTGCGTGCGGGACGCCCGCGGACCGGCCGACGAAGACGTCGGCGGTCCGGGGGACCGGCCGTCGGCCGGTGAGTTCGCACGTCGTCGGTCCGAAGGACCGCCCCCGGACCGCCCACGTCCTCGTGGGCCGGTCCGCCCGCGTCGCGCGGGCAGCTCTCGCGATGCATTCGCCTACGACGCCGGCACGTTCCCCGGCGGAAACCCGAAGCTCAGCCTCACCGCCGAATACTCCGCGTCCACCCCACCATCCCCCCTCCGGATCGTCAACGGCCGCTCCACCAGCGCCTCATACGTTGCCGGAAGGTCCTCCGCAAGCGAGCAGGAGAACAGCGTGATCAACGGCGTCTCCCCCTCCTTGAACACGACGTCCCTTCGCCGTACCAGCTTCAGCCCCGCCTCCTTCACCCCCTGCAGTGCCCGCTCCATCTGGTTCGTCGGAAACACGAACGCGAACACCCCGCCCGGCGCCAGAATCCGCGCCGCGGTCTTTGAGTAATCCGCCACCGTCCCCCGCACCTCGATCCGCGCCGGGATGGCCTGCTTGTGCCCTGCCTCCATCGCCGTACCGGGAGGAAAGTACGGCGGCGAGCCGGTGACGAGATCGAACGGCGCCTTGTTCGCCAGGATCGTCTCGTCGCGCAGGTCGCCGTGAAGCAGCGTCACCCGCGACTCCAGCCCGTTGTACTGCATCGTCTTGCGCGCCAGGCGGATAGAGATCTCCTGCGCCTCGACCGTGCAGAACGCCGCTCCCGGCAGCCGCCAGGCCGAGATCAGCGCGACCGAGCCGATTCCCGAGCCGAGGTCCGCGGCGCGGTCGACGCGCGGCGCGTGGGCCGTGCCGTACCAGGCCGTCAGCACGTCGTCGGTCGAATAGCGGTGTCCCTTCGCATACTGGAAGATCCGGAAATGCCCGCAGATGTAATCGAGCGTTTCCCCCTCCTCCGGCTCCACGCCGCCGGGCGGAACCGGGCCGGGCCTGCGCCATCCGCGATAGAAATCGTCCATTCACGCGTAGAGTAATGGACGCATGGCCAATTCAAAGCTCGTCTGGACCAGCGATCCCGAACAAGCGAAGCGGCTCCGCGACAGCGGCCAGCTCGACGTTGCGGAGGACGTCGAGCCCGGCAGGCAGACCATCCGCGTCGCCGTCGACAGGAAGCGCCGCGCCGGCAAGACCGTCACCGTCGCCTCCGGCTTCCAGCACACTCCCGAGACTCTCGCCGGCGTCGCCCAGACCCTCAAGAAAAAGTGCGGCAGCGGCGGGACGGCGAAGGAAGGGGAGATCGAGCTCCAGGGAGACCATGTGGCGAAGATTGCGGATGAGCTGAGGAAGCTCGGGTACCGCGTCAAATGAAATACCACTCTCTGCGCTACGTTATTTACAATGTTCGCGTCCAGACCGGAAACCGCGAGGGAAGGTGACCATCGAAGAATTGATCGGCAACGGGTGTGTCATGGCCATCGGCGGCAATGAGGACAAGCGCGCTGCAAGCGAGTCCATCCTTGCCGCATTCGTGCGCCGCGCTGGCGGAAAGCAGGCGCGGATCGTCATCATCCCCTCGGCGTCGGTCGCTCCGAAGGAGCGAGGGGAGCGTTACACGCGCATCTTCAACCGTTTCCGCGCGGGTGTGGTCCAGGTCGTTCGCGCCGAGCTCGGCGTGACTGTGGAACAACGCGAAGCCATCCGTACCGCGACCGGCATCTTCGTCACCGGCGGCGACCAGTTGCGGCTGATGAGGTTTCTCCGCTCCGCCGATTGCATCGACGAGATCCTCGAAGCCGTCCGCGAGGGCGCCGTCTACGCCGGCACGAGCGCCGGCGCATCCGCGCTCAGCCGCCGCATGATCGCCCGCTCCAGACGGAAGAGGGGCGCCGAGCTCGTCGAGTTCGACGAAGGCCTCGGCCTGATCCCGCACGCCATCATCGACCAACACTTTGGCGAGCGCCGCCGTCTGTCGCGCCTCATCGCTGCCTCCCACGAGCACCGCCTGACCGGCATCGGCATCGACGAGAACACCGCCGTCGTCTGGAGCCACGACGGCGTCATCACCGTCGAAGGCGCAGGCGAAGTGACCATCGTCAACCCCGACCACGGCCGGATGGAACCGCACGCCCAGACGTACCGCCTGCAGATCCTGCGGCGCGGCGCGAAGTTCGTGGCGGACTAATCAGCACGCTCTGCGGACGTGGCAATCCGGAGACCGATCGGACCACCCATGTCCTCATGGGCCGGTCCGCCCACGTCCTCGTGGGCCGATCTCGCGCGGAGTGAGCGGTTACACCACGTTCCCACCCGCAATCACGTGCCGCATCTCGAGAGTCTTTGCGTCGAGGACGAGCAGGTCGGCCCGTTTCCCCTCGGCGATCTCACCCGCGTCATGGAGCTTGAGCACGCGTGCCGGGTTGCGCGTCGCCAGCGCCAGCGCGTCCTCCAGCGGCCAGATGTTTTCCTGCACCACGCGACGGATCTGTTCGAGCAGCGCCGCCACGCGTCCGATCGGGGCGTCGGTGGAGATGGTGAGCATGCTGCGGTCGCCGTCGTACTTGCGCAGCCAGTCGCCGAGGTCTTCGTCGACGACGTCGAGGTCGATCGTGATGCCGCGATGCGTGAGCTCGACGGCCTCGGCGAATAGTTCCTGGTTGCGGTTGACGTGCGTCGGATGGAGCGATGCGGCGGGGACGCCGAGGTCGAGCATCTCGCGGACGATCGAGAGGCGCTCGGGCAGTTCGCCGGTGTGCAGGTGGAGCACGCCCGCTTTCCCGGTGAGGGTGCCGGCGATGTAGCAGTCGGAGGCGAGGCGGGCCAGGGTCCGGGCGTCGAAGTGCACGCCGCGGCGATCGGCGATGGCGATCTCGCCCGCGCCGATGATCTCTTCGATCAGCACGACGTCGTCGCGTACGCACCCGGTGAGCGACCGTGCGTCGTAGCCGCCGGTCCACATCCGCGCGTTCAGCCCCTCGTCGCGCAGAGCTTTCACCTTGGCCAGCAGGGAAGGAAGCGTCTTCGTCGTCGTATCCGTACCGAGCAACCCGACCACGGTGGTCGTTCCGGCCGACAGCAACTCCCGCGCGGAGATCGCGCCGGACGCCGAGGCGAAGCCTTTCTCGCCGCTGCCGCCGATGAGGTGAATGTGCCCGTCGATCAGTCCCGGCGTGACGATGCAGCCGGTCGCGTCGATCCGCTCCGGATCGAACGGAGACGCGTCGACGTCGCCGATCTTCTCGATCTTTCCGCCGGCGACGACGATCGTGGCCCGGCCGCGCGGCGCGGGGGAGTAGATCTCGGCGTTCTCGATGATCAGCATTTACGTCGTCTGGGCCTATGTCGTCTGCGCGATAGCGAGGCCGAGGGTGACGCGCAGGTGCTCGACGTATCGCGCGGCGATCTCCGGCTTGTCGGCGATGTAGACCACGAGGTCGCCGAGCTGCGCTTCCGAGACCGCCAGCGCGATCGCTTTCTCTTCCACCGGCTCCTCGACGATCTGCGACTCGCGCAGGCCGCCGGCGAGCAATCCCTGGCGGATCAATTGTGCGACCTCGCCCGGCTGGCGGCCGCGCAGGTTGAAGTCGTCGCGGATGATGACCCGGTTGTAGTGCTGGCCGACCACCTTCGCGGCGGCGAGGATATCTTCGTCGCGGCGATCGCCGGGGAGGCCGAGCACGCAGACCATCCGTCCGCGGCGCAGGCCGTGGGCGAGCTCGCTCATCGCCGCCAGGCCGTGCGGGTTGTGGGCGTAGTCGATCATCACCCGGAAGCCGTCGAACTCGACGATGTTGAGGCGTCCCGGCGTCGTGGTCGCGGACTGGAAGAACGACTGCAGGCCGGAGACGATGTCGCTGACGTGGACCTCGGTGGCGAACGCCGCCAGTACTGCGGCCAGGGCATTCTCGAGGTTGAAGCGCGCCTTGCCGCCGAAGGAGATCGGCACCGTGCGCGCTTCGCAGAGGGGGACGCGCATGCCGTTCTCGTGAAGCATCAGCCAGCCATTCTCGATCGTCGCGCCGAGGCCGTCCTCGGCGACATGGGCGCGGAAGGTGGGGTTGTCGGGGTTGAGGGAAAAGTACGCCAGGCGGCAGTCGGCCTGTTCGCGGATGATCGGCGTCATGGCATCCTCGGCGTTGAGGATCGCGTAGCCGTTCGACATCACCCGTCCGACGGTGACGGCCTTCACGCGCGCCAAGTCTTCGAGGGTGTGGATGTCGCGCAGGCCGAGGTGGTCCTCGGCGATGTTCGTCACCACGGCTGCGTTCGACCAGTCGTAGCCGACGCCGGCGCGGAGGATGCCGCCGCGCGCGGTCTCGAGCACGGCGAAGTCGACGGAAGGATCGCGCAGCACGACCTGCGCGCTGGTCGGCCCGGTGGTGTCGCCTTTCTGGATCAGCATGTTGCCGATGTAGATGCCGTCGCTCGTGGTCAGGCCGACCCGGCGGCCGGCCATCTTGGCGATGTGCGCGCAGAGCCGCGCCGTGGTGGTCTTCCCGTTCGTGCCGGTGATGGTGATGATCGGGATGCGCGACTGCACGCCGGGCGGGAAGAGCATGTCGACCACCGCCTCGCCGACCGGACGCGGTTTCCCTTCGGTGGGAGCGAGATGCATCCGGAAGCCCGGGGCGGCGTTGACTTCGACGATGCCGCCGCCGTTCTCGGCGATGGGCCTTTCGAGGTCGGGTGCGACGACGTCGATGCCCGCGATATCGAGGCCGACCAGCGCGGCGATCCGCTCGGCCAGCTCGATGTTCGCCGGATGGATGCGGTCGGTGTAGTCGATCGAGGTCCCGCCGGTGGAGAGGTTGGCGGTGCTCTTGAGCGGGACGCGCTCGCCCGCCGCCGGCACGGTGCCGACAGTCATGCTGTGCAGCGCCAGCAGGCGCTCGGTGGCGGCGTCGATCTCGATCTTCGTGAGGACTTTCTCGTGTCCCACCCCGCGGCGCGGATCGGTGTTGGCGGCTTCGACGAGTTGGGTGATGGTCTGCACGCCGTCGCCGACGACGTGCGCCGGGACGCGCTCCGCGGCGGCGACGAACTTGTTGTTGATGACCAGCAGGCGGAAGTCGCGGCCGGGGAGGTAGCGCTCGACGATGACGCTGCTGCGATAACGCTTCGCTTCGTCGAAGGCGAGCCGGAGCTCTTCCTCCGTCCGGATGTTGGTGACGATGCCGCGCCCGTGCGACGCGTCGAGCGGCTTGACCACTACCGGCCAGCCGATCTGGCGGGCGATGTCGACCGCCTCGTCGACGTCGCGGGTGACGTCGCCGCCGGGGACCGGGACGCCGTGGAAGCCGAGGATGGTCTTGGTGGTGTCCTTGTCGCCGGCGATCTCCACGCCGAGGAAACGGGTGGTCGAGGCGATCGTCGCCTGGATCTTCTTCGCGTTGGCGCCGTAGCCGAGCTGCACGAGATTGAGGTTGCTGAGGCGGATGAACGGGATGTCACGCTGGACCGCCGCGTCGACGATCGCACGCGTCGAGGGGCCGAGCGACTTGCGCTCGTAGAGGCGGCGCAGGCGGGCGATGTGCTCGTCGACGTCGAACGGCTCGCCGGCGATCAGCGCCTCGATCAGCTCGATAGCCATCTCGCCGGCCAGGATGCCGGTCTCCCGCTCCTCGCATTCGTAGATGACGTTGTAGACGCCCGAAGGTCCCGCCGACCGCGCCCGCCCGAAGCCGACCTCGATTCCCGCCAGTCCCTGCAGCTCGAGCGAGACGTGCTCCATCACGTGCCCGAGCCACGTCCCTTCATCAAGCCGGGTGAAGAAACCGCCGCGGACCCCTTCCGAGCAGCGATGCTCGATGAGGGAAGGGAGAAGCGCCTTCAGCGAGTCGACGAAATCGGGGATGACGTTCGTCGGCCGCTCTTCGAACGGACCGATGTCGACTTTCCACTTGATGCACGGACGGTGGGCGTAGAGGTTCGGCCCCATGAGAGCGAGCCGTTCCAGCACTTCGATACGGTAGCGGTGTGGCGTTTCGGACATGCGAAGGGGGAGTGTAGCGGACGCCGGTCCGGGGAAATAGGACCAATAGGACCGATGAGACCAATAGGACAGATGAGACCCACGGGTGGGTGGGTCCCATAGGTCCTATAGGTCCTATTGCTTCGCCGCCATCTCCACCGCCCCGTCCCCCTTCGACGTCGTCGTCTTCGGTGGCTCGATCGGCGGCAGCGTCCAAGCTTCCAGCCAGTCGCCGTCCGTCGAGGGGATCAGCAGCCGGTTGCGTTTGCGGTCGAAGCCGATGCCGGCGGGGGTCGGTTTGCGGGTGAAGAGGGGGCGGAGCTCGCCGCCGGCGTGAGCGACGTGGAGGGCGTCGTCGTGGCGGCTGGAGACGATCACCGCGCCGTTCGGCAGCACCACCACGCCGTCGAAGGCACCGGGACCGCGCATCACGGCCTTCGTCGCCGTGCCGGGGTTCCAGGCCAGCACTTCCCTGCCGTACGCCTGGGCGATCAGGAAGCGGGTGCCGTCCCAGGCGATGCCGCTCGGGGAGCGGAGCTCTTCGCCGCTCATGACGATCTCCGGGCTGCTGCTGCCGGCGATGCGGAAGACGCGGCCGTCGCCCTGGCGCACCTGCTCGCGCGTCCCTTTGATGCGGAGGTCGGTGTCGGTGACGTAGATGTGGTTGTCCGGTCCGACCGCCACGTCGCGCAGGAAGACCGCTCCGTCTTCCGCCATGTCGATGGTCGCCAGCTCGGCTCCGGTGACGCGGTCGAAGACGCGCATTTTGTCGATGTCGGCGACCCACAGCTCGGTGTCGCGGATGGCCATCCCTTTCGGGGCGTCGAGGCCGTCGATGAACTTCAGCTCCGCGAGCCTGCCGTCGGGCGTGACGCGGGAGATGAAGCCCTTGCCGTCCTTCGCCCCCGCGGCGCCGTCGATGTTGGAGACGAAGTAGACGTCCTGCTCTTCGTCGTG
>Ga0190275_10002148_pt1 | contig 14259 bp, 14 predicted proteins | sample Popmic550T_FD_133745 | JGI IMG/M metagenome (GOLD analysis project Ga0190275, IMG submission 133745) | Populus adjacent soil microbial communities from riparian zone of Yellowstone River, Montana, USA - 550 T | ecosystem: Environmental > Terrestrial > Soil > Riparian zone > Trees stand | place... | reverse complement strand
GACAGCGAGCGGGTATGGTCGAGATGAGGAATGCCCGCCATGGCCGATTCGATGGGCACGGTGATGCGCTGCTCGACCTCGAACGGCGAATAGCCCGGCGCGGCGGTGTTGATCTGCACCTGGACGTTGGTGATGTCGGGCACGGCGTCGATCGGCAGCCGCATGTAGTTGTAGACGCCGAGCAGCGCCATGGCGGCGACGAGCACCACGATCAGCCAGCGCCGCCGGATGGAGAAGTGCAGCAGGCGTTCGAGAAAGCCGGAGGGCGCGTCAGTGGTCATGACTCGCCCCGGCTTTCATGGCATCCGCCTTGAGGATGAAGCTGTTCTTCGTGACGTAGCGCTGACCCGGCTGAAGACCGGCCGTCACTTCGACCCACTGTTCGTCGCGTCGGCCCAGCTCGAGCGGCCGCACTTCGTAGTCGTCGCCGACCTGGATGAAGACGACGTTCCAGTCGCGGAAGGTCTGCAACGCTTCGGCACGCACCGCGAGCGGCACGTTCTGCCGGCTGGTCGTGAGCTGCACGCTGACGAACATGCCGGGCTGCCATTCGCCGCGGGGATTCGGCAGGACCACCCGCGCCTGCGCGCTGCGGTTTTCGCCGCCAACGAGCGCGCCGACGTACGAGACGGTGCCGGTGGTGCGCAGGCCGGTGGCCGGCGCGGTGACGGTGACGCTCTGGCCGGAACGGACCGCACCGATGTGATTCGCCGGGACGGCGATCTCGACCCATACGGTGGAGAGATCGGCGACGGCAAAGACCGAGTCGGACGCCTCGACGGCCTCGCCCGGGTTGAGATGCTTCGCGATCACGCTCCCGGCGATGGGGGAGCGAAGGGCGATGCTCGACAAGTTGCCCTGACCGGCGGCGGCAGGCGCGATGCCGATTGCGCTCAGTTTTTGGCCGCTGCTGCGCACGGCGATGCTTGCCTCGTCGTAGTCGTTCTTCGCACGCAGATACTCTTCCTGCGACGAGATCTTCTTCCGGAACAGCTCTTCCTCGCGGTCGGCGGTTGCCTTGGTCAGTTGTTGCCGGCGCACGGCGGCGAGGTAGTCGCTGCGCAGACCGGCGATCTCGCCGCTCTCGACGATTGCGAGGACTTCACCGCGCGACACGCGATCGCCGAGGTTCTTCGCGACGCGCGCGGCCACGCCGTTGACCCGCGGCACGATGTGGATCGTGCGATCGGCGTTGAGGGCGACTTCGCCCTGGAGCGTGATTGCGGCATCGATCGCAGCCGCGCCGGCCGACTCCACCGCGAGGCCTGCTTCGCGCGCCTGTTCCGCGCTCATGTGCACCCGTCCTTCGAGTTGCTCGTACCCGAGATCGCGGCTCTTGCCGTCGTGCGTGACGCGCAGCTTCACGGTGAACGAATGAGGCTCGACCACTTCGGCATTGCCGAGGAGATAGTCGTTCTTCGGAGCGAACGCGATCGGCTCGGTTCGATCGAGCCGGACGAGCTGCATCTGCGCCGTCACCTGACTCGGCGCGATCGGTTTGTCGACGTCGAACGCGTACAGCCGGAATTCGGGCGGCACGCCCTGCTCGAAGATCGTGACCTCGATTCCGAAGTCGCCGTCCCGCAGCATGCGGCCACCATGCGGCCCCTTCGCCTCCGATTCGGCGGCGCCAGGTCCGTGTTCGTCGGCGTGCTCCTCTTCCTTCTTGCCGCCGCAGGCGACGGCCAGCAGAAGCCAGATTGCGATCAGAAATCGTGATGCCGTTGCGTTCACTGCCACCCTCCAGTCAATCGCTCCACGTCCACGCGTGCGAGCTCCAGCTCGCGTTGCGCGGCGACGAGTTGCAGACGCGCCTGCGCGAGCGTGCGCCGCGCGTCGAGCACTTCGAGATAGCCGAACTTGCCGAGGCGGTAGCCTTCGGTGATCGCTTCGTGGACGCTCTCCGCGGCCGGGATGATCTCGGTGCGAAACCGTTCGACGTTCTGCTGCGCCGCCGTGCGCCGGAGCTGCGCTTCGCCGAGGTCGCGCGACAGGCGAAGACGCGCAGCGTCTCGTTCGGAGCGCGCGGCTTCGACGCGGGCAAGTGCCGCCGCCACCGCGTTACGATTGCGATCGAGCGGCAGCGGGATGGCGATCGCCGCAACGGCCGCCGGTCCGTCTCCGCTTTCGTAGGTGCGGATGCCGGCGCTGGCGCGCAGATCGGGCACTCCTCGCGCGCGTTCGATGCCCGCTTCGGCTTCGCGTTGCGCGACGACGGCTTCCCATCGCCGCAGCTCCGGATGGCCATCGACTGCCGATCCGATGGCTGCTGTCCCCGGTTGTTCCGATGCGACGAGATCGGCCGCATTGCCGCTCCACGTCGACGCGAGCTGCACGCGTGCGCTTTCGAGCTCGGCTTCCGCGCGCGTCAGCTCGATTCGCTCCATCGATGCCGTCACGCTGGCGCGCGTCTCTTCGATCGGCGAGACCTTGCCCGCGGCAACACGCTCGCGGATCGCTCCGAACACCGCATCCGCGGAGGCTACGTTCTCGCGCGCGATCGCAACCTGCTGCTGCGCGGCGAGTAGCGACGCGTGCGCGCTTCGTACACGCGCCTCGATCTCGAGCCGTCGCAGCTCCGCATCACGAGCGACGATCTGCTGGGCCGCCGTCGCTGCATCGATGCGTGCCCGGCGATCGCCGCCAAGCTCGAAGAGTTGCCCGACGGCGACCGTGGTTTCGGTCATGGCTTCTTCGACGCCGGCGTTCTCGATCGACAGCTCGACTTCCGGGTTGATGCGGCGACCCGACTGGCGCGCGGCCGCGTCCGCGGCGCGCGCTTCCGCGCCTGCGGCGACCAGCTCAGGGTTCGCGGCGAGCGCGCGCCGTACTGCCTCGGAAACGGTAATCTGCTCTGCGGCCGTTCGTCCCGCAAGCAGAAACGTCACGACCAGAGCGGTCGCGTGGAGACGCTTCATGACTACCTCTCAGAATTGCGATGAATTCGGGGGAGGGAGGAGGGAGTCAGGCGCCGAGCGGGACGTGGAAGATGTCGTCGGCGAGTGGCAACGAAGTGCCGGCGTGTTGCCGCAGTACGAACCGCCGCGTCGATGGCGTCGGCAGCCCTGCCGACGCGTGCCGCACGACGGCCTTTTGCCCATGCGTGCACGTCGTGCAGACCGCGCAGACCGGAGGGCAGCTCGTCTCCTCCGTGTCGTCGGGGCAGGGCTCCAGACACACCGACGCGAACACCATGCCGCCGAGCAACTGCAGGGCGATCATCGCGACCAGCGCGAGAGAGACGTTACGGCGGAGCATCGGTCGTGGGTTGTACCACATGCCCCGTCGAGAACTGATGCTCCTGTGTGATTTGTTCCGTCCACGAATCGGGCGGAAACCCGGCACAATCAACACCAGCCATGAGCCTTACACCACAAGCGACATACATCGCCCTGCTCGTTGTGCAGACCGCCCACCTTATGCATCACCGCCTGGCGAAGCGGCACATCAGCTTCGCCGAGGTCGCCAGCAGCGCCATCCTCTGCGTGCCGCTGACGCAAAGAGGCGAGCAGCGTTTGCGGGCTTGAAGGGACAGCTCGCGACCTGTCGAGTCTTCTGCGGAACCAATCGATCTGTTCGGGGAACCAATCGATCCCTTCCGAGTGACCGGCCGGGGGGCAGAGCTTCGGTCTTCGTAGAAAAGCGAAGCCCTGACCCTTGCCATGCACGAGTGACCGGCCGGGGGGCAGAGCTTCGGTCTTCGTAGAAAAGCGAAGCCCTGACCCTCGCCATGCAGAAAGCGAAGGTGTGACCCCCATCCTTTTGCATCGCTGTCGTCACTTCTGCGGCCGCGGTCTTACCCCCTACACCTTGGGTGATGACTCCTGCGATTTCGGCCGTTTATCCTGTGATTTCAGTCGTGACTCCCGGCACCCGCGTCGTGATTCCTATGACTTCGGCCGTAGGTCCTACGACTTCAGTCGTAACTGTTACCACTTCGGTGGTAAGACTTACGACGGAAGTCGTAACAACAACGACTTCAGTCGTTGGTTCCACGACTCACGTCGTAAGACTTACGACCGAAGTCGTAGGTCCTAAGACTTTCGCCGTTACTTCTACGACTTCAGCGGTAAGAGTTACGACTGAAGTCGTAGGTTCTACGACTGAAGTCTTACCTTTTTGCAACGTTAGTGGCAGGAATTGCCGTTCCACCGAGCTCGCAACACTACGGCCGGTCTCTTTTGAGGACGAACTACGACGGGGAGCGCCTTTCGCTGGTCAAGATCGCCTGATTCTGGTTAGCCGGAGCACGGAAATTGTGAACTACTCATAACTTCCGTAACAATCACACGGGCAAACGGCGAAATGAACGTCGTGCCGCGCGAGCCTCGAAAACGGCATCTTCAGCGCTGCTTGTCACACGTTCGTAACAGGAAACGAGCGTCGAAAACCCACCGACGACTCGCTTGGAGGTGGCCTCGAATCGAGGCCACTCGACGGAAAGTGGCCCGAATTCAGGGCCACTTTGCCGCGAGCCCTCGCCTGCCCGGGTGCCAGTGGCCTGATTTCCGGGCCACTCGGCGCAAAGTGGTCCTGATTTGAGGCCACCCGGTGATGAGGGGTGGCCTCAAATTCAGGCCATTCGGCGAGCAGTGGCCTGATTTCGAGGCAAATTGACTGTACGCGCCCGATCGCTAGTCTTGGAGCCGTTCAGCCCAACACGGAAATCAACACCGCAGCGATGGCCACGTTGCGGTTTTCGCGACACCCGGGACTGAACAGGCGCAGGCGCCAGGGGAACCCCGCACTGGAAACCGAGGCAAGTTGTATCCGATCAACACTCAATGAAAATGGAAAGGACAAAGTCATGAAAGAAAATGACCAAGACCGACCCGGCATGGAAACGGTTGCGAAGACCGTCCAAAGCGGACAGCTCGACGCGGCGGTCCCGGTCCCGCTCGACGCCCTGGGCCCCGATCTCACGCGTCACCAGACGACCGTGAACAACATCATCAACGTCCTGCACGCCGCCGCGGCTTTGATCGAAGGATTCGGGCGTGCGCCCGAAGGCCGGCGCAGGGAGATCGCGAACTACGGTGCCATCCCCGACGAGGCCTTCGAGATCGTTGCACGTGGGCTGGAGTACTCGCCGGAGTTTGCCGCCTCGGCACGTCTGACGGCCGTGGAGGTGCGCGATTTCATCGAGTGCTACAAGGCCTACCGCTCGCTGCGAGGAGAGCTCGAGGTCTTCCTGGGGGCGCTCGACGACACCATGGCCGAGAAGCGCGGTGTCATGGGCGAGCGCTGCTCGCGCGCAGTCAAGATCGGCGACCAGCTCACGCTGAAAGCGGAGAACCACGAAGCCGTGCTGCACGTGCGCAACATCCTGAAGGTCTTCCGGCTGCGCCGCCGCCGGACGCCGGAGGACGAGCGTGAGGTGGTCAAGACGTTCAAGGCGGCCAAGCGCCGTGCGGCCGGGGCCGTGACCGTCGAGGTCACCGCCACGCAGCCGGCGATGGAGCCGGTCACGGCGCAGTTCAAGGCCGGCCGCGATCTCGAGTCGTAAGTGCCGTGTCGAGAGCCGGCGGCACCGGCTCCCGGCACATTCACTCCTGTACAGGGCCGGCCGGCGACGGCCGGCCCACTTTCAGTATAGCCGAGGCAACCATGACTCTCCGCGAGGCCACCCGGGCCGTCACCACCGCGAATTACCGTGCACCGAAAACGATCCTCGGCTTCTTTGCGCTGACCGTGGCGATCCTGTCGTCGTCGACCGTCGTCGTCATCGGCATCCTCGCCCGCGTCGCCGCGCTGCACGGTCTGATCATTCCGGTGCTCGTGCTGCTCGCTGGAATCGCCGCCGCCGCGCTCGGCGGGGTGATTGTGACCGCGTGGAAAGATCCCACCATTCTCATGCTCGGCCAGGTGTCGGGCGAGATCTACATCGCGAACCGGAAGCTCACCCTGGGCGACAGCGCGACGGGCGACTCGTCGCGCATGTCCGGCAGCCGTGCGGGTGAAGGGTCCGGAACGCCGCCGAAAACCAGGGAGGTGATCCAGTGACTGTCCCATTCTCCGTGATCGTTCTCAATGAGGCTACGAACGAACAGATCAACGCCGTCCATGAGGCGCTGAAACAGCACACCAAAGGCTGGTGGCACCACTTCGACAACACGTGGATCGTCGGAGGCCAGCTCACCGCCGGTGAGTGGCTGGACGTGGTCACGCCGCTGATCCCCGAAGGCCGCGCCAGCGTGCTCGTCGTCCAGTTGCCGGCAGAAGTCCAGCAGCGGCAGAGTTGGGCCTATTACGGAATCGAAGGGCCGAAGCGGTCGATGTGGCTCGCGCAGAACCTGGGCGAAAGCGCGAGGGTACGGGCGAACGTGCCGTAAGCCGGGTGGGCGACGCCTCGTGTCGCTCTCAGACGGGCGCAATCGGTGCCGCCGCTTCGGACTCTTCGTCCGCCTCGACATTCGGCACCGCGGCCGCCGCGGCTTCCGCCCTCAGGCGGTCGAACAGGGCCGTGGCGTGGTCCCGCAGTTCGGCGGCCATCCTGGTCAGCGCCTCGGGGTCGTTGCCTGCGGTGGCATCTTCGCGAACATAGGTCACGCCTTCGAGCGTGATCCTGCGGATCCGGAGCTGGCGAATGATCCGGCATAAGTCATCGACGTCGATGTCGCCGCCGTTTTCGAAATGCTGCACGGTGTTCCGGTGGATTCCGAGGATCCGCGCGAGTTTCCTGAGGGACAACCCCGCCCGCTCCCGAGCCTCGCGAATCTGTTCCCGGAGCGTGGCCGGCTGGTCCAGCCCGCGGAGCGCCTGGCGATCCCCCCCGGCATTGCGACGCGAAAAAGTGTCTTGCTCGGGTGCAGGAACCGTCGTGGGCTTGCCGGCCTCCATCGGTGAGCGCCCTCAGTCGAGAACGGGATAGAGGTAGGCGCGCATGAACTTTTCATCCGAGCGGAAGTGCTCGAGCGTCGCCGGCGCGATGTGGGCGAAGAGGAGATCGGAGACGTAGTCGTCGACGCTCGGCTCCGCAAGCCGGCCGGAGAGACGGCGCGGCAGCCGGCTCCCGGCCGCCGGGTCATGGGCCGCCTGGTACCGCATGGCCTGGACGAGGAAGAGCGGCAGCCACCAGTCGACGCGCATGAGCCGGAACTTGGGCGGAAGCACCGGACCGGCCGCACGCTCGATCGCCTGCAGGAGTGGTCTCCGCGGCCAGGAATCGAAGAGGTACGCCGCGACTTCGGACCAGCGCACGCGGTTCCCGCGCTCGTGTCCCCCCTCGGCACGCAGGAGGCCGCGCAGCTCGAACGCGCTCATGCCGAGGAGCGCCGCCGCGTCGGCGAGGGGGACCGGCTGGGCCGGATCGGCCTGGAAGAAGCGGACGAGCAGCTCGGCAGGGGGGAACTTCGAGGGGGCAGGTCTGTTCATCGTTGCGTATCGTTCTTCGAACTTCGCTCTCAGGGGCGACGGGCGCCCCGTCCCGGACACAGGATCAAGGCAGACAATTTGTTTACTTAGACTCACATTAGGGCCTGAGGCCTCAGGCGTCAATAAGTCAATCAAGCGTGACGCAGGGGCGTAAGGCAATCATAAGTGTCTGTCCCGACCAGGATGGCCGAAGGAGAGACCCACGCTTGTTTGTCACAGGACGCGCGCCAAATTCTTGTCATCCTGAGCCGCAGGAACGGATCCCCAGCACGGGGAGCGATGCTCGTTCATCCCACCACCTCCCGCCCAGGTCCTTCGCCGCCATGCTGGCTGACATCTGGGGAATTCCTGCGACTCAGAGGCTGTGAAGAAATCGCCTTGGAGGCCTCACAAGAGCGATCCGCCGCAGCCGCCGTAGGCGGCGACAGATCTGTAGGCCCGGCCTTTAGGCCGGGTAAGGTCGAGGAGACAAGGCAAGCCCGCGAAGCGGGCGACAGCGTAGGTTTTTCGCGTGTCCCCTGTTCTGTCGCCCGCTTCGCGGACTCGCCTTCGTGTGCCGCGCGATACCCGCCCTGAAGGGCGGGCCTACAGATCTTCCGCCGCCTACGGCGGCTGCGGTAGCTCGCTACTTACAAATGAGGGGTGCTCAATTTCTTCACAGCCTCTCAGGATGACAATGGCGCGTGTTTCGATGAGAGGAGCGTTGGTCGTTTGAATGCGTTCTGCTGAGCGCCGGCGAGGACGCAGGCGCCCCACGCGCGGACCGTGCATCTCGCGAGAATCGTAGTCCGTGCCTGGAGCGCCGTCCGTCGCGGCGGCTGGCGTGGCGGCGTCCCGCGCCGGCACCCTGTAGCCTCTCGGGGTGAAAAGCGTTTCCCGACGTGTCGGCGCCGGGGAACGTGTAGTTTCCGCGGCGCCTACGGGCAGGTCGCTCCGGGCGCGCACGGCGCCGGGAGTGGTGGTTTGAGCATGTCACTGTTGGACGTGATGCCGAAGAATCCGCGGACGACGCGCACGATGCGGCTGATGGCCCGCTCGCGAGGCGATGAATCATCCAGACGCACAACGGCAGCGGCGACCGGAAGAGATACGACGAGCGTGAGAGCGAGAACGGCTGAGGCGAGCTTTCGCTGAACCATGTGACCCTCCAGAAGGAGGCCACTCTCGCGGTCCGAAGTGTACCGTCACATAATGGCGAGCGGCAGCGGCGGGTTGAACGCCACCGCGGGCTTGATCGCCAGCTCTTCGACGTACACCCGGACCGCGGCAGCGACGTCTTCGGTAAGAGACCGTCGCTCCGCCAGCTCGCGCGCGTAGCTGACAGCTTCAGCCGTCAGCGAGCGGCGGCGGCTCGGTTCGAGCCGATCCAGCTCAATCGAACGCTCCGCAAGCATGATCGCGAGATGACGCGCGGCCTCGCCATCAGAAAGAGCGGTGTACGACTGTACTGCGACCAGCCCCGCACGGACCGCCTCGTCTGGACGGCCGCACTTTTGAAACGTGCGCATCGACTCCTCCGCGCTTTGAATCGCCGCCTCGTGCTCACCCGTTTCCTGAAAAATCCGGCTGCGCAAACAAAGGTCCCGGCCGACGTCTACCGCAACGCCGTGCCGCATGTCGGCTTCAATGGCGCGATCGAGCTGGATGCGTGCGGATTCGAGATCGCCGACGGCCAACAGTGACCATCCCAGGTTCGTCTGAGCCTTGGCGTATGCCCTTTCATTCGCAGGATCTGTTTGCGCGAGCACACGCTCGAATCGTTCCCGGGCCTCATCCGCCTTCCCGTTCCTGAGCAGCACCATGCCGCGAACTGTGAGCACACGGCGTAGCCAGTCAAGGTCGCGTCGGGTGTAGATCTCTTCCGCGACGGCGAGTAGTGCCACCGCCTCTTCGGGTAACCAAATGTCCGGCTCCGCACAGATCAACGCCCGGCTGAGCAGAATCGCACCCCGGGCCAACTCCACATCCTTCACCCCTACCGCCGCCCTCTCAGCCCGATCCAGCGCGGCGCGGCAGTCGTCATACCGTCCGGCCTCGCGCAGCAGCGCCGAGTGGAGCTTCCACGCATCGAAGCGCAGCTCGCATACGGCCCCGGCCTCGCCGATGATCGCGGCGGCGATCACGGCCGCAGCGTGGGCCATCTCGGCCGCGTGCACGATCTGCAGTTCGCGCTCCTCCACGGCCAGCGTCAGGAGACGCCGGACCACACCGGGGTGGTGGTACTCGGCGTTCTTCGCGAGCATCGTCCAGCGATACACGGGCTCGGCGAGCAGGCGTCCGGTGAGCGTGACCACCTCCTCATACGCGGAACCGACTGCCCCGATCCCGGCGTTCATCGCCCGCCGGACGATCTCCACCCGGCGTCGGCAGCGGTCGCAGCATGCGAGATGGGCCTCCACCGCCGTGGAGGCGTCGCGATCGGCGGCGCCGTCCAGGTAGGAAGCCATTTCCATTTCGTCGAGGCAGGCCCGCGCGGTCACCGGCGCTGTCTCCGTCCGCTCTTCGGGGCCGGCCGCTGCGCGTTCCGTTCACGCAGGTTGCCGATGGTCTTGCGGACGAACTCGAAATCTTCGGGCTCCAGGGTGAGCAGCTCCTCGACGACGGTACGATGCTCTGGTGTGAGCTGGCGCATCCGGATCGACGCGGGTGCAGCGGGCCGGATGCGAAGCTCCAGCTCATCGACGGTCACGTTCAGCGCCTTCGCCAGCGCGGCGGCGAGCGCCGGTGCCACTCGCCGGGTGATGCCGCGCTCGAGGTTCTGGACCGAGTTGCGGTGGATGCCGACAAGCTCCGCGAGCTGCGACTGGGTCAGTCCTCTGCGGATGCGGGACCGGCGCAGCCCGTCCGCCGGCACAGGTTTCCGACTCGCATCCTTGTCTGTTCCCGGCGTGGACGATGACTTTGCTCGCATGTGCACAGTATAGATTCTGAATTGCGCCGTCTCCACCATTCCGCTTCTACACAAATCCGTTGCCACGGCTCTAGGTGCGGCGCTACACTCATGCGCGGGACGGGAAAGCAGACCAGTGAGCTCTCCGGGAGAACGCGCTCCGCCGTCGGAGAAAAAAACGCGCGCGCCACGCCGGCCGACACCGGCATGAACGCGCGCGGACCGTGCTACGTCACTTTGCGAGAGTGGCCCGCCTGACGAATTCGTAATCGCGCGCAGGCGCGCAGACGCAACACGGACCACGCCATTGTAACCCGCCGAAGACACGAAGGGCGCGATCCCAGGCCCGGGAAGACCGTGATCGCGCCCCTTCGCCACGCACCGGACTGCACAGGACCGGCGTGCCCGAGGAGTCTACGCCCGCCGGCCGACGGATGCGAGAGGAGCCGTATGCCGGATCGCTCCCCGAAGCGCGAGGTGTCTCCCGTCACGCAACTGAAGGCGTACCCGACGCGCCTCGACCGGTTCCGCATCACGTCGGGAATCGACCTCCCGCGATGGCTGGACGCGCTGGGGATGACCCGGGCCGGCTTCACGCCCCTCCGCGCCGGACGCGACGTGACGCTGGAGACGGCGGCGCGGGTGGTCCGTGCTGCAGGGAGGGTGCTGGGCCGCGCGCTGCAGCCATCCGAGTTGTTCGATTTCGGCGAAGACACACCGCCCGGCGCGCCGGAGCCCGGCCGGCACGAGCGGCGACGGCACACCGGCCGGGAGAACTACGACACGCCGCTGGAGCGGCTCCTGGAGCGTGAAGAGTTGCGCCCGGCGCTGGTCGCGCGGCAGGCGGGCATCACCCGCCAGGCGTTTCTGAGCGTCCGGGCCGGACGTGCCTCGCCGAGAGTGAGCACCATCCGGAAGGTGATCGCGGCTCTGCGGCAGCTCACGGGAAAGCCGATCCGGGTGTCGAATCTTTTCGACGCGGGCGACGGCATCGAGGAGGAGATTCCATGGTCCGAAACCGAATGATTTGCGTCAGCCCTATCCCTCACTACGGCAACGGCACCCGGGTCACTCCGTACGTCTTCGACACCTCGTCCAGCACGCCGACCGCGACGTGGTCGGCGCCTTCGTTCACCACTACGTCAAGGTCATAGGTGAAGTGGCTCTTCATGGCGCGGGCGAGCTCCTTCTCGGAGACTTCGAACGATTGGGTCTGGCGGGTGATGTCGCTGACGTAGCCGAGCTTCGCGCCGGTCATGACGTAGACGCTGAACGCCCCGAGGTGCTTGCCGTCCTGCGGAACGAGGGTCAGGGCGCCGATCGGCACGCGCACCTTCACGGGGACGGACTGCCGGTTGCGCGACGTCTTCTTCGCCGCCCCGAGCTCCACGGCCAGCTTCACGGGCGATTCCTGGCTCACGTCGTAGATCGCCGCAACCACCCGGTCGCGCATGTGCGAGTCGTCCGACTTCTCGACGAACTGCTTCCGCGCCCGGACCTCCAGCTTCGGGTCCTTGGTCTTGACGGTGATGTTGCGCGCGTCGTCCGACCGGCGCGTCGAGGCGCGATAGGCGAGCGAGTAGTAATCCGAAACGTCGTCCGCGACCCGCGGCAGGAGCTTGACGATCTCCGCCGTGCCGTACGACGTTAGGCCGCCGGTCTTCTCCGCGATCTCCTGGCGCATGGCCATCTCGTTGACCAGCACCTGATGGGTGGTGTTGGGAATCGACGGATCGCCCGGCGTCTGGTCGAGGCCGGCCGGGAAGACCGGGTAGAGCGAGACGCCGGCCGCATTGGCGTTGGCGATCAGCCGCCGCATCCGTTCGATGTTGTTCAGCTTGTCCGCTTCCCCGACCGGGACCTCCGTCGCGCCGCCGGCGTAGTAATACTCCGCCCCGACGAACGACCCGAGCCGGTGCGCGGCCAGCAGCATGATCTTCTTCCCTTCGACCCCCGCCAGGCCGTTGATCAGGGCATTGATGGCCGCCACGCGCCGCTTCATGTCCAGCTCCGCGCGGACGGTATAGCTGCGGGCGGCGCCCGCGATGATCGAGGCGTCGCTCGTGACCGGACGGGCCATGCCGCGCGAGGCCGCCATGGCCGCTCCTTCCGCCTCGAACGCACGAATGGCCTCGACATCGGAGGCCAGATGGCCGGTCTGGTCGTACTGGGTGCCGATGAAGTCCGCCCGCATGCCGTCGAGCGCCTGCTCGATGGCGGCTACGTCGTCGGTCGGCTTCACCCGGATGGCCGCCTCGCCGTCGAACGTCACCAGCGACACCGCGTCGCCGGGGCGCACGGTCTCGCGGACGAAGCTTTTCATCGATTGAAAGAACGGGTCGATGCGGAAGTCCTGGAGCTTGAACTTCTCCACGAACAGGACGATCGAGCGCCGCTGCTCGGGCGACGTCGTCTCCGCCGCGTCGACTCCCGCCGCCCCCTCGGCCGCCTCGCCGCGATATTCGGCGAAGTGGGAGAGCGGCTGGAGCTTGCCGTTCTCATAGACCTCGAAATCCGACTGTTTCAGTCCTCGGACGCGCTTTCCGTCGCGGTCGACGACCACGACGTCGACGTTGACCAGGGCCACCTCGATCGACTCGCCGAGGGAGGGGATGGCCGGCGCGGACCGCTGGGGCGCTGCGCCGGTGAGGAGCAAGAGGGAGGAGAGGGCGACCAGGGTTCGCATGCGTTGGTTGGACGAACAGCGAACGCCGTGGTCACACTCCCTCCCCCTCAGTGCCGGTTATCTCGGCATCACCGTATAGAAGTGCTGTGTCTCGTTATTCGTGATCGAGACGAACGCCCAGTAGCGCAGACCCTCGGTGATCGGCTCGAGCACGATGCGGATCTTCCTGCCGTTCGCTTCGAGGTGCTCGCTCATGTCGCACTCCATCCCGAACGACGGCCGGAGATCGCGACCCTGCGCGTCCTTCCCGTCGAGCGGCGCGACGTGGTGCAGGCAGGAGTGCAGCAGCTCCTGGGTCTCGAAGTCGTAGACGCTCATGTTCAGGTGCGCCCACTGGCTGCCGTCGAGGCCGTAGATGCGCACAGTCTGGCGGAACCCTTCGTCCATCCGGACGCCGATGAACTGCATCTTCCCGGTGCGGAAATCGCGGGCCCGGACGACCGGGATCTCCGTAAACGCCCGCGCCGCCGGATCGCCGACCAGGCTGGCGCTCTCGACGACCAGCGACATGCTCGTCGTGTCGATGTCCTCTTTCGGGAGATAGACATAGCTCGGCATCGGAGAACCGCCCGCATACTCGCCCGTCAGCTCGACACTCCCCATCGGCTCCAAGTTCCGGCACGCGCCGCCGGTGCAGAGACCCCCGCGGCGCTTCTCGTCCTGATTGAACGCAATCAGCCGCGTCTCATACCGCGAGTCACGCGCGCAATGAACGACCGACGGCGAGATCGGAAGCAGGACCTGTTCGACATCAGCGGCAAGAGCGGGAACGGCGACCAGGAGCACCAGCAGCGTAGCTTTCACGGATTGTCCTCCTCAATTTCGTCAGGGAAATCGGAGCGTGCAACTCGCGATCCCGGTCGGGGAAATGGGACCAATGGGACCTATGGGACCAATGGGACGGATGGGAGTCATGGTGTCTTTCGCAGCCGCCGAAGGCGGCGAAAGATCTGTAGGCCCGGCCTTTAGGCCGGGTTACGCGTGACGAGAAGGCAAGCCCGCGAAGCGGGCGACAGCATAGGGCTGCGCGAGAACCTCTACCCTGTCGCCCGCTTCGCGGGCTCGAAAATCGGGGTGCGCTTTACCCGGCCTGAAGGCCGGGTCTACAGATCTTTCGCCGCCTTCGGCGGCTTGGTGCGTATGCCGTCTCGCATCGACGGCACTCGCGGAACTGCCCCGCAAGCCGGGAACTGTCAGACAACCGACAACTGACAACCGACAACGCCTTACTTCGGCACTCGCGGAAACCGCCCCGCAAGCCGGGAACTGCCAGACAACCGACAACTGACAACCGACAACGCCTTACTTC
>Ga0190275_10002147_pt1 | contig 14262 bp, 14 predicted proteins | sample Popmic550T_FD_133745 | JGI IMG/M metagenome (GOLD analysis project Ga0190275, IMG submission 133745) | Populus adjacent soil microbial communities from riparian zone of Yellowstone River, Montana, USA - 550 T | ecosystem: Environmental > Terrestrial > Soil > Riparian zone > Trees stand | place... | reverse complement strand
CGTGGACGCGGAACTCGGGGTAGTAGCGCGAGCCGTTGATCCCCACGTAGATGAACGCGGTGACGTCGCGCCCCACCCGCCGCGGGTCCACCAGCACGGTGAACTGGCGGATGATGCCGCGCTCCTCCAGCTTGCGCAGCCGCTCCCCCACCGCCGGCGACGAAAGCCCCACCGCCTGCGCCAGGTCGTGCTGCGAGGTGCGCCCGTGCTCCTGCAGCATCTCCAGCAGCCTGGTATCGACCTCGTCCAGCCGCGCCGCGTTGCTCACCTTAGTTTCTTAAGCTGGTTCGATCTACCGGTTAAGTTTCGAAAAGAATAGCGACGGTGGACTTGGGATGCAAGGGCAGGGCCACATCTCCAGCCCATCGCTCCACCGAAGTCGCGTGGGGGGATGGAGATACGCCGCCTCGTCCGCGTGCGTGGTGCGGCGGGGACCGCCGGTCGCCGGCGCCGGACGCACGAAGGGCCAGCCTCTCGCGAGACCGGCCCTTCGTGCTCCGCGACACGGCCGCCGTGCCTATTCCGTCACGGCCCCGCGCGGCTCCATCCAGGTGCGGGGGTGCCACATCCCGTTCCACCAGTGGCGGTTGGGGCAGCTGTAGCGCTCCAGCGTCTTGCCGTTCTGCGTCTCCACGCGGTCGGGGTGCATCGGGCTGCCGCAGCGGCAGTGGGGGGTGTGCGGGGGATGCGGCGGCCGCGTCTTCACGACGGGCCGGCCCTTCTTCGGGGGACGATTCTGCGCCATCTGCATCTCCATGCCGGGGGTGGCTCGCGGGCGAACCGCGGTGCACAATGTAGCGCCGAAACCGGCGTTCTCTCAGGGTTTCGTGTCGACGCGCGCGACGGGGCCGCCTCAGGGTGGAGACGGCCCCGCGGGCTTCGGCCCTTCCCCGCTTACGGCTGGACGACGTCGCCGCGGTGGAGGAAGGTGTTGACGGTGGTGAAGAAGGCGGCGGGCTGCTCCAGCCAGGGGAAGTGCCCCGCCCCGCCCATCACCTCCAGCCGCGCGCCGGTGATGTGGCCGGCCCAGTACTGCGCGTTCGCCAGCGGCAGCACGTCGGCGGCGCCGTACACCACCAGCGTGGGCGCGGTGATCCGCTTCGCCGGCGCGGCGATGTCCCAGGTGGGCGCCTCGAAGGCGGCAAGGCCGGTGAGCAGGGTGAAGACGGCGTTCCCCGCCTGCTCGCTCGACTGGTCGCACCAGCGGCCGCGCATCGCCGCCTGGTTCGCGGGGTCGGCGAAGTAGGGGTGGAAGATGCTGGTGAACAGCGCCTCGCAGGTGGCCACCGCCTCCGCCTTGGGCACCTGCCCGGTCATGAAGGCGCCGATCCAGGCGAGCTGCCGGGCGAACTCCGCCGGGTCGGTGCGGACGTAGCGGTTGTAGGCGAACTCCTGCGCGAAGGCGCCGGTCGCCGGCGCGGGGCTCAGCATCAGCAGGCGCGCCACGCGGGCGGGGTGCTCGGCGGCGTACAGCGCGGCGAAGTTGGCGCCGGCCGAGTGCCCGGCCAGCGACATCGTCTCCAGCCCGAAGTGCCGCCGCACCGCCTCGATGTCGGCCACCTGCAGCTCGGGCGTGAGCTGCGCCGCGTCGCGGATCACCGTGGACGAGCCGGAGCCGCGCTGGTCGAAGTAGATGACCGTGCGGCCGCGGGTGAGCACGCCCAGGTCCGGCGCCATGTAGCGGTAGCTCAGGCCGGGGCCGCCGCTCACCATCACCAGCGTGTCGGGGCCGGTGCCTTCCACGTGGTAGAAGAGCTGGACGCCGCCGGCGCCGGTCACGAAGCCTTCGCGCACGGCCGGCGCGGCGTACCCGTCGGCGCGGCGGGTGGAGGGGGTGTCGATCGCCAGCGGGTCGGCGCTGTCGCAGGCGGTGGCGGCGATCAGGGGGAGCAGGAGAAGGGAGGTACGAAGCTTCATCGGAGTGTCTCGCGGTGCGGAGATTTATGTCCAAACGCCGCTCGGATGGTTGCGGCGCGTCCGCCATCAAGGCACGCCGGGTGCCGAACGGGTCGCGCCGACCGGTGGAGGAACGGATGTATTTGGGATTCAAGGAGATAAGGCCCGAGCTTGACATCCAGCCGAAAAATCACGAAAAGCGGTGGGGCGCGGATGCCACGAATGTGGCTCCACGGCCCCCGTTTTCACCACCAAGCGGAGGATGATTCGCCCCGGACCACGTCGTGCGGGGCCCGCTGACCGGCGGCTGAAGCCGCAGCAACAACTACGAAAAGCCTCGCAAACCGCGCGAGGCTGGTCGGCGCGGTGGAAGATTCGGCGCGCTCCGGCAAGGTCCCACGGCGCTTCACCGTCCGGGCCGGCGCTACGGAGCCGGCGCGGCGGCGGTGCGAGGCTTCAGCGGGACGGCGAAGGTCACGTCGCCCCAGGCGAAGTGGAGCACGGCGCTGTCGGGGGTGGCGAGCGGGAAGGTGTAGGCGAGCGACTCGGTGTGCGGCCCGCGGACGGGACGGACGGCGATGCGTAGCGCGTCGTGCTCCGCGCCGGGATAGGGGACGTGCTCCACGCGAGCCTTGCGGCTGAAGATCAGCGTCCAGTCGGCCGAGGCGCGGGGGATCACCCACAGGCTGTAGGCGCCCTTCGGCAGCGCCCGCCCGGCGACGGCGAGGTCGCGGGTCGTCTCCAGCCGCGTCGCCTCGTCGGCGCCGGGGCACCACACCGAGTCCCACGGCACGATGCCGCCGAACAGCGCGCGGCCGCGGGCGGACGGGCGGTTGTAGCGCACGGTGAGCCGCGTCGCGCCCGCCTGCTGCACCAGAAGCGCGGGCTGGCTCTTCCGCTTCGCGCCCGAGGGAACGGGTCCGCAGGCCGGGAGCGCCACGGCAACGGCGAGCGCCACCACGGCGGCGCGGCGGAGGGATCGCATGGGAGGGGCGGCGAGGGGAGGTGAGGAACCCGCCGCAGTATAGACGCCGCCGGGCACAGATCCAAATCCGCCCGGCGCGCGCTAGAACACGGCCACTAGGATCACCGCCACGGCGATGGCCGCCGCCAGCAGTGCGATCGTCGTGCTCCCCATCCCCAGCCGCGCGGCTTTGGGGCTGCCGATGTTGCCGCGCGCCACGTCCGGGTCGGGCGGCAGGTCGCGGTTGGGATCATGCCCGCCCGTCGACATCGTCCCCCTCCGGCTCGTCGTGCGGCACGATGCGCTCGGGGACGTTCGCGGTGTCGCGGGCGCGCAGGCTCTTGGCGCGCAGCTCCAGCTCGCGGCCCGACGCCTCGCCCACGTCGTCCGGCGCCGGGCTGGCGTCCACCCCCGATTCCGCCCCGCCGACGTTGCTCCTGCGGTCGTCGTCCATCGTCTGCCTCCGTGGTTGGGGGGAGGCGGGGGAGCAAGAGGTGGGCCGGGGGAGGGAGGTGGATGATGCCAGAGGCGGAAGTTTCCAGCTGCGGCGCGAGCGCTGCTGGCCCTCTCCCTGGCGCCTGACGGCGCCTGTCCCTCCCCCAAAACAACCTGAGGGAGGGACGGGGGCTCGCTTCGCTCGCGGCTACTCTGCGTGCTGGTAGCCTATCTGCCGGCAAGCGTAACCCGAGGCTCGGAAGATCTCCGCAGGGCACACCTTCGCCTGGTCAGCCACCCTCTCCCGGAACGGGAGAGGGTACGCGCCCTCAGGCGCGGGGAGAGGGCCCGCGGGGCCCACCTCGCGCCGCGAATCCGTCCTGATCAACCTGTCGAATCCCCCCCCAACGCACCTCGCCCCCGGCGCTCGAGAGCGCCGGGGGCGAGTGGACGTGCCGTCGATCGAGCTGCCGGCGGTTACGGGTTGGTGCCGCTGCGGCCGTACTCGGTCAGGATCTGCTGGCGGTACTGGTCGTTGGCGAAGATCGCCACTTCCACGCGCCGGTTCTGCTGGCGGCCGGGGTCGGTCTCGTTCGAGGCGACCGGCTCCATCTCGCCGCGGCCCGAGGTGCGGATGCGCTCGCCCGGGACGCCCATCGACATCAGGTAGCTCTTGGCCGACTCGGCGCGGCGCTGCGACAGCGTCATGTTCGCCGCGTCGGTGCCGATGTTGTCGGTGTGCCCCACGATCAGCACCTCGGTGCCCGGGTAGCGCTGCAGGCTCTGCGCGAGCTGGCGCAGGTTCTCGCGGCCGGCGGGCAGGATGTCGGCCTGGGCGAAGGGGAACAGGATCCCCGACGCGAAGGTCACGGCGATCCCCTCGCCCACGCGCTCCACCGTGGCGCCATTGCCCAGCTCGCCTTCCAGGTCGCGCGCCTGGTTGTCCATCCGGCGGCCGATCACCGCGCCGGCCGCGCCGCCCAGCACCGCGCCGATGATGGCGCCGCGGGCCGTGCTGCCGGTGTTGTTGCCGATCACCGCGCCGATGGCGCCGCCGGCGCCGGCGCCGACCGCGGCGCCGCGCTGGGTGTTGTTCATCGATGCGCAACCGCTCATCAGCATGGTCGCACAGGCGGCCACGGTGAGCCTCTTGACCATCACGTTCATGTCCTCATCCTCCCGTCAGGGGCGTTCCCGATCTTCGGAACTTGTGGGTTCGTGCAATCCGCTTGTGCAAGCCCGGTGCCGCTCCAAGCCACTCCCGGGCGCACCCATCCGTCGGCAGGTTCCAGGCAACTATAGTCCCTGCAAACACTTAGGAAAAACGTGGCAGTTCGCGGCCGCCACCGTATCTACTACCCGCACCCGTTCTGCCCTTCCCTGCCCGCGTCGCTGCCGCGCGGCGAGACAGGCGTCCCGCCCCGGCGCGACGGGTGTCCCCGGCCGAGGACGTCGCCGGCGCTCGATCGATCGAGGGCGGACGCTCAGGCCGTGTCCGCGAACCCCTGCAGCAGCGCCAGCAGGTCTTCCGACACCTCGGCGGCGGGGCGCGAGGCGTCCAGGATCTCCACGCGGCCCACGCGAGGGATGTAGCGCCGGATCAGCTCCAGGTAGCGCGAGCGGATGCGGCGCTGCTGCTCCAGCGTCTCGAAGATCTCCTTCTTCCAGCGCGAGCCGCGCATCCGCTCCTCGGCCTCGCCCGGCGGCACGTCCAGGAAGATGGTGAGGTCGGGGACGATGGCGGGGCGGTTGATCTCGATCAGCCACTCGAGGTCCGCGTGCTGCCCCTGGTAGGCCAGGGTGGAGAGGAGGTAGCGGTCGCAGATCACGTCGCGGCCGGCCTCCAGGTTCGGCAGCACCTGCGCGACGACATGGTCGGCGCGGTCGGCGGCGAACAGCAGCGCCAGCGCGTCGGCGTCGAAGGCGGCGGGGCCGGCCGGGCGCGGGTCGGCGGGGTCGTGCAGGTCGTAGTTGGCGCCCACCAGCCGCTTCTGCAGCGCCAGGCGGATCATCATCCCAGCCGGGCCGTCGCTGGGCTCGTGGGTGAAGAACGCCTTGCGCCCCGCGCGCCGGTAGTGCTCGCGCAGCACGTTGAGCTGCGTGGTCGTCCCCGCGCCGTCGATCCCCTCCAGCACGATGAAGCGGCCACGCGCGGACGCTGCCGCGGGAGATGCGTCGGGAGTGTCGGACATCTGCCGTGCGAGAAGTGCGGTGCGCGCGATGGAAGCTCGGAGAACGCGTGAATCTACCCGCGCCGCATCCCCATCGCCACGCCGGCCTCGGCGGGGTGCGGGGGAGACGCGGCCCGGCACTGTCCCCGCGTCCCGCGCGGGCCTATCCTCCACCTTGAAGCTAACCCGTCCACCTTCGCGCGCCGATCCATGGCCGACCCGCTCGTCTCCATCATCCTCCCCACCTACAACCGCCTGCCGCTGCTGAAGGAGACGGTGGCGTCGATCCGCGCGCAGACCTTTGGCGACTGGGAGCTGCTGGTGGTGGACGATGGCTCCACCGACGGCACCGCGGAGTACCTCGACGCGCTGGCGCGGGAGGACCCGCGGGTGCGGCACCTGCCCATGCCGCACGCCGCCAACGTGGGGCTGCTGCGCAACGCCGCGCAGGCACGCGCCCGGGGGCGCTGGGTGGCGTTCCAGGACTCGGACGACACCTGGCGCCCGTGCAAGCTCCAGCGCCACCTCGACGCGCACGCCGCCGAGCCGGTCGCCCGCTGGAGCTACGGCCGGTGCGAGCTGGTGGACGCGGCGGGGAACCCGCTCCCGCCGGAACGCTTCGAATCGTGGAAGCCGCTGTCCGGGTGGGTGTACGAGGCGCTGCTGGCGCACCGGGTGCTGCTGGCCATCCCCACCCTCTTCGCGGAGCGCGCGCTGCTGGACGAGGTCGGCGGCTCGGACGAGACGCTGAAGTACTGCGAGGACTACGACCTGGAGCTGCGCCTGGCCGCGCGCGCCCCCTGCGTCGCGCTGGACGAGCCGCTGGCGCGCATCCGCCAGCACGCCGGCAGCTTCGGCCGCGACCGGCTGGAGGTGGACGAGTACTTCATCCGCGTGTACCGCAAGCACGCCGCGCTGCGGCCCGGCCGGGAGGCGGAGCGGATCTGCCGGCGTCGCCAGGGCGAGTACGCGCTGGCGGCCGCCCGCAAGCGCATGCGCAACGGCGAGCCCGGGCGGGCGCTGCGCTGGATCCTCTACTCCGCGCGGATGCGCCCGGCATCGCTCGCGCCGTGGCGGCTCCTCGCCGCGGGGCTCCTGGGCCGGCTGCGCGGACCCGCCCCGGCCTGATCGCCGTCTTCCACGCAGCCGTCCCGTCGCACCGCCCCACCCATCATCCCCCGTCCTCCGATCGACCTTCCTCTTGGACGTCACCCTGCGTCGCGCGTCCGCACCCAGATGTCGCCGTAGCTGGGCGCGTCCGGGCCGCCGAGACGGCTTTCCAGCGTCCGCCGGAACTCGGCCGCGGGCACCCACTCGGCGAGCGAGAAGCGGAGCGGGCCGGTGTGGGTGAGGTTCACCTCCGCGTCGGCACCGCGCGTCAGCCGCTCCAGGCAGGCGGCGGCGCGGTCCAAACCGGAGCGGTGGTACTCGAACGACACCAGCGGCAGGGGATGAGGGAGGGTGGAGAAGACGTCCTCCTCCGCGCCTTCCACGTCCACCTTGCAGTACGCCGGCACGCCGAACCGGTCGATCAGCCCCGCCAGCGTATGCATCGGCACCTCCAGTGTCCCCACCGTTTCGCCCAGCCAGTCGCGCCGCAGGCTGGACGCTGCGTGGTGCGGGCGCAGGTAGAGCGTGGCCGTCCCCTCCGCGCGCCCGACGACGCCGGGGATGGCGACGAGTCCGCGCCCGCCGCAGCGCGCGCGGAGCTCGGCCAGGCACTCCGGCTGCGGCTCCACCGCCACCACCCGCGCCCCCGCGCGCCGCAGCGCCTCCGCCACCTCGCCCACGTTCGCGCCGATGTCGAACGCCAGCGCCCCCGCCGGCACCAGCGCGCGGTAGAAGGCGACGGTCTCCCCCTCGCGCCGCCACCCCTCCGCGCCCCGCAACAGCCGGCGCAGCGCGCGGGCGGGGCGATACAGCGGCGTGCCCATGAGCAGCGACTTCAGCGAACGCATCCGGTACGGGAATACGGGTAGATGGGGGGAGATGCGCGGGACCGGCCGCCCAGCAACATGCCGCGCTTCCGGGCCGGACGGAAGGATCGCGAGCCATCCGCCGGGCGGAATCGAGCCGCGTCCGCGCCGGCCGGAGGTGGACGGGGCGTGGTCCGGCCCTTGCTCATCCGTCCCCCCGTTCCACGCTGGTTCGGAAGCACCCAACCGAGAGATCCACTTGAGCGTCAGCCAAGCCGAGCGGGCGGACCTGCTGTCCACCCTCCGCTCCGAGTTCAACCTTCCCGAGTTCCGCCCGGGGCAGGAAAAGACCATCCGCACGGTGCTGGAGGGCCGCGACGTGCTGGTGGTGATGCCCACCGGCGCCGGCAAGAGCCTGATCTACCAGCTCCCCGCGCTGCTCCTTCCCGGGCTGACGGTCGTCGTCTCGCCCCTCATCGCGCTGATGAAGGACCAGACCGACAAGCTCGACGAGCTGGGGCTGGACGCGTGGACCATCAACTCGTCGCAGAAGGCGGCGGAGAAGCGCGAGGCGGAGGCCGCCGTGGCCGGCGCGGGGAAGATCCTGTACGTGACGCCCGAGCGCTTTCGCGACCGCGACTTCTTCGAGCTGCTGCTGGAGCGGCAGGTGTCGCTCTTCGTGGTGGACGAGGCGCACTGCGTGAGCCAGTGGGGCCACGACTTCCGCCCCGACTACATGATGCTGGGCGCCATCGCCGAGCGCCTGGGCCGGCCGCCGGTGATGGCGCTGACCGCCACCGCCAGCCCCGAGGTGCGCGAAGACATCGTCCGCCAGATGCGGATGAACGAGCCGTACGTGCACGTGGCCGAGTTGGTGCGCGCCAACCTCTTCCTCGAGGTGGTCGCCACCGTCAACGACAGCGAGAAGGACGCGGCGCTCGACCGCTACCTGCGCAACTCGGAGGGGACGGGGATCATCTACGTGGCCACGGTGAAGGAAGCCGAGCGGCTGCACGAGGAGTTCGGCAAGCGCTACCCGCTGGCGCTGTACCACGGCAAGCTGAGCTCGGGCGAGCGCCACGCCGCGCAGGACGCGTTCATGGCGGGCGAGGTGAAGGCGGTGATCGCCACCAACGCCTTCGGGCTCGGGATCGACAAGCCCGACATCCGCTTCGTGATCCACTACCACTTCCCCGGCTCGCTCGAGGCCTACTACCAGGAGGCCGGGCGCGCCGGGCGCGACGGCCTCCCGTCGCGCTGCACCGTCTTCTACCGCGTGGAGGACAGCGCGGTGCAGGGCTACTTCCTGGGCGGCAAGTATCCCGACCTGCAGGAGGCGATCGCCGTGGCTCGCGTCGTCAACGGGATGCCGGCCGACGAGAAGCGCGAGCTCGACCAGATCGCCGAGATGGCCGACGTGCCGCGGCGGAAGGTGCGCATCGTGCTGACGCTGCTGAAGCGCCACGCGATGGTGCGCGAGCACCGCGGCGGCGTGTGGGAGCGCCTGGTGCCCGACGTGACCGCGGCCGACCTGAGCCGCGAGCTGACGGACTACGAGGAGCGCCGCCAGCGCGACCGCGCCAAGCTCGACCAGATGATCGGCTACTGCCGCACCGCGCGCTGCCGCACCAGGATGATCCTCGAATACTTCGGCGAGGAGCGCGCGGAAGACTTCGCCTGCGGCCACTGCGACAACGACAAGGCCGCGCCCAAGGCGAAGCACAAGGCCAAGGCCGGCTCGCGCCGCGAGGCCATCGTGGACCGCGTCGTCCCGCCGCCGGTCGACGAGGAAGCGCCCGCGACCGCGTTCGCCGTGGGCGAAGAGGTGGCGCACGGCACCTTCGGCGAGGGAATGGTGATGTCCATCGACGGCGACCGCGCCGAGGTCGACTTCGCCGGCCACGGCACGCGCACGATCCGCATCGAGTTCCTCCGCGCCGTCTGACACGCATCGCGGCGACGCACGGATGACACGGACGGCCGCGGGCTCGGTGCCCGCGGCCGTCCTGCGTTGGGTGCGAAAGTGCGAGAGTGCGAAAGTGCGAGAGTGGGATTAGCTTCCCACACCGGTGCTCGAGCCTGAACGGCGGCCCCGCTGTTCACTTCCGCACTTCGCACCCCTCGCACTCTCGCACTCCGATGTTCATCGGCCACACGGCCGTGGCGCTGCTCGGCAAGCGCGCGGCGCCCCGCACCTCGCTCGGCGTGCTGCTGGCGGCGGCGACGCTGCTGGACCTGGCCTGGCCCATCTTCCTGCTGCTGGGCTGGGAGCGCGTGGCCATCGACCCCGGCAACACCGCGTTCACCCCGCTCGACTTCGTCTCCTACCCGATCTCGCACAGCCTGCTGACGGTGCTCGGCTGGTCCGTCGCCGCGGCGATCGTCTACCACGCCATCGGTCGATACGGCTACGGCGCATGGACGGTGGGCGTGCTGGTGCTGAGCCACTGGGTGCTGGACTGGATCACCCATCGCCCCGACCTGCCGCTCTGGCCCGGCGGACCGCGGGTGGGGCTGGGGATGTGGCACTCCGTCCCCCTCACCCTCGCCGTGGAGCTGCTGATCTTCGCCGTGGGGCTCGCCGTCTACCTGGGCACCACGCGGCCGCGCGACCGCACCGGGCGCTGGGCGTTCTGGGGATTGATGGCGTTCTACGCGGTCGTCTACGCGGCGAACGTGTTCAGCCCCCCGCCCGCCGACACCCGCTCGATCGCATGGGTCACGCTGTCGATGTGGCTCCTCCCGCTCTGGGCGTGGTGGGCCGACCGCCACCGCGAGGTCACGCCGCAGGTCGCGGAGACGGCCTACGGCGCCGTGGATCGGCCCGCCGTGGCGTGACGCCGGCTGTCTCGGGTTTCACACGGAGTCAGCGGAGTCAACGGAGTGCACGGAACGCCTCCGTGCGACTCCGCTGACTCCGTTCACTCCGTGTGAAATTTTCTCGATGGATGCGGGCGGCGATGATCGGGGGAGGATCAGACGATGGGGATTCCCAGCTCGTGCAGCGCATCGCCCACGGTGTGGACGGAGCCGGTGACGACGATGGTGCCGTGCGGCGCCATCGTCTCCGCGCGCTGCAGGGCGGCGGCGAAGTCGGGGATCACGCGGATCGGCACCGCGGTCGACGCGCCGATCCGCGCCTCGACGGCAGCGGGGTCCCACCGGCGCGACGGGGGGGATGATGGCGCCACGGTGAGCACCGCCGCGTCCGAGCGCGCGAGGAGCGGGGGGAGCATCTCCTCCCACGCCTTGTCGTTGAGGATGGCGGTGACGAGCACCACCGGCTTCGGCAGGCGCAGCGCGGCGAGCGACGCGGCCAGGCTCGCCACGCCGGCAGGGTTGTGCGCCACGTCGAGCACCCACGTGGTCCCCCGCACCCGCTCCACCTGCAGCCGGCCCGGCCAGCGGACGGACGCGAACCCGGCCTCCACCGCGTCCCACGACGGCCGCAGGTCGCGAGGCAGCAGCCCCAGCAGGTCGGCCGCGACCGCCGCGTTGCGCGCCTGGTGCACGCCGACCAGGGCGGTGTGCCCCTCGCGGCTCCCGTAGCGCTCCGACTCCAGCTCGAAACGCGTCCCCTCCAGCGACACGAACACCTGGTCCACCACGTCGCCGCCGAGCGCCAGGAGCGGCGCCCCCACCTCCTCCGCGCGGCGCTGGAGCACGGCGAGCGAGCCCGGCGCCGTCTCGCCGGTGACGGCGGGAACGCCGGGCTTCAGGATCCCCGCCTTCTCGAACGCGATCTCCTCCAGCGACTCGCCCAGGTACTCGGTGTGGTCGCGGGCCACGTTGGTGATCGCGCACGCCTCGGGGACGATCACGTTGGTCGAATCCAGCCGCCCCCCCAGCCCCACCTCCACCACGGCCAGGTCGACGCCCGCCTCGGCGAAGCAGAGGAAGGCGATGGCGGTGGTGGCCTCGAAGAAGGTGGCGCCGGTGCGCTCGATGGCGGGACGCAGCCGCGCCTCGCACGCCAGCAGCAGCTCGCGCTCCACCGGCCGCCCACCGATGCGGATGCGCTCGTCGAAGCTCACCAGGTGCGGCGAGGTGTACAGCCCGATCGTGCGACCCGGGTCCGCCGCCCGCAGCGCCGCGTCGCAGAGGGCGCTGACCGAGCCCTTCCCGTTGGTGCCGCCCACGTGCAGGCTGCGAAATCGCCGGTGCGGATCGTCCACACCGGCGAGCAGCGCCTCCGTGCGTTCCAGCCCCCAGCGGATCCCGCCGGTGGGGCGCGCGAACAGCCACGCCCCGGGCTCTTCAGCCTTCATCTCCCGTCCCGGTCCGTTTCAAGAGTCGCATGGAAGATCGGCTGTGCATTCTCAACGTCGACGAGGTCATCCTGAGGCCGACCGCACCTATCTCTCTGCCGGCGAAGGAGTTGGCAGGCCGAAGGATCTACACTCGCCCTCCGAGCGACGGGCCGCCTGTCGCCCGCGCCCTACCCCTCCGCCCCCGCGAACTCCTCGGGCGCGGGGTGGCCCAGCATGTGGCGCAGCACGCGGGCGATCTCGGCCTTCAGCTTCCGGCGGTCCACGATCAGGTCCAGCATCCCGTGCTCCAGGAGGAACTCCGAGCGCTGGAAGCCGTCGGGGAGCTCCTGCTTGATGGTCTGCTCGATCACGCGCGGCCCCGCGAAGCCGATCAGCGCCTGCGGCTCGGCCACGTTCACGTCGCCCAGCATCGCGTAGCTGGCCGTCACCCCGCCGGTGGTGGGGTCGGTGAGGATCGCGATGTAGGGTATCCCTTCCTCGGCCAGGCGCGAGAGCACGGCGCTGGTCTTGGCCATCTGCATCAGCGAGAAGATCCCCTCCATCATCCGCGCCCCGCCGCTGGCGGAGACGATGAGCAGCGGCGCGCGCGTCTCCAGCGAGCGCAGGCCGGCGCGGGCCAGCTTCTCGCCCACCACCGACCCCATCGACCCGCCGATGAAGGAGAAGTCCATCACCCCCAGGCACACGGGGATCCCCTCCAGCGTCCCGTCGCCGGTGATCACCGCCTCGCCGTGCGGGTTCTTGCGCTCGGCCTGGGCCAGGCGCTCGCGGTAAGGCTTCAGGTCCACGAACTGGAGCGGGTCGCCCGAGCGCAGGTCGCGGTCGGTCTCGCGGAAGGTGCCCTCGTCGATCAGCAGGCTCACGTACGCGTCGGCCGAGAGGCGGTGGTGGTGCCCGCAGTTGGGGCACACCTGCCAGTTCTCCTTCAGCTTCTCGCGGTACAGGATCTCGCCGCAGCTGGGGCACTTCTCCCACACGTCGCCGGGCAGGTCGCGCTTGTCGGAAGCCTGCAGGCGCGTCTTGGGCTTGCGGAACCAGGCCATTGGGTCGGGAGTGCGAAAGTGCGAAAGTGCGAAGGTGCGAAAGTAGGAGAGCCGCGGGTTACATCACCTGTGCCACGAAGGGCGCGCGACGGGCGCGGGGGCAGCCCCGCGCCGGACCCGCGCACGTTCGCGCTCTCGCACGTTCGCACGGCCGCCGAAGTCGTCAGCGGGCTCGGCCGGTCTCCGCCGCCACCCGCTGGATCACCGCCACCGCGAGCAGGTTCACCAGCAGGAACGAGCCGCCGTAGCTGATGAAGGGGAGCGGGATGCCGGTGACGGGCATGATCCCCACCGTCATCCCCACGTTGATCAGCACGTGCGCGAACCAGCTGCCGAAGAGGCCGATCGGCACCAGCGAGGCGAACGGGTCGTTGCTCTTCTCGGCGATCTTCACCAGCCGCCAGAAGATCATCCCGAAGAAGCCCAGCGTCACCAGCACCCCGATGAAGCCCAGCTCCTCGCCGATCACGGCGAAGATGAAGTCGGTGTGCTGCTCGGGGAGGAAGGCGCCCCGCTTCTGCGGGCCCTCCAGCCACCCGCGCCCGAACCAGCCGCCGCTGCCGATGGCCACGCGGCTCTGGATCAGGTTGTACCCGGCGCCCCGCGGGTCGATCATGGGGTCCAGGAACACCATGAAGCGGTTCTTCTGGTACGGCTGCAGCTTGTTCCACAGCGGCAGCGCCAGCGCGCCCGCCGCGGCGTTGGCCAGCCAGATCGTCGCCTTCTCCGAAAGGAACGCGTCGCGCCGCAGCAGCACGATCATCAGCAGCACGATGTAGACCCCCCACACCTGCCACGAGATCGACAGGAAGAGCGAGAGGATCGGCGACACCAGGAAGAAGATGGTGACGATCGGCGTGCCGGCCCAGAACAGGCACCACACCAGGATCGACGCGAACACCAGCGCCGAGCCCAGGTCGGGCTGCAGCATCACCAGCCCCATCGGCATCATCACCACCACGATCGGCTTCCACAGCCCCCACAGCGTCTTGGGGGGCTCGCGCCACTCGCCCAGCACGCGGGCCAGCATCATCGCGGTGGCGATCTTGGCCACCTCGGCCGGCTGCAGGGTGAGCGGGCCGATGATCAGCCAGCTCTTGGTGCTGGCCGCCGTCCCCCGCCCGCCGCCGAAGAAGAGCGTGGCCACCAGCAGCACCAGCGCCAGCGCGTACGCCGGCTGCGCCCCCCATTCCAGCCACCCCACCGGCACGCGCAGGATCAGCGGCATCAGCAGCAGCGCCAGCGAGAACCAGATCAGCTGCTGCCGCCAGGCGCCCACCACCGAGCGGTCGGGCACGTCCAGCACGCCGGCGCTGTAGATCATGGCGATGCCGAACATGGCCAGCACCACCACCAGGCCGAAGAGCAGCGGGTCGCCCAGCTGGAGCGAACGGTAGCGCCTCACCGGGCCGTCCTCGCCGCGGCGGGTGGAGTCACGCGCACGGGGGCCCTCATGCCAGGGTGCGGTAGAGGGTGCTGGCGCCCAGCCCCACCGCGGCCGCGTACAGCGAGGCCAGCAGCGAGGGGATCAGCAGCGCCATCAGCGAGCCGCCGGCGACCTGCGCG
>Ga0190275_10002146_pt1 | contig 14266 bp, 7 predicted proteins | sample Popmic550T_FD_133745 | JGI IMG/M metagenome (GOLD analysis project Ga0190275, IMG submission 133745) | Populus adjacent soil microbial communities from riparian zone of Yellowstone River, Montana, USA - 550 T | ecosystem: Environmental > Terrestrial > Soil > Riparian zone > Trees stand | place... | reverse complement strand
GATGCCGACCTTCCGGCCGAAGCCCAGGATCCCGCTCTCCTCCCGGAACGCGATGAGGCCACGACTCGCCAGGTCGAGCATCGCGGTGGTCAGGGCGCGGCGTGACGTCCTGCCGTCCATGACCATTGCCCCGGATGCGGCGGTGAGGTCGGGTGGCGGGGCCGGGACGTAGATCGACGGCGAGTCGAGGTAGACCGGGTCCTTGCCGTACCGTCGCCAGTGGAAGAAGCCCCAGCCAGCCAGGCCCGCGAGGATCAGCGGCGCACCGATCAGACCGACCATGGCGTTGAACTGCCTGCCGCGCTCAAGCCGCGCGGCGTTCTCGGGGGTGGCCACCTCGTCGATGCGGTCCATGGCGGCGTGGATCGCCGCGTCCCAGTCGTCCGCGCGCAGGTGCGGGAGCATGTCGTTCTCGAAGATCTGCTGGCGTTCGCTGTTCGTCAGGAACGTGGCCGCAAACCCCGGGGCCGCGTACAGCTGGACCTGCCCGCTCGAACGGCTCGGCTCGAAGTCGAAGAAGATCGCGAGGCCGTCGTCGAAGCCCTGGCGGCCGACGCCCCACTGGTCGATGAGCGCCCGGGCATGGCGCTCGGTCTGCTCGGTCGTGAGATTGTCGACGACCTGCGTGTAGACCACGACCTCGGCCTTCGTCCGCTCCTCGATTCGATCGATGGTCTCCTCGACCGCGGCGGTCGTCTCGGGCTCGAACACGCCGGCGAAGTCGTAGACGGCGCGGTCGATCTCGGGCTCCGGGAACGGCGGCCCGGGCGGTGGCGCATCGGCAGGGCCACCCGGATCGGTGGCGGGTCCGCCCGGCAGGTCGCCGCTGAGCTCCATGAGCAGTCGGGCAACAGCGACGATCGTCGCCGCGTTGAGGTCGCCGGCCGCAAGGACCGGGCGGACGCTGTCCGCGAGGATCCTGTCCAGTGTCTCAGCCGGTACGAGCTCCTCGAAGTCGGGCGAGGCGGCGTACGCGATCTGGGCCGGCGCACCCGAGGGGTGCTGTTCGACGAGGACGACGACCCCGCGCCCCGGATCGTCCTCGAGCAGGGCGTCCGCTCGTTGCTGCGTGGCATCGGAATCCGGATCGTCGGCGTGCTTCGCGTAGACGACAAGTGGCATCCCCGTCACCTCGGCGATGCGATCGCCCACGAGCGTGACGGTCCGGATGGTGCCGGCGTCGAGGAGCCCCGCCGTGTCGTAGATGACCTGCTCGGCCGGCGCTTCCGGCGTTGCCGGATCGGCGGCACGGACGGCGGCCGGGATCGCGACCAGCCACACGGCGACGAACGCGACGAAGAAGAGCCGGAGGACGGTGTGGCGTGACGGCACGCTGGAAGGGTACTGCGCGGCTGGTGCCGCCGGGCGTCGTGGGCGGTCAGCCCAGGTCGGCCACGCGCCCGCGGCGCCGGACGAGGCGGAGCGAGCCAACCTCCTCGAACAGGACCTGCGCCGGGCGCGGCCGGCCGTTGTAGGTCGACCCGAGCGAAGCGGCGTACGCACCCGCGTCGCGGACGGCGACGAGGTCGCCGCGCCGGAGCGGCGGCAGATCGTGCGTCCCGAGGTGGTCGGTCGACTCGCACACGGGTCCCTCCACGAGGGCCGCGCTGACGGGTGCGCCGACGGGGCCGGCAACAGGACGGCGGTGCGAGGTCAACGCCTCGATCTCGTGCCGGGCGCCATAGAGCGCCGGTCTGATCAGCTCGGTCATTCCGGCGTCGAGCACGACCTGGCGCTCCACGTCGGCGCCGGGGCGACCGCGGACGTGGAGGACGCGGGCCACCAGCCAGCCGGCACGAGCGACGAGGAAGCGTCCTGGTTCGACGACGAGTCGCCGTGGCTGCCGGTCGACGGGGATCGTCTCCAGGAGTGGCGCGAGCTCCCGTGCGAAGCGTTCGGGGCGCGGACCTGGCCTCCCGAGTGGGCCAACCGGGAAGCCGCCACCCAGGTCGAGGGTGTCGAAGCGGCCGAGTCCGCCCCGCAGCAGGCCCAGCAGCGCCAGCCCGCGACGGACCGCGTCGCGCCACGCATCGATTGCGCCAAGCTGGGAACCGACGTGGAGGTGGATCCCGCGCGGGACGAGCGCACCGTCGGCATCCGCTGCCACGCGCTCCACTGTGGACGTCAGCTCGGTTTCGGTCATGCCGAACTTCGCGCCCGCGGCCCCGACGGCCAGCCCGCCGGTCGTCTCCGGGACGACCGCCGGATTGAGGCGGAACAGCACGTCGAGCGGCGGACGGTCCGCGGTGCCGAGCCTCGCCCGACGCGCGATCGCGATCAGCGCATCCGCTTCGTCGGGCGATTCGATTGCGAGCCATGCCGGAGGTGTCCCGGCTGCCGTCAGGCGCACCGCTCGCCGTAGGTCGGCGTCGGTCTTGCCGATCCCCTCGATCGTGATCCGGTCATGCGCGACGCCCGCGCGCCGGGCGATCGCCCACTCTCCACCAGACACGATGTTCGCGCCGATGCCGAATCCGTGCAGCACCGCCACCACGCCCGAGACGTCGTTGGCCTTGACCGAGAACTGGCGGATGATCGGGTCGGGGAAGGCGACCGCGACCTCGGCCGCGGCGGCCCGCAGGACCGCCACGTCGGTGACGAACAGCGGCGTGCCGAAGCGGCGCGCCGCCAGCCGCAGGCCGTCGGCGATGTCCGGGAGGCGGTCGGTCTCGGGCGGCGTGCCCGTCTGATCAGTCGTCGTGACGGGCCGTCAGTCCCTGACGACCGAGTGAGCGACCGAGTTGACGATCCCGAGCACGACCGCGCCGACGATCGCGGCCACGATCGTGTCCGCGTCAAAGGTCGGCGGGTAGTTCCCCACCGTGAAGGTGATCTCGAGGTTTTGCGCGATCCACGCCACCACGATGAGCAGGATGCCGTTGATCACGAACCCGAACAGGCCCAGCGTCATGAACGAGATCGGCAGCGCGATGAGGCGCACGATCGGGCCGATCAGGCCGTTGATCACGCCGAAGATCAGGGCGAGGATCAACAGCCCGTAGGGCTCCCCCTCATAGGTCAGGAAGTCCACTCCCAGGTATTCGGGGAACACGGAGGCGACGATCCAGAAGGCGATCGCCGTTGCCACGGTCCCGACGATGAAACCCCTCACGACGACCTCCGGTTGGCTGGGGGCGCGGATTGGGCCCGGCGCCTGTGCGCGCCGATGATGGCGGGCGGCGTACCGCCTCTGCAAGTCAGCGATCGAGGAGCGCGACGAGACGCGCCTTCACCCCGGGCCAGTCCTCGCGAGTGACGCTGTAGTACGCGGAGTGCCGAAGGCGGCCATCGGGCATGACCATGTGGTTGCGGAAGATGCCTTCGAATGTCGCGCCGATCCCGTGCAGCGCGGTGCGCGACTTCTCGTTGAGCGAATCGGTCTTGAACTCGATCCGGTTCGCCCCGAGCCCCTCGAAGCCGTGCTCGAGCTGGAGGAGCTTGGCCTCGCGGTTCGCTCCGGTGCGCTGGGCGGAAGCCGCGATCCACGTCCAGCCGATCTCGAACCGGCGGTGCTCCGCCGCGATGTTCAGGAAGCGGGTGCTGCCGATCGCGCGGCCCGACGCGCGCTCCACGGTCGCGAATGGGACCTCGATCCCTGCACCCGCGTTGTCGAGCGCGGTCTGCAGCCATGCCTCGAGGCCGGCCCGATCCACCGGCCGGGCGAGCGTCCATTGCCACAGGCTCGGGTCGAACGCAACGTCGGCCAGCCCGTCGAGGTGGTCGTGACGCAACGGCTCGAGGCGCACGATGCGACCTTCGAGCACAACGGGCAGGATCCATGGCGCGTCGGGCATGGCCTCGGATGGTAGCGGGGACGGCTAGACTCGCACCACCGCCCGAGCAGTCCGACGAGGTTTCTGTGACCGACTTCCGCGCGCGCACCGACGCGTTCCTCGCCGAGTTCCTGGCGCTCCAGCCGACGGCCGCAACGCTGATCGGCGAGCACGCGTACGACGCGTTGTGGCCCGACATGTCGGCGGCCGGACGGCGCGAGCAGATCGCCTTCGCAGACCGCTGGCTGGCGGAGTTCCGCGGGTTCCCGGACCTGTCCGACGACGACGCCGTCGATCGCGATCTGCTCGTCCAGCAGCTGGACGCGATGCGTTTTGCGGACGTGGATCTGCGCGAGGAAGCATGGAGCCCGCTCGAGTGGGTCTACCTCCTCGGCGGCGGGCTGTTCGGGCTCGTCTCTCGCGAATTCGCGCCGCTGGCAGATCGGCTCGCCTCCGTCGCGGGACGACTCGACGGCATCGAGGCGGTGATCGACGCTGCGATCGACGAGATCGGGCCGGTCGGGGAGCGTCCGGTGGCGCGCTTCCATACCGAGAAGGCGCTCGAGCAGCTGCCGGGCGTCATCGAGCTGGCCGAAGAGGCGCTGACGACCGCGCAGCAGGCAGAAGCCGAGGATTCCGCCGTCGCCGCCGTGCTGCCACGGCTGCGCGCCTCCACCGAGCGTGCGCGCGCACAGATGGACCGCTTCGAGCGCCACCTCCGCGACGAGGTGCTGCCGCGGAGTGAGGGCGAGGGACGCCTGGGCGCCGCGCTGTTCGCCGAGAAAATGCGCCACACGTTGCGCTCCGACGACCTGACGCCCGAGCGCATCCTCGAACAGGCGGAGCGCGACTACGGCGCCGTTCGTGCCGAGATGGTCCGGATCGCCACGGACCTGTGGCCAACGTGGTTCCCGGGCACCGAACCGCCCGCCGACGAGAAACGGCTGGTGCGCGGGGTCCTCGACGCGATCGCCACCGACCATCCACAGTCCGAGGAGCTGCTCGATTTCTGTCGCGAGGAGCTGGAGCGGGTCGAGGCGTTCTGCCGTGAGCGGGACCTGATCGGGCTGGCCGACGAACCGCTCGACATTCGCTGGACGCCGACCTTCCTGCGTGCCTTCGGCGGCGCGATGCTCGATTCGCCGGGGCCGCTCGACCGCAATGAGAAGGCCTTCTTCGCGATCACGCCGGTCCCGGAGGACTGGCCGGAGGAGCGCAAGGAGTCATACCTGCGCGAGGACAACACGCGCATGCTCCGGCTGCTCACCATCCACGAGGCCGTTCCCGGGCACTACCTCCAGGGCGTCTACGGGAACCGCGCGCCATCGATGCTGCGCACGATCTTCGGCCTCGGCCTGTTCCACGAGGGCTGGGCCGTATACGTGACGCAGGTGATGATGGACGTCGGGTACGGCGCCGAGGACCCGTCCCTCATGCTCGTCCACTGGAAGTTCTACCTGCGCTCGATCACGAACGCGATCATCGACGCGCGGATCCACGTTCACGGGATGACCGAGGACGAGGCGGTCAGCCTGATGGTCGAGGGTGGATTCCAGGAGGAGGCGGAGGCGCGCAACAAGTACGACCGGGCGCGCCTCTCGTCGACGCAGCTGTCGACGTACTTCACGGGTTCGATGGAGTTCTGGGACATTGAGCGCGAGGTGCGCCGGCGCGCCGCCGCGGCGTCCGGAGATCGGCGCGGGGCCGACGCGGTCCCCGAGCCGCGCGTGGTCGGCGGCTACGGCGAAACGCCGGGCTTCACCTACCGGCCGCACCTCGAGAACCTGATCGCGCACGGGGCGCCGCCGACGTCACTGCTCCGCCGGCTCGTCCTCCAGGATCACGGACGGTGAGTCACACCTGACACAAGTCGAGCACAGGCCTGCGGACGTGCTGTTCGAATCCGACGGATCACGTCCAGCTGACGGGGCAACAAAGCACGGCTGTTGCCGAAGCGTGGCGGGGGTGCGTCAGCGGGGCGTTCTGGGTTGTCGAGCCCGTGCGGCCGGCTTGGGAGCAGCCTTCCTGGCCGGCGCGCGCGTGGCGACCGGGGTCGGTGCCAGCAGCTCGCGGAGACGGTCGACCCGGTAACCGGCGGTGGCCGCGCCATCGGTCAGGCGCTTGACGTACGGTGGCAGCCGCGTCGGCGGTGCCTTGCCGGCCTCCACCGCGTCGAGGCGCGCCGCCCAGCGGAGCATTGCCGCGAATTGGTCGCGGTCGAGCCAGTCGGTGCCTTCCCACGTGTTCACGCCGATCGCGGCACGAAGGTCGTCCCGCGCGAGCCACGCCTCGAGCAGCCGGTTGTCGATGGTCTTCGCGGCTCCCCGGAGCGTGCCGGGCCGCGGCAGGTCGAGCAGCACCCGGACGAGATCGGCGACGGTCCATGCCTGAGCCTCGTCCAGCCCGCGCTCCCGGAGCCCGGTCGCCACGACCGGCGCGAGCCGCAGCTCGTCGTACCAGGCGCGGCTGGTGGCGGCCGGGTCGGCGCCCTTCGGGAGGGAGCCGAGCGAGGACAGCAGCGTCCACAGCCGCAGCGCGGCCTCCTCCACGGGGTCCTTGATCGCCGCGACCGCCGCGTGGGTCGTCGCGGCTCGCTTCGCGACGAGCTCCACGACCGCTGCGTGGTCGCCGGCCGTCCCGGTTGCCTCCGCGAACGCATCGACCACCCGCTCGACAGTGCGCAGCGAGGGGTCCGCGATCGCCGCGCGCAGCGCGCTGTGGACCGGTTCGAGCTGCAGCTCGAGCTGAGCCTCCTCGAGCGAGGGCACGCCCCGTCCGCCGAGCATCTCGTTGAGCCGCGCCCACTGGTGCGCCGACCCGTCGCGCAGGGCACGGAACTCCCAGAACACATGGCCCTGGTAGGCATCCAGGCGCACGAAGAGGCCACGCTCGCGAAGTTCACCGACCGGACGGAGGTGCTCCAGCCCGGTTCGTGCATCACGGAACGCGACGAACGCCGCCGGGTCGGTCGGTAACGCGAGGCCCTCGGCGAGGGTCCGCCGCACGAGTCGCTTGGAGCCGTCGGCCTTCTTGACCGCGTAACCCACGGAGTCGCGGATCGAGCCCGCGGTGGACCCGAAACGGTTGTGGTACACGACCAGCGAGCGCGCCGGCCCGCTGCCGTTCGAATAGGCGAACACGTTCTCGTCGACCCCGCCGCCCTCGGTCACGAAGTCGTACAGCAGGAAGTCGCCGGCCTCGGCGAACTGCCCCCGTCGGTGGAGGAGCGGGAAGATCTCGCGCTCGTGGCGGCCGACGAGCCACTCGTCGGGGCGCTCGTCGAGGGTTGCGCGGCGGAACTCCATCCCGTACTTCTCGCCGAACCCCTCGATCTGGCCGTGGCCGAGCATCGGCAGTCCGGGCAGCGTCGCGAGCAGCGTCGCGATCCCGAAGTACTTGTCTCCCTTCCCGAACTGCTCGACGGCGGTCGCCTCGTCCGGGTTCGACATGAAGTTCACGTAGCGCTTGAGGATCTCCGGATCGAACTCGAGGGTCTCCTTGATGACCCGTCGGTAGCCGGCGTTGTCCTCGTCGCGGAGCATGTGCATGAACGCGCTGTTGTAGACCCGGTGCATGCCCAGCGTGCGGACGAAGTAGCCCTCGAGCAGCCAGAAGGCCTCGGCGAGGAGCAGCGTGTCGGGGACCTCGGTCGCCACCCGGTCGACGACCTCGCGCCAGAACTCGGCCGGCATGCGCCGGTCGAACTCGGCCTTCGGCAGGGAGCCGAACTCGGCACGGGACGGAATCCCACCACCCGAGCCCGGCTCGGGCCACCACAGCCGCTCGATGTGCTTCTTGGCGAGCACCATCGCGGCATCGAAGCGGATCACCGGGAAGCGCCGGGCGACCGCGAGGATTGTCTGGATGACCGCCTCGCGAACCTCCGGCTTGAGGAAGTCCAGCTGGGCGGTGTCGTTCCACGGGAAGCTCGTGCCGTCGTTGCCGTGATAGATGTAGCGCTCCTCGCCGGTCGCCTTGTCGAAGCGCTTGAACGTGACGGCCGCGTCGGAGTCGTTCCAGTAGTGGTCCTCAAGGACGACCCCGACCCGTTCGTCGTCGGACAGGTCGGCGCCGGTGTACGTGTAGGCGGGGTAGGGCGGCTCCGGGAGCGACAGGAACCAGTCCGGGTGCTCGACGACCCAGCGCGAATCGATGCCCATGTGGTTCGGGACCATGTCGCTGGCGAGGCGGATGCCGCGGGCCCAGGCCCGGTCACGGAGCGTGGCGTAGGCAGCCTCGCCACCCAGATCGTCGGCGATCCGGTAGTCGTCGAGCGAGTACGCCGACGCCACCGCGTCGGCGTTGCCGCGCCAGCGCTTGATCTTCTCGGATGCCCGCGAGCGCTCCCACAGACCGATCAGCCACAGCCCGGTCACGCCGGAGCGAGCGAGACGGTCGAGCACCTCGTCGGGGATCGCGTCGAGGGTCCGGACTTCCCGGCCGTGCCAGCGGGACAGCTGGTCCAGCCACACGTACGTGCTCTTGGCCATGAGCACGACGCGCGGCATCCAGGCGGAGTCGCTGCTGAAGCGCTCGGGTTCATGCTCGGCGCCCGCGAACGACGGCGCGTGGGCCGTGCCCGCACCGACGCCCCAGCGTACTTCGCGGAGCTGGAGCGCCCGCTCCTCATCGGCGAGGATCCCGAGCGTCAGGTCGATCTCGCCCATCAGCCGCTCGAGCGCGTCCCCGAGCAGCCCGCGCCAGCGCTCCCGGATGTAGCGCAGCTGGCCGGACAACGAGCCGGGGGCGTGTCGCGCCGGCGCCCGCAGCAGTTCGAACAGGGTCTCGTCCTCGGGGCCGAACGCCGGTCCGTCCGCCAGGGACGCCTCGAGCGTCGCGATCGCTTTCTCGTAGGGCGTGGCCGTGGCGAGCGGACGGTCGTCGAACAGGTCCCGGATCGGCATCGCGGCCGGGTTCTCGTTGGCGACCCGGGTCAGGAGCAGCTCCTCCACGACCTCGGTCGGCGGCTCGGGCTTGCCGTCGTTCGGGAACTCGGTCGTGAAGCCGCGCAGGACTCTGCGCGCGTCGGCCCGAAGACGCGCTTCGAGGTCGTCGGCGGCCCCTTCGAGTGTCCCCGTGGCGGCCTCATCCTCGTAGCGTTCCACGAGCAGGTGGAAGATCTCATGGAGGAGGCCCATCGCCACGATCTCGCCTGGCTGGGCGGGTGGACTGCCCGGCTCACGGGTCGCGTTCATGCGGGCGGCCAGGAGGCGCACGCCGGACCGGTCGAGGACCTTCAAGTGGCCGTGCTCGGTGGCGGGCGCGCCATCGACGCCGAACCGGCTGCGCGCCGTGCGGGACAGGGCGAACCCTGGCGCCTGGGTCACGGCTCGAGAAGCTGGGCGATGCCGCGCAGCGGGATCGCGACCCAGTCGGGCCGGTTGTTCAGCTCGTAACCGAGCTCGTAGAACGCCTTGTGGAAGAGCATTGCGTCGAGGACCGTAGCCCACTCGCCGGCGTCCGCGGGCAGGAAGGCCTCCCCGGCCGTGGCCTCGCGGTACCCGCCCAGGTAGGCCGCGGACGCCCAGCGGTACCAGGCGCGGACCCACGGCTCGAGGGCCGGCGCGTCCTCCTCGCGAACACTCGGCCCGAGGCCCGGATGGAGCAGCGACCCGTACGCCGCGTAATGGAACGAGCGGATCATCCCGGCGACGTCTCGCAGCGCTGAACGCTTCAGGCGGCGCTCGCTCAGCGGCCTCGCGGGCTCGCCCTCGAAATCGATGATCACGAGATCGCGGCCCGTGTGCAGCACCTGCCCCGCGTGGAAGTCGCCGTGGACGCGGATGCGCTGGCCGCCGAAGCGATGGCTCAGGAGTGCCCGGAGCCGGGTGTCCACGGTGCCGTAACTTGCGAGGACCATCTTCGCGTCGTGGGCGGCGCCCGGCGGCAGGCTCTCGGCGACCCGTCCGAGCAGCCGCAGGTTTTGGCGCGACAGCGTATGGATCGACTGGTAGACGGAGCGCTGGTAGTGCTCCGTGAACGGTTCGGGTGCGAACGCCGGATCGCGCGTCTCCGACGCAAGCACAGCGTGCAACTCCCCGGTCCGGACACCGAGCTGGCGGGCCAGATCGACGTACGAGCCGACCGTGCGATTGGCGATCTGCGGGAGCTCCTCCGTCGAGGCGGCGAGGAGTCCTGCCGCAGTCAGCGGCCCGACGGGCGGCGGCGGACCCTCCGCGACCGCCCGCTCGAGGTAGTCGCCGAGCGAGTCGAGCGTGTAGGTGAACACGTCGCCCTGGTTGGCGACGAACTGCTGGGCGATCGCGGCCACGCTCCGCGAGCCGTCGGCGGCAAGATATTCGAGGGCGCCACACACCGCCGGGACCGCGCCGAAGCCGCGTGCCGTCAGGAACCGCCCGATCTCGAGATCCGGGTTGATGCCATGCTCGAGCGCCCGGTACAGCTTGAGGATGAATCGGTCACCAAAGGCGACGGAGCTGTTGCTCTGCTCCGATCCGATCGGGGTGGCCGTGAGCGGGCCGTTCCCGCCGCGAGCGGACTTGAACGTCCTGTCCGGGACGCCGCGCAGCTCACCCCGGCCGCCCCTGTAGCGCCGCCGCTCGCCGATCGCGGCGAGCAGGATCGTCATGAAATCCGGGTCCAGCGCGGCGTCGACGAGCACGCCCTGGTCGCTCCTGCCGTCGCGTCCACGCAGGAGCGCCAGCACGTGGCCGGGCGACTCCGCCAGCATCCGCTCCGCCTCAGCGCCCGGCGGTCGTGTCGTGAGCGGCAGGAGGTAGAGCTCGCCCTCGCCCTCGGTGTAGTCGACGGCAAGCGTCACGACCGTGGCCGCGCACCCGGGCTCGCGCACGACGATCGCATCGGTGACCCTGGTCGCCTTGATCGTGCGCGCCTTGCCACGGAACCAGCGGCGGCTTGGCAGGCCGCGGATCAGTGCCTTCGCCAGAAGCCCGTCGGCGTCGTCGGTGGCGAGCTCCTCGAGCGGTCGATCGAGGACGAGGGTCGGAATGCCGCCAGATCCGCCGTCGGGGACGGCGACCGGCGCCTCGAGCGAGAACCACAGGAATGAGTGCGGCGCGAGCGTGAGGAAGTACGGCGCCCCGCTGATCGCCGGGAACTCGACCCGCCCGAACATCTCGATCGGCACCCGGCCCTCGAGCTCGGACAGATCGAGCTCGGTGTGCTGCACGAAACGCGACAGGTTCGCGACGACGAGGATCGTCTCGTCGTCGAGTCGGCGCAGGAACGCCAGGACCTTCCGGTTCTCCGGATGGAGGAACTGGAGCGAGCCGCGCGAGAACGCCCGGTGCCGCCGGCGCAGGTCGAGCAGCCGCTTCATCCACCACAGCAGTGAATGCGGGTTGGCCTGCTGGACCTCGACGTTGACCGCCTCGTAGTGGTACTCGGGGTCGGTGATGACCGGCAGGTACAGCTGCTGGCGGTTCGCCGACGAGAAGCCAGCGTTCCGGTCGCCGCTCCATTGCATCGGGGTGCGCACGCCGTTGCGGTCACCGACGTACACGTTGTCGCCCATACCGATCTCGTCGCCGTAGTAGATGACCGGCGTCCCGGGCAGCGACAGGAGCAGCCCGTTCATCAGCTCGATCCGTCGCCGGTTGTTGCCGAGCAGCGGGGCGAGCCGCCTCCGGATCCCGAGGTTGATCCGCATCTGCGGGTCGCGCGCGTACACGCGGTACATGTAGTCGCGCTCTTCGTCGGTCACCATCTCGAGCGTCAGCTCGTCGTGGTTGCGCAGGAACAGCGCCCACTGGGCGTTGTCCGGGATCGGCGGCGTCTGCTCGAGGATGTCGATGATCGGGAAGCGGTCCTCCATCCGGATCGACATGAACAGGCGCGGCATGACCGGGAAGTGGAACGCCATGTGGCACTCGTCGCCGTCGCCGAAGTACTCCACCGAGTCCTCCGGCCACTGGTTGGCCTCGGCGAGCAGCATGCGCCCCGCGAAGCGCTGATCGATGTGCGCGCGGAGCTGCTTGAGGAACGCGTGCGTCTCGGGCAGGTTCTCGCAGTTGGTTCCCTCGCGCTCGTAGAGGTAGGGAATCGCATCGAGCCGCAGGCCGTCGACGCCCATCTCGAGCCATGCGTCCATCGTCCGCATGATCGCGTCGCGGACCTTGGGGTTCTCGAAGTTGAGGTCGGGCTGGTGCGAGTAGAAGCGATGCCAGTAGTACTGTTCGGCGACCGGATCCCACGTCCAGTTCGAGGTCTCGAAGTCCTTGAAGATGACCCGCGCCTCGCGGTACGTGTCGGGATCGTCAGTCCACACGTAGAAGTCTCGCCACGGGCTGCCGCGCGGGGAGTGGCGGGCCCGCTGGAACCACGGATGCTGGTCCGAGGTGTGGTTGCAGACCAGCTCGGTGATCACCCGCAGCCCGCGTCGGTGCGCCTCCCGGATGAACTGGCGGACGTCGCGCATCGTCCCGTAGTCGGGGTGGACGCCGAGATAGTCGGCGATGTCGTAGCCGTCGTCCTTAAGCGGCGACGGGTAGAACGGCAGCACCCAGATCGCGGTGACGCCGAGGTCGCGGAGGTAGTCGAGCTTCTCGGTCAGGCCCTTGAAGTCGCCGATCCCGTCGCCGCTGCTGTCGCGGAAGGCGCGGACGTGGACCTCGTAGATGACCGCGTCCTTGTACCAGAGCGGATCGTCCGCAAGCGTCGGCGCGGCGAAGAACGACTCGGCGAGGTCTTCCTGCTCGATCGTCGTCATCGCGCGGGCGCCAGTTGCAGGATGCGCGCCTGCCGTTTGCCGGGGACGAGCTCGATCCGCGGGTCCTCGGCACCCCACCGTTCCGTGCCGCCTTCGAGCAGGTCGGTCGCGACGACGCGCCCCGGGTCCAGGTCGAGCGCCCCGTGATGCAGCCGCAGGGTCCCGGCGCGGCGAGCGCGGGGATCGAGACTGACGACCGTCAGGACGGTGTCGCTGCCGTCTGCGGATTGCTTCGTGTAGGCGAGTAGCGCGTCGTTGTCGATGTCGTGGAACACGAGTCGTTCGTTCGTCTGGAGGGCCGGGTGCTCGCGACGGATCCGGTTGACGTCGCGGATCAGCGGAGCGAGCGAGTCGGGCCATTCGAGGTCCCACGTGCGGATCTCGTACTTCTCCGAGTTCAGGTACTCCTCGCTGCCCGGCTCGCGCGGAATGTGCTCGAGGAGCTCGAACGCGGGTCCGTAGATCCCATACGTGGCCGCGAGCGTCGCTGCCATGACGAAGCGGGCCTCGAACATCGACCGCCCGCCCGTCTGGAGCGTCTCGTGGAGGATGTCGGGCGTGTTTGGCCAGACGTTCGGGCGGAAGAACTCTGATACCGGTGGGTGAGTGAGCTCCTGGAAGTACTCGGTCAGCTCCTGCTTGTGGGTCCGCCACGTGAAGTACGTGTAGGACTGGCTGAACCCGACCTTGGCCAGGCGGTACATCACCTTCGGACGGGTGAACGCCTCAGCCAGGAAGATCGCCTCCGGGTGGGCACGCTTGAGCTCGCCAATGGTCCATTCCCAGAACGGGAATGCCTTGGTGTGCGGGTTGTCGACTCGGAAGATCTCGACGCCGTGGCCGATCCAGAATTCGAAGATCGAGCACAGCTCGTGCCACAGCGGCTGCCAGTCTTCGGACTCGAAGTCGAACGGGTAGATGTCCTGGTATTTCTTCGGCGGGTTCTCCGCGTACTGGACCGTGCCGTCGGGGCGCTGGCGGAACCAGGTCGGGTGCTCGCGGACGAACGGGTGGTCGGGGGAGACCTGGAACGCGATGTCGAGCGCGACGCGAATCCCGCGGGCGCTCGCCGCTTCGACGAGCGCGTCGAAGTCCTCGATCGATCCGAGATCCGGGTGGATGGCCGTGTGTCCGCCGTCAGGCCCGCCGATCGCCCAGGGCACGCCCGGGTCGTCAGGCCCGGAGCTCGTCACGTTGTTCGGGCCCTTGCGGAACGTCGTCCCGATCGGATGGATCGGCGGCAGGTACAGGACGTCGAAGCCGAGCCCACCCACGTACGCGAGGCGGTCGATGACGTCGCGGAGCGTGCCGTGGCGGCCCGGCTTCGGTGACGTTGACCGGGGGAACAGCTCGTACCAGCTCGAGAAGCGGGCATGGACGGGGTCGACGACGACCTCCAGCGTCGGTTCGACGATTGTGACGTGCTCGCGGTCGGGGTGGCGGCGCATGCGCGCGTCGAGGTTCTCGTCCAGCGCTCCGCGTGCTGCCGTGCCCTCGCGGAGGCGGGCCGCCCAGCGTTCGAGCTCCTCGGCGTCCTCGGTCGCGCCGTCCGCGGCAGCGCGTCGGACCGCGTGGTCCACGAGGTTGGCGCCGATCTTCAGGTCCACCGTCACGTCCTGGCCCGCGTCGAGCCGCTTCACGAGGTCGGTGCGCCAGGTGACCCAGTGGTCGGTCCATGCGGCCACGGTGTACTCGTGCCTGCCGATCGCGTCCACGGGGAACGAAGCACGCCAACGGTCGTTGCCGAGCGGCTCCATCGGGACCTCGATCCACGGGCCGCCCGGTGCACGGTGACGGAGGGCAG
>Ga0190275_10002145_pt1 | contig 14267 bp, 13 predicted proteins | sample Popmic550T_FD_133745 | JGI IMG/M metagenome (GOLD analysis project Ga0190275, IMG submission 133745) | Populus adjacent soil microbial communities from riparian zone of Yellowstone River, Montana, USA - 550 T | ecosystem: Environmental > Terrestrial > Soil > Riparian zone > Trees stand | place... | reverse complement strand
CTCGACGAGTCGACGCCGGTGGTCTGCATCGCCACCGACAGCCCGGTGCTGGAGAAGGTCCTCTCCAACGTCGAGGAGGTCCGCGCCCGCGGCGCCCAGACGATCGCGATCGCCACCGCCGGCGGCGAGCGGGCCGCCGAAGTGGCCGACGAGACCGTCGACGTGGCCCGTACCGACTGGATCCTGCAGCCGATCGTGGCGATCCTGCCGCTGCAGTTGCTGGCCTACGACATCGCCCGCGCCCGCGGCCTCAACGTCGACCAGCCCCGTAATCTGGCCAAGACCGTGACGGTCGAGTGACGCCAACGCTAGGATGCGCGCTCCCGTGAAGGTCCGTCTCCTCCTACCGGTCGCCGCCGCGACCGCCGCCCTCTTCGTCGCCGGCTGTGGTGGTGACGGCGAGAGCTCGAGCTCGGACCCGGCCACGCTGGCCCCGCCCCAATCGCCGCTGTTCATCGAAGTGGCGGTGCAGCCGGGAGGCGAAGTGCAGTCGAACATCGAGTCGCTGGCCCAGAGCATCGCCGGCATCGACGACCTCGGCGGCCTGATCGTCTCCGAGCTCGAAAGCTCGGCCGACTCCGACGGTGAAGAGCTCGACTACGAAAAGGAAATCGCGCCGTGGCTGGGCGAAAAGGGAGGCATGGTCTTCCAGGAGTACGACGGCGAGGACTTCACCGGCTACGGCGTCGCGGTCCAGAGCACCGACACCGGCGCCACCCAGGACTTCATCGACAAGCAGGCCGAGGCCGACGACGAAGTGCCCGAGGAAGGCTCCTACGAGGGCGTCGACTACCAGACCGACGAGGACGGCGACACGGTCGGCCTGATCGGCGACTTCCTCGTCATCGCCGAAGGCGCCGAGACCTTCGAGACGATGGTCGACGCCTCCGAGGGCGAATCGCTGGCCGACGTCGATGCCTTCACCAGCACGATCGCGGCGGCGCCCAGCGACAGCTTTGCCGACGTCTTCGTCGACGTCGGCGGCCTGATCGAGCAGTCCGGCGGCGCAATCGACCCGGAAGCGAAACAGTTCCTCGACAGCGCCGGGATCGAACCGGCCGACGCGACCGCGGTCGCCAGCCTGATCCCCGGCTCCGACCAGATCGAGATCGAGTTCAGCTCCGACCTCAGCGGCGAGAACCCGCCCACCGGCGACGCTTCGGCGCTGCTTGGTTCGCTGCCCGGCAGCTCCGTCGCGGCCTTCGCCGTGGCCGGCTTCGGCGAGAGCTTCAACGAAGCGCTGTATGAGATCGACGCCAACGGGATCCCCGGCGAGGTGCCCCCGAACCAGTTCAAGAGCACGCTGAAGGAAGCCGGCATCGACGTCGAAAAGATCGCCGGCTCGATCGGCGACCTCGCCGTCTTCGCCGCAGGCAACAGCGAGAGCAGCCTCGCCGGCGCCGCGGTCCTGGAGACCGAGGGGTCGAGCGAAGCCACCAATACCGTCGCCAACATCGGCACCCTGCTCCGCGCCACCGGCACGCCGGGGGTTACCGCGATCTCCGGCAAGGCCAGCGGCTTCTCCGTCCGCAGCCCCGACCTTGGCCCCAAGCCCCTCGTCGTCGCCGCGGAAGGTGAACGGATCGCGATCGCCTACGGCCTGCCGGCGGCGAAACAGGCCCTGGCCACCGGCTCCGGCGACACCCTCGCCGACAGCGCCACTTACAAGGAAGCGGTCAGCGCCCTCGGCGACACCCCGATCGGCGCCTTCGTCGATGGTCCCGCGGCGCTGAAGCTAGCCAGCGCCCTGGTGCCGCCGGGCGAAGACGACTTCCGCGAAGCCAAGCGCTACCTGAGCAAGATCGACTATCTGGCGATCGGCTCCGGCTCCTCCGGCGACCTGACGACGGCGAAGCTGATCGCCGGCATCGGCGAGTAGTCGCTGGGGCCGTGCCCGGCGTCGGCATCGACCTGCTCGAGATCGACCGGCTGGAGCGCGCCCTCGAGCGCCGTCCCCGCCTCGCGGAGCGGCTCTTCACCGAGGCCGAGCGCGAGTACGCGGCCGCCAGGGCCCGGCCCGGCCGCCACCTGGCAGCCCGCTTCGCCGCCAAGGAGGCGGTTGTCAAGGCGCTGGGCCTGTCGGGTGGCTTCGGGCTGCGCGAGATCGAGATCGTCGCCGGCGAGCCGCCGACGGTGAGGCTGTCGGGACGGGCCGCCGAGGTGGCGGCGGGGCGGCGAGTCGACGTCTCGCTGACGCATTCACGCGACAACGCCGCCGCGGTGGCGATAGCTCAGTAGCGGGCTGATGCGTATCCGGTTCCGTAAGAGGGTCCGCTCCGCGGCGACAGAGGTGCGGCGCGGCCGACTTTGACCCCACTGAGGTGGGGAGAATGTCGGCTGCGCGGGTTCGCCGACCTCGATCGAGGGTGACTCGCTCGGGCTCTGGGACCCCCGCCTGAGCCAACCGGATATGTATGAGCGGGCTAGGCTGCGGCGGATGGATGGTTGGCTGAAGCCGCTCTACGACGCCGGGGGAATACGCGCCATCGACCGCTGGGCGATCGAGGGGCAGGGGGTGCCCTCCGCGCAGTTGATGGAGGCGGCGGGGACGGCGCTGGCCGAGGCGGTGGCGGAGCTGGCCCCCCAGGGGCCCGTGCGGATTGTCTGCGGCAAGGGGAACAATGGCGGCGACGGGCAGATCGCCGCCCGGCGCCTGCGTGGGATGGGGTTCGAGGTCGAGGCGGTGGATCTGTGGTCGGACCGGGTCCCGGCCGACCTCGACGCCTGGCTGGCCGGCGCTGGCGCGGTCGTCGACGCGATCTTCGGGACCGGTTTCGCGGGGGCGCCGCGGCAGCCGGCGGCGGCGGCGATCGAGGCGATCAACAGGTGCGGGGCGCCGGTCGTCGCCTGCGTCATCGCCTCGGGGGTCGACGCCTCCAGCGGCGAGGTCGAGGGGCTCGCGGTCGAGGCCGACCTGACGGTGAGCTTTCACGCGGCGAAGCTGGGTCAGTGGATCGCTCCCGGCAAGTGGCACACGGGCGAGCTGCGGGTGATACCCATCGGGATCCCACCGGGCGCGCCGGAAGAGCCCGCGGGCGGGGCGATCGACCCGGCCGTCCTTTCCCTGCCGCCGCGCCGCGGCCCGCGCTCGACCAAGTTCAGCTCCGGCCAGGTGACGATCGCCGGCGGCTCGCGCGGTCTCACCGGGGCGGTGCGGATGTCCTCGCTGGCGGCGATCCGGGCCGGCGCCGGCTACGCGACCGTCGCCGTGCCGGCCGACCTCGAGCCGGTCTTCGAAGCGGGCGAGCCGGAGGTGATGTCGGTCGGCTGCCCTGGTGGCGACGGCTGCCTCGCGCCGGCCGCGGCCAAGGCGGTGCTGCGCAGCTTCGACCGCGCGGCGGCCGGCGTGCTCGGGCCCGGGATGGGGCGTGATCCCGGCTCGGTCGAGCTGGCCCGCGAGGTGATCGGTGCGATCGCCGCGCCGCTGGTGATCGACGCCGACGGCCTCAACGCCTTCGCCGGGCAGCTGGAGAGGATCGCCGCCCGCCGGGCGCCGACGGTCCTGACCCCGCACGCCGGTGAGCTTGGCCGGCTCCTCGGTCGCGACGCGGAGGAGATCGCCGCACACCGGCTGGCCGCGACCCGTGAGGCCGCCACGGCGGCCGGCGCGGTGGTGGTGCTGAAGGGCGACGACACGATCGTCAGCGACGGGGAGCGGGTGGCGGTCAACGCGCTCTCGGCCCCGGCCCTGGCCACGGCCGGCAGCGGCGACGTCCTCTCGGGCATGGTCGCGGCGCTGCTCGCCCGCGGCCTGGAGCCGTTCGCGGCGGCCTGCGCGGCGGTTCTCGCCCACGCCCGGGCCGGCCGTGACGCGGCCGCCCGCATCGGCGCCGCCGAGTCGGTGATCGCGACCGACGTGATCGCCTCGATCCCGGTGGGCCTGCGTGCCGACGAGCCGGTCGAATAATCTCGCCGGGATGAAGACCGCCGCCGACATCATGAACGCCGACGTGCCCGCCGTCTCGCCCGACGACGAGGCGCGCACTGCCGTGGACCTGCTGGCGAAGACGGACATGGGCGCGATCCCGGTCGTCGACCCCGATCGCCAAGTGATCGGGATCGTCAGCGAGTCCGATCTGATCCTCAGCGACGAGGAGTCGGACCTGCACCTTCCGCACTACCTCAACATCATGGGCGGCGTCGTCTTCGTCGGCTCGATGAAGGGCTTCGAGAAGCGGCTCGACAAGGCCTTCGCAACCAAGGTCTCGGAGCTGATGACGGCGGATCCGATCGTCGTCCACGACTACGAGGCGGCCAACCGGGTCGCCAAGAAGATCGCCGACAAGCACCACAACCACCTTCCTGTGGTGGATGCCGACGGGCGCCTGGCGGGCATGGTCACGAGGGCCGACGCCCTCGCCGCGCTGGTCGACGACGAGTAGCCGATGGAGCGGGCGGTCGCTCGGGTCGACTTCGAGGCGATCCGCGCAAACTGCGCCCGGCTGAAGGCCGAGCTGCGCGAGGGAGCCGAGCTCTGCGCCGTGGTCAAGGCCGACGGCTACGGGCACGGGGCCGATGGTTGCGCCGACGCCGCGCTCGCCGGCGGCGCCACCAGGTTGGCGGTGGCGACCGCGACCGAGGCCGAACGGGTCGGCCGGCGCCTGCAGCACATCCCCCTGCTGACGATGGGGGCACTGACGGCGGAGGAGGTCGACGTCGTCCTCTCGGCCGGATCGGAGGTGGCGGTCTGGCGCGAGGGCTTCCGCGCCCTGCTCGCCGATCGCGCCCGCGCCCAGGGGCGGCCGGCGCGGGTTCACGTCAAGTACGACAGCGGCATGGGCCGGCTCGGCAACCCCGACCCGGGAGAGGTGCTGGGCCTGGCCCGCGCCTGCGCGGAGGACCCCAGCCTCGAGCTGGCCGGGGTCTGGACCCATTTCGCCACCGCCGATGAACCCGGCTCGAGCTTCTTCGGCGAGCAGCTCGACCGCTTCGAGGCCGTCGCCGCCGCGGTCAAGGCGGAGTTTCCCGGCGCCATCGCCCACGGCGCCAACAGCGCCGCGGTCTTCCGCGAGCCGCGTTCGCACTTCGACATGGCGCGCTGCGGCGTCGCCGTGTACGGGCTCGATCCCTTCCAGGGCGACCCGGCCGAGCGCGGGCTGGCGCCGGCCCTCTCGCTGCGGTCCTACGTTGCCGACGTCAAGCGCTTCGCCGCCGGCGCCAGCGCCGGTTACGGCCAGCGCTGGCGGGCGCCGCGGGAGACCTGGGTCGGGGTCGTACCGCTCGGCTACGGCGACGGCGTCCGCCGCGGCCTCGGCAACAACGCCGAGGTCCTGGTCCGCGGCCGCCGTCACCCTCTGGTCGGGACCGTCTCGATGGACAACGTCACGATCGACCTCGGCCCCGAGACCGAGGTCGAGCCCGGCGACGAGGCGGTGCTGATCGGCGCCCAGGGCGACGACGCGATCCTCGCCGAGGAGGTCGCCGCCCGCCTCGACACGATCAACTACGAGATCACCTGCGGGATCTCGGCGCGGGTGCCGCGGCGCGCGGCATGAGCCTGGTCGACCGCCTGCTGGCCTCGCCGGTCGTCGCGGCGGCCCGGGGTGCCCTGGGCGAGGGCGAGGGCGTCTGGGTCGTCGGCGGGGCGGTCCGCGATGCCGCCCTGGGCCGCGAGGTGACCGACCTCGACCTGGCCGTCGCCGATCCGGCCGCGGTGGCGCGGGCGGTCGCGGCCGAGCTCGGCGAGCCCGCTTTCGAGCTCTCCGCCGAGTTCGGCACCTGGCGCGTCGTCGCCCGCGATCGCGGCTGGCAGCTGGACGCCACCGCGCTGCGTGGCGAGGGCATCGACGCCGACCTGGCGAAACGCGACTTCACGCTCGGCGCCGTTGCCGTGCCCCTTGCCGGCGGCGATCCGATCGACCCCTTCGGCGGTCTCGCCGATCTCGAGCGCCGCGTCCTGCGCGCGGTCGGCGAGGACAGCTTTGCCGACGACCCGCTGCGGCTCCTGCGCGCCGCCCGGCTCGCCGCCGAGCTGGGGCTCGAGATCGACCCGCAGACGGCACTGCTGGCGCGGGCGGCGGCGGCCCGCGCTGCCGACCCCGCGGGCGAGCGCCAGCTGACCGAGCTGCGCCAGCTGCTCGGCGGCCCGGACCCCCTGCGCGGCCTCGCCCTGCTCGACGAGCTGGAGCTGACGCCGGTCGTGCTGCCGGAGCTGGAGGCCCTGCGTGCGGTCGAGCAGGGCCCCAACCACCATCTCGACGTCCACGGCCACACGCTGGCGGTGCTGGAGCACACGCTCGAAGTCGAGGCCGACCTCGAGCGCTTCGCGGGCGACCGCGCTGCCGATGCGGAGGCGCTGCTGGCGGAGCCGCTGGCCGACGAGATGACGCGGGGGACGGCGCTGCGCTTCGGTGCCCTGCTCCACGACATCGGCAAGCCCGCCACCCGGGCCGAGCGGGACGGCTTCGTCGGCTTTCGTGGCCATGACCAGGTCGGCGCCGAGATCGTCGCCGGCATTTGCGGCCGGCTGCGCGCCAGTCGTCGTCTCACGCAGCACCTGCAGGGGCTGACGCTCCATCACCTCCGCCTTGGCTTCCTGATCCCGGAGGCGCCGCTGCCGCCGCGCCAGGTCCATCGGTACCTGCGAGCGACCGAGCCCGTCGCCGCCGACGTCACCCTGCTCACCGTCGCCGACCGGCTCTCGGCCCGGGGCGCCGGTCCGCTGGCCCGCCCGGAGATGGTCGAGGCCCACCTCGCCCTCGCGCGCCAGCTGCTCGCGGCGGCCCTGGACTGGCGCCGCGACGGCCCGCCGCGACCGCTCCTGCGCGGCGACGAGCTGGCGGCGGAGCTGGGAATCGAGCCGGGCCCGGAGCTGGGAGAGTTGCTGTCTGAGCTGGAGGCGGCGCAGTACGCGGGCGAGGTCGGCGACCGGGCCGCAGCCCTCGAGCATGCGCGTCAGGTACGCTCGTCGCCGCATGGCTGAGGAAAAGATCGAAATGGAGGGGGAGATCACCGAGGCTCTCCCCAACACGATGTTCCGGGTCAAACTGGACAACGGCCACGACGTGCTCGGCCACATCTCCGGCAAGATGCGCCGCCACTACATCCGCATCCTGCCCGGCGACCGGGTGAAGATCGAGCTTTCGCCGTATGACTTGGACCGCGGGCGCATTACGTACCGGTACAAATAGCCGTCTGACGGCGTCCTCAGTCGCTCGTCTTCGGGTCACGCACTGAAGTGCGCTCCCCTCGCCTCACTCCCTGCGTCCTTGTCAGACGGCTATTTCAACCCTGGATCAGGGTCGGCCAGCTCGGCCACCAAGGCTGACCAGGCGAAGTCCTTGGCGCCCATGCCCTTGCCCGTGTGGGGGTGGTAGTACTCGCGCAGGCCTTCGCGGGCGACGGCGCCGATCACGCCCGCGGCCAGGCGCTCGGCCTCGGCCTCGTAGCCGAGCCGGCGCATCCCGAGCCAGACCATCCAGGCCGAGTTGACCCAGGTCGGCCCGCGCCAGTAGCGGCGGATCGGGCCGCGGCCGCGGTCCGGCTCATAGCCCCGCTCGCAGGCCGCCACCGAGGGTGGCGCCACCGGGGTCAGGAACTCGCGCTGGTTCAGCAGATGCTCCTCGACCAGGCGGCGGCCGATCTGCTCCGGCAGGTCGGGCAGGGCCAGCGGCGCCAGCGCCGCCCAGGTGACGACGCCGGGCCGCGTCCCGCCCGGCTGTGCCTCGTCGAGGAAGAGGCCGCGGCGCTCGTCCCAGAGCCGTTCGACCAGGGCCGGCGTCGCCGACGGCCGCCCCAGCGCCTGCAGCGAGAGCGACCACATCGTGTTGACCAGCGTCTCGCAGAGGACCGGGTGGCCACGCTCGCGCACCCGCCGGGCATCGAAGCCGAGGATGCGGTTGCGCCGCACCAGCAGCGGGAAGCCGATGCGCCCGTTCGATTGGCGCCCCCAGACCGGTTCGAACTTCGGCGAGGCGTCGAGCCCGGACTCGTCCGGCTGCAGGATCCAGAGCAGGCCATCGCCCTCGAGGTCGCGGTTGGCCGCGAGCCAGTCCATCTGCGCCCCGATCCGCGGCTCCTCGGCCGGGTCGCCGACGGCGATCCGCCAGGCCCAGGCCAGTAGCGGCGGCTGGATCGTGCCGGTCTGAAAGGAACTGCGGGAGGCGACGTTGTAGAAGGCGAGTCGCAGCAGCGAGACCGGCCGGTCCCAGAAGATCGTGTGGCCGATGAAGCCGTCGGGGCGCTGGGCGGCGAGCAGGCTCTCCAGCTCCGCCCGCGCCCGCGCCGGCTCGAAGCGCCGCCGGACGATCGCCGCGAAGCAGGAGTCCCAGTACCACTGCCAGGGATAACGACTCGGGCTAGGCTGGCTGTAGGCATAGCGCCGGCCGTCGCGCTCCCCCTCGACCCAGTTCTGCCGCAGCACCCGCTCCGCCTCGGCAACAACCGCGGCCGATGGGCCTGAGGCGTCCAAATGGCGGACGGAATCGGCCCATCGGCCGGGATTCATCGGCCCTGGCGGCGCATTTCGCGCAGGGCGAGGGCGCCGAGGACTGCCAGCAGGCCGGCGAGGGCGAGCAGGCCGGGCCAGGTCCCGGCCCAGGTGACGCTGCCGACGAAGCCCTGGCGCGCCGCTTCGACCACCTCGGTCACCGGGTTGACGCGGGCGATGTCCTGCAGCCAACCCTGCAGCAGCGCCAGCGGCGCGTAGGCGGTGGTGGTCAGGATCAGGGCCATCATCCCTGCCTGCATCAGTGGCGCCGCCGACTGACTCTTGAAGCGCAAGGCCAGGAACGAACCCCAGCAGGCGGCCACGGCGGCCATCGCCGCGACCATGACGAAGGTGATGAGCAGCCCGTCGAACCCGGGCCAGCCGGCGCCCAGGGCCAGCGCGATTGCGAAGACGAAGGTCGCCGGGATCAGCGAGCGGGCGCTGGCGGCAAGCACGGTGCCGGCCAGCAGGACCCAGCGCGGGGCGGGGGAGACCAGCAACCGGTCGAGCCAGCCCTGCTCGATGTCGCGGGCGAGGTTGACCCCGGCGGCGGCGCCAGTGAAGCCCGCGCCCTGCAGCATGCTGACCGGGACGATGAAGCTCTCGTAGGTGCCGGTGCTGAAGCCGTTGAGCTGGGTCAGGGCGCCGAAGACGCCGTTCAGCCCGAGGAAGAAGATGGTCGGCGCCAGCACCCCGGGGATCGCCGCCCCCGGAACCCGCACCAGCTCGTTCTTGGCGCGCACCATCAGGGCGCCGACCGTCGCCAGGTTGGCGCGCCAGGGCGGGATCGCGACCGTCGCCTCCATCAGCCCACCCGCAGCCGGTGGCGCAGGGCGCGGGCGCTGAGCACCAGCCCGAGGGCGACGATGCCGAGGATCGCCAGCACCGCGTAGAGGGTGTCGGCGGCGTCGATCCCGGAGATCATCGGCTCGCGGATGCCTTCGACGACGAGGCTGAGCGGGTTGTACTCGGCGATCGTCTTCGCCGGCTCGATCATCAGTTCCTGGGGGAAGAAGGCGGAGGAGAGGAAGAGGACGACGAGGACCAGCGGGAACAGCCCCTGGACGACGCTGGCGCTGCCGGTCCGCAGGGCGATCGCGGCGCCGATGCCGCCGACCGCCATCGCCGCGGCGGTGACGAGGACGATCGCCAGCAGCGCCCCCGGCACCCCGCTCTCGATCGTGGCACCGAAGATCAGCCCGATCGCGAGGAACCAGAGCGCCCCGAACAGGCCCAGCGCCGCGGTCCCGGCCAGGCGCCCGAGGACGATCGCGAAACGCGGGATCGGAGCCGAGAAGAGGCGGTCGGTGAAGCCCATCTCGATGTCGACGGCGAGGGCGATGCCGCCGCTGTTGCCGGCCAGCATCAGCGACTGCATCATCGCCCCGGCCAGCATGAACTGGAGAAAGCTCTGGACCGGAGGAAAGCCCGGCAGCTCCACCGCTGCCGCCGCGCCGCCGGTCTGGATCGCCAGCAGCAGGGTGGGGAAGACGATGATCGGCGCGATCAGCTGCGGGCGGCGGAAGGTCTGGCGGATCGAGCGCATGCCCAGCGCCCGCACCACCCGCGCGTTTCTCACCAGCGAGCTCACGCCTCCACCGCCGCCTCGGCGCCCTCCTCGCTCTCCTCCTCGAGGTGGTAGCCGGTCTTCTCGACGAAGACGTCGTCGAGGGTCGGTTTGACCAGCTCCAGCGACTCGACCGCAATTCCGGCATCGTCGAGGGCGCGGACCACGCGGGGGATGTCGGCGGCGCCGTTCTCGACCTCGACCAGGACCTTCCTGCCGTCCTTGGGCGGCAGCAGCTTGCCGATCGGCGCCAGGATCCGCTCCGCCTCGGCGACCGAGCCCGCGGCCAGCTGCAGCTGGATGTGGGGGTCTCCGATTTCGGCCTTTAGCGCCTCCGGCGTCCCCTCGGCGACGATCCTGCCGCTGTCGATGATGCCGACGTTGTCGGCGAGCTGATCCGCCTCCTCCAGGTACTGGGTGGTGAGGAAGACCGTGGTGCCGTCGTCGTTCAGCGCCCGCACCTCCTCCCAGATCGTCTTGCGGCTGACTGGGTCGAGGCCGGTGGTGGGCTCGTCGAGGAAGAGCACGCGCGGTTCGTGGACGAGGGCGGCGGCGAGGTCGAGCCGGCGCTTCATGCCGCCGGAGTAGCCGCCGACGCGGCGGTCGGCGGCGGCGACCAGGTCGACCCGCTCCAGCAGCGCATCCGCACGCTGGCGGCCGGCGGCGGGGGGGAGGCCCTGCAGGGTCGCCTGCAGCCGGATCAGCTCGCGGCCGGTCATCAGCGGGTCCAGGGCCGCTTCCTGCAGGGCGACGCCGATCGAGGCCCGCACCGCGCGCGCTTCGGAGGTGACGTCGTGGCCGGCAACCGTGGCCCTGCCACCGGTCGGCAGCAGCAGCGTCGTCAGCATCCGCACCGTGGTCGTCTTGCCGGCGCCGTTGGGGCCGAGGAAGCCGTAGATCTCACCCTCGTCGACGGCAATGTCGATGCCCTGCACGGCGAGGACCTCGTCGAAGGCCCGCTCCAGTCCTTCGACGACGATCGCTGGCATCGCCTGAAACCTACAGCCCGCGAATGGCCGGGATCGTGCAAGCGGGCTCACCCGGCGGCATTCCCGGGCCGCGGAAGGCAGAATCCGGGCGCAACCGGGGTGCCGACCCCGTGTTTGCCTAAGTCCATGCCCGCACTCGAGAAGACAAGCCGCAATGGCCGCGCCTGGGCGTTGGTCGCCGCCTTTGCCTGCCTCTTTGCGGCGCTGGTGGCGATCGTCGCCCCCAATGCCGCCGACTCGGCGCCGCTGCGGGTCGTGGTCCTGGGCCAGACCGCGGAAACCCCGCCGGCCTCCTGTCCGGGCAAAATCGTCGACAGCGTCGAGATCACCCCCTGCCGGGTGGAGGGCCACGTAACCGGCTTCCAGGCGATCGCCGGCGGTGTGCCCCGTCCCTACGAGGCGCCCTTCGACGGCAAGATCGTCGCCTGGTCGATCACCCTGGCCAAGCCCTCGACCGTGGAATCGCCGACCACCTCGAACGAGGTCGCCTTCTTCGACGAATTCCTCGGCAAACCGTCGCAGGCCCGGATCGGCGTCCTGCGTCCGGTCGAGGACTCCAAGCCGCCCAAGTACACCCTGGTGCGGCAGAGCCCGCTGGAGGTCCTCAACCCCTACTTCGGCACCACCCCGATCTTCGCCCTCGAGCACCCCCTGACCGTGCTCAAAGGCCAGATCGTCGCCCTCACCATCCCCACCTGGGCGCCGATGTTCGCCTTCAACGTCGAAGACGACAACACCTGGCGCGGCAGCCGCCTACCCGAGAAATGCGCCTCCAAGGAGGACATTCAGGAAGGCAACCCCCAGCAGGGGGTCGGCAAAGTCAAGACCTACGGTTGCTACTACAGCAACGCCCGTTTGCTCTATACGGCCACGCTGGTTCAGAAACCGTAGGGCTGGTGCGGGAGGTGGGGGTCGGGTACCCCTCCTCACTCGCCTGACTGGCTGGATCGCTTAGGGTCGTCCGAGATGGCCTCTCGGCCAGCGGCGCAAAACGTTCGGAGGGGTACCCGACCCCCACCTCCCGAATCTCTCGATTGCTTCGTCACACGGGAAGCACGGCGAGGCAACGTCCCTCGGAAGCGGGATCGGCCGGTATGACCCTCTTTTAATTGAGGATCGAGATTGCTCAAGAGACGCTAATGTGCGCCGTTCTTCATGCCGGAACTCTCGTTCACTGATGCGGACTTGCGTGCCGGCGTTGCGGCTACCGAGTTGATCGCGCAACCGGCTAGCTGGATCCATAGAAGAGTTGAGACGGTTCAGTTGCTGACTCACGAGGAAACGCGTCGCCAGGTGTCAGTCGATTTCACGCTTTCTATTGACGTCGAGCACGACCTAAGCACTGCAGACGGTGTCGTTATCCCGATTTCGATCCTGACCAAGGAGGCTCGCCGGAATTTCGACCTCCGAAACGAGGCGGGTGCAGCCGTGCCCGTCCTTGGCAAAGCGGCGAATGGACACCTTGCGCACATTGCAGTTCTAAGCGCCGCTTTAGACGCCTTGCCAGAGGACACCTCAGACGATGCTTTCGAGTTGATTGCTGGTGATCTGGGTCAAATAGTCAACTCCTCGCCCGGGGAAGGCGAAGAGGCTCTTGCAGTTCTCGCCGGGGGAGCACAGGCAGGGAATCCACTCCGGGCCGCCGTTTGGAAGGACGACCTCTGCCGCGAGATGCTTCGTGTCTTGTCGACCAACTACGTCCTGTTCGCCGTTCTCCCCCCTGGTGGCGCTCGCCGGCGGATCTTGAAGTACAGCTACAGCGATGACCTTGAGCGGATCAACGTCCCTTGGCGCGAGCGATTGCGCCCCTCTTGGATTTGGCTTCGGGCCAGGTCTCCTGATCGGGGAAGGTTTTTCGTCCGATGTCCAGGGGCAGATCGAGCAGCTAGCTTTCACGCTGAGATTGCCATTCCTGAGGAGCTTCGCATTGAGACTGCGGTGCTGTACGACTTCGACGCCGACGTCCAGTTGAGCGAGGCAAACGAAAATGTGAATCGGGCTTCGCTTTATGCCAGTGAACCGATTGATCCGCACGGGGACGTAAACGCCTACTTGGAAATTGTCGCGGAGCGCCGGGGTAAGCCATCGTTAGCCGCCAGTACGGCGGTCGCGGTCTGTGCGCTCCTTTGGCTTGGCGTTGCTTCTGGGCTGGACAGCGAGAATCCCGGACCCGCGGTTTCGTTGCTTTTGGCGGCCGCAGCTGTCTTCTCTGGCCTCTCGGCAGTCAATGCCGAGCACTCTCTCGTTACTCAGCTCTTTTCAAAGTCGAAGCGCTGGCTGGCCCTTGTCGCTGTGGCTGCTCTCGCTGCGTCGGCTTCGCTGGCGATGGAGATTCCGTGTTCACATCCGGTTGGAATTTGGCGCATTGCAGCAATTAGCGTGTCGTTTGCAGCGGCACGCTTGCTTTGGTCGGCCGTCAGGTCGGCCAGGTAGACTGCAGTAGCGAGAGATCGCCTATGGAAAGGGGAACTCATGTCTAAGCGAGCTATGGCAAGTATTCGTCGTCCCGGTGGCTTCTTGGTGAAGGCTGCCGAGAGTCGGCCTGCGAAGGTGATTGCCAATCCCGACTCCAAGCAGAGCGCTCCGACCAGCGGCGATCGGAGTCTCGCCCGCGCAGTGCTCAAAACTAAGCGCGGGTAGCCACCTAGCCAACCACTCTCTGTCGCCGGCTATGAGGTGATCCAAGACGGCCGTCTCGCCTTGCCCGTGGGTTGAGTCCCATTCGGCCTCGAATCGTTTCTACGTTCATCAGAGTTCAAGTAGGCGATGGTGGCTGTCCATCTACTCCGCGCTGGGATTGCCGGTTTCTCAAGCTGAGGTTTCGTGCGGGGGGCGTCGGTGGGTCCTCCGAACGTTTTGCGCCGCTGGCCAAACCGGAATCTCGGACGGCCGAAAGCGACCCCGCCAGTCAGGCGAGAGAGGAGGACCCACCGACGCCCCCCGCACGAAGCGCGTCCCTTAGAGAGCCGACTGCCGCAAACCGCAATACGGGCAATCGCTGACGTCCAACCCGATCAGTTGGTCGCAGCGGCGGCACGCGCGCAGGTTCGCCGGAGTCCGCGGCAGAGAGGACGCTGAAGGGGCCAGCGGCAGCACCATCGCCACCGGCTCCATCTCCTCGCCGGTCTCGCGATCGACGTAGACCTGGCCGGGCTCGGCGTGGGCGATCGCCTCGCGGCCGGAGGCCGGGGCGCGCATCCTGTAGAGCTGACGCTCGTTCATCGCCGCGAAGACTAATAGCTTGGGCGGCAGCGATGCGCGTCCTCCTCTTTCACGGCTACAT
>Ga0190275_10002144_pt1 | contig 14281 bp, 18 predicted proteins | sample Popmic550T_FD_133745 | JGI IMG/M metagenome (GOLD analysis project Ga0190275, IMG submission 133745) | Populus adjacent soil microbial communities from riparian zone of Yellowstone River, Montana, USA - 550 T | ecosystem: Environmental > Terrestrial > Soil > Riparian zone > Trees stand | place... | reverse complement strand
GCGGACGACCTCGCCCTCGAGCGAGACCAGGAGCCGCAGCACGCCGTGGGTCGCCGGGTGGTGCGGGCCCATGTTGATCGTGAACAGCTCCTCCTCGCGCTCCAGCGAGGTGCGCTCGATCGGGGAGGTGCCGATTACCTGCGCCTCGGTCCGCCCGATCGCGTCGCGGCCCATCTGCTTTTCGGTGCGTGTGGTGTCGGCGATCGCCATGCCCAACTACCTGACCCATCCTGGAACCGTGTGCTCGGTGTTCGTGAAGATCACCGGGTCGCCGCCGACCGGGAAATCGCGGCGCTGGGGCCAGCCGACGTAGTCCTCCGGCATCAGGATCCGGCGCAGGTCGGGGTGCCCGTTGAAAAGGATCCCGAAGAAGTCGTAGACCTCGCGCTCGGGGAACTCGACGGCCGGGAAGAGCTCGAACACCGAGTCGATCTGGGGCAGCTCGCCGCCGCCCGGGTCGGCGAGCGGAGCCTTCACGCTCAGCCGCTCGACCCGCGGCATGTTGAGCAGCTCGTAGTGGACGGCGAAGCGCGGCTCGGCGGGGAGGTAGTCGGCGCCGTGCAGGCTGGCGAGGAAGCGGAACTCGTGCTCCGGCGCGTCCTTGAGGTAGCCGAGCACCTCGCGGACCTGGGAGGCGTCGATGATCAGCACCGCCTGGCCGTGGTCGAAGGAGGTGCCGGTGACCGCGCCGTCGTGGCGGTCGTTGACCTCGTGGGCGATCAGCTCGAGCCCGGGCGCGTCGGGCATGGCTAGGTCACCTTGTTCGTGTCGCCGGGCTGGTCTTGGCGGTCGGGGCCCGGAGGGTCGAGGTCGTGAAGGTCTGGATCGTGCTCGTAGCCGGCCGCATCCTGGGACTCATGGCCGCTCAGGTGCGCCCCCGCCTCGGCACCCGCGAGCGCCTTCTCCACCGAGACCGCGACCTGCGCGTCGCCGCCGAGGATGCCGTCGGCCGGCGAGGTGCCCGCGCGCTCGACCGGGATCGCCCCCGCGTGCCAGCGCCGCTGTCCCTCCTCGGTGCCGTAGGCGGCGTAGCGCTCGCGCCAGCCGAGGTCGGGACGCTCGAAGACCTTGCGCTGCAGCTTCAGGATCCCGTAGATCAGGGCCTCCGGCCGCGGTGGGCAGCCGGGGACGTGGACGTCGACGGGCAGGAACTTGTCGGCTCCCTGCACGACCGCGTAGTTGGCGAACATCCCGCCGGAGGAGGAGCAGGCGCCCATCGCGATGACCCACTTCGGCTCCAGCATCTGGTCGTAGATGCGGCGGATGACCGGGACCATCTTGATCGACACCCGGCCGGAGAGGATCAGCATGTCCGCCTGCCGTGGCGAGGCGCGGAAGACCTCGGAGCCGAAGCGCGAGGTGTCGTAGCGGGCCGAGACCATCGACATCATCTCGATCGCGCAGCAGGCGAGCCCGAAGGTCGCGGGGAAGAGCGAGTTCCCGCGGGCCCAGTTCTGCGCCTTCTGGAGGGTGGTCGTCAGAACGCGGGACTCGACGTACTCGTCGAGGTCGGGGCCCTCGAGGTCGCCACGCAGCATGTCGCGGGCCTTCATCTGGCGCACGCGCAGCTCGTCGGGAGTCTTCGGCTGATCGAGCGGGCTGAGCCCGCGCAGCTTGGTGCGCTCTATTTCCAATTGAGCGCCCCCCGGCGCCAGACGTAGGCGAGGCCGACGAACAGGAGCGCGACGAAGATCAGGATCTCGACGAGGACGAAGACGCTGTCAGAGGCGTTGAGGATGGCGCCGACGGGATAGAGGAAGACGACCTCGATATCGAAGAGGATGAACAGCATCGCGACCATGTAGAAGCTGATCCCGAAGCGGAACGTGCGCGAGATCTCGGTCGGCAGGCCGCACTCGTACGGCTCGCTCTTGACCTTGCTCGGCCGGCTCGGCCCGAGAACCTTGTTGAGCGCGGTGAACGCGCCGCCGACGAGGACGCCGAGGCCTACGAAGACGAGCACCGGGAGATAGCTCTGGAGCACTGCGCCGATCCTATCGACTGCTATCAACCGTCCCCAGCATGGTCGACGTCCACATCATCGTCGGCGTCGCCGTGATCCTCGGCAACGCCGTGACCGGGGTCTGGGGTGGCGCCTCGTGGTACCTGCGCCGGCCCTCGGTCGGCTTCTGGTACTCGCTCCGCGTCGCCCAGGTCGTGGTCGTGATCCAGGCCGCCGTCGGCTCGGTTCTCCTGCTGCAGGGTCGCGAGGCCGTCGATGGACTGCACTACGTCTATGGAGTCCTGCCCGTCCTCGTGGCCCTGGTGGCGGAGGGGGGGCGAATCGCCGCCTCCGAGCACGAGCTCGAGGGGCTCGACCTCGAGTCGCTGCCCCGCGAACGCCAGCGCGCCGTGGCGATGGCGATCTCCCGCCGCGAGACGGGGATCATGGCCGTCTCGGCGCTGGTGATCCTGGGGCTGGCGCTACGGGCGGCGTTCCTCAGCCCGGCGGTTTGAAGAGGAAAGCGGGGACTGCGTCTGGTGCACGTTCTGCTGTGAGGGGGGTGAATGAGGTGGGAAACGTGCGCAGCGACTTCGAGCCGCCCTCGCTCGCGCACGTTCCTGCTCTATACGGTCAGGAACGTGCGCAACGGGCCGGGCGGGCGAGCGGCTGCGCACGTTTTCGCCCAGATACGACTACGAACGTGCGCCAGCGATGTGCGTACCGAGCCGGAGCGCACGTTTGTCTCTCCCTCGCTGCAAATCGACCCGCTAATCCAGCGGCCGGTACGTGCCCTCGTGGAACAGCAGGGGGACTCCGTCCCGCTCCGCGGTTCCGAGCACCTCGCCCGTGACGATCACGTGGTCTCCACCCGAGATCACATCGCGCAGCTCGCAGGCGATCCAGACGATCGCGGCATCGAGGATCGGGATTCCGTCGCGCTTCTCCCAGCCGACGTCGGTCCACTTCTCCGCGGTCGGCGCCTTGCTGGCGAAGGCGGTGACGAGGCCGGCCGCATCCCCGCCGAGAACGTTGACGCCGAAGCGCCCCGCCTCCTCGAGCGCTCGCAGGGTCCGCGAGCCACGGTCCACGCAGGCGAGCATCAACGGCGGCTCGAGCGAGAGCGAGGTGACGGAGTTGGCGGCCAAGCCCGAAGGCCCGGCGTCGGTGAGCGCGGTGATCACGGTCACTCCGGTCGGGAAGCGCGACATCGCCGCGCGCAGGTCGCCACCCTGAGGGCGCGACTCGGCGGTTCTGTCATCCGGTGAGTCCATGAGGGAGCAGCGAAAAGTATGATGCCGCGCTCGTGGGCACCCGATTCGCAGTCCTGGCCGTCACCGCGGCGTCCGCTCTGATCCTGGGCGCCTGCGGCACCGAGAGCGTCGAAGTCGATGATGCCGACGCGAACGCGTCGGCCGGCGCCGAGATCTTCGCCGCCAACTGCTCCGGCTGCCACACGATGACCCCGGCCGGGACCAACGGCTCGGGCAATCGCGCCCTGCGCGCTCAGGGACCGAACTTCGACCAGCGCCTGATCGGCTACGACGAGGCGCTGTATGCGATTCGCAACGGCGGCTTCTCCGGCGCGATCATGCCGCAGAACATCGTCGTCGGCGAGGAGGCCGCGCTCGTCGCCGAGTTCATCGAGAAGTACTCGGGCACCGAGGCCCAGGACTCGCCGCGGCCGTCGCCCGAGCCGGGCACCGAGTCGGAGGGCAGCGCCCAGGACACCGTCGAGGCCGAGGGCCTCGAGGGCCCCGAGGGCGAGGAGAGCACGGCCGACGTGGACGGAGCCGACGCCGCGCGCCCGGAGGGACGCGGCACTGAGTCCGGGGGCGGCTCCGGCCCAGGGGACCAGGGCTCCGGCGGCGGCTCGAGCTCCGGCGGTCAGGGCTCCGGCTCCGGCGGCAACGACAACTAGGCGATACCGCCCTGCTCGACCTGCGGAGCATCCGCGAGGACCCGGAGCCGGTACGGACGGCGCTCGCGCGTGTCGGGGCGGCAGAAGACCTGGATCGCCTGCTCGAGCTCGACGCCCGCCGCCGCGAGCTCCTGCCCGAGGTCGAGGGGCTGCGCGCCGAGCGCAACGAGGCCTCCGACGCGATCGGTGCCGCCAAGCGCGAGGGCGGCGACGCCGAGGAGGCGATCGAGCGGATGCGCGAGGTCTCGGCGAGGATCAAGGAGCTCGAGGCTGAACTCGTAACTGTGGAGGGCGACCGCAGCGAGCTCGCCGCGACACTTCCCAACCCACCAGATCCACAGGCTCCCGATGGGGAAACCGACGAGGACGCCGTCGTCCTGCGCGAGGTCGGCGAACTACCCTCGTTCGACTTCGAGATCCGCGACCACCTCGATCTCGGACGCGCCCACGGTCTGATCGAGACCGAGGCCGCCGCCGAGGCCTCCGGCACCCGCTTCGCTTATCTGATGGGCGACCTCGTCCTGCTCGAGCTCGCGCTGATCCGCTACGCCGTCGAGATCACCGGGGAGGAGGGATTCACTCCGGTCGTCCCGCCTGTCTTGGTGCGGGAGGGCGCGCTTTACGGCACCGGAATGTTCCCCGGCGAGCGCGACACGGTCTACGAGGTCGAGAAGGACGAGCTGTTCCTCGTGGGCACCTCCGAGGTCTCCCTTGCCGCTCTCCACGCCGACCAGATCCTCGACGAGGGCGGGCTGCCGATCCGCTACGCGGGCATCTCGACATGCTTCCGCCGCGAGGCCGGCGCCGCCGGGCGCGACACCCGCGGCATCTTCCGCGTGCACCAGTTCGACAAGGTCGAGATGTTCTCGTTCGTCGAGCCGTCGGACTCCCGCGACGAGCACGAGCGCCTGCTCGCAATCGAAGAGCGGATCTTCGGCGGGCTCGAGATCCCCTACCGCGTCGTCGACATCCCGGTCGGTGACCTCGGCGCGCCGGCGGTCCGCAAGTTCGACTGCGAGGCGTGGATCCCGAGCCAGGAGCGCTACCGCGAGATCTCCTCGACCTCGAACACGACCGACTATCAGGCGCGGCGCATCGGGTGCCGCTTCCGCGGGGAATCCGGCGTCGAGCACGTCCACACGCTCAATGGCACCGCGCTCGCCGTCAGCCGGACTCTGATCGCGATCATGGAGAACCGCCAGGACGAGGGCGGAGCGGTCAGCATCCCGCAGGCGCTCGTCGAGCGCGGCGCGCCCGCCCGCCTCGGCTAGCGACCCGCACCGTGGCCTCCTTCTACGTCAGCTCCGGCGCGGCGTTCGAGAGCACCGAGCTGACCCGCGGCCCCTGGGACGCCGAGAGCCAGCACGCCGGCCCGCCCGCGGCGCTGGTCGGCCGGGCGCTGGAGCGGTGCGACGGGATCGGCGAGGGAGTCGGCGACCGCCTCGTCGTTCGCGTCACCTACGAGATCCTCAGGCCGGTGCCGATCGCCCCGCTGCGGGTCGAGGCAGCGGTCGTCCGACCCGGCCGCCGCGTCGACATGGTCGAGGCGACCCTGAGCGACGAGGCCGGCGTGGCGCTCGTCCGCGCACGCGGCTGGCGGATGCTGCGCCGTGAGGTGGACGTCCCGGCCGAGCTGACGAGCGAGGGGGGAGAGACGCCGCCGGGGCCGGAGGGCATCGAGAACTCCGAGGTCTTCTTTCCGACCGGTAAAGACATCGGTTACCACGTGGGTATGGACTACCGCTTCATCACCGGCTCCTTCGTCGAGGTCGGTCCGGCGACCTGCTGGATGCGGATGCGACAGCCGCTGGTCGACGACGAGGAGCCGACTCCGCTGCAACGCGCCCTCGTGGCAGCCGACTCCGGCAACGGAATCTCCTCGACGCTCGACTTCGAGCGCTTCCTTTTCATCAACGTGGACCTGACTGTCCATCTGCACCGAATGCCGGCCGGGGAATGGGTATGCCTGGACTCCCTGACGATCCCCGAGTCAACCGGTGTCGGTCTCGCGGATACCACCCTCTATGACGAGCTCGGCCCGATCGGCCGGGCGGCACAAAGCCTTCTGGTCGCGGAGCGGTAACGCCGGGCGGCGGACTTCAGGAGGCCGCCGTCATCAGGGCGCGGGCGAAGCGCGGGACGGTGGAAGGGTCCACGTCCAGGTAGAGGGCCGGTTCGATCAGCTCGAGTTCGATCAGCGCCAGGGAGCCGTCGTCGAGCCAGACGAGGTCCACCCGCGCGTAGAGCGGATCGCCGGGAGCAACCGCGAGCGCGCGCTCGGCGATCTCGATCGATTCCGCCGTGGGCTCGAACGGCTCGTGAGTGCCGCCGTACTGGGGCTGGATCCGGAAGTCTCCGCGAGCGGGGATCTTGCGGACGCCGAGGCTCAGTTCACCGGCGAGATAGACGAGGCTCACCTCGCCGCGCTCGGCGACCGAGGCCAGGTAGGGCTGGGCCATCGTCGCCACCTCGAAGCGGTCGAGCATCGGCGCCACCATCTCCGCATCGACCCGGACGAGGTTGCGAGCCCCGAGGTCGATCACCGGCTTGATCACGACGGTCGGCCAGCCGCGCTCCTCGAGGGCCGCGGCAGCGTCAGCCTCGCTGCCCGGCTCGATCCACACGGTCGGGATCGTCGGCACGCCCGCGAGCTCGAGCTCACGCAGGTAGCGCTTGTCGAGGTTCCACTCGATCAGCTCGAGTGGGTTGCGAAGCCGGGTGACCGCGGCCGTCGCGTCAAGCCAGGCGCGGAACTCGTCGACCCGCTCGTGGTAGTCCCAGGTGGAGCTCAGCAACACGAGGTCGAACGATTCCCAGTCGACTCCCGCCTTGCTCCACCCCGGCGACTCCACCTCGACGCCCTCGCGGATCAGCGCGGGGACGAGGAAGTCGAGATCGTCGTCGTGCTCGATCGGGTGCTCGCAGGTGGCGAGGGCGATGCGCAAGCGCGGCAGCCTACGCCCCGGGGAGCCGCAGGGTGACGGAGACCATGTCGTGATCGGAGCCCGCGAGGTCGTGCGTCCCGTACTCGAGGACCTCGCTGCGCTCATCGGCCAGGACGTGGTCGATCGTCACCGGCGGCCTCGACAGGTCCTGGGGCCACGTCGGCGCCAGTCCCGATCCTGCGGCGTCGGCGGCGTCGACATAGCCGGCGCCGAGGAGGTCGCGCATGACCGCGTTGTCGAGGGTGGAATTGAAGTCGCCGGCAAGGATTCGCGGAGTGCCGTCGAGATCGGCCGCGGGAACGGCAGCGAGGTAGCGCTCGATATTGGTCACCTGGGCAGACCCGGTCGGCGGGACCGGATGGATCGAGTAGAGCTCGGTCGTGACGCCGCCGGGTAGCCGTGCTGCGGCGATGATCGTCGGCAGGTCGAATCCGCGTTTGCCGGGCGCCGGCAAGCGCTCGAGCGGGTAGCGCGACATGAGCCCGACCCCGTTGGCCCCGGGCGCCGCGAAGAAGGCTCGGTGGGGAAGCGCCTCGCCGAGAGCGGACCCGGCGAGCGCGTCGGCGGACCCGGGGGTGAGCTCGGCGAGGCTGATCACGTCCGCGTCCAGATCGGCGGCCGTGGTCACGACGTCGTCGATGTCCGCGTTCCCGACGAGCAGATTGGCCGTCAGCACGCGCAGCTCTGGGCCCGTCGGAGCAGGATCGGGCGTCCCGTCCGGCAGTGCTCGCGGCACGACTGCGATCAGCAGCAATAACGCGCAGGCACCGGTCACGACCGCCTGAGGGCGAAGGCCGAGAAGCAGCGCCGCTCCCGTCGCCAGGACAGCAACCAGCGTCGCGTAGGGCGTGAAGGCGATCAGCGGGAACAGGGGATAGCTGCTGTCGAAACCGCCGATGCGGATCAACGTCCACACAGCAAAGCCGGCGGCGATCAGCCAGCCGAGCCCCGCCAAGACGGGGGAGACGCCGGGGCGTTGCCTCAGCTCTGCGCGGCGGTGGCGGTGCAGACGACCGCCGAGACTCCCGCCAGCCCCGCGGTGCCGGCTACGCCGTTCGCGGGCAGGACGTCGCGGGCGAGCAGCGTCGCGACGATGTCGCCGACGTCCGCGGCGGCGGCGGCGAGGAGCCAGCCGGCGGCCGAGGATCGGCCGCCGATCAGCGCGGCGGCTCCACCCGCTCCCAGGGCGACGTCGCGGATGCCGACCGAGCGCGAGAGCACCTCGACAGAGCGCTCCGTGGCGACGGGACCGATCCAGCCGCGCGAGATCTTCTCGGGGACCGCGAGGAGCCCGGCGCCGAGGGCGACGCGGCCGATCGAGATGGCGATTGCCGTGTTGCGAAGACGCGAGTCCACGGGCGCGAGCCTAGCCGACGCCGCTTACGGCTCCGCCCCGCGGGTACAAGTCCCGACCATGGCACGGACCAGACGAGTCGATCCCAGCGGCCCCGGCATCCGGCGGGTCAAGCGCGGGACCGGGTTCTCCTACCACGAGGAGGACGGCGACAAAATCAGCGACAGGGCGACGTTGGAGCGGATTCGGGCGCTTGCGATCCCGCCCGCCTGGACCGACGTCTGGATCTGCCCGCACCCCCGGGGGCACGTCCAGGCGACCGGGACCGACGACGCCGGCCGGCGCCAGTACCGCTATCACGACGACTGGCGGGTGAGTCGCGACCAGCTCAAGTTCGAGGAGATGGAGCAGTTCGCGAAGGTCCTGCCGACGATGCGCGAGCGTCTCCGTGAGGACCTGAAGCTGCGTGGGCTCGCCTACGAACGGGTCTGCGCCTGCTCGGTCTGGTTGCTCGACTGCGGCCTCTTCCGCATCGGCAGCGAGCGCTACGAGAACGACAACGCGAGTTACGGGCTGACGACGATCAAGCGCAAGCACGTGAAGATTGAGCGCGGGGTGGCCACGTTCGACTATCCGGCCAAGAGCGGCAAGCGCAGCAAGCACGAGATCAACGACCCATCGGTGATGCCGACCCTGAAGGCGCTCAAGCAGCGCAAGGGCGGCGCGAAGCTCAAGGACTTCCTCGTCTACCGAGATGGCCGCGAGTGGAAGGACCTCGTCGCTGACGACGTGAACGCGTTCATCAAGGAGATCTCGGGGGAGGGATTCAGCGCCAAGGACTTCCGCACCTGGAACGCGACCGTAGTTGCGGCGATGACTGTGGCGCAGACCGATCCCGACGCGGAGGCGCCTTCGAAGGCGGCCCGCAAGCGGGTCGTCAGGACGGCGATCGAGAAGACGGCCCTCCTGCTCAACAACACCCCGGCCGTTTGCAAGGCCTCCTATATCGACCCGCGCGTCTTCGACCGCTACGAGGCGGGGGAGACCGTGGCTCCCCAGCTGCAGCGACTCGATCGCGCCGCCGGGGAAGACGGGTTCGCCGACCGCGACCGGATCGAGGCCGCGGTCCTGCGCCTTCTCAGTTAGCGCGGGCGGCGTTGGCCGCGATCAGGTCAACGTACTTCGGCCAGAGCTCGACCGGCAGGTCGTGGCCCATGCCGTCGATCAGCTCGAGGCGAGCGCCGGGGATCGCGTCGGCCACGGCCTCGCTGCCGGCCGCCGGAAGCAGCTTGTCATCGCGTCCGTGGATGCAGAGCGTCGGGGCCGAGATGCGAGTCAGCTCCTCGGTGCGATCGCCGGAGGCCATGATCGCCATCAGCTGGCGGGCGGTCCCAACCGGGTAGAAGCAGCGGTCGTACTGCCGCAGCGCCCGCGCGCGCAGGCGCTCGGGGTCGTACGGGTAGTCAGGGGAGCCGATGCGCTCGAACAGCGTCTTGACGTGTTCGGCGTAGGCCTCGCGCTCCGTCGGCGGGCGGGAGAGCAGGGTGCCGATCACGCTCATCCGCGGCATCGTCGCCCGCTTGCGGCCGCCCGGGCCGGACATGATCGAGGTCAGCGAAAGCAGCGTGTCGGGATGGCGAGCGGCAACGGTTTGGGCGATCATCCCTCCCATCGAGGCGCCGACGATGTGGACCCGCTCGACCTCGAGATGGTCGATCAGCCCAGCCGTGTCGTCGGCCATGTCGGCGAGGCGGTAGGGAGCCTCGCTCGTCCGGCCGAGTGCGCCGAGGAGGATGTTCGGTCGCCCTCCCCCGACCTTCGTCGAAAGCCCGACGTCGCGATTGTCGAACCGCACGACGTGGAAGCCGCGGTCGGCGATCAGTCCGCAGAACTCTTCGTCCCAGCCGAGCATTTGCATGCCGAGGCCCATGGTGAGCAGGACGGTCGGATCGCTGGGATCGCCGAAGCGCTCGTAGGCGAGCTCGATCCCGCGGCCGACGTCTGCTCGCTCGACGCGCTCGAGCGCGGCGTCGTCCTCGAGTTCGGTCTTCTGAACCTCGATCGTCTCGGCGTCAAGCATCGTTCTCGAGCAGCTCCTTCAACTTGGCCAGCGACTGCTGCGCCTCGCGATCCCCGGACATCGCATTGAAGGCGCGGCCGGCCAGCTTGCCCACCTTGCCGGCCGGCAGCTCGAACTCGTTCTCGTAGTCGAAGACGGTCTTCCCGTCCTCCTCACGAAGCTCGTAGAGGATACGAGCCTTCGCGCCGGCCGCAGCCTCGCCGAGCCAGAGCGCCCGATTCGGTGCATCCCATTCGTCGACGCGCCATTTCACCTTCAGCTTGACGCCCTTGAGCTTCATCGACTGGCGGAATCGGCTGCCCTCCTTGAGATCCCCGTCCGGGACGTCGGAAACCGAGTCGTGAATCGTCACCCAGTCGCCGAGCCGGTCGGGGTCCATGACCAGGTCCCAGACCTTTTCGATCGGGGCATCGATCTCGATCGATTGCGCGACGACGTCACCCACGCTCTTCGGCCTCCTCCTCTTCCGCGAGCGCCCGGTGGATGGCGACATTGAGCGGCTCGGGGCGGATTGGGAAGAGCGCAGCGCCGCTCGGGTCCTTGACGCTGGTGTCGCCGCTCAGGCCGAGCGCCAGCTCCCCGGCGACCTCGCGCTTGCCGGAGGTGACGGCTGCCGCACCGGCGGCGACGACACCTGGGCTGACGATCCCGGCGGGAACCGGCACACGTCGCGCCGGCGAGCGGCCGACCTCGCGCCGGAACTGCTCGATCACCTCGAGGTGTTGCATCACGTCGGGTCCGCCGATCTGGACCTCACGCCCTGCCGAGGCCGGCACCCGCGGCGCCTCGCGCAGATAGGCAATGACGTCGCGAAGGCCGATCGGCTGGGTCGCCGAGCGCAACCAGGCAGGGTTTGGAAGGGCAGGGAGCTTGCCGCCGATCGAGCGCAGCAACTCGTAGGACTCGCTTCCCGGGCCGACGACCATCGCCGCGCGGAAGTAGGTCAGCGGCGGGCCGTGCTCGCGCAGCGCCTCGGCGGTGGCGTGACGGCTGTCGAGGTGGGGGGACCCGCCCTGGTCTGCGCCGAGGCCGCCGAGATAGACGAGTCTCCCGACTCCCGCGGCGCTGGCCGCGGCGGCGAAGTGCTCGGCGGAGGACCGCTCGCGGGCGGCGTATCCGCTGCCGTCGCCGACCATGTGGACGAGGAAGTAGGCGAGGTCGACGCCCGCCATCGCGTCGGCGAGGTCGGGACGCTGGTCGAGGTCGGCCTCGAACAGCTCGACCTCAGATCCGAGGATCGAGCGCCCGCGGTCGAGGTCGCGCACCAGGGCACGTACGTTGGCGCCGTCGTCGAGCAGCGCCCGCGCCAGCCGCCGCCCGATCACCCCGGTCGCGCCGGCGATCAGGTACGTGGGCCGGTCGGCGCCGTTCGCGCTCACGCCGCCACCGGCTCAGCGTCGCGCGCGCTCGGCATCGATGTTTGGTCCACGTCGGGGAAGTCGAGATTCGGAAGCGAGCGAAGGAAGGCGTTGCAGACGATCACGTGGATCCGCAGCTGCGTCTGCGCGTAGAACCACGCTCCCCAGCGGGAGAACCAGCCGCTGCCGCGCAGGCCGGGGAAGAAGGAGTCCACCTCGACCCGCGCGATCAGCCGGACCTTGTCGAGCTTTGCGTCGGCCTCGTCGTCGACGCCGTCGCGATCGCAGCGCAGCACCTGGACGCGCAGGTGTCCCTGGCCGCGGCCCTCGCGAGCGACCAGCAACCCGCCCACCACCGGCCAGGTCACGCGGCCGCGGCCCTCGCTCGCCTCGTACTCGGGGTTGCCGAACTTGAGCAGCGAGACCAGGTTGAGGATCGTCACGGTCCGGTAATCGTGGCCGTACTCCATTCGGATCAACCCGAGGGAGACGTTGCGCAGGAAGGTCCAGTATCCGCGCGCGAGGAGTTCGATGCTGTCGGGCGTCCAGATTCGCTCGAGCGTGCTGCGCTCGACGACGATCTCCGCCTCCTGGATCGACTGGGCCGGGCCGGTTCGAGAGACCTTCACCTCGTCGCCCGGATCGATGATCTCGACCTCGGCCGGCTGACTGGAGGGGTCGCCGAGGATCCGCTTGCGGATCTCCCAGAGGGCGAAGCCGAGGCCGACGAGGGTGGCGAGCAGCAGCCGCTTCATCGCTCGTCGTCCACCTGCCAGAAGCCGTCGGCGCCGACGTAGTCCTGAGTCGCGATGCGCCCGAGCTCCTCGCGGGCGGCTTCGAAGGGGACGTCGCAGACCACCGCGACCTCCTGGGAGGAGAGCGGGGTGCCACGCCAGGCGAGCACCGCCGCCGCGGACTCCGGAGGATCCTTGCGTTCGAGGTTCGGCACGAGGTTGGCGAGGATGGTGTCGTAGACGGCGAAGGGCTGGAAGCCCGGAACCGAGATCGTCACACCGTCCTCGAGCCGCGTGATCTCGTAGCTGGGGCAGGTGTAGCGCCGCCCGCCCGACCAGTTGGCGAGCTTGTGGTCGAGGACGGACGCGGCCTGCATCGGGCGGCGGGCTTCGGTCAGATCCCGTTCGAGCTCCGTCTCGACCTCGGGATCGGCGAGCCAGGCCTCGATCTCGTCGCCGATTCCCGCCTCTGCCGCGGCTCCCGCGATCGTCGCCGGGGCGTCGAGCATCTCCCCGGCGAAGTTGCGGATGCGCAGCGAGCGGAGCAGCGGCCGCATCGACTCCGGCGCGTGCACCCGTGCCGCGACGACCGCCCTGCAGGCATCGCGGCTGCCGGCGACGTAGTCGCGCTCGCGGGTGTCGATCGGCATCCGGTGCTCGCCGGCGATCCGCACGTAGGCGTCATGAAGCTTCTCGGGCGTGAAGCCGCGCTCCTCCTGATCGGCGGCGGTGTTCGCGAGCACGACCATCCGCGGCTCCCATTCGACCCGGTCGCCGTAGAGCCAATCGATCCGGTGACGGAACGGCTCGGCGCTATACGCCCACGGGCATCCGGGGTCGGTGAACTCGGTGATGCGGACGCAGATCTCGGACATCGGGACGCGAAAGTGTGACGCAAGGGGGGAGCCCGCCCTGTGCCCATGCTCACGCTCCACAAACGCGAACGGCCGCCCGAGAGGCGGCCGTTCGAGCACAGACTTGTTTGGCGGCTACAGGCCGGCGGGGTGCCTGACCCGGTAGCTCTCATCGGTGGAGCGCATCGATTTGCTCCAGCCGGGGCCGTTGCCCGCGGTCATCGAGGTGTCAAACCGGAGCCCGGCGACGACCATGTAGGCATGGCTGGGTGCGCCGTAGACGGAGATCCACTTGCCGGCGCCCTGCTCACCGAACTTGCCGAGACCGGTCGAGTCGAGCGGGGTGCGCAGCAGCTTGCCGCCGTGGAGTGCATAGGAGACGGCGCCAGAGCAGTCGTAGCCCTTGTCCTTGAAGGAGCCGTGCCCGCCACCGTAGATGTAGGGCTTGTCCTCGATCTTGTTGGCTGCCGCGATCACGTCCTTGACGACCTGCGGGGCGCCGGCCGGGGCGATCGCCTGGCCGCCCGCGACGATCTTGGCCTTGGCACCGGGCGCCTCGGCGGTTGAGCTGGGCACTCCGCCGGGACTGATGCCGCCCGCGGCTTCAGCCGCGGCGGGGGTCATGAGGCAAGCAGCGGCCGCAGCGGCCGTCCCGGCCTTTCGTTTCAAACTCTTGGAAATACGCACGATCAGTTCTCCTTCGTCGGCCTACGGGGTTAGCTGACGGGCTAGCGCTAAAGGAGTTGCGCTTCCGCCCAGAAGGCGGATTAGCCCCAAATCGTGGGTTCCCCGTTCCCGCCCTTCGCTTGGGCGAGACTCGGCATTACCAGTTGCAGGGTTCGAGGAACATACAGGAACTCCTGGCTGGATGTGTGCTTGCTAACACACCACTAACACTTGACGGCCTGGATCTGGCTCAGACAGCGGCTACAGCGTCCTTTATCGGGGTCTGTCCCGAGATCACCTCGAACGTCTTCCCGACCGATTCGGGTTCATTGAGGGTCGCGGCGAGGACCGCCGCCACGTCGGCTCGGGGGACCTCCCCGCGCTCGCCGCTCTCCGAGGCGAAGACCTTCCCGGTCGGGGGGTCGTCGGTCAGCATGCCCGGGCGCACGATCGTGTAGTCGAGCCCGCTCTCGGCGAGCTCGGCGTC
>Ga0190275_10002143_pt1 | contig 14284 bp, 13 predicted proteins | sample Popmic550T_FD_133745 | JGI IMG/M metagenome (GOLD analysis project Ga0190275, IMG submission 133745) | Populus adjacent soil microbial communities from riparian zone of Yellowstone River, Montana, USA - 550 T | ecosystem: Environmental > Terrestrial > Soil > Riparian zone > Trees stand | place... | reverse complement strand
GTTCGGCGCGGGCTCCGACGACTGCGGCAGCGCCAGGCTCGTCGACGAGTGGCTGCAGGCTCGGAATGCGCTGAGTATCGAAATTTTTTGCAGGACACCCACTTGGGGAGCTCACCCCGTCTTCCGCGCCTGAAGGCTTCGCCAACTGCGTCATCAGGGGGAATCGAGCACTCCGCTGCCTCCATGCGTCACCTCAGCCTCGTGGAGGCGGGCGAATGATCGTTCTCCTTCCGTCGATGCGGAAGGCGTGCACGGCGGCCGGACTCGCCTCGTGACCCCTTGATCGATCCGTTGGACAGCTTGGGCCTGCCGCGCTGCCGAGAGCGTGTAGGGTGTCTCCGTGAAAAAAAATTCGATACTCAGCGCGAGCGCCACCTGCAGTCACTCGTCGGCGGGATCGGTGCGAGCAGCGGGCGAGAGACAGGCTGCAACTAAATCGACGAAGAACCAAAAAACAAAAAAAGACGGGGCACGCTCGCGCATGCCCCGCCCGGTGCGTGGGATCGGAATCCCCGCGTTGTCGTCGTTCATCTATCCGCGAAACAGGCTCCGGCGGCGGCGCCTGCATCGTATCGGGGCGGAGGCTGAGCGCGCCGTCCGCGATCTTCCACGCTCGCCGCACCGTCCGCTCGCCGACGGCAGTGCCTCGCTTCGCCGCGCCGCCCGAAGCCTGACTGATCGTCCACCGCGCCGTCCCGGGAGCCGTCGATCGGCTCGCCGGGCGCGGTCAGGGCTGGCAGCTGCCGCCGGCCGAGCCGCCCGAGAGCGCGTGCGCGACGTTGTCGATGCCGCAGACGGCGCCGCGGAGGAGGGTGCGGTCGGAGCCGCCCGCCAGGCCGGCCATGGCCAGGGTGCCGAGGATGATGGTCACGCGCACGATCTTCATGGTCGGGTCTCCGTGTGGTCGGTCCGTTGCAGTCTTGCCACCGCCGGATAAGGCGAGCTTCGCGCCAGGCGGGGCCAATCTTCCAAGTCGTTCACCTACAGATACTTAGCCGTCCTCAAGCCCGTCCCGCCCAACCCGTCCCGCCGTCCAGCCGCGCGACTCCGCGGCGCCTTCCCCGCCCCACAACCCGCGCCGCGCCTCGCTTTTCCGGCGAAGTGTCGGCGCGATGGACGGCGTACGGAATCTCGACAGGCGCTACTTGAGCCGGGCGATCATCCAGCGCGTGCCGCCCACGCTGGCGCTGAGCGACACGGTGCCGCCGCTGCCGCCGTCCTTCACCCGCACGAAGAAGCTGCTCCCCGCGCTGCGCTGCACCTGGTAGGCGAAGGCGCGGCCCGGCTGCACCTCGTCGAGCGCGGCCTTCCAGGCGTAGTTGTGCTCGGGGTCGGCCGCGTGGTCGTACATCGGGTTGTTCAGGTCGGCGAAGTCGGTCTGGTCGTCGGCCGCCTGGGTGAGCGTCCACAGCAGCACCGCGTCGGCGGGCTCCCAGCCGGCGCCCAGCACCGGGCGGACGCGGCCGGCCAGGCCGGTCCGCCGCACGCCGGCGGCGTCGGTGCCGTACCACCCCTCCACCGCGCCGCGGGCCACCTGCGCCAGCGCCTCGTCGCCGGGGGTGCCGCGGCGCACCATGCGCAGCTGCACGTCCTGCAGGAACGACGCGGCGTCGTAGTAGCCGCGCGACACGCGGCCGCGGGTGTCCATCGGCTGCAGCGCCAGGGTGATGCCGGGGTTGGGGGCGCGCAGCCGGTCCTGCCAGTTCCAGTTGCTGGTGAGGCCCACGCCCAGCGAGCGGCGCACCAGGTCCATGCTCACCAGGTCGGCCGTGCCCTCCATCGCCCACGCGGGGCCGAAGGCGATGGTGCGCTTCCCGGCGGGCTGCGAGTCGTAGGCGTAGCGAAGCTGCCAGGCGTGGGTGAGCTCGTGCGCCAGCACCTTCAGCCGGTACGAGGCCACGTCCAGCATGCTGAAGGCGTCGCGCACGCCGGGGCGGGCGTTCAGGTTCAGCCACACGAAGCTGCCGATGCCGCTGCCGTCGGTGGCGGCGTTGGTGGAGGCGCTGCCGACGCCATGGTCGGGGTTCCAGGCGGCGTAGACCACCAGCACCTGCCCCGAGCCCGCGCTGGTGACCAGCTCGGCGCCGCCCCACACGCGGTTCAGCACGCCGAAGCCCTCGCGCTGCAGGTAGCCCATCGCCTCCTCGGTGTCGTCGATGAAGCGGTCCGTGTGCCCTTCCCGGTCCGCCTCCACCAGCGCGAACACGTAGCGCCCCATCACCCGCACCACCCGCGCGGTGGCCGGCTGCCCGTCCAGCCGGCGGATGCCGAAGCGCTCGCCCTGCTGCCACGGCGTCGCCCGGGAGAAGGGGCTGAGCGGGTCGGGCGCGGCGTCGGCGCGCAGGTGCATGTCCACCGGCACCGCGGTCGCCGACGGGCCGCGGCTGCCGGCCGGCGCCGGCGAGGGCGCCGCGCCGGAGCCGTCGCCCACCACGTACACGGGGTCGGAGGAGAGCGCCGGCTCGGGGCCGCTGCGGGCGCCCTCGATGGCGCGCGCGTCGAAGCCGGCCAGCGCGTAGCGGGCGCCGGCGTGCGGGGCCAGGCGGAAGCACGCGGCCTCGCCCGCGGTGAGCGACGCCGTCTGCCCCGGCTGCAGGTCGACCGTGGCCTGCGCGGCGCAGCTCGCGGTGCCCTGCGGCTGCTGCGGCGCGGTGGGGCCGCCGCCGCCCGAGCCGGAGTCGCCGCAGGCGGCCAGCGGCAGCGCGAGGGTGATGGCGGCGGCGAGGACGAGGGAAGAACGGGTCGCGGGCATGGCGTTGGCTCCGAGTGGGTGCCACGCCGGGATCGGCGCGGACGGACGGATGCCTAAGCCAGCCGCGTACCGCGGCCGCCATCTTCCTTAAGTCTTTGTAGTATCTGGATTTAGATGTAAACCGAACAGAATCGAGCATCCTCGTTCCCTGACGAAAGATGCTACACCTTCAGTCGGGCGAATCTCGATTCGCCGTGTGGGACGGCGGTTTGACGGGGGATGTGTTGGCCGTGGACGCGCTGTCGAGAAAATCGACAGGTGGAGGAGAGGGCGGGCGCGGCGGGGGCGGGCCAAGCGATTTCGGCAGATGGAGATGACGCGCGAACGCCACCGGCGGACGACAGGACCTGGCCCAGCGGAGTCGTCGCCCCGGCGGGGGGTGCGAAACGGGACCGGGCTGGCGAGCCCGGTCCCGTTCGTCTCCCGACGCCGTGGTCCAGCCGAGCCGGCTACCGCGTCAGCGTCGCCACCGCGGCGACGGCGCCCACGATCGCGCCGAGCGGGCCCAGCACGTCGCGCAGCAGGTTGCGGCGGCGCGGCACGCGGATCTCGTCGCCCGAGTGCACTTTCATGCCGGCGGTGGCGCCGTCGGGACGCTGCAGGTTGATCACCAGCTCCTGCCCGTCGCGGAGCAGGTGCACGCGGTCGAGCCGGCCGAACTCGGTGACGCCGCCGGCCGCCGCCACCGCCTGCCCCAGCGTGGTCTCGGGCGCCAGGGTGTAGAGGTTGGGGAGCCGCACCTCGCCCCCCACCGCGATGCGGTAGAGGTAGGCGAACACGAAGCTGGGGTCGCGCTCGTAGCGCGAAAGCGCGGCCCGCAGCCGCTCGCGCACCACGGACCGCGTCACGCCCACCACGCTCACGTCGGCCAGCAGCGGGTGCTGGATGGTGCCCTCGGGGCCGATGGGGAACTCGCCCGAGAACTCGGGCTGGCGGAACACCTGGATGCGCACCGCGTCCCCCGGGCGCAGCATGGCCGAGTCGATCTGGGCGGCGGCGGCCGGGGACGGGGTCTGCGCGGCGGCGGACGGCGGAAGCGCGGCGGCCAGCGGCAGCGCGAGGGCGAGGAGAAGCGTTCGGCGCATGATGGACGATGGCGTGGAAGAGAGTGGCGGCGGGCTCCCGGAGCCGGTTCCGCGCAACCTAAGCGGCGGCCACCGGGGCGTAAAGGCGGCGGTGCTCCGCCGGGACTCCGGGCTCGCGCGTCTTCGCGGTCCGCCCCGACACCATCATCCTCCCGTCCCCGCCGTGGCCGCGCCTGGCCGGCGGAGGAATGCGGTGGGAGGCGGCGAGAACGGCGCGGTCGTACCCGTCTTTCTCCATGAACTGCTACCTGTGACGTTGCAGCGGCGCCCCTGGGCGGGCTTGTGCCGCTGGCGGACCGCACACATATTCCGGATGGGCACGAGGCAACGCCGCCCACCTCCCAAGCCACAATCCAGGCGCACCATCTCCGCCTCCCTTCCAGGCAGGTCCGGCCTTACGATGCCACGTCACACCATGCTCCTGCTGGCGGCCGCGCTGCTGTACCCGGCGCACGCGGCGGCCCAGCCCGGCACGACGCCGCGTAAGCAAACCCGCGCCGTGGCGCGGGGGATGACGCCCGCGCAGGTGCGCCAGTCGCTCGGCGAGCCCGTGCACGTGCGCCGCGAGGGCGGCGCGACCTACATGGAGTACGCGAACGGCTGCCGCGGCTGCACCAACGACTACGTGGTGATCCGCGACTGCCGCGTGGTGGACGCGCGCTTCGAGAACCCCTCCAGGCGCATGCTCGCCGCCCCGGCGCCCGACGCCTCCGCCCCGCCGGCGGACGAGTGCCGCGTGGCCGCGTCGGAGCCCGCCGGCGATCCGGGGGCCGTCGCGATCGCCCCGCCCTCCGGCCCCGCACCCGCCGCGTCCGGCGACGGCGCCCCGGCGATCGCGCCGCCCGCCGCGTCGGCCGGCGGCGCGCCCGCGGATGGCGCGGCCGTGCGGACGCCGTCGCCCCCGCGCGACACGGGGCCCGGCGGGATGGCGCCGGTGGCGCCCGCCGTCATGCGACCGCCCTTGCAGGACACGGTGCCCGACCCGCGCTCCGCCGACCAGTGGCGCGACTATTTCATCCTGCGCCGCCCGGTCACGCGGACCCTGGCGGTCCCCGCGGCCAGCATCAGCTCGCCCACCGCCTTCGGCGTGGAGATGGGCGAAGGGTTCGCCGGCGTGGCCTACCAGGCGCGCACCCGCTTCACCGACATCAACGACGGGGCGGCGGTCATAGGGATCGGGCTGGGCTACCGGCGCGTGGTGGCGCTGGAGGTGGCGGCCTCGTCGTACTCCACCTTCCGCGGCGGCGGGCCGTGGGAGACCGGCGGCCTCAACTTCAAGCTGCACCACGCCTTCAGCGACCAGCTCGGCGTGGCCGTGGGATGGGAGAACGCCGTGAGCTGGGGCGGGAGCGACGCCGGGAACAGCCCGTTCGCGGTGGTCACGCGCGTGTTCCGGCTCCACGAGGACACGCGGCGGCCCTTCAGCGCCGTGTCGGCCACGCTGGGCGTGGGCGCCGGCCGCTTCCGCGGCGAAAGCGCCGTGGTGGACGGCAGCGACACGCCCAACCTCTTCGGCGCCCTGGGCTTCCAGATCGCCGAGCCGGTGTCGCTGACCGCCGACTGGAGCGGGCAGGACCTGTACGCCGGGATCTCGGTGGCGCCGATCCGCCGGGTGCCGCTGCTGGTCAACGCCGGGTTCGCCGACATCACCGGCAGCGCGGGTGACGGCGCGCGCTTCATCGCGTCGGCCAGCGTCGGCTTCCGCTGGCTTCCCCGCCTTCATCCGCTCCCGAGGGACTGACCATGACCCGCACCCGACTCCTCCGCCTGCTGGCCCCGGCGGCGCTGCTGCTGGCGGCCGTCCCCGCCCGCGCGCAGGTCGGCAACCAGACCGACATCCCCGTGGGCCCGATCGGCGCGGCCGCGGGGGGCAGCTACCTGGGCCCGGGGCTGCGCGTGCAGAACGAGATGTTCGCCCGCGACGGCAACGACGGCGTGGTGTTCCGCAACGCGCGCACCGGCTGCGCCGTGCGCACCGCCGAGCGCGTGTTCCGCGACAGCGTCGCGATCGCCCCACGCACCGGGGCCCAGACGCGCGTGCAGACGCTGCTCGGGATCCTGCCGGGCGCGCCCGACCCCGAGGGCATGGCGGCGACGCTGGCGCACGGGGCCGACCCCGCCTCGCCGTTCGGCCGCGCCGCCCGCGCGCTGGCCGACGCGCTGAACGGGCTGATGCGCGATCGCGCGGGCTGCCCCGAGGACCGCGACGCGTACCAGGAGGCGGCCCAGTGGGAAGCGGCGATCACCGCGTTCAACCACTACGTCCGCATCGCGCCCGACGCGGCCTTCTCGCCGCCCCCGCCCGAGCTGGTGGCGATCCACGCCGCGCTGCAGAGCGTGGTGTACCACGCCCTCACCCGCAAGCCGTGAGCGACCCGGCGGCCGCGCCCCCCCTCTCCCCCGACGCCGTGGTGGTCGCAGCCCGCGACCAGGTGTCGGCCGAGCTGGAGGGCGAGTCGGTGATCCTGAGCCTGGCAGACGGCGTGTACTACGGGCTGGACGGCGTGGGCGCCCGCATCTGGGAGCTGCTGCGCGAGCCGCGCCGCGCGGCCGAGCTGCTCGACGCCATCACCGCCGAGTTCGACGTGGACGCCGGGACCGCGTGGCGCGACCTCTCCGGCCTGCTGGCCGACCTGGCGGCGCGGCGGCTGGTGGAGATCACCCCGGCCGCATGACGGGGTCGGCCGGCGGTCGAACGCGCCGCTCGCCGCCCTCCCGGCCCGAAGCTCGCAGTGGGAACCACCCGGGAGGCCGCGGGTGTACCAGAACATCGATCCCGTTACGCATTTCGCTGCCACGGCAGCGTGGAGACACCATCATGAACGATCGTCCCGACAGCCCCAGGCCGTACGAGCCCCCGAGGCTGAAAGTGTACGGCACCGTGAGCGACCTCACGCTCACCGTCAACGACAACAAGAACAAGAACGACTCGCTGCAGGGCCAGCAGAACCTCAAGACCTGACCGCGTCACCCGTGGTGCCGCGCCGGCCCGCGCCGCACGGCGTGCGGACGCGGTCCGCGCCGCGGGTCGTCATCACCCACGGCCGTGGATCCCGTGCCCGCTCCAGGGCACCGGGGTCCGCGGCCGTCGCGCGCATCCGGCCGGGATGAGCGGGTTCGCGGCGGTGGTTTCGCCGGCCGGTGAGCCCGCCGACCCCGCGCTGATGGAGCGGATGGCGGCCTTCCTCTCCTTCCGCGGACCCGACGGCACGCGTTCGCTCGCGCTGCACGGCTGCGGCCTGGCGCACGCGCTTCTCCTCACGGGCGACCGGCCGGAGCCCACCCCCGGCCCGTTCTCGCTCGGCTCCCTTCACGTGGTGTGCGACGCGCGCCTCGATGCGCGCCTCGAGCTCGTTCGCGCCCTGGGCGACGCGGGCGAGGCGGCCGGCGCGGATGCGTCCGCGGCGGAGCTGGTCGCGCGCGCGTACCGCGCGTGGGGCCCCGCCTGCGTCCACCGGCTGGTGGGCGACTTCGCCTTCGCCGCGTGGGACGCGTCCGCGCGGCGGCTGTTCTGCGCGCGCGATCCCGTGGGCGTCAAGCTCCTCTACCACGCGTCGCCGGGGGGCGGCTTCGTCTGCTCCAACACGCTGGAGTGCGTGCGACTGCACCCCGGCGTCGGTTCGACGCTGGACGACGTGGCGGTCGCCGACTTCCTGGTCCGCTCGGTCCCCCTGGAGCTCGATCGCACGATCCGCGCGGAGGTGCGCGCCCTGCCGCCCGGCCACACGCTCACGGTGGCGGACGGCCGCGTGCGGATCGAGCAGTACTGGCAGTGGCCCGACGACCCGCCGCTACGCTACCGCCGCGTGGACGAGTACGTCGAGCACTTCATGGAGATCTTCTCCGCCGCCGTGCGCGAGCGGACGCCGCCGGGCGGGGTGGGGGTGCTGATGAGCGGCGGGCTCGACTCCACCTCCATCGCCGCCCTCGCCGTCGAAGCGGTTGACGGAAGCCGGGGCGGCGTGCGCGCGTTCACCGCGCATTCGTCCGGGCTGATCCGCGAGGAGGAGGGGCGCTACGCAGCGCTCGCCGCCGAGGGGCTCGGAATCCCCATCACCCTGCTGGACGTGGACGGCTACCGCGCCTTCGAGCGCTTTGGCGGCGACCCGCGGCTGGTGCGGCCCGAGCCGGTGGACGCGCCCTTCCTGGCGCTGCAGGTGGACCAGGCGCTGCAGGCGGCGAGGCACGCGCGGGTGCTCCTCGCCGGATTCGGGGGCGACGCGGTGCTGCGCGAAACGCCGTCGCGCCTCACCCGGCTGGCCGCCGGGGGGCACCTGCTGCGCGCCGCGCTGGAAGCCGTTGCGTACGCCCGCCTCCACCGCCGCCTCCCCCGCCCCGGCGTGCGCACCTGGCTGCGGCGGCACGCGCCGCCACCGCCCACGTCCATCCCGGCGTGGATCGACCCGGAGCTGGCCCGGCGCGTCGGCCTGCGCGAGCGGATGGGCGCCTTCCGCTCCCCCGCCCCCGCGGGCGCCACGCGGCCCGAGGCGCGCGCCGCGCTGGCCGAGCCGCTGTGGCCGCACCTCTTCGCCACGCTGGACCCCGGCGCCACCGGCATCCCCCTGGAGGTCCGCCACCCCTTCTTCGACGTGCGGCTGGTGCGCTTCCTCCTTTCCATCCCCCCGGCGCAGTGGTACAACGACAAGGGGATCCTGAGGATCGGGATGAAGGGCCGCCTGCCGCCCGCGGTGCTGCGCCGCCCCAAGTCGCCGCTCTCGCAGGACCCGGTGGAGGTGCGCCGCCGCGCCCACGGCGACGACTGGCTGGGTGGGCGCACCCTGGGCCCCGAGGTGGACCCGTGGGTCGACCGCGCGCGCGTCCCCGCCGTCGCCGGCGGCCTGGCGCCCGGCGAGGGGGCGCCGCTCTGGCTCGACCTCCGCCCGATGTCGCTCTCCGTCTGGCTGCGCGGGCAGACGGGGGGCGGCGGATGAGCCCGGCGGACCCGCGCGCCTTCGGCGAGAGCGCCCGCCATCGCCTCTTCGGCCTGCGGGTGGCGTGCAGCGAGCCGATCCCCGCCCTCCCGCTGGCGGCGGACGACGGCGCGCCCGACGTGCGGGTGTGGCTGGGCGCCCATCCGGAGACGGGTGCCGCGGAATGGAGCCCGGTTGAGGTGACCCGGCGGGTGAAGGAGGACGGCGAGGCGACGGTGACGGTGGAGGTGTCTCACCCCGCCGGCTGGCTCAGGCTGCGCTACGCCGACGGCACGGAGTTCACCCTGGACGCGGCCGGCGCGCGCGTGGGGTGCACCTGGCGCGCGCCGATGACGCTGGAAGACACCGCCACCTACCTGCTGGGCCCCGTGTTCGGGCTGGTGCTGCGGCTGCGGGGGCTCACCTGCCTGCACGCCAGCGCCGTGGCCCTGGGCGGCCGGGCGATCCTGCTCTGCGGCCCGTCGCGCTCGGGGAAGTCCACCACGGCGGCCGCCTTCGCCGCGCGCGGCCACCGGGTGCTGGCCGACGACGTGGCCGTGGTGGAATGGGAGGGCGGCCCGCGCGTGCGCCCGGCATACCCGCACGTGCGGCTGTGGCCCGACGCCGTGCGCGCGCTGTACGGCCCGCGCGGCGAGCTCCCGCCGCTCACCCCCAACTGGGAGAAGCGATACCTGGACCTGGCCGCCGGCGACGCGGCGTTCCACCCCGAGCCGCTGCCGCTGGGCGCCGTGTACCTGATGGCGCCCGGCGAGCCCGGCGCCGCGCCGCGGTTCGAGACGCTGGCGCCCGGCCCCGGCGCGCTGGCCCTGGTGGCCAACACCTACACCGCCTGGCTGCCGGACCTGGACGCGCAGGCGCGCGACCTGGCGCTCCTGGCCCGCGTTGCGCGCGAGGTCCCGGTGGTGATCGCCGCGCACACCGACGCGGCGCGGCTGGACGACCTGTGCGACGCGATCGAGCGGCACTTCACCCGTCCGGGAGGCGGCTGATGACCCGAACGTACAGCGTGAGCGGCTACGGCTGGATGGTGGCGGACGACCTGCGCAGGAGCGCCTACTGCCGCGCGCTCGACGCCGCCGTGCGCCCCGGCGCCGTGGTGCTCGACCTGGGCACCGGCACCGGCTTCTTCGCGGCCTACGCGGCGCGGCTGGGCGCCCGCCGCGTGATCGGCGTCGACCCCTCCGATGCCATCCGCATCGCCCGGGAGATGGCGCGCGACAACGGGGTGGACGACCGCGTGGAGCTGATCCAGGCGCTCTCCACCCGGGTCACGCTCCGCGAGCGGGCCGACGTGATCGTCTTCGACGTGCGCGGGGTGCTGCCGCCGCTGGAGCAGGGGATCGCGAACATCGTGGACGCGCGCGAGCGGCTGCTGGCCCCCGGCGGCGTGCTGATCCCCAACACCGACGTGCTCTTCGCCGCCCCGATCGAGGGGGCGGAGGCGTGGGCGCACGCCGCCGGGCCGGCCGAGGCGCACGGGGTGCGGCTCGACGCGGCGCGGCGCGCGGCGCTGAGCCTGTGGACGCGCGACGTGTTCGCGCGCGAGGCGCTGCTGGCGCCGGCGGTGGAGTGGGCGCGGATGGACTACCGTACCATCACCCATCCCGACGTCTCCGGCGCGCCCGAATGGACCGTCGAGCGCGAGGGCACGGCGCACGGCCTGGCGGTGTGGTTCCGCGCCGAGCTGGGCGGCGGCGCCTGGTTCGACACCGGGCCGGGGTACGACACGCTCTACCAGACCGCCTTCTGGCCCTGGCCGCACCCCGTGCGGCTGGCCCCGGGCGACCGGGTGCGCGCCGAGCTGTCGGCGCGGCTGGTGGGCGGCGACTACATCTGGTCGTGGAACACGGAGATCGTGCGCGGGGGCGAGCCGCCGCTCGCCTTCCGGCAGTCCACCTTCCACGGCATCGTCCCCTCCCCCACGCGCCTGCGCAAGCGGCACGACGGCTTCCGCGCCACGCTGGGCGACGAGGGGCGGATCGACGCGTACGTGCTGGGGCGGATGGACGGGAGCGCCACGCTGGGCGAGATTGCGCGCGAGCTGCAGGCGCGCTTCCCCGAGCGCTTCGCCACCTGGGAGGCCGCGCTGGCGCACGCCGGGCGGCTCGCCGACCAGTACGCGGAGTGAGGGTCGCGGCGGTCGTGCGGAGCGGAGTCGTGACGATCGCATCACGCGGGTCCGTGAGCTCGTGCTCCGTCGATTCTTACCGCCGTCTTGGGCGTGTTCGGCGCTGGGGCGCCGAACCGGGCTGCGCGCGCGGTAGGCAACGATACCGCCGTTGCCAACCGCGCCGGGCCCACGGCGGCCCGCCCCGCGCCCGCGCTCCGCGGATGCCCGTGCAGGCGGGCCGCCGCGTTCCCGGCCCTCCGGGCGCGCATCCCTCACGCATCGTCCCGAACCCTCGTCCTTGTCGCCGCGCAACCGCCCCGCCCCGCAGCCGTCCACCCCGCCCGCCCCGTCCCCCGAGGAGGCGCTCATCCTCCGCGCCGCGCGGATGGACGACGCGGCGGCGGGCTTCGACGCGTCCGCGCTCGACGGCGCGCGGCTGCTGGCGCTGGCCGAGCGGCATCGCATGATCCCCCTGCTCCACCGCCACCTGCGCGGCGCCGTCCTCCCCTCTCCCGCTGGCGAGACGCTGCGTTCGAGGAACGCGGAGGAGGTGCACCGCGCCCTCCGCCTCGCGGGGGAGCTGCGGCGGCTGCTGGGTTTGCTGTCGGCCGCGGGGATCGAGGCGCTGGCGTACAAGGGGCCCGCGCTGGCCGTGCAGGCGTACGGCGACCTCGCCCTGCGCGCGTTCGTGGACCTCGACCTCCTCGTTCGCCCCGACGACGTCCCGCGATCGCTGGAGGTGCTCGCCGCCGCCGGCTACGCGCCGGCGCTCCACCTCTCCGCCGCGCAGGAGCGCTGGTTCCGGCGGGTGGACGGCGACTACCCGCTCGTCCACGCCGACACGGGGCTGCTGGTGGAGCTCCACGCCCGCGTCTCCTCGCTCCGCTTCTGCATGCCCATCGACACCGGCGCGCTGATGCGACGCTCGCGCACGGTCGCCGTCGGCGGCGGCGAGGTACGCACGCTGGGGGACGACGACCTGCTGCTCGTCCTCTGCGTGCACGGCGCCAAGCACCGCTGGAAGCGGCTGGAGTGGCTGGCCGCCCTCGCCGCCCTCCTCCGCGCCGGCCGCGGCGACGTGGCGGCGGTGCTCGCCCGCGCGACCGAGCTGCGCGCGCGCCGCACGGTCCTGCTCGGCCTCCACCTGTCCGACGCAGTGCTCGGCGCGCCGCTGGCGGACGCGCTGCGGCGCGAGATCGCGGCGGATCCCGAGCTCGGCGCGCTGGCGGACGAGGCGCGCGGCCGCTGGTTCGGCGCGGAGGACGATTCGGAGTCGGGCGACACGCGCGCCAACCTGCGCTTCAACCTGCGGCTGAGGGACGGCGCGGCGGACCGGGCGCGCTACGTGGCGCGCTGGCTCTTCGGCCCCTCGCCCGAGGACTGGCGCTGGAAACGGCTGCCGGACGCGCTCTTCCCGCTGTACCGCGTGCTGCGGCCGCTGCGGCTCCTCGGCCGCCACGGCGCGGGAGCGGGCGGATGAGCGCGGCCGTGCCGGTCTCCGCCGAGGCGCCTCCCCGCGCCACGCTGCGCGCCTTCGCCGCCGACCTCTGGCGGCTGGACCCGCGGCGGATGCTGGCCGCGCTCAGCCTGTCGCTGCTCGCCTCCGCCGCCGAGGCCGCGACCGTCCTCGCGCTGGTGCCGCTCCTCTCCGCCGTGGGGCTGCCCACCCCCGGCGGCGGCGCGGGGCGGCTGGGCGACGCGGTGGCGCGGGTGCTCGGCGCCGTGGGGCTGCGGCCGACGCTGGCGGTGGCGCTGGGCGTGTTCGTGCTGGTCACCGCGGCCCAGGCCGTGGTGCTGCGGGCACAGAACATCGCCGCCCTGCGGCTGGAGGTGCAGGCGGCGCTGCACTTCCGCCGCCGGCTCTACGCCGCCATCGCCGGCGCGCGCTGGCTGCACTTCACCCGCATCCGCTCCACCGACCTGCTGCAGGACCTCACGCACGAGTGCAACCGCTGCGGGCACGGCGCCGGGTACCTGCTGAACCTGTGCACCCTCGCCCTGGTCAGCGCCGCCTACTTCGCGCTGGCGCTGCGCGTCTCGGCCGCGGCGTCGCTGGTGGCCGCCGCGTGCGGCGTGGTGCTGATGCTGGCGCTGCGCGGTTACGGCCGGGCCGTGCGCGTGCAGGGCGAGGGCCTCTCCCGCGCGCACAAGGAGATGACCTCGGCCGCGGGCGAGCACCTGCAGAGCATGAAGGTGGTCAAGAGCTACGGCGCCGAGGCCCGCAACGCCGCCCTCTTCGGCGCCGCCGCCGAGCACGCCGCCGACGTGCACCTGCGCGCGTCGCGCATCTACGGCGACTCGCGCGCGCTGTACACCATCGGCTCGGTGATGCTGCTGGGGCTGGTGACCTGGGTGGGGGTGGCGGGGCTGGGGCTCCCGCCCACGGCGGCGCTGCTGCTGGCCTTCATCTTCTTCCGCCTGGTCCCCCGCCTGCAGAACCTGCAGCAGGTGCACCAGATGCTGCAGCACGACCTCCCCGCCTGGGAGCACGTCACCCACCGCATCCGCGAGATGGAGGCCGAGCGCGAGCGGCTCTCCCCCGGCGGCGAGGCGCACGCGCTCGAGGAAGAGATCCGCTTCGAGGGCGTGCGCTTCGCCTACCCCGCCGCCGGGCGCGAGGCGGTGGCCGGGCTGGATCTCCACATCCCCGCGCGGCGTACCACCGCCATCGTCGGCCCCTCGGGATCGGGGAAGACGACGGTGGCCGACCTGGTGATGGGGCTGGTGCGCCCCTCCGCCGGCCGGGTGGTGGTGGACGGGCGCGAGCTGGACGAGGCGTGGATGCACGGATGGCGGCGGGGGATCGGCTACGTGGCGCAGGACACGGTGCTCTTCCACGAGAGCGTGCGCGAAAACCTGCGCTGGGCGCGCCCCGAGGCCACCGACGACGAGCTCTGGGAGGCGCTGCGCGCCGCCGCCGCGGAAGGGTTCGTGCGTGCGCTCCCCGAGGGGCTGGCCACGGTGGTGGGCGACCGCGGCGTGCGCTTCTCCGGCGGCGAGCGGCAGCGGCTGGCGCTGGCCCGCGCGCTGCTGCGCCGCCCCTCGCTGCTGATCCTGGACGAGGCCACCAGCGCCCTCGACACCGAGAACGAGCGCCGCATCCGCGACGCCATCCAGGCGCTGCACGGCCGCGTGACCATCCTGCTGATCACCCACCGGCTCTCCAGCGTGCACGACGCCGACACCATCCACGTGATGGAGGACGGCAGGGTGGTGGAGAGCGGCGACTGGGCCACGCTGATGGAGAAGCCCGGCGGGCGCTTCCGCGCGCTCTGGCAGAGCCGCAAGGCGGAGGGGTAGGCGGATGCGCGGAGACGAGCGCACCGAGCCCTGGGTGGTGGTGGCGGAGTACGGCTCCGTCTTCGAGGCCGACTTCGCCTGCGCCACGCTGCAGGAGGCCGGCGTC
>Ga0190275_10002142_pt1 | contig 14285 bp, 12 predicted proteins | sample Popmic550T_FD_133745 | JGI IMG/M metagenome (GOLD analysis project Ga0190275, IMG submission 133745) | Populus adjacent soil microbial communities from riparian zone of Yellowstone River, Montana, USA - 550 T | ecosystem: Environmental > Terrestrial > Soil > Riparian zone > Trees stand | place... | reverse complement strand
ATATCGGCTTTGCAGGAGGTCGTGGTCGATCCGGAGGTCGGCCTACACGTGCGCCCGCTCCACTGAACGTGGAAAAGGCATTCGACGTTGCCCATCCTGTGTGCCGGACATCCCGGGCTCCGTGCTTGGACGACGTGAGGATCAGCTGGACCAGCGTTGTCACAACGTGACAGAGAGATGGCGAGCGACAGAGAGTGGAAGGCACGTGGTCTTGGACTCCGAGCAGCGGCCATGGGTGTGTGGCACGTCATCGACGTGGCCGAGGGCTGCAAGGTCAAGCGCATCCTCGTCACGCCCGGCGCGCGATTGTCGCTGCAGAGCCATAAGCACCGCTCGGAGCATTGGATGGTCATCCAGGGGGAGGCCTACTGCGAGGTGGACGGCGTCGAGTCCCTCGTCCGACATGGCGAGTCGATCGACGTTGTCCTGGAGGTCAGGCACCGCCTCGGCAATCTGGCATCGGTCTCTAACCCCGTAGGGTTCGAGTACTTGAAGGTTGAGCCGACTTGCCTCGAACCACGGGAGGTCGGAGCCCCGGAGACCCGCCACAGGCCGGTTATGTTAGTCAGACGCGAAGTCAGCGGGCCGTCTCGTCGTAGTCCGCGGCGACCTCGTGTGCAGCAGCGGGTGATCCGCCTTCACCGCACCCGCTCAGCCATGCGCGGCAGCCACGGCGCGCCACACCTCGGCGTGGCCGGCCACGCTGCGCTCCCAGGTGAAGTACGCCGCCCGAGAAGACCCGCGCTCCACGAACGCCGCGACGCCTGCCTCGGATGAGGCGGCGAACAGCACTCCCTCGGTGAGGCCTGCGGCATCGGGCTCGACCAGGATCGCGGCGTCGCCCACGACCTCTGGGAGCGAGCTGGTGTTCGCCGCGACGACCGGGACCCCCACCGCCATTCCCTCGAGTGCCGGCAGGCCGAAACCCTCGTAGTGCGAGGGGACGACCAGCGCACAGGCAGACGCCATCAGGCCGGGGATCAGCTCGGCATCCAAGTTGCCCACCTGGTGCACGCTCGGCAGGCCCGAGAACAGCGTGGTCCGGCTCGAGTGGGGCGGGCCGGAGAGCACCAGGGCGAGATCCGGTCGCGCGCGGTGGATGGCCGGCCAGGCCTCGGCAAGACCAGCCAGGTTCTTGCGCCTGGACGCACCGCCGGTGGCCAGCACGAACGGTCCATTGATCCCCAGTCGCTCGAGAGTGGCGGGTGCGAGCGGGGCCGCGTCGAAGAAGCGTGCGTCCACTCCGTTGGGCACCACGTAGGGGTCCTCGATGCCCAGGAGACCAACCGCCTCACTCGCGGTGAAGGCGGACACGCAGATCACGGCGTCAGCCCGACGGGCCTCCGCCGCCGCGGCGGCGACGGGGGCCGACTCGTCGTCGAACTTCCAGGCCACCACGTCGTGGAGGGTGATGACGTCGGCGTACGGCGCCGGCGGTAACTCGAGGTTCATCCTGTGCACGACGGCACGCCGTGGGTAGAGCACCCGGCCCAGCTCGCGGCGCGTGCGCCCGGAGGCGCCTGTCATGAACCGCATCGGCAGGCGGTGGGTTCCCGCCAGCGGCGAGCGCATGCTGCGCACGACCACGCGGTCCACGGTCCATCCGGATCCGAGGCCGCCGGAGGCACGCGAAGCCACCTGCTCCTGGTAGACCTGCGCGCCCATCGGCACCGCGGTGGCGACGTTGGCAACGATCAGTTGGGGCATGGGAGTCTTCCCCATTGGCGAGTGGGAGCACACGATTTCACGCGTCCGGCCCCCGCATACCCAGAGCCGGGTCCCGCGCGTCCAGGGTCGGGACCGATCGGTCCGCGATCCGGTCCTTGAGTCGCAGGAACGGTTTCTCCAGCCAGCGATAGGACGCAGCGGCCACCAGGATCGACACGACCATCCCGGCAAGCCCACGGACTGTTTCGCTCGCCGGGTAGGGCACCTGGTGCAGGAACACGCTGAGGATCGCGAAGTGGTACAGGTACAGGCCGTAGGACCGGCGGCCCATCCACGTGAGCGGCGACCACGACAGACCTCGTGCCGTCCACGACCGAGGCGCCAGGATGACCCCGCTCACCACGACGACGGACAGAACGCCCGGAATGCTGCGCAGCCCTGTCAGCCACACCTCCGGCAGCCGGTGCGGGACCACGAGGACCACGAGCAGGACCACGGTCGCGGGCAGCGCAGCCACATTCGCGAGCAGACGGGCCGGGCGGCCGGGGCGACGCGCGTGCAGGGCGAGGGCGAGCACGCATCCCCAGACAATGGGCATCCCCCGGAGGTAGGAACCCCTGACCGCGTCGATGCTCTCGGACCACGGCACCAGCAGGACGACGAGCAGGGTCACGATGCCGAGCACGCCCACCGTTCGCCAGCGACGCGAGTGCGCGACGAGCAGAGCGAGGAGCGGCGGCCACACGAAGTAGAAGTGCTCTTCGAGCGACAGTGTCCACGTGTGCTCTAGGAGCAGCGCATGGTGCCCGGTGTAGAGCCACCAGTTGGCGAGGTAGAACAGGGCGGCCACGCCCCCAGGCGCCACCCGTCCGGGGTCGCCGACGGCAACCCCCAGCACCATTACCCCGAGGATGGCGGCCACCAGCGCAGGGTAGAGCCGCAGCACCCGGCGGACGTAGAAGGCCCGGAGGTCCACACGTCCGCTCTGGCTGTGCTCCTCGAGCAGCAACCACGTGATCAGGAAGCCGCTGAGGCAGAAGAAGATGTCCACACCGACGTACCCGTTGACGGCCCAGCCCATCGACGCGTGGAAGACCAGGACCGCAAGGACGGCGATGCCGCGCAGTCCGTCGAGTCCCGCCCAGATGTGTGTGGCCACGCGAGGGACGCTACTCACTTTGATCGCTCGGCGTGGTGACTCCGAGTACGGCCTGGCTGGCAGGTGGTCGCGCTGATCGAACAAACCGTGCTTCGGGTCGAGCAGGTAACTTGGCCGGGTGATGGAGAGGGCAACGAGGCTTGTCTGGGCGATCCGGACCCGCTGGATCGTCCGCTACGGGGGAACCGACCAGAGGCGATGGCGAAGGGTCGCGAATTTCGACCCACGCGTGGTCGACGCGTCACGAGCTGATGGCGACCTGGATGCGTCGACGCGACGTGGTGATCGACCTGGGTTCGGGTCCCGGCCGCTTCGCCGCCCATTTGCCCTCCGGGTGCCAGTACATTCCGGTGGGCCTGGTGTCGAGAGGGTCCGGATCCGTGGTTCGTGACCTGAACCGTGAGCCGCTACCGATCTCCTCAGCGACTTCGTCGTGATGAACGGGGTGCGTGAGTACATCCATGACCTCCCGAGGATCCTGGCCGGGACCGTCCGGCTGGCGCCTCGGGCTGCGGCGTCGTACGCGTGCGCCGAGACCTGCTCAGACCTCCGCGCACGTCGGGCCTACGGATGGGTCAACCAGTGCACGGAGGCGGAGCTGCGGTCGATGCTCGCCACAGCGGGGTGGGACGTGGTCGAGGATGTCGAGTGGTCGAACCAGCACGTGTTTCATCTACGAGCCGCAGGGTCCACATGGTGACGCCGCCACCGGCTGCGCCCAGGCCGCCTGGCGAGCTGGGTGGCCCGAGCCAAGCCCATCGTGTCGCGCTGGTGTCCTCGTCGTACTTCCCTCATCCCGGCGGCGTCGAGCAACACGTGCGCAGCGTGGCCGGCGAGCTTCGTGCGCGAGGCCATGATGTCGTCGTCTGGACCGTCGACCGAGGAGAGGGACTTGGCGTCCAGATCATCGACGGGGTCGAGGTGCGGTACCTGCCCACGCCGTTGCCTGCGCGGTCGCTGCGAGCGGGTCTGCGCTTCCTGCTGGCCTTTCCTGCCGCCGCACGCGCTTGGTGGCGCGCCTACCGCGACTTCGCTCCGAGCGTGCTCCACGTCCAGTGCTTCGGCCCCAACGGACTGTACGCCGTCCTGCTCGGTCAGCTCACCCGTACCCCCCTCGTGGTGACCTCGCACGGCGAGACCTTTGCCGACGACCACCGTGTCTTCGACCAGTCGGCGCTGATCCGCACAGGGATGCGGAGAGCCTTGCGCTCGGCCGACGTGGTGACCGGTTGCTCGCAGGTTGTGCTGGACGACCTGAGGGACCGGTTCGGCTTTGAGGGCGGGCGGGTGATTCCCAACGGTGTCGCCCTCAGCGCCCCAGCCGTCGCGCTGGCGTCATCAACGGCAGGGTGCGTCTTCGCCGTCGGACGACTTGAGCACATGAAGGGCTTCGACCTCCTGCTCGAGGCGTTCGCGGTGGCGAATCTCCCCTCGGGTACCCGGTTGGTGATCGGGGGCGCTGGGGCCGTCCGATCGTCCCTTGAGCGACGGGCGAGGGAGCTGGCCCTCGGCGACCGTCTCCATCTGACCGGGCGACTCGGAGCCGACGAGGTGGCGGCCCACATGGCGTCGGCTGCGGTCGTCGTGGTCCCCAGTCGCAAGGAGGCATTCGGGCTCGTGGTGTTGGAGGCCTGGCGAGCCGGGGCGCCGGTCATCGTCACCTCCCACGGTGGTCCTGCGGACCTGGTGACCGACGGGGAGACCGGGCTGGTCGTGGATCCGGAGGACGCCGACGCGCTTGCCCGGGCACTCGAGCTGATGGTGAGAGACCGCGCCACGGCGGAGCGTCTCAGGGAGGCCGGCCGAGTCGCGGTCCGCGCGTTTACCTGGAGCCGCGTCGCGGAGCAGTATGAGTCCTGCTACGACAGCGGCTTCGCGGCGTGAGCTCGCGGTGGACGGCATACGACTCCGTGCCCCGACGCCGGGCCCGAGCGCTGGCTCGGCTCGTGCGGCCGATGCTGACCCCTGCGTTCTACCCGACCGTCGGCGTCACGTCCGCGTACTGGTGGGACGGGCACCCGAACTTCGGGGATGGCCTGACCCCGTGGCTGTTCCAGCGGTACGGGCGGATCGCGGTCCACTCCGACCCGCGTGCCGCCCGCCTAGCGGGGGTCGGAAGCATCCTCGAACAGCTGGCGCCCGACTTCTCGGGGACGGTGTGGGGCTCAGGGCTGCTGTACGGCGAGCCCTACGACCTCCCCCACGCCCGCTACGCCGCCGTGCGAGGACACCTGACGCGCAGCGTCCAGGGCCTCGAGCACCCTTTGGCCTTGGGCGACCCCGGACTCCTCGTCTCGAGGCACGTGCCCCAACCCCCGCAACAATGGGTGCTCGGTCTGGTCCCGCACGGCATGCATCTCGACCATCCGGACGTGCAGCGCTTCGCGGCGCGCCACCCGACGGAGGTAAGGTTGATCGACGCCGGGGGCTCGGTGGATTCTGTGGTGCGCGAGATCGCGGCGTGCGCCGCGGTAGCAAGCAGCTCGTTGCACGGCCTGGTGATTGCGGACTCCTTCGGGATCCCAGCGTCCTGGTTCGGCCTCGAGCCGGGGCTGTGGGGTGGCTCGTTCAAGTTCCGGGACTACGAGTCTGTGGTCACGCCGGGGCGCACGCGACGGAGCACCTTCGAGGCGGAGTCGGCCCTTTCGGCCGTGGTCGCGGACGCGGCGTTGGCCGACTCGGAGTGCGTGGCCGCGAGCGTCGGCCAGCTGGAGGAGAGCCTCGCGCAGGTCGAGGCGAGGCAGCTCCCACCCTTCCTCGCCCTTCGTGCTCGTCGACTGAGCTGACCGTCAGGGATGGTACTAAGTCATGATGCTCAACGACCTGCCGCACGCAGCGCTCCTTAACCTTCCGATCGGTCCTCTTCGGCATGGACAGCATTTCCAACTCAGAAGATGTGGCATCAAACTTGGGGGCGCTTCCAACTGACCGCCCACGGGGAAGTCCCACTGTCCGTTGACACCCGCAGGTCGCCGCGTCGCCTTCGGTAGCGTATTCGTGGCTTTGATGGTCATCGCGTCAGAACTGGGTCGCCCTCGTACGTGCTCCAAGTAAGCCCGTGATCAGCGCCGTGGATGGGCCTACTTGATACCACCAAGCAAAGCTCCTCGGAACCAACTGCAATTCGGCAGCCCGCGGCCGTACCTCGTCGTGCCTGGCCATGTGGCAGGCATCCGCGGGTACGTCGTTCGCAAGGTCGCTCCGTAGCGCGGGAGCCGACGAATCCCTGCTCTTGGACGTGGCCTGTTCATATGATTGCCCCAGACCCGACGTGCTGCGTTCTGCGAAGGGAGCACGATGGCCGGCCACGCCTATCTACTCACCGCGTATGAGAACTCTTACGTACTCGACCGCCTACTGCACCTCCTAGATGACGAGCGCAACCATCTATACATCCACATTGATAAGAAGGTGCGGGACTTCGACTTCCGGCACTTCGGCGGTGTGTGCGAGCGCGCGGAGGTCACGTTTGTGCCGCGCGTCAGGGTGGCCTGGGGGGACTACTCCCAAGTGGAGAGCATGTTCTCGCTCTTGCGACACGCCACCTCGGGACGTCATCGCTATTACCATGTCCTGTCGGGTGCCGACCTACCACTGACGTCACAGGACCACATACATGACTTCTTCAATGCTCACGACGGCGAGGAGTTCGTGGGCTTCGCGCCAGGGTTCGATCCCGACTGGGTGCGTTTCGTACATCCAACCAATCGCTACTCGCGCTCGAGCCACTCCGGCGTGCGACGAGTCGCAGCCGCTGTCGAGCGCCGCGCCGTCCGGTGGCAGAACCAAGTGGGCTATGAGCGGACACGTCGATTCCCCATGACTTTCCGCAAGGGCAGCGACTGGTCCTCAATCACCCACGAACTGGCCACCCATCTTCTCGCCGAGGAGCGCACCATCGAGCGGATGTTGAGGTGGGCCATCGTCCCAGCCGAGTTCTACATACAGACGATCGTCTGGAACTCCGACTACCGCAACCGCGTACACGACCTGAAGGATGAATTCGCCAGCAACGTCAGGTACATCGACTGGTCAGGTGGCGGATCAAGTCCGCATGTGTTCACACTGGCCGACTTCCCTAGGCTGATGGCGTCCGACAGGTTGTTTGCACGTAAGTTCGACGCTGCCGTAGATCGCGAAGTGATCGACCAGATCTACGGCCATGTGCTGGCGGCTTCGTAAAGCCAGCGCTGCCGTCTCAAACGGTCTGTCCTTTGGTGGAGAATCCGTCCGCCGAGGTTGCCAGGGAGTTGCCGATTTAACGATGGCACGCAGGCAACTGGGGTAGCGCCTGGCGGCGTGAGCAGCCCCGACCTGGACGCGCGCTGACTCCTGTGGAGCGTGCTCGGGTGGCAGAGATGAAACACGAACTTTGTCGGCTGCGGATGGAAGACAAGGTTTGAAAGGCGAGCGTCCTTCTTCGCCAGGGACGCAGGACGAGGAAGCTGTCTCCCTTGATCGAGGCGGACTACCCGATCCGATAGATGTGCCAGAGCTCGGGATGCCGCGTTCGCCGCTTTGATCCCGGAGCGTTTCAGCGACGACGCGGAACCGAATGGCAAAGGCGTTCGGCAAGTTCATCTCAGCCGCGCGGAACAGTTCTGCTGCCGCGAGTTGACCATTCGCTGAGCCCGCAGGCGGCCGCCCGGCGCACCGGGGACACGGCCGCCACTCTCCTCAAGGCAGCGATCGACGTCGTGTTGCGCCGTCACAGGATCGCAGGGCCGGATGTGCCCGCGCCGGACGAGCTCCACGTTTACGATGAGATCGCGTTTGTCCTCGTCCGCAGCAACCACATCGGCGGGTACGGATGACGGTCGATAATCGTTGTTCCTCTGGCAGGCTGTCGGCCGCGTCTGCGCTCGATTGCTTCTCCCTATGCGTGCGCGGCTCCAGAAAGGACTTGGAAAGGGTCCAATGGTGCCGCGAGCTTGCGGGGACTGGGAGAGGGTCCAGGCCGGCAGCCACGGCCAGCCCTGCAAAGTCGCTTGCGGACGTGTTCGAGACGCGGACGTCGTCATCGAGCAAGAGCACGTACGCGCCCGGATCGGCCGGGTCCGCCTCGAGCGGGCCCTGGCGCAAGGGCGTCTTCGACCCGGGTCCCCGCGTCACTGTGAGTTGGCGAGAGCCTCCGGGGGAGTGCCATCCAGGCAGTGCAGACAGACCTCGCTGGCCGGGGCGAGACCGCTAATGAACTCGGCAACCACTTGCGAGTTCTTGGTGCGGTAGACGCGCACGGCCCTGACCGCCGCCGTCCGAGGTGACCACGAGGTCCGAAGAACTCCGCGAGGTCGAGCAGCCGTTCTCGGATCACACGGCGAGCCGCTGGGGGAATCTCACACCGGAGCCCCAGCGACCGACGCCGACCCTCGCTCACCCGGCGATCGCATACCGCCAGTCATTGCCTATCAGTCGCGCGATCGCAGGTTGTTCCCAGAACGTGCGGGTGTTCGGCCATACTGCTCCCGTGTCTCCGGAACTGCCGACTGCGACAGTTGTCGTGGCTACGTACATGCGTCCTGACCACGTGGGCACGTGCCTCGAGCACCTGACCCCGCAGACGACCCCACCCCACGAAGTGATGGTCGTGGATGCCTCGCCGGACGCTCGAACCGAGCAGGTGGTGTCTCGTTATCCCGGCGTGCGCTACCTCCGCAACCCGCATGGGGCAGGGACTTTGGCCACGTCCAGGGCCATCGCGCTGGAGGTCGCGGAGGGCGAGGTGATCGCCTTCCTCGACGACGATGCGTATGCCCGACCCGACTGGCTTGAGCACCTCCTCCGTCCCTATCGCGACAAACGCGTCGCGGCGGTGGGCGGTCGTGCCCTCAACGGCCAGGAGGGTGAGGAGACGGCAGGCGTCAGCGAGATCGGGCGACTTCGCGAGGACGGCCGCCTAACAGGGCATTTCGCAGCACATCCCGGAGGTGTTGTCGATGTCGACCACATGCTCGGCGCCAACATGTCGTTCCGGCGCTCCGTCGCCTGCGAGCTGGGCGGGATCCATGACTATTACCCCGGCACGTGCCTGCGAGAGGACGCTGACATGCCATTACGCATGCGGCTCGCGGGCCATCGCGTCGTCTACATGCCCGATGCGGTGGTGGAGCACGTCGCCGGGCCATATGCGCGCGGCCGGCGATTCGACCTCAGGTACGACTACTACGGCCAGCGCAACCACCTGGTGCTGCTGGCCCGGACGGTCGGGGTACGCAGCCCGTACTTTCGGCAGTACCTGCGATCCGTTCTGCGGGAGATCAGCCAGGACCTGGGACGCGCCCGACGGTCACTGGTCCACAGTGTGCCAGGTCGCACCCACGCCGGCCTGCGCGGCGTGGGTGGTGGAGTCTCCCGCGCGGCCGTGAAGTTTGCCGGCCTGCTGAGTGGGGGTGTCCAGGTGGTCCGGCTACGGGTTTCGGAGGGGCGATTACCGCCGGGCGCTTCGGGAGGTGCTCTTCCCTCGCTCTAGCTGCGGACGATCCCCAGCATGTTGGTCGGGTGAACCCGGACCGTGTTCACTGAACTCGCCGTAGGTAGTGGCTCGTAGCCGAGTCCTTCTAGATAGTCGGCGAGATCGGACGAGGGCCGCTCGATAATGAGCAGCGGCCGGCAAGACTGCACGAGGCGACGTGCGCCGGCGAAGACTGAGTCCTCGAAGCCCTCGACGTCGACCTTCAAGACGTCGCAACGGTCGACGATCTCGTCGAGTGGCGCCACGACGCACCGGCTCTTGCGGACCGCGATGTCTTCCGGCGTGACATTGGGGAATCCGGCTTCGGTGATCATCGAAGCAACTTCAGATTTGTCCATCTCCGTCATGGTGGCGAACTGGGTGAAGATGATGCCCGCTGCTACCGGGGTGGATATGGTGGCAGAACCGAAGGAGTCGCCGACCGCGAACGACGCCACTTCGACGTCCTCCGCGTATCGGGCCGCAGTTCGGAGCAGAGCCGCCAATACCAGGGCTGATGGTTCAATGCACACGAGACGAGCAGTGGGCAAGAGAGCCTTGACAGTCTGGAGTGTCTGCCCAGTGTTCGCACCGACATCCACTACGAGTGGACGTTCGACCGTCACCTCGGCCAGCCATGCGAAGTCCGGGTCGTGCACACCGCCGCGTAATCGCTGGATCAGAACGTTGTGCTGGTTACGCCAGTTGTAGACCCGTGGGAAATGTCTGGCCGAATGTCTCAGCGTTGACCGAACTGCACTTTCGAGGCCCATGCGGAGGGATCCTACTTGGGCCGAATTGAGCGCCCCAGCTTGATGCCGCTCCAGTTTGAGGCCCGGAGAATGAGTATGTGGCCCTGACCCCGGACGGACACGGGTGCGAGGTTTCGCCACGCCACCTGGTCCGGGTGGTGCGGGCTCGGTGCCTCCGATGATGACAGAGCTATCTCCACCGTTGTTCTCGTTCCTTGGGTCCTCGTCGCCTTTGGAGCCGGCGGTGGCGTGTACGAGTTCGAACTCACGTTGGCACGGTCAATTGGCGGCGTCACCGCGCGACGGCCGAATTGCCTTCCGTAGTGCCGTCGCACTCTTCGCTGCCACCGCAGCCAACGTGTGGATGGGCGCCGACCTGCTCGCCCAGGCGAGCTCCCGGGCGAACGCTGTCGCATCGGCCCGGCGTACCGCTGCCGCCATGTGCCGGACGCTGGCGGGAGCAGAGGTGCGACGAAGCCAGCGAAGATGGTTGCGTAGGAGGCGAGCCGTCGTCTCGTCGCCTCGTCCACGGGCCGACTCGATCTGCGTGAGAAGAGCCCGCTCGTTGGCGAGCCGACCCTCCAGCGCGGCGCCGGACATGTTGAGCGAGTGGCGCCGGTAGCCGACGAGCCGTTCGTCAACCGCCACCATCTCACCCTCCTGCGCGAGCCTCAATATGAACTCATTGTCCTCCGCGAGGGTGAAGGTCTCGTCGAAACCTCCCATCGACTCGCAGACGGTCCGCCGGATCAAGAGTGTCACGATGCGCGGTGGTGGCACGTCTCCGCCGAGGAACTGAGCTGAGCTTGCCTGGACTGCGGGCCATCCGCGCCCGAAGGGGGTGCCGTCAGGCCCCATGTACCAGCCACCGCAGTAGACCGCCACCCGGTCGGTGGCAGCCTGCCAGGCCGAAACCTGGGCGGCGAGACGGCCGGGATGCCACACGTCGTCGTCGTCCAGGAACGCGATCAGGTCCCCGGAACCAGCGCGAATCCCGGTGTTGCGGGCGGCCGGCAACCCTGACGGCGGCTGCCGCACGATGCGCGATTCGGGGATGTCATGCACCGCTGACCGGAGGAACTCGGGATCGGGGCAGCCGTCATCGACGATGATGACCCGCCACCCGGTCCACGTCTGTGCGTGGACCGAGGACAGGGCCTCGCTGAGGAAAGGACTCGTTCGGTTGGTGGCGATGACGACATCGACGGTCGGATCAGACATCGGTCCCCATCCTAGAAGGAGCCTCACGCGCGATCATTGATCAGCCGCGCTGCCGGTGACCCGAAACCCGCCGTCCCGTCGGTCGAGAGCGCGATCCCGGAGGGCGCCGGTGTTAGCCTGAACGGGCCGTCAGGCGCCGCGAATACGCGTGTCGAACGTGCTGAACAAGGAGTTCGAGGTGAGAACGCACCGTGCCTGAACTGCTCGTCAAGCTCAATGACATCTTCGAGCGGCGGACGAAGCGGAACCTGGCTCTGGCCACCCTCGGCTCCATCGTGGTCGCAATGCTCGACACCTTCGCGATCGCGATGGTGCTCCCGCTGGTCGACCTGGCCACAGGAGCCGATATGCACTCCGGTCCGCTCGGGGTCATCGGCGACCTCCTGGGCAACCCGGACAGGCACCAGCTGACGGTAGTTCTGACTGTGGCCGTCGTGAGCCTGTTCGTGCTCAAGGACCTGGGCTCGATGGCCTTCAGCTGGTGGATGATGGGATTCGTGTTCAACGAGCGCGTTGCTACATCTGCTCGTATCCTCCGGCACTTCCTTACAGCGCCATACACCGAGATCTCACGCCGTTCCTCCTCGGAGCTGCTGCGAGCGATGGATGCTTCGGTCATGCAGGTGTTCAACTTCACAATCAACGGCTTGATGTACGCCGTCTCGAATGCCATCGCGATCATCGCGATTCTTGTGGCGCTGCTGGTTGTGGCCCCGCTCCCCACGCTCGGCGTCGCCGTCTACTTCGGCCTCTCAGCTGTCCTCTACTTGAAGTTGGTCAAGCCTCGTGCCACGGCTGCAGGGCTGGTAATGACGCAAGCTTCGATGGCCGGCTGGCGCACCGCCTTCGCCGCCCTGGGGGGTATCAAGGAACTCAACATCCGGGGAACCCAACAGCACTTCGTGCACAACTACGAGTCGGCGCAGTTGCGGGGAGCTCACGCCGGGCGCGTGGCGGGTTTCCTGGGAGCATTGCCCAAGTACGTCCTCGAGATCCTCTTCATCGTCGCCATTGGCCTGTTCCTGCTGCTCAGCGTTCCCACGTCCGGATCCGACTCTTCGCGCAGCGCCGTCGCCCTCGTTGCCCTGTTCGTGGCGGCGGGGTTTCGGGTTCTGCCCTCGGTTACAGGGTTGCTGGCCAATGCCAGCTACATCAGGGTCGGCTCGGAGGCGTTGGACCTCGTGCACGCTGAGGTGTTGGCCGCGCGGGACGTCACAGCGACTGCTCCTAGGGACGGGCCTGCCCTGGAGTTCCAGGATTCGTTGCGCCTGGAGAATGTCAGTTTCAGGTACCCCGACGGGGACCGAGACGTCCTCGATTCGATCTCGCTCGAGGTGCAACGGGGGAGTTCGGTCGCGTTCGTCGGGAGCAGCGGCGCGGGCAAGAGCACATTGGTGGACGTCATGCTGGGCTTGCACCAGCCGAGGTCGGGCCGTGTAACCGTGGACGGGGTGGATATCGCCGGCGTCCGGCATCGCTGGCAGATGATCGTGGGTTACGTCGCCCAGGACGTCTACATCCTCGACAGCACGCTGGCGGAGAACATTGCCTTCGACCGACGACCCGAGGACATCGACGAGGCGCGACTCGTGCGGGCTGTGGACCAGGCGCAGCTCGGGGAGATGGTGGACGCCCTCCCCGAGGGCGTTGGGACGCCCCTCGGGGAGAGAGGCACTCGACTCTCGGGGGGTCAGCGGCAGCGAGTCGGAATTGCCCGCGCGCTCTACCGGGCGCCCTCGCTGTTGTTCTTCGACGAGGCGACCTCTGCCTTGGACTATGAGACCGAGCACCGGATCAGCGAGACGATCGCGAGTCTGCACGGCGAGATGACCATCGTCATCGTGGCGCACCGTCTCTCCACGGTTCGGCACGTGGACCAGGTGGTGTTCATAAAGGACGGGCGTGTCGAGGCGGTCGGCACCTTCGACGAGGTGCGCGAGCAGAGCGAGGATTTCGCGCGGCTGGTACGGCTAGGTTCCTTAGCGCCTACGACCCCCGTACCCACAGATGCCCTGGCGGCGGTGCGTGCACCCGCGGACAAGTAGCAGAGTGAGCACATTCCCTCGCAGGGTGGGTGCCGCGTTGGTGGCACCGGTGCTGGTGCGCAACCGGACCGTGCTCGCCACCTACCCGGGGTTGCGGCTCGGAAACTTTCTGTACCTCCTCTTGCGCGCCCATGTGGAGCAGTCGCATGGCAGTGACTACCGCGTGCTCGGGACCGAGGCCATGGACGAGTGGTGGGATCGGTTCCCCCAGCTCCACGACGCCTTGGTGATCGCTCGTCAGGACATCAGGTGGTGGCACGGACGAGAGCACCTCCACCCGTTGTTCTTCCAGCGGTTCGACGTGGACTTCTCGCGGGCCGACCTAGTCGACTTCATATCGCGGTTCCTGCTGGCTTCTCCGCTGTTCACCCAGAGCGACGCCGGGGAGCCGCCGGTCGACCCACACGCCGTCACGGTGAATGTCCGTCGCGGGGACTACTACGCCGACTCAACCTTCCGTGGGCTCTACGGTTTCGATGTCCAGGGCTATCTGCGCGTCGCATTGTCCGAGGTCACCGCCGGCCCCCAAATCACCACGATCCGCGTCGTCTCGGACGGAGTCGAGTGGTGTCGGGAGAATCTCGGCTGGCTGGCCGAGCACGCCGACGCGGTCATCTATGCCGGTTCGCAGGACGGTCCGCATCGGAACCTGCTCGATATCGCACGCTCGAGGCGACTCGTGCTGACGAACTCGACTTTCTCCTACTGGGGGGGCTACATCAGCAATGTCATCCATGGGACGAACCATGACCAGGTCTGGGCCCCTCGGTTCCATTCACGTGGGTTTGACGGCGGGCGAGCGTGGCAACTGGACCCGAAGTGGCACGTCGTCGAGACGATTCCGGGCGGGTGGGACGCCCCCTTCTGAAGGCTCTGCTTCTTCGGGAGGTCTCAGGCCGGACCACGACGAGGGAGGCGCACGGCGTCGCCGTACGTCGCCCGGGTCATCGCGGCCGTGCGCTCCCAGGTGAATAGGGAGGCGCGCAGCT
>Ga0190275_10002141_pt1 | contig 14289 bp, 12 predicted proteins | sample Popmic550T_FD_133745 | JGI IMG/M metagenome (GOLD analysis project Ga0190275, IMG submission 133745) | Populus adjacent soil microbial communities from riparian zone of Yellowstone River, Montana, USA - 550 T | ecosystem: Environmental > Terrestrial > Soil > Riparian zone > Trees stand | place... | reverse complement strand
GCGCCGCGTTGATCGCCCCCGCCGACACGCCGGTGATGATCGGGAAGTGCAGGTGCGGCCAGCGTTTGGCGATGTAGCGCAGGATCCCCACCTGGTAGGCGCCGCGCGCGCCGCCGCCGGTGAGCACCAGCGCCATGTCGCCGGAGTCGCGCGTGCCTTTGGGATAGGGATCGTTGGCCGCGGCGGTTTCCGGGTGCGCGGTGGGCTCGGGCAAGGTAGACAGGCGGTCCGGGTGGATGGGGATGAACAGCCGTGGGTCGGGAGGATGCGCCAATATCGGTCCCCCGGCGCCGCGGCGGAAGATGCGCCGCGCACGGGCCGGCCGGCGTGCGCGCCCAGGGATTTCGAGGCGCGGCGTGGATCGTGGCACGGACCCCGCATGGAGAGCGGTCGCAGGGCGAGTCTCGAACGGCCCCGGTGCTACGCGCGGCGATCGCCGCGCCCGCGCCGGGGTGCTCACCCCGGAGGCACACACATGGCCGAAGTAGAGATCAACAACGTGAATCCGACTCCGCCCCCCTCGGGCGACCGGAGCGGTGGCGGCGCTTCGCTGCTGGTGGGGCTGGTGGTGATCCTGGTCCTGGCGGCGCTGGTCTGGATGTTCTTCCTGCGCGGCGGCGGAGACACCGAGCACAAGCTGGACGTGGACGTGAACGTGCCCGGCGCCTCGTCGGGCGGCGGCGGCTCCGGTGGATCCTCCGGCGGCTCGGGGAGCACGACGCCGTAGTCGATTCGTCGGGCGGATTCGACGGAAGCGAAGAGCCGGGCCGCGCGAGGTGCGCGGCCCGGCTCGTTTCATCGACCGATTTCAATCTGCCGAAAACGCGGTCAGGGCTTGCTGTACACGGTGCGGCCGCCGACCACCGTCATCAGCGGCTCGGCGTCCAGGATCTGGCGCTCGGGGATGGTGAGCAGGTCGGCGGACCAGACCACGAAGTCGGCCAGCATCCCGGGGCGCAGCGTCCCCTTCACCCGCTCCTGCCACTCGCCGTACGCGGGCGCGGCGGTGTAGAGGCGGATCGCCTCGGCGCGCGTGAGCTTCTGGGCGGGGAGCCAGCCGCCGGGGGGGACGCCGGGCTCCTCTCGGCTCTGCCGCGTGACGGCGGAGTAGATCCCCTCCACCGGCCGGATCGGCTCGACGGGAAAGTCGGTGCCGAAGATCACCGTGGCCCCCGCGTTCAGCAGCGAGCGCCACGCGTACGCCCCCTGCCGCGCGCGCTCGGCGCCGATGCGCTGCTCGGCCCAGCGCATGTCGCTGGTGGCGTGCGTGGGCTGCATGCTCGCGATCACCCCCAGCCGGCGGAAGCGGGCGATGTCGTCGGGCGCCAGCACCTGCGCGTGCTCGATGCGGTGGCGGCGCGGCTGCGCCGGGTTCACGCGGGCGGCGCGCTCGAAGGCGTCGAGCGCCTGGCGGTTCGCCGCGTCGCCGATGGCGTGCAGCATCACCTGCAGCCCCGCGGCGTCGGCGGCGGCGACCAGCGAGTCGAGCGCGGCCTTGGTGTACTGCGCCAGCCCGTGCGTGTGCGTGTCGTCGCTGAACGGCTGCAGCATGTAGGCGGTGCGCGAGCCCAGCGTGCCGTCGGTGTACCCCTTCACCATCCCCGTGCGCAGCCACTCGTCGCCGTAGCCGGCGCGCACGCCCAAGCGGCGGAAGCTCTCGATGATCCCGTGGTCCAGCGGGAACCACGCGTAGACGCGCACGGTGAGCGAGTCGGCCCGGTGCAGCGCCTGGTATACGCGGAATGCGTCGGGGAGCGCCGGGCTGTCGTCGCGCGCGCTGCCGGCGGTCACGGGGCTTACGTCGCTCTGCACGCTGGTGACGCCGGTGCGCGCCGCCAGCGCCATCGCGGCCACGATCTGCCGGCGGATCTGCGCGGGCGACGGCGGAGGGACGGTGGAGGTGACCAGGTTGCGCGCCGGGTCCTCCTTGAGGATGCCGGTGGCCTCGCCCGCCGCGTCGCGCACGATCTCGCCGCCGGCGGGGTTCTGCGTGTTGCGATCCACCCCCGCCAGCCGCAGCGCCGCGCTGTTCACCCAGCTGGTGTGCCCGTCCACGCGGGTGAGCGCGACCGGGTGGTTGGGCGCGGCGCGGTCGAGCACCTCCTTGGTGGGCCAGCCGCCGGGGCCCAGCTCGCTCGCGGGGAGGCGCGTCTGGTCCCACCCGCGGCCCAGGATCCACTCGCCGGGCGCGGCGGTGGCGACGGCGGCGCGCACGCGGCGCTCCACCTCGGCCAGGCTGGTGATCCCCTGCAGGTCCACGTTCAGCAGCGAGCCGCCGCCCGACGCGAGGTGGACGTGCGCGTCGTTGAAGCCCGGTGTCACCAGCGTCCCGCGCAGGTCCACCACCCGCGTCCGCGCCCCGGCGCGCGCGCGGACCTGCGCGTTCGTCCCCACCGCCAGCACCCTGCCGCCGCGCACCGCCAGCGCCTGCGCCACCGTGTTCGCGCTGTCGGCGACGAAGACCTTTCCGTTGACGAGGATCATGTCCGCCGCGTCGCCCTGCGCGGGCATTTGCGCGTGGGCCCGCGACGCGCCCGTCAGCAGCGCGGCGGCGACGACGGCGATTCGGTTCAACCGCATGGAGAGCGTTCGGTGCGTGTGTTCGTCGGTGGATCGGGATTGCCGGCGAATATACGTCCCGCGGCGCGCGGGGGAAAACCGCGGGCGACGGGTCCGATCGGGATCGGCGGACGCCGAGCCGGCAGGGCGATTGAAATCGCTGCATCGCTGCAACAACCACACGAAGTCCGCCTTCGCGGACTACCGGCGCCTGCGCGTCTGCGATTTCGTGGCACGCGAAAGGCTTTCACACCGCCATCGACGTAGCCGCGAGCGAAGCGAGCCGAGGTCCCTCCCCCAGGGTGTTTTGGGGGAGGGACAGGCGCGCAGCGCCAGGGAGAGGGCCCGCGGCGCCCGCCTCCGCCACGTATCCCATCGTCTCGCCCCGGCCTTCCCGACCCACCCTTGCCGCACACGTCCGCGGCGGCGTAATTGCACGCATCGGCCGCGTCAGGCGGCTCGCGGGAGACGGCAACCGGAGGGGGGCACATGCGGCTGGGCATGGTGGGGCTGGGGAAGATGGGCGGCAACATGGTGGAGCGCCTGCTGGGCGGCGGCCACGAGGTGGTGGTGTTCGACCTGGACGCCGACCTGACCAGGAAGGTGGGCTCGGCGCGGGGCGCCACCGCCGTGTTCTCGCTGGAGGAGATGGTGCAGGCGCTGCAGGGCCCCCGCGTGGTGTGGGTGATGGTCCCCGCCGGCGCTCCCACCGAGTCCACCCTCGCCAAGCTCGCCGGGCAGATGGCGCCGGGCGACGTGCTGATCGACGGCGGCAACTCCAACTTCCACGACAGCAAGCGGCGCGCGGCCGAGCTGGAGGCGCGCGGCATCCACTTCATCGACGCGGGGACCAGCGGCGGCGTGTGGGGGCTGAAGGTGGGATACTGCCTGATGGTGGGCGGCCCCGCCGAGGCCGTGGCCATCTGCGAGCCGGCCTTCCGCACCCTCGCCCCCGAGAACGGCTTCCTGCACGTGGGCCCCAGCGGCGCCGGGCACTACACCAAGATGGTGCACAACGGCATCGAGTACGGGCTGCTGCAGGCCTACGCCGAGGGGTTCGAGATCCTGCACACCAGCGAGTTCGACCTGGACCTGCACGCCATCGCCGGGCTGTGGAACCACGGCAGCGTGGTGCGCAGCTGGCTGCTGGAGCTGCTGGAGCTGGCCTACGCGGCCGAGGGGCAGGACCTGCCCGGGATCAAGGGGTGGGTGGGCGACAGCGGCGAGGGGCGGTGGACGGTGCAGGCCGCCATCGACCAGGACGTTCCCGCCACCGTGATCACCGAATCCCTTTTCGCCCGCTTCCGCTCGCGGCAGGAGCAGAGCTACGCGGCGCAGGTGATCGCCGCGCTGCGCAACCAGTTCGGCGGGCACGCGGTGAAGGCCGCCGGCGAGGGGCACCCCGCCGCATGAGCGACGCCGCCCCCGCCGGCGCGGCGCCGTCCGGCGCGCCGAGCATGGCCTCGGGCGCGCCGGCCAACACGGCGCTGCGCAAGACGATGAAGTCGGGGCGCACGCCGCAGCCGCAGGTGCTGGTCATCTTCGGCGCCACGGGCGACCTCACGCGGCGCAAGCTCCTCCCCGCCGTCTACCGGCTCTTCTGCGAGGGGATGCTCCCCGAGGGCTTCGCGGTGATCGGCTTCGCGCGCGAGACGATGGACGAGGACGCCTTCCGCGAGCGGATGCGTGCCGCGCTCGCGGAGTTCGCGACGGCGCCCAGCGGCGAGGAGTGGGCGCGCTTCGCGCCGCGGCTGGGCTACGTGGGCTCGGTGTTCGAGGACCCCGCGGGGTTCGGCCGGCTGCGCGAGCGGCTGGAGGCGGCCGACCGCGAGCTGGGCACGGGGGGGAGCCGCCTCTACTACCTGGCCGTGCCGCCGGGGGTGATGGAGCTGGTGGCCGAGCAGCTCGGCCGCGCGGGGCTGGTGTGCCATCCGAAGTCCGAGTGCTTCACCCGCATCATCGCGGAGAAGCCGTTCGGGCACGACCTGGAGAGCGCGCGCAAGCTGAACGACGACCTGCACCGCGTGTTCGACGAGAAGCAGGTGTTCCGCATCGACCACTACCTGGGGAAGGAGACCACGCAGAACATCCTGGTCTTCCGCTTCGGCAACCTGGTGTGGGAGCCGGTGTGGAACCGCAACCACGTGGACCACGTGGAGATCACCGTGGGCGAGGCGGTGGGGGTGGAGCAGCGCGCGGGCTACTACGAGAAGGCCGGCGCGCTGCGCGACATGGTGCAGAGCCACCTCCTGCAGGTGCTGGCGCTGATCGCCATGGAGCCGCCCTCCAGCTACGACGCCGACTCGATCCGCAACGAGAAGGTGAAGGTGCTGCGCGCCGTGCGCCCGATCCGCGGCGAGGACGTGGCGCACGACGCGGTGCGCGGCCAGTACGCCGCCTCGGACGACGGGAAGCTCCCCGGTTACCGCGCGGAGCCTAACGTCGACCCCGCGTCGCGCACCGAGACCTTCGCGGCGCTGCGGCTGTGGATCGACAACTGGCGCTGGGCCGACGTGCCGTTCTACGTGCGCACGGGGAAGCGGCTGGGCGCCCGGCACAGCGAGGTGGTGGTGCGCTTCCGCCCCGCGCCGCACCCGATTTTGGACATGGTGGAGGGCGACAAGCCCGCCTCCAACGCGCTGATCCTGCAGATCCAGCCCAGGGAGGGGATCGCGCTCCTTTTCGAGGCCAAGGTGCCCGGGATGCGCGGCGAGCTGCGCCAGGTGAGCATGGACTTCGACTACAGCCGCGCCTTCCAGAAGGAGTCGCCCGAGGCCTACCAGCGCCTCCTGCTGGACGCGATGCTGGGCGACGCCACGCTCTTCGCGCGCGAGGACGAGGTGGTGGCCGCGTGGACGCTGATCACCCCGATCCTGGAGGAGTGGGCGCGCGCCGGCGAGCCCGAGCCCTACCCCGCCGGGAGCTGGGGCCCCGCCTGCTCCGACGCCCTGATCCGCGAGGACGGGCGCGCCTGGCGCGAGATCGAAGCTGGATGACGTCCGCGCCGAGCGGAGGCTCAGGCGGGCCGAATCCGCCGCGCCGGTAGTCGACCATCCGCGCCGGCGTGGTCGCGGGCTCCTTGCAGTATCCGTTGATCCACCGGGTCCCCGTCACACCCCCATCCCGGAGCGAGTGGATGCGAACGCGGCGCCACGCAGTTGCCCTCCTCGCGCTCGCGGCGTGGACGTTCGCCGGCGGCTGCCGCACGGAGCGCCGGGCTCCCGCGCCGGCGCGGGGCGTAAAGGGCGATTCCGGTGTTCTCGTCGTGGTGGTCACGGCCGACACGATGCGTCTGGACTATGACACGACGATGGTCGCAACGGTCACGACGGTGACGGACACGACGGGCGGGGCGGCGCCGGACACCACCGCCGACCGGCGCGAGCCGGGCGACCGCTGCCGCTATGCGGACGCACGCCGGCAGGCGCGACCCGGCGACGCGAACTACGGCGCCCGGTACGACACCACCGCGATGTCGCGCGGCGTCACGCTGCGCTGCGCGCTTCGCGAAGGCGGTCCCGAAGTTCGGCTCGTGGTGCTGGGATCGCACGGCATCCCCATGGCCATCGACGTGTACCTGCCCGCGACGGCCGCGCGGGCCACGCAGCGCCTGTTCACGCAGGACAACGACGAGGGCGCGACCGAGGGAAGCGGCCTGGCGTACGGCGAGGACCTGAACCGCGACGGATGGACGGACATCAAGCTGAAGACCTGGTCCGGCTCGGGCGGCATCTTCTACGACGTGTTCATGTACGAGCCGCGGCGGGGGCGCTTCGTGGTGGACTCGGTGCTGAAGGGCGGCGGCGGCGTGGTGCCGCTGGAGGGCGACGAGCCGTGCGTGATCACCAGCCACCGCAGCGGGGTGGGGAACTGGACGAGCCACTATTACTGCTGGCGCGGCGCCGGCTGGGAGCTGGTACGGCAGCGGCGGCAGGAGAGCCTGCGCGACGAATCGGGCCCGCGGTACGTGCTCACGGTGCGCGTGCCGCGCGGCGGCCGGCTGGTGACGGTGTCGGCCGACACCAGCGACGTGGACGACGCCACGAGGGCGAGACCGTGAGGGACGTTGGAGCGGTCGCGAGGGCGGTGACCCGGGACGACGCGCGCCTGGACGTGCACCCCGACGCCGCGGCGGCCGCGCGCGCCGGCGCCGAGTCGTTCGTGGCGCGGGCGCGGGCGGCGGTGGAGACGGGCGGGCGCTTCACCGTCGCCCTCTCCGGCGGCACCGCGCCGAAGCGGATGTACGCGCTGCTGGGGACGGACGAATTCGCGCAGCACGTCCTGTGGGAGGGCGTGCACCTGTTCTGGGGCGACGAGCGCTGCGTGGCGCCGTGCCACCCGCGCAGCAACTTCGGGATGGCGTGGGGGGCGTTCGTCCGCCGCGTCCCCATCCCCGCCGCGAACGTGCACCGCATCCCCGGCGAGCTGCCGGCGCGCGAGGGCGCCGCGCGCTACGCCGCCGAGCTGGAGCGCGTCTTAGGCCCCGGCGTCCCGCGCTTCGACCTGGTGCACCTGGGCGTGGGCCCCGACGCGCACACCTGCTCGCTCTTCCCCTTCGACCCGCTGCTGCGCGAGCGCGGGCGGACGGTGGCGGCGGCGCTGCACCGGCCATTGGGCGAGCCGCGCGTGACCTTCACCTTCCCCGTGGTGAACGCCGCGGCGCGGGTGGAGTTCTTCGTGGTCGGCCGCGACAAGGCGGCGGTCGCGTGGCAGGTGCTGCGCGGCCCGCTCGACCCCTTCCGCCTCCCCGCCCAGAACGTCCGTCCGCTGAGCGGCGAGCAGGTGTGGATCATGGACGAGCCCGCGGCCGCGCGACTGTAGCCGTCCGTTCCGCAGATACTTGAATCGACCCGTAATCGACGCGGTCTCGCGGCGAGAGTCGAACGAAAACGGCGCGGGTGGAGACGATCTCAACCCGCGTCGTGTTGCTCAGATCCTGCCGCGGCTACTCCAACCTCCGTTCCGCGCACCGAAGCGTCGGCACCACCGAAGCCCGTAGTCCGCGCGAAGGCGGACTTCGTGTAGTCGTTGGCGCGGTTTCAACCGCCCGCTATCTCAGCCGACCGGATCCAACCCGCCCCGCTCCGCCGAGCATCCCCGTGCTGCCGGCCGCGCTCATCAGGCCGTCGGAGCCGCCGGAGGGCGCGCCCGCCGAGGCGCCGGTGCCGGAGCGGAGCCACGCCTCGCGCAGGCGCAGCTGCGCTTCGGTGGGGTTGGGGTTCAGCACCAGGCTGGGCCGCTCGCCCTCCACCAGGTCGATCCCCAGCAGCGCGTAGTACTCGCGCACCGGCGGCCGCTCGGCGTTCTTCACGTAGCGCTCGAAGAAGTCGAGGATCTCGGGCGAGGTGCGCGCGGCGATGATCCCGAAGAGCGAGTCCTCGGGGAAGGGGCGGCTCTTGCCGTAGTCGCGCGCCAGCCCGCGCATCAGGTGGCGCAGCCCCGTGCGCCCATCGGAAAGCTGCAGCAGGCGGATGTCCAGCAGCGCCGCGATCACCGCGCCGCGCATGTACACGTTGCCGAACTGCTTGGCGCCCTCGGTGGTGAACGACGTTTCCGCGATCTTCGCCAGCGAGTAGGTGGAATCGAAGTAGGTGCGGTCCACCCACAGCTTCCCCGCCATCTCGCCCAGGTAGCGGTCCAGCGGCATCAGCCCGCCCTCCTGCTGCATCTTGTCCGAGGCCCACTCGGTCACCGACTCGTACAGCCACAGGTGCTGCGACGGCGTGGGCGTCTCGAAGTTGAAGTGCTCCACGATCTCGGAGTGGATGTTCAGCGGCGTGACGATGTGGAAGAACTCGTGCGCGGCGGTGCTGGTGATCCCCGCGGCGTAGCGCGGCGTGAGCACGGTGTCGGGGAGCACGTAGGCCGAGCTGTAGCTGTGCTCCCACGCCCCCGTGGCGCCCGGCGACCTCGGCGTGAAGCGGAAGAGGAAGACGTAGCGGTCCACCGGGAGCTGGCCGATGAACTGCCCGGCCGCGTTCAGCATCCCCCGCATGTGCTCCATGAGCTGCGGCGCCGTGATCTGCCCCGACGGGGAGTACACGGCGACGCGCACCGGCACCCCGGTCACCTCCACGCTCGCCATCGACAGCCCGGTCCCCAGCAGGAAGGGCGAATCGACCATGTGGTCGTAGCTGTCGGCCTCGTAGCCGTCGCGCCCCTCGCTGAGCGGCGTCACCACCGTCCATCCGCTCGGGTGCACCAGCCGCATGGTCACGCGCGAGCGCTGCATGCCGCGGGGGAAGCCCAGCAGCGCGTGCGGGTTCAGCAGCGCGTGGTCGGTGTCGATGTCGCTGCCGGCCATCGGGTAGACGGGGAACTCGCTCACCGGCGTGTTCCAGGTGTCCTTGATCCGGTAGCTCACCTGCCGCACCCGGCGCGGGTCGCCGATGTGCCAGGTGTTGGTGCCGAGCTGCCGCGTGGCGATCTCGCGGCCGCGCGCGTCGGTCGCGCGCAGCTCGCTCACGAACCGGCCGATGTTCATCGTCTGGTACGTTCCCGGCGCGGTGGCGGCGAACTGGAAGACGGTGTCGCGCGCGGGGAGCGAGTCCACCCGCAGCGTGACGCGCGCGGTGTGGCTGGCGCCGTCACGCACGTCCACCGTGTAGTGGAGCTGGGCCGCGGCGTCCGCGGAGAAGAGGAAGACGAGCGCGAACGGGGTCGCGAGCAGCTTGCGCATGGCGGTCATGTCGATGGATCGGAGGGTCGGGGCCGCGGGCGCGCCGGGGGGACGCGCCCGCGCGAGGGTCGGCGGCTCAGCGGGTGGCGGCGCGCGGCGGCGGGCTCTGCCACAGCACGTGGGTGATCATCCAGCGGCCGTTCTCGCGGCCCAGCAGCAGGTAGTCGGTGCCCCACCAGGCGGTGAGCTTGGCGCTGGCGGTCTGGTCCTGCACGTCGAAGATCACGATCTCGCGCGGGGCGTTCGCGGGCGGGCGGTTGCGGCCGGCGAGGACGCCGGCGGCGAAGCGCATGAACGCCGGGTACGGCATGGCGCTGGGCCGGTACGCCGAGTCGGGGCTCGCGCGCCAGTAGCCGTTCTTGCGCACCTCGGGCGACACGCTGCGCACCAGCCGGGTGCTGTCGCCCTCGTAGAAGCCGTCCACGTAGTCGGCCACGGCCAGGCGCACCTGCTCGCGGTCGTCGGGCTGCTGCGCGGCCGCCCGCGCGGGGAGCGCCGCCAGGATCACGGCCGCCGTCAATGCCAGCACTCGCATCGATTCTCTCTGGTTCGATTGGGATAAGGATCTAGATCGGCCGAAGCACGGCCGAGGCTCACGTTCGGTCAGGACGGGCGGGCGGATCTCGATCCGTTTTGCTAGATTTTTAGCATCTCCTCGCCCTCCGAGCAAGGGTCGTGGGCGCCGCACACGGCCGGGCCGGGAAAACGTCTGTATCCGTCCGGAGGATACTACCATCGGACCGAGACGTCCAATACATTGTTCGTCGCCCTTCGATACGTGCCACGTCTGGATCGATCCCCGCCGATGTCGCTCGAGCTGCGCCACCTTCGCTACTTCACCGCCGTCGCCGAGGAGCTGCACTTCGGCCGGGCGGCGGCGCGGCTGCACATCGCGCAGCCGCCGCTGAGCCAGCAGATCCGCCAGCTCGAGGCGCTGGTGGGCACCGAGCTGCTGCGCCGCACCAGCCGCCGCGTGGAGCTCACCCCCGCCGGCGCCGCGTTCCTGGAGGGTGCGCGCCGCACGCTGAACGCCGCCGCGGGCACGCTGGAGGTGGCGCGCCGGGTGGGCCGCGGCGAGCTGGCCTCGGTGCGCGTGGGGTTCACCGACTCCGCGGCGCTCAGCATCTTCCCCGCCGCGGTGCGCAACCACCGGCGCGCCTTCCCGCAGGTGCACCTGGACCTGGTGGAGGGCGCGACGCGCGGGCACGTGCAGGCGGTGGAGGACAACCTGCTGGACCTGGCGGTGGTGCGGGGCCCCGTCGCCGCGTCGCCCGGCGTGGTGGCCGAGACGGTGTTCCGCGAGCCGCTGGTGGTGGCGATGCACGCGTCTCACCCGCTCGCCGCGGCGCAGGGCGTGGCGCTCGCCGCCCTGCGCGACGAGCCGATGGTGCTGTTCCCCCGGCCGCTGGCGCCCGAGTTCCACGACTGGATCACGCGGCTGTGCATGGAGAAGGGGTTCGTGCCGCGCGTGGCGTACAACGGCGCGGAGTACCAGACGATCCTGGCGCTGGTGGCCGCCGACGTGGGCGTGAGCCTGGTCCCCGCGTCGGTGCGCGGCATCGGCCCGGCGGAGGTGTGCTTCCGCCCCCTGCTCGACTGCGCCGACACCGCCGAGATCGCGGTGGTCTACCGCCCCGACCGCCGCTTCCCCGCCATGGACACCTTCATGGAGACGCTCCGCGGCATCCACCTCCCCGCGGCCGGGGAGCGGGACGCGGGAGGAGCCGCCGGTTCCGGGGAGCGCGACACGGCGTAGTCTCCAGCCGAAGAGCGGGCGAGACGGTCTCCATCTCGTGCGTGTGTGGATTTGATACTTCGAATCGCCGGATGGTTGATCGGCTCGCCGAAATCCGTCGCGGTCGGTGTGGGCGAATCGATACGACGCCGGGTCGCCGGTTGACGTAAGTCCCGACGATTGATTAGACTAGGGGCGCAACTACAGGGCGGGGACGACTCCGTCTTTTCATCCACGCGTGGGGACGGCCCCACACCAGGCTCGGAGGTGAGCTATGGCGTGGGGCATTTTGGTGCTCGCCGGCCTGATGGAGGTCGGGTGGGCAGTCGGCCTGAAGTACACCGAGGGATTCACCCGTCTCTGGCCGACGGTCGGAACGGGGATCGCGCTGGTCGGCAGCATGCTGCTCCTGGGCGTCGCGCTGCGGACCCTGCCGCTGGGCACCGCGTACGCGACGTGGACCGGCATCGGCACGGTGGGGACGGCGATCCTGGGGATCATCCTCTTCGACGAGCCGGCGAGCGCGATCCGCCTGGTGTGCATCACGCTGATCGTCGCCGGGATCGTGGGGCTGAAGATCGCCTCCCGGGCGTAGATCGGACCGGTGATCGACGGTTCACAAAACAGGGGCGCGGCTCGACGGCCGCGTCCCTGTCTTCGTCCAGCGCAGCGGTCCCGCCGCTGAATCCACGCCGCCCGTCACTTGCGGCAACTCGCTGTCGTATAGAGATTTCGGCGGATTTCACGTCGTCTCTCCCCGCAGTCCCCCTCCCATGCCGCAAACCGCCGACACGCAGATCGCGATCGACAACCTGCACGTGGCCGATCCCGAGCCGCCGCAGCGAGAGACCCCGCAGCCCGAGCCGGCGCAAACCGTGCCCAGCACCCTGGGGCAGACGCCGCACGAGCCCACCGTGCGCCCGTGGGAGCTGGAGCTGCTGATCTCGGGCGCCCTGGTGTTCTCGCTGATGCAGCTCCCGGGGCAGGTGGACGCGTGGTTCAACGCGACCGCCCCACAGCTCGCCGGCGGGGGGTACCTGGCGGCGTTCATGGGCTGGTTCTACGTGAAGATGGCGCTCTACGCGCTGGTGGGCGGCTTCGTGCTGCACCTGTCGGTGCGCGGGTACTGGGTGGGGGTGATCGGGATCGAGGCGGTGTTCCCGCACGGCATCCGGTGGGACCGCACGCGCTCGGGGCCGATCTTCCGGCAGGTCCAGTGCGAGCGCACGCCCTCGCTGCAGTCGCTGATCGACGGGGCCGACCGCTTCGCGAGCATGGTGTTCGGCGCCACGTTCGCCGGCGCGATGTTTTTCGGGTTTTCGCTGGTGATGGCCGCGCTGATGATCGGGCTCTCCTTCCTCGTGGGGCTGGTGGTGCCCGGCGCGGCCGGCGGAAGCCTCGCGCTGAACCTGATCTGCCTGCTGATCGCGCTGCCGGGGGTGGTCGCCAGCGTGGTGGACCGCCGCATGGGCGACCGGCTGGATCCCGGCGGCCGCCCGGCGCGCATCATCCGGCGGGTCGCGCTCGCGTACGGCCGGGTGTCGGGGATGGCGCTCTTCATGCCGCTGGTCCTCACCCTCGTCACCAACCTGTACGAGCGGCGCCGCGGGGTGGTCATGATTGTGCTGATCCCCGCCGCGTTCATGACCTTCTTCTTCGTCAAGGACGTGATGCTGGGCCGCGGGATGATCCAGGCCGACGGTTACGCGTTCCTCCCCGACAAGGCGGGCGTGCTGGCGGTGGAGCCCGCGTTCTACGCCGACCAGCGCGCCGGCGAGCCCGGCGACGTGAGCCTGCCGCAGATCCAGTCGTCAATGGTGCGCGACCCGTACGTGCGCCTGTTCATCCCCTACCGCCCGCGGCGGCACAACGACCTGATCGCGCGCGACTGCCCCGGGGTCAACGCCCGCGAGGCGCAGGCCGGCACCCGCAGCGAGGCGGTGCTGCACTGCCTCTCGTCGCTGCAGCCGGTGGCGCTGAACGGCCGGGCGCTGGCGCCGTCGTTCCGCTTCTACACGCTTCCGCAGACGGGCATCCGCGGCATCGTGGCCTACATCCCCGTCACCGGCCTGCCGAAGGGCGAGAACGTGCTGACCGTGGCCAAGCTCCCGCTGATCTCCGACCGCCAGGCCGAGGCAGCCGAGCCGGCCAAGCCCGAGCCGCCGCACACCATCCCGTTCTGGCTCTGACGCGCGCGATGCGGCTGCCCCGCGCGGCGCTGCTCCTCGTCCTCGCCGGCGTGAGCGCCTGCGGCGACGACGCCGCGCGCGCCGCCCCGGCCGCGCCCCCGGAAGCGTTCGCCCGGGCGGTGGCGTGCGTGGCGGGGCCCCGGTACTTCCCCGCGCCGCTGGAGCACGGCGGGCGGTACCGCACGGTGCTCACCCTGCTGCGCGAGAAGCGGCTCTGCCCGCTCGAGGCCGGGGTGGACGAGGTCTACCGCTTCACCCTGGTCCCCAGCGTCACCCCCGCCATCGCGATGCGGCTGTCGCGGCGCGGCGAGGTGTGGACGATGATCTCGCGGCGCGCCGCCGAGCAGCCGAAGTCGCGGCCCCGGCCCGAGCCGCAGGAGCTGTGGTCCACCCACCAGCGCGTGCTCACCGCCGGCGAGGCGGAGAGCCTGCGCGGCGCCCTCGCCGCGGCGCGCTTCTGGTCGCTCCCCGCGAAGGGCGCGGCGGCGCCGGGGCAGGACGGGACCTCGTGGGTGATGGAAGGGGTGCGCGACGGCTTCTACCACGCCACCGAGCGGTGGGAGCCCGCGCGCGGCGAGCCGGCCTACCACGCGCTGGGCCTGTTCCTCCTGCGGCTCTCCGGCTTCAGCTCGCCCGAGCTGGCCGCGAGGTGAAGAAAGCCTGCTCCGCATCGCCCGCCGGGTGAGCTGGCGCAGGCTTTCTCGTCGTCCCTGCCGGTGTCGTTCGGGAATATTCCGTCGAGATAGCTCACGCAGAGCAGCAGAGGAGCGGAGGAACCGCCGAAGTTATCCGCTTCTCTGCTGCTCTGCGTGATACCAATTCTCACGATTAACTGTGCAGACCAGGCGGTGTCATCCTGAGGCCGACCACGCCTCGCCGCGGCCACGCTAGAGCTTGCAGGCCGAAGGATCTATAACACGTCGATGCGACACCCTGGCGGTAGCGCTCCGTCGATTTTAGATCCTTCGGGCTGCGGCCATTGGCGTGGCCGCGGCGCCGAGTGGTCGCCCTCAGCTCGACTTTGGCCTTTTCGAAGGCAAAAGTGCATATTGTGAACGGTGCCCCCACACCCCAACCCTTGGGGTGTACTGTCGAATGTGCGCCAGCCGATCCGAGCTCGCCGACCT
>Ga0190275_10002140_pt1 | contig 14292 bp, 13 predicted proteins | sample Popmic550T_FD_133745 | JGI IMG/M metagenome (GOLD analysis project Ga0190275, IMG submission 133745) | Populus adjacent soil microbial communities from riparian zone of Yellowstone River, Montana, USA - 550 T | ecosystem: Environmental > Terrestrial > Soil > Riparian zone > Trees stand | place... | reverse complement strand
GGGTGCTCGAGGCGGTCCTCGGGCAGGCTCTCGAGGTCATCCCAGAGACGGAACTGGAGCACGAGCCCCAGCGCGAGCAGGACGCCACGCGCCAGCCCCCCAGGCTCCCATGAGGAGGCCCCGGCTTGCCCCGCCGTTGCCAGGAAGACCGCCAGCGGCAGGAAGCGCGGGAGCGGGTAGCGCTCGCGAAGATACGCGAGGGCCTCAGTCGTGAGCGCGGACATGGCCGAGGTCTCCGTCCACCGAGAGCGTCTGTCCCTGGCGAATCCGCCGCGTGGCGTCCTTCACTCCGACGACGGAGGGCAGGCCGAACTCACGGGCGAGGATCGAGCCGTGCGACAGCATCCCGCCGCGCTCCATCACCAGGCCCTTGATCAGGAAGAACACCGGAGCCCAGCCTGGGTCCGTCTGGCGAGTAACGAGGATGTCGCCAGCGGTGAGCAGGTGCGAGTCCGCGAGGTCCTCCATCACCGTGCCGCGCGCGGTGACCTGCCCGCCGCACGTGCCGATGCCCGTGAGGGGTCCGCCCTCTGAAGAGTCTTCGTTCGAGGCCTCGGTCATGGCGCTCGTGAGCGCCTCTCCCTCGCGAAGGGTGAAGGTGTCGGGAGGGCTCAGCTGGCTGAGCTCCGCGTGCTGCGCGCGCCGCAGCGCGATCAGCGCGGCCGTGCCCCCTGCGAACATCGCGGTTCCCGACAGCAGCGCGTCGATCTCCGGGTAGGTGAGGAAGAAGATGTCCTCCGCCGCTCGGAGCTGGCCCCGCTGGGTCAGCTTCTCTCCGAGGGTGAGGGAGATCCGCCGCAGCCGCGTGTACAGCAGGGCCTGCTTCATCCGCGCCCGCTCGCGGAAGCCCACTGCCCTCTGAGTCCAAGTCAGGAGGTGCTCGAAGAGCCGGGAGCGGTCCGCGAAGGGGAGGAAGGACACCAGGCGCCGCTGGCGCAGCTCGTTCCGGATTCGAGCGGTGATGGCTTCACGCTCGGCGGTCTGCGTCCGGAGTCGCTCCGCGGGCGAGGCCCCCTCGAGTCCCACGTAGCCCTTGAGGATGTCGAGCAGCCCGGAGGGATCCTCCTGGAAGCTGGGCAGGGTCAGCATCAGCTCGCCGGAGCCACGGAAGCCGAAGCGCTCCAGGAAGTCATCGAGCGCCGCCTGGAACTCGGGGAAGGCTCCCTCTCGAATCCGCCGTGAGAGCTCACGGCCCGGCAAGGTCGAGAACAGCGCTCGCAGCTCGGGGCTCTGGCGGATCTGGCGTGACAGGACCCACAGCGCGTCAATGGGTGCGCTGCTCGCCAGATCGGACAGGCCCTTGAGCAGGGTGTTGTGGAGCGCGGCCTGCTCTGGCGCGGGGAACTCGTGGCGCAGGAGCTGCTGGAGTGCCCCATAGCAGACCATCGCGGCGGCATCGGCCAGCGAGGCGTGAGTCCAGCGGTGGAAGCGGATGTCGAGGAACCCGCGCAGGTCCTCGCGCAGCGCGGCGAGCGACTTGTCCGGGAGCAGCCGTGGGTGTGCGCCAGCACAGAAGGTGTCCACCGTGCGCTCGAACTCCTGGAGCCGCTCCTCCATCGACAGGTAGAGCCGGCCCGTCTTGAAGACGATGACCGACAGCTCCAGGGCATGAGTGAGCCGGGACGCATCGGGCTGGGCTGCGGGAGCATCCGGAGCCGCGGGTGCGCCCACGAACTGGTCGAAGTACCGGGCGAGCAGGTCTCCATACGGAGCCGCTCGGAGGACCTCATGGATGTTCGTCAGGTTGTAGTAGAGCCGCGCCCCATGGGCGCCGATGAGGTGGCGCAGCGGGGCCTCCATCCGCTCGAGTCGACGCGACGAGAGGCCAAACGCCTGGGCCAGGTTGCGGAAGTAGCAGCGGTAACCCTCGGCCGCCACCGAGTACAGCAGCGGCGTCACCGGACCCGGGAAGTTCTCGCTGATGTTCGCGTTGGACCAGAGCGATGCAGGGCCCGCTTCGGCCGCGGGAGCCTTCATGTCCCCCAGCGGCGCGGTGATGGGCCGGGCCTGGACGAAGTAGAGGTGGCCATCGCCATCGATCGTCCACTCGATGTCCTGCGGGCCGCCGAACTTCTCTTCCAGCAGCAGCCCCTGCCGGCCCAGCTGGGCGACGCGCGCCGTGTCGAGCAGGCCCGCCGCGTCATCCTCTTCCTGCTCCGGCGCGGCGAGGTGGCGCCACCGGTAGTCGCCGCGCGAGATGGTGAAGCTGCCCGGGTTGAGCCGGCCGGAGACGAGCGCCTCCCCCTGGCCATAGCAGTACTCGGCCAGCATCTCCTCGGCGAGCGGGCCCGTGGGCCCTCGCGTGAAGAGGACGCCGGCGACCCGTGACGGAACCAGCCGCTGGACCACCACACCCATGCCCCGCAGCGGAATGCCGCGCGAGAGCTGATACGCGAGCGATCGGCGGGACCAGTACGAGGCCCAGCAGCCAGCGAGCGCGCGCTCGAGCTGCTCGGGGGTGCGCACATGCAGGTGAGAGTCGAGCTGTCCCGCGAAGGAGGCCTCCTGGGAGTCCTCGCCTACGGCCGAGCTGCGGACGATGAGCTCCTGGTCCTCCAGCAGCTCTGTACGCCAGGCCGAGAGCTGCTCTCGGAAGGACGAGGGCAGGGGCGCCTCCAGGACGAGCCGCTGAATCTCCTGGGCCGCGGCATCGATGGCGGGCAGATCCTCGCGCCGCAGTGGAGCCTGGAGCCCACGGATGTGTTCACCGAGCCCGTCCTGGGCGAGGAACGCCTGGAACGCGGTGTTGGTGACGATGAAGCCCTCGGGTACCCGGAGGGAGAGCTTCTGCATCCTCCCGAGCGAGTGGGCCTTGCCTCCCACCTCTTCGGAGTGTTCAGCGTCCTCGAAGCGACGGAAGAGCGCGTTCATGCGGGCCTCGCCTTCACACCCAGGACGTACAGGGCGACGTTGAAGAGCCAGTGGATGGCCGGGCCCACGCCAAGCACGAAGAGCCAGGCCTGCCAGCTCAGCGGCACCAGCAGGCTCACGACCAGGAGCAACCCGATGATCGAGTCGAGCCGATCAATGGTGAAGCACAGCCAGCGTCCCCAGGCACTCGCCGGAGCGGAGCCCGGAGCGATGCCCAGCTGCCGCTTCATGAACGAGTTGGGGAGCTCACCGAGCATGAACCCGAGCGCCGCGCACCCGCCGAGGAGCGCGTACTGCAACGAGGTGAGCGGCCACAGCCCCTCGCCCAGGGGCGGGAGCGCGCGCACGGTGGCGCCGAGGAGCGCAAAGGCGAGCATCGCGGCGGGCACCATCACCACAAAGCCCTTCCACGTCTTGTTCGCACCGAAGAGCCGGCGGCCTCGGAAGGTGCGGCCCCCATCCAGTGGGAGGGCGAACCGGGCGGAGCGCGGGCTCTTGAACCACCACGTCTGCGCCGAGCCCGCGAGGATGAACCCGAGGATGAGGAAGAGCGCGCAGCGCAGCGGATTCAGCTCAGGAATCGCTTCCAGGAGGCTGAGGTCTCGAGTGCTTGTTAACGGCCAGAGCATGGCCCCTCACGTGCAAGGAGTGGCTCGGATGCAGTTGCGCATCCGATTTCGTGGAGGACCCTCATGCAGATTGAATGCCGCCCGCCGAGCGCTCGAGAGGTGACGCACTTGCGGCCGAGTGACTTCACCGGGGCACTGGTGGTCCTGGGCTTCTCGGTGCTGACGGCGCTCGCGCTCTGGTTGTCAGCCTCTAAAGGAGTGGCCCCGTGGCTGCTGGGGCAGCTGCTCCTGGCTGTCGCGCTGGTCCAGTGGTTCGTCCTCCTTCACGAGGCGGGGCACCGCACGCTCTTTCAGACGCGGCGCCTGCACGGGCTGGTGGGCCGGATCGCCAGTGTGTTCTGTGCAATTCCATTCACGGTGTGGACCGCCGTGCACGGTCAGCATCACAAGTGGATCGGCTGGCAGGATCGGGATCCCACCACCGCCTCACTCGTGCCGAGGCCGCTGGCCCGAGTGGAGCGGGTGCTCATCAACACCAGCTGGCGTTGGTGGATCCCGCTGTTCTCGGTGCTCTACCGCGTGAGCAACTTCTGGCACATGCCCCGGCTGTGGAGGCTGTTCCCCGAGCGCAGACACCGCGTCGCCTTCGCGGTGGATGCCGCGGTGCTGGTGCTCTTCTACGGAGGCATGTTGGTGTGGCTGGGCCCGGCACGCCTGGCGCACCTCGTGGGGCTGGGGCTGCTGCTGAGCCTCGTCTTCCTGGACATCATCCTGCTCAGCCAGCACACGCACATTCCGCTGAAGCTGAGCGGCGGCGAGGAGGTCCGGCCCTACGCCGCGCCGGAGCAGGGCGTCTTCACGCGCTCCCTGCGCTTCCCCGCCTGGTTCTCGGCGGGCGTCCTGCTGCACTTCGATGCCCACGAGCTCCACCACCTGTACCCGTCCGTGCCCGGCTACCACTTGAGGCGCATCCCGTACCGCCCGCCGGGCGAGGTGGACTGGTGGGGCTGGATCCGGCGCGCCCGGCGCATGCCTGCCGAGCGCTTCATGTTCCAGAACCGGAACGACACCGGCGAGGACCTCTGAGCCCAGCCACAAGACAGGCGCCGAAGCCTTACCGGAACCTCTGGAGCAGTCGGAAGCCGGTCTGGTAGTAACCACCGTCATCCACGGGACCATCATGCCCAGCAGCAAGAACGCTTCGCTTCCACGAAACCGCCTGCTTCGGCGGACCATCACTCGCCTGCTGTTCACTGTTCCCACGCTGTCGCTCACGGGGTGCTCGGACAGCGACGAACTGGGTTGCATACCGTATGACGCGTACACCGCGGACGTCCCAACCTACGATTCCCTGCCGGATGGCGGAATGCCCACGAACGCGAACTGCATGTCACTGTGCCTGCAGAAGTACCCCGAGAGCCATAGCTGCGTTGTTTATCAAATTCCAACGACCTTCGGGGATGGCGGTCAGGGCGAGAGCAGCTATACCCACTGTTACTTCCCCGTACCGGCGGGGTGCAGGTATGGCTCGGACGGTCGCAAGCCAGAGGGGCTACAGGCGTCGCGGGTAGAAGGACGTTGCCCGCTCGGCACCCTCTTCGCCCACATGGCCTGGATGGAGGCGGCTTCTGTGCCCGCCTTCCTCCGGCTCGCGGACGAGCTGAAGGCTTACGGTGCTCCCGGGGTGCTGATCCACGCGGCTCGGCGCTCGGCCGGTGAGGAGGTCCGCCACGCGCGCGCCGTGGGGGCTCTCGCCCGGCGGCACGGCGCCTCCGTACCCGAGGTGGAGATTGCCCCGTTCTCCTCGCGCTCGCTGGAGGCGATGGTGCTGGAGAACGCGACGGAGGGTTGTGTCCGGGAGACCTATGGCGCCGTGTTGGCCGGGTGGCAGGCACGGATGGCGCAGGACGAGCAGGTGCGAGAGGAGTTCGGCCGGATTGCCGAGGACGAACTGCGCCATGCCGAGCTGGCCTGGGCTGTGGATGCCTGGGCGGCGGAGCGGCTCACTCCCGCGGAGCGCCAGCGTGTGCTTGACGCACGTCACAAGGCGCTCCACGAGCTGGAGCGCCTCGTGGAGCAGGAGGAACCGGAGGCTGTGTTGATCCAGCAGGCGGGCCTTCCCCCGCGCGACTCCGCCCTCCACCTCCTGAGGGGGCTCCAGATCATGGTGGCATGACATGTGGTGACGCACCGCCCGAGCGCCATTGAGCAGCGTCACCAGCTGGAAGTCGCCGTCGCGGGTTGTCTGGCTTCGCTCTCAGGGCTCCTTTGGACAGGGTGCTTCCCGACCGCTGCGCATTGCTGCCACAATCGGGCGGAGACTTCCCATGGAAAACCCCCGGCCCCGACGTCCGCTGGAGTCCCTTGATCGCCTGGAGAGCGAGATTGAAGCAGTACGGCCCGTGGGCGTCCGGCCACCCCTGAGCGGAGTGCGCTGGCTGAAGCTCTTCCTGGGGTTGCTGGCGGGGACCTTCGTGGTGTGGTTCGTGGGCGGCGAGCTTTGGAGGGAGTACCGCCGCTATCGCGGCCTCCACGACCCGGTCCCGGTCGATACCCTCTATGAAGGGGAGCGGAAGCGGCACCTCGCCATGCTCCTCCAGCAGGCCAAGGACCACATCCGCGCAAACCGGTGGCCCGAAGCCAGAGCGCAACTGTTGCAGCTGCAGACAGAGGCACCTGATCATCCCAACCTGGCGGACTACCTGGCTCATGTGCAGAAGGAGGTCCCCAACCACGAGCACCTGAAGGCGGCCCAGGCTGCGCTGACGGAGAAGAAGCTAGCGGTAGCCAAGTCCGAGCTGGACAAGGTCAGCGCGGATACGTTGATGCATGAACAGGTGAATGAGCTGAAGCGCGACCTGCCGCGCGCCGTCGACAGCCGGTTGCGCGAAGCGTCGGCCCTGTTCGAGACCGGCAAGATCTCTCTGGCCTCGGCCATGGTCGCGGACGTGCTCGCCGCCTTCCCGGAGCACCAGGAAGCCCAGCTCCTCGCCTCGAGGCTGCGGCACGGGTGGACCATCGAGGAGGCGCCGCCCCCCGATTCCACGGTGAACTGGAAGCGGGCCGTCGGCGCCTTCATGGAGGGGGACCTGAGTCGCGCCCTGGTGCTTGCCAAGGCCTGTGCGCCCAAGATGGCCCAGTGCAAGTCCGGCCTCAAGGATCTCCAGGAGTTCAACAGGCTCTACTCGAAGCTGGACCATCTCGACGCCCAGGAGCTCGCGCGGCTGCTCGCGCTGGAGAAGCAGATCTCAGGACCGGGAGGCCCGAGCGTGTTCGCCCGCCGCGTGAACTCGAGCTTGCCCCGCATCTTCTACAAGAACGCCGTGGCGGCGAGGGCGGCGGGCCAGTGGCAACGAGCCGTGGAGCTCTCGCGCCGGACGCTCGACGCGAACCCCACCCATGTGGGTGCCTCAGGTCTCCTCAACGGACTGAAGACTCAAGCGAGAGAGCGCTTCCTTGTGGCATACGCGATCAAGGATGCCAAACCCAAGCAGGCCCTCCTGGAGTTCCGTCAAGCCATGGCCATGACGCTGCCGGATGACGAGATCCACCAGAAGGCCCAGGCCTGGATCGAGAAGCTCCAGAAGAAGTGAGCTCCCTCAAGAGGGGACACGGAGGAGAGACGGGGTGAACGGACCGATCGTCGTGGCAGGAGCAGGCAGCATCGGCTGCTTCGTTGGAGGATTGCTGGCAGCGGCGGGCCGTGATGTGCGCTTCCTCGCTCGGCCGCGCATGGTCGCGGAGCTGCAGGCACATGGCCTCACCTTGACCGATCTCGAGGGCGGCGACCGTCGCGTGCCGGCGACGAGCCTCTCCGTGACGGACGAGCACGCCACGCTGGCGGAGGCCGGTCTGATTCTGGTGACCGTCAAGAGCAGCGCGACGGCTGAGATGGCGGAGAGCATCTCCCGCCATGCGAAGGCCGGGGCCGTGGTCGTCAGTCTGCAGAACGGGATCGGCAACGCTGACCGGTTACGCGCTCTCGCGAGAGGGCAGCGGGTGGTCGCGGGCATGGTGCCCTTCAACGTGGTGCACCGCGGAGAGGGACGCTTCCACCGGGGAACCGACGGGAGCCTCACGGTGGAGGCAGGCGTGCCGGGCCTGGTCACCGAGCTGTTGGTCCCCGGTCTGGTGGTGGCAGAGCATCCCGACATGGCCGGGCTCGCCTGGGGCAAGTTGCTGATGAACCTCAACAACGCGCTGAACGCCTTGTCCGGTCTCCCGCTTCGCCAGCAGCTGGCGGACCGGCGCTGGCGTCTCGTGCTGGCCGCCAGCCAGCGTGAGGCGCTGGAGCTCCTGGCCGCCGCCGGGATCGTTCCCGCTCGGGTGGGGAAGGTGCGGCCGTGGCTGTTGCCCAGGGTCGTGGCATTGCCGGACCTGCTGTTCCACATCCTGGCTGGAGCGATGGTGAAGATCGATCCGGAGGCCCGCTCCTCGATGTGGGAGGATCTGGAAAAGCGGCGGCCCACCGAGGTCGACCACCTTCAAGGCGCCCTGGTGGAGCTGGCGCGCTCCCTGGGCCGAGATGCGCCGGTCAACCGGAAGGTGATGGAGGCGGTGAAGCGCGCGGAAGCCGCCGGGGCGGGCTCACCAGGCATCACGGCGGAGTCTCTCGGCGCCTGAGCATGTCCCAGGCGAGTTGCAGGGTTCACCTTGGCAGGCGCGCATGTCCCAGAGGCTTCGGAAATATGACGAAATATTTCGAGTCAGGGGCTCACGCGGCCTGACGGCTCGGAGCAGCTGGGGTGCGGTCCTGCTGGTAGCGGCGCAGCACCCACTGGCCTGCGGGCCGGAGCCGCGCCTCCTCCGCCATCTGGCCCACCGCCTTGGGCATGGGCACGTCCGGCCGGGCCGCGTAGGGAGAGCCCTCGGCCAGCACGAGCCCCGCGAGCAGCGACGCCGCGGCAATGTCCGCGATCGTCAGCGACGAGCCCACGAGGTAGCGCGAGGGATCGCCGCCGATCTCGCGCTCCAGCCGGTCCAGCCCCTCCAGCACCTTGACCCGGGACTCCTCCAGCTGTGGAGGATGGAGGTGGTACTGGCGCACGAGGATTCGCTTGATCAGCGGAACCATCAGGCGCCCGAGCCAGCGCTGGGGGGCCGGATACTCCCCGAACATCATCCGCCCCAGGTCGGCGCCGCCGTTGATGATGTGGCCGTAGGCCCAGCGGCGCACGTGGATGCCGATCCCGTCAAAGTACTCCTCCAGCTCCAAGGCCCTGTCACGCTCGGGGCCGGGCGGGGGCAGCAGCGCAGGCGAGGGATAGGTGCGCTCCAGGTGCAGGGCGATCTCGGTGGAGTCGCCCAGCGCCACGCTGCCGTCCACCAGCACCGGCAAGGTGCCGCGGCCCTTCGCCAGGCGCTTCGCCACACCCCGGTGCAGGCCGGGCATCAGGTTCTTGAGCGTGTATGGCAGGCCCTTGACGTCGAGCACCCAGCGAGCCTTCTCGCAGTAGTGGGAGATAGGGAACTGGTAGAGCGTTCGTTCGGTCTGCGCCATGCGGCCAGCATCCCATGTCTCGGCTTACAGGCGTCAGCTGTCGTCGCCCGCGCAGCGTCCGCAGTCCGCCTCACAACTGTTGGAGCGGTTGCCTCGGCCGCATGACTCGGTGAACTGGCAGACGCGGTCTCCGCACTTGTAGATGTCCCGCCGGGAGATCCGGGTCGTCAGCGGCTTGTAGGTGACGCCGTTCGCGCTGCACGCCACGTAGAATCCTCCCGGGCCCACCCGCTGGCACAGCTGGTCGCAGCGCCCGGCATAGATGAGGGGCGGGCACGCGTTCGCTCCGCTGGTCAGCGCACAGGCCCGGACAGAGCTCTCCTTGGAGTGCAGCCGAGGCCCATCCACGCCGAAGAAGACGCCCTCGCCGTTGAAGAGGTTGCCGAAGAAGCAGGCCTCCCTGCGGGAATAGTGCGCGAGCTCCTCATACGTGAAGGGGATGTACTGCCCTGTCGCGGTCTGGCCCAGCACGGAGATGGACACGGACACGCCGTACTTGTTGACGTGGGCCGCCAGGCACGCGGTGATGAGCTGCTGCTCCGCGAGGTTTGCCGGCTGTCCGCTGGCCCAGCCCGGCGCCAGCCCCAGTCCGCCGGGCCAGGTGTAGCTGACCTGTGTCTGGGGATTCGTGTACGTGCGGACCTGGCCAGCGGGGACGGCACAGCGCACGAGGTACCGCATCATCGTGTCGTGTTGGGCCGGGTTCTGCCCGAACCAGGAGGTGAAGGCATTCCCGGATAGGCCGTTGGCGGACAAGCCGTTGGCGGACAGGCCGTTGGCGGACAGTCCATTGGCGGACAGGCCGTTGTCGGACTCCAGATCCTGGGGCTGGGAGGTCCACTCAGAAGCCTCGGGAGCCTCGGAGGAGGGCTCCATCGGACCGCAAGCGATGGAGCTTGCCACCAGGAGCACGAGCGGGAGCGTCACCGCGAGGCGGGACGGAACGGGAGAGGGCAGACAGGCGTGGGGGGCATCGTCAACTCGCACGGGCTTCATGGGGGACCCCTTTTGATCGAGTTTCCACACGACGGTGCCGCGAGTCCGGCAATCCAGGAAATACGACCTGAGGGCATCCCGAGCCATTCGATGGCTCGTGAATGAAAGGAGCGTGAGGTAGCGGACGGTGGAGCGTGCAGGTGTTCGCTGTTGGAAGGCTAGCGGACGTCGAGGGGCTTGCCGGAGACGAAGCGCACGAGGTGCTCGGTGGTGGGATCCTTGTCAGTGCCCAGGCGCTGGATGAGCTCGAAGTGGCCTCGGCCTGGGACCGTGAGGAAGCTCACGGGCAGCTTGCGGGCCTTCAGGGCGGCTACGAAGTCGCGCGACTGCTGGCGCATGTCCTTGTAGTCCTCGCCGGCGAGCAGCACGAGGAGCGGGGGCCGTACGGCGCGCAGGTGAGAGAGAGGCGAGGCCGCCAGCCGCGCCGCCTTGTCCTGGCCGAACGGCGGGAAGATGAAGGACTCGAAGCCCCCCTCGGGCGTGTCATCGATGGGGCGGGTGAGATCGAAGACGCCGGAGAGGGCGATGACGCCGGCCAGCTCCTCGGGCGCGTGGCCCACGGCCTTCAAGTAGCTGGGATCGAACAGAAGCAGCGTGACGAGGTGCCCGCCCGCCGAGTGTCCGCTGAGGAAGACGCGGTCCCTGCGTCCCCCGAAGCGCTCCACGTTCTCGAGCACCCAGCCCGCCGCGCGCGCCGCATCCTGGACATGGCCGGGGTGGCGCACCGTGGGCGTGAGCCGGTAGTTCACCACCACGGTGACGATCCCCCGGCGAGCGAGGGCCTGGCCCACGTGCGTGTAGGCCGACTTGTCCCCCCTCTGCCAGACGCCGCCGTGGAAGAAGAGGAGCACGGGCAGTCCCTGCTGGCCCTCGGGCTGGAAGATGTCGAGCGTGTGCTTGACCGGGTCGGCGCCTTCGCCCTCCACGTAGTCCACCTCCGTCTGGGAGATGCGCGGCTCTGGAGTGGGGGTGGGGCTGGCGGCGAGGGCAAGACTGAGCAGCGAGGAGAGGAGCACCATGCGCGCCTCTACGAGAGGAGGGGGCGCACCGGATTCACGGGGCGGGGTGAACCCGGTATAGGGAGGGATCATGAGATCCTCGCGCCGCCACACTCCTGCCCGGCTTGCTGCTGGGGTGCTCCTGTTCATGCCGCTGCTCATGGCGGTCGCTGCCGAGGTGCCGCCGCGTCTGGAGGAGGCGGTGCCGGACACCTTCGAGGGCGTGGAGCGCGTGGTGGCCGTGGGAGATGTGCATGGGGACGTGGAGGCGCTGATGGAGGTGCTGCGGCTGGCCGGCCTCATCGACGAGGAGGGGCGGTGGAGCGGCGGGAAGGCGCACCTGGTGCAGACGGGAGACATCGCGGATCGGGCTCCGCGGACCCGGGACTGCTACGAGCTGCTCATGCGGCTGGAGCGGGAGGCGCTCGCCGCGGGCGGCCGCGTCCACGTGCTGCTGGGCAACCACGAGGTCATGAACATGCGCGGGGATCTGCGGTACGTCACCCCAGAGGAGCTGGCCTCGTACGCGGACCAGAGCCCGACACCGGATGCGCCGGGTGCACGCCCAGGGCTCGCGGGCCACCGCGTGGCCTTTGGTCCCGAGGGCCGCTATGGCCAGTGGCTGCGAAGCCGCCCCGGGGTGCTGCGCATCGACGGGACGCTCTTCATGCACGGAGGGCTCCAGCCGGCCGTGTCAGCGCGGACGCTCGCGGAGCTCAACCGCTGGGTGCGACAGGATCTCTTCGCTGGCAGCTCCTCGGGAGGGGGGACAGACCCGCGGGGCCCGCTGTGGTTCCGAGGCTACGCGCTGGAGCCCGAGGCGCAGTGGAACGGGGGGCTCACCGAGGTGCTGCAGCGCTTCGGCGCGAAGCGGATGGTGATGGGGCACACCACCACGAGCGACGGGCGCATTGGCGTGCGGTTCGGCGGGCGGGCGCTGTTCATCGACACGGGGCTGAGCAAGGGCTACGGCAGGCACCTCGCGGCGCTGGAGATCCGAGGGGATCGACTCACCGCGATCTACCCCGAGGGGCGCGTGGAGCTGCTGGCGTCGGCGGTGAAGAGCACCCCCGCCAGGACGCCGGAGAAGAAGGCTCCGGAGAAGAAGGCCGCCCAGGGCCGCTGAGGAGGGTCAGTGGTAGGTTCCGGTGGAGTGCTTCCAGAAGACGGTGGTGAGCTCGGAGGATGGTCATGGATCCACGAAGCGCGCGGTTGTCGCCCCAGACGCCAGCAGGGGAACTCAAGGTCTACGCCGAGCTGGCCTCCTGGTGGCCCCTGTGGTCGCCGCCCGAGGAGTACGTCGAAGAGGCGGCGGATCTGCTCGAGGTGCTGAGGACGGCGGCCGAAGGATCGGCACGCACGCTGCTCGAGCTTGGCTCTGGCGGTGGCAGCCTGGCGTTCCACCTGAAGGCGCACTTCGCGTTGACGCTGACCGACCGAGCGCCGGGAATGGTGGCGGTCAACCGCGCGCTCAATCCGGAGTGCGAGCACCTCGTGGGGGACATGACGACCTTGCGGCTCGGGCGCACGTTCGACCGGGTGCTGGTGTACGACGCGATCATGTACGCGGCGGATCGCGCCGCCGCGCGAGCAACGGTGGAGACGGCGGTGGCGCACTGCCGGCCGGGCGGAGCGGTGGTGCTGGTGCCTGACTGCGTGAGTGAGACGTTCGAGCCAAGCACGGAGTGCGGGGGCCATGATGGAGCGGATGGGCGCGGCCTGCGCTACTTGGAGTGGTGCTGGGACGCAGACCCAAGCGACGAGCGCTACGAGGTCGCATATGCGTTCCTGCTGCGCGAGGCGGACGGGACGATCACGGCGGAGCAGGAGATCCACCGCGAGGGCCTGTTCCGGCGCGACGACTGGTTGACCTGGCTGCGGGAGACGGGCTGCGCCGCGCGCTCCGTGCGCGACCAGTGGGGGCGTGAAGTGTTCATCGGCGTGCGAACTCCCTCTCCGTGAGTCCCGCCTGATGCACGGATCGGTGTGTCCTTCGAGAGCGGGAGGGTGAGCGACACGCGGTCAGGCGCCCCGACAACGAATCCCCGCTGCACCATTGTGTTGACATCCATGCGCCAGCCGCCAATAGAGGGGAGAGCAAGGAGTGACCCATGGGACAGCGGTTGGGTGTGAATGTGGATCACGTCGCGACGCTGCGGCAGGCGCGACGCACCACGTATCCAGATCCGGTGACGGCGGCGGCCTTGGCCGAGCTCGCTGGCGCGCAGCAGATCACCATCCACCTGCGTGAGGATCGTCGGCACATCCAGGATCGCGATCTGCGCATTCTCCGGGACACGTGCCAGACGCTGCTCAACCTGGAGATGGCCGCCACCGCGGAGATGGTGAAGATCGCCTATGAGTACAAGCCGGACGTGGTGACGCTGGTGCCCGAGCGGCGCGAGGAGCTCACCACCGAGGGCGGGCTCGATGTGGGCGGGCAGCGCGAGCAGGTGGCGAAGATCATCAAGAACCTCAAGGACGGGGAGATCACCGTCTCGCTGTTCATCGATCCTGATCTGGACCAGGTGCGCGCGGCGCACAAGGTGGACGCGGACCGGATCGAGCTCCACACCGGGCGCTACTGCGAGGCGCGCAACGAGCGAGAGCGGGGCCGGGAGCTGAGCCGCATCGTCGACGCCGCGAAGTCCGCCGCGAAGCTGGGCATGAGCGTGGCCGCCGGCCACGGGCTCAACTACGACAACGTGCAGCCCATTGCCCGCATCCGGGAGATCGACGAGCTGAACATCGGCCACGCGATCGTCGGCCGAGCGGTGCTGGTAGGCTTCGAGCGCGCGGTGCGTGAGATGCTGGAGCTGATGCGCAACCCGGGGTAGGGCATGGCGATTGTCGGCCTGGGCATGGACATCTGCTCGGTGGAGCGAATCCAACGCATCCTCCAGGGCCCGCGCGCTCAGCGCTTCCTCGAGCGCGTGTACACGGATGCCGAGCGCGCTCTGTGTGGCGAGCGAGCCGATGCCGCCAGCGCCTACGCCGCGCGCTTCGCCGCCAAGGAGGCACTGGTGAAGGCGCTGGGAGCTCCGCCCGGCATCCGCTGGCGGGACATGGAGGTGGTGCGCGGCTCCGGCATGCCGCGCTTTGCCCTGTCCGGTGTGGCTCGCGACGTGATGGAGCAGCGGCGAGTGGATGCGCTGCTGACGATGACCCATGACGCAGGAGTGGCCGCGGCCACCGTCATCCTGCAGGAGCGGCCTTGAGATGCAGAGCGTCCTGACCGCCGCGCAGATGCGAGAGGCCGAGCAGGCCGCCGCGTCCCAGTACGGGATGCCCTCGGCGCTGCTCATGGAGAACGCGGGCCGGGCGCTCGCGGATGCGGCGCGGAGTGTGGCGGGGCCGC
>Ga0190275_10002139_pt1 | contig 14295 bp, 13 predicted proteins | sample Popmic550T_FD_133745 | JGI IMG/M metagenome (GOLD analysis project Ga0190275, IMG submission 133745) | Populus adjacent soil microbial communities from riparian zone of Yellowstone River, Montana, USA - 550 T | ecosystem: Environmental > Terrestrial > Soil > Riparian zone > Trees stand | place... | reverse complement strand
GCCAGGACGCCGAGCGGATCCTTGAGCCGATCCCACCGCGACACCTGCGCGAGCAGCGGGGCGTCGAGCCGGAGCGGAGCCTCTTCGAGCATCTCGGCGCGGTGGCGGACGAAGCCCACGCTCCCGTCCAGCCGCTCGAACACAGCGCGGTGAGGATCGGCGTGATTCTGGGCGAGGCCGGCCGCGCGCAGCACCGCGGTCACGCTCGTGAACGACATCCCGTGGTTCTTCGGTGCGAACGCGTCGATCGACGGCGGGATGACCATCACGCGGCCCGGGTCGAGGCCCTCCCACGCGAACGCCTCGCGCGAGAACACGTAGGCGTCGGCCTCCTTCACGTAAGGGGTGAGGAACCGCCATGCCTCGCGCGCGACGTCGTTCGGCAGGTCCAGCCCGATGTGCGCTCGCCAGATCAGCGGGACGTCGGACGCTGCCCGCAGCGCCGGGAGCATGCCGGCGGTCTGCGGATCGTGGAGGATCACGACGTCGCCGGGCCGCACCGACTCCGCGAGCCGGCGCGCGTTGACCTCGCACCGGCGCTCGTAGGCAACCCGCTCCGTGTCGCCCAGCGGCCCGCCGTCGCCCGCGAACCCATGGAGGCGGTTGTGCAGCCGCTTGGTGATGTTGAAGAACTCGGGATCGCCCTCGGCGACGACCCAGCGGCCGTCCAGGCCTGCGCCGCGGACGTAGCCGATCAGCGAACGCAGCATCTCGGCGACGCCGCCGCCGAACGCGGTCGAGTTGACGTTCCAGATCGTGCGGGTGCCGAGCAGCGCGTGCGCGGCCACGATGGTCTCCTCGAACTGCGCGAAGCCCTCGCCGGTCAGCACCTCGGCGAACCGCTGCGGGCGCAGCGGCGTGACGTCAACGGTCTCGAGCGCCACCGGGCGCCTCGCGTCGGGTGGCGAAGTCACTCGCGTCGAAAAGGTCCAGCCGCAGCGCGGTGGTGAAGGCCTCGACGTCGGCGGTCATCCGCTCGCGCTCGAGCTGCGCGAGCGTCGTGACGATGGACGCTGTCGTCCGGGCGAGGTCGCGGTCGTAGCGGTCCGCGATCTCCTGCGACACGATCACCTCGCGGAACGCGCCGCACTGGCCGCAGCGGAGGAGCATCCACCAGAAGGTCTCGTCGTGCTCGGCCCACTCCATCGGCGACACGAAGTCGGAATCGCACCACTGGCAAACGATGAGGCCGTCGGCGGAACCGCGGCGGACCCGTGTGAGTCGTGAGAAGAGCATGAAGGTCAGGCGGTGGCCGATTGGGCAGAAGAGGTCACCCCGCGGTGCGCAACGACCGCCGAGCGGGGTGTGATAACGACGGGGCAGCCGGCATCGCGCACGAGCGCACCGGACACGCTGCCGAGCAACGCCCGGCGCAGCGGCCCGTACCCGCGCGACCCGGCGAAGAGGAGATCGACCACGCCGTTGGTCCGGCGGGCGATCTGCTCCGCGGCGTGGCCGTGCAAAAGGAGAGTCTCCGGCCTGAGCCCGCGAGGCGCGTGGTCGGCGACGTAGTACAGGAGCTGCCGGCCGTGCTGCTTGGCGGTGATGGACGGCCACTCGGCGCCGACGCCGGCGGCGATCATGCTGTCCGTCGCGGGCGGCGGCTCGACGACGCAGTACACCGTCAGCGCGGCGCCCAGCTCGAGCGCCAGCGCCTCGGCCGCACGCAGGGCGGCTTCGGCCTCCGGCGAGCCCTCGTAGGCGACGCCGATGTGGCGGACGGCACCGCCCTCGTAGCCGCGCGGCGCCACCGCGACCGCGCAGGGCGCGCCGTGGAGCAGCCGCTCGGCGGTCGTGCCGGGCAGCACGCGTCCCACCGTCCCGCGGTGGCTCGAGCCGACGACGACGAGGTCGGCGTGCTCGCGCTCGGCCGTCTCGGTGAGCGCGCGGGCGGGCGCCGCCGAGACCGAGATGGTGCGCACGGGGACGCGCCCCTCCAACCGCGCACGCGCCTCTTCGAGCGAGGCGTCGCGGGGATCGCGCATGTCGATCGGTGCGACGACGAAGGGCGCGGCCGGGACGGGGGTCGGCAGAAGGGCAGAGGTCAGCAGCAGCGAGCCATGGCGCGGATCGCGCAGGACCTCGGCGAGCGCGATGGCCTCGCCTCCGCGAGCAGGTCCGTCATAGCCGACGACGATGGTGCGGAACATGGGACGACCGTACGGCCGCGACGCGCCCGCGCCATCGGGACACTCCCGCGAGCGCAATCCGTAGCCCTCCGCACCGGAACGCGACACGCCGCTCAAGCCGCGCCAGGACTTCCGCGCGCACCTGGTCGCGCGAGATCGAGCGACTGCGCGGCGCTAGACGGCGACGAGGCCCTGCTCGAGCGCGTAGTGCACGAGCTCGGCGCGGCTGGTCAGCCGGATCTTCTGCTGGATGTGCGCGCGATGCGACTCGACCGTGCGGACGCTCAGATAGAGCTGGCCGGCGATCTCGGAGTTGGTATGGCCGAGCGCGATCAGCCGCAGGATCTCGACCTCGCGCTCCGTGAGGTCGTCGGGTGGCCCGGCCGGCTCGGGCGGCGCGGCGGCGATGCGCGCGCCGAGTTGCGGGTTCAGGTAAGTGCCTCCGTCGGCGGCGGCGCGCACGGCCTGGACCAGCTCCTCGTCGGCGGCCTCCTTGAGGACGTAGCCGCTCGCCCCGGCCTGCAGGGCCTCGCGGGCGAAGGCGGGATCCTCCTGCATGGTCAGCACGACCACGCGCGTGCCCGGTGACTCCTCGAGGAAGATCGGGATGGCGGGGAGGCTCGGGTCGCCGGGCATGTTGAGATCGAGAACGAGGACGTCGGGGCAGTGAGCGCGCACGTTGCGGCGCGCGTCGGCGACGTCGCCGGCCTCGGCGACAACCTCGAAACCGTCTTCGCGGTCGAGGAGCATGCGGAGGCCGCTGCGCACCACGCGGTGGTCGTCGGCGATCACGATCTTGGTCATTGCAGGCAAGCTAGCGGTCGGCCGCCGCACCGGCGGCGGTAGTCGGCAGCAAGGTACCTGCGGGAAACTACGCATGCGTCGGCGGTCGCCTCCGGTCGCAGCTCGCTCGGCGCGGGCGTACCGTCAAGGCATGACCGCCGTCGAGCATCGTGCGCCCCCGTCTGGCCCTGCGCTCGCGGCCGCGCTGAGCCGGCCGGAGACGTATCCGGACCACCCCGGGCCCGTCGAGGTGCGCGAGACCCACATCTCGTGGGTGTTCCTCGTCGGAGACCGCGCCTACAAGCTCAAGAAGCCGGTCAGCCTCCCGTTCCTCGACTACGGAACCATGAAGCGCCGCCGTGAGATGTGCGACGAGGAGATCCGGCTCAACCGCCGGCTCGCCCCGCGCGTGTACCTCGGCGTCAGGGCCGTGGTTCCCACCGCCGACGGCGTCGCACTCGCGTCCGCCGACGACCCCCGGGCGATCGACTACGTCGTCGAGATGCGCCGCTTCGACGAGGCGCGCACGCTCGGAGCGCGCGTGACCCACGGAGGCGTTCCGTACCCGGCGCTCGTCGCGATCGGGCGGCGGCTCGCGGAGTTTCACGACGCCGCCGCCGTGCGCGATGTTGGAGATGCGGTGGCTTCGCTGCGCAAGGTGCTCGCCGAGAACACGGACACGCTGCTGGCGCTCGCCCCGGATCGTGATTTCCGCCGCAGGGTGATCGCACTCGTCCGCTTCACCGACGGGTTCCTGCTGGCGCGCCGCGGCGAGCTCGAGGCCCGCGCGGCCGGCGGCCGCGTGCGAGACGGCCACGGCGATCTGCGTGCCGACCACGTGCTCCTCGAGCACGGGGTCGAGGTCGTCGACTGCGTCGAGTTCGACCCGGGGCTTCGGATCGCCGACGTCGGCTGCGACCTCGCGTTCCTCACGATGGACCTCGAGGCGCTCGCGTCCCCGTTCGCCGCGCGCACCGTGCTGAAGAGCTACCGCGACGCGGGCGGCGATCCCGGTGACGACGAGCTCGTCGCCTTCTTCGGCGCCTATCGCGCCCTCGTGCGCGCAAAGGTCGCGCTGGTGCGCGCGGGGCAGGCGGACGATCGTGACCGCCGCCTCGCGCACGCGCGGAGCCGGCTCGCGCTCGCCGAGACGCTCGCGTGGCGTGTCCGCCGGCTGGGGCTGTTCGTGATCGCCGGGCTCTCGGCGACCGGTAAGACCACGCTCGCCGACCTGCTCGCCTCACGTTCCGGCCTTCACCACCTGAGCTCCGACTCGGTGCGCAAGCGGCTGCTCGGTATCGCCCCCGCCGCGCGCGCCGGCGCGTCGGCCTACGGCGAGAGCTTCAACCGGCGCACCTACGAGGAGCTTGGACGGGCCGCGCGCCGCGACCTCGCCCAGGCGGGTGGCGTGATCGTCGACGCGACGTTCCGCAACCCCGCCGACCGCGACGCGTTCCGCGAGGCCCTCGGAGGCCTGCCGGACACCGCCACCGTCATCGAGTGTCGCGCTCCCCGCTCCGTCCGGCTCGCGCGCGCACACCGGCGGGTGATAGAGACCGGCACCGTCTCCGATGCCGACGTGGATGTCGTGCGCCGACAGGCCGATGACGGCGGCCTGATCGACGAGGTTCCTCCCGGCCGGCACATCGTGCTCCGCACGGACCGCCCGCCGGAGGATGCGCTCGATGACCTGGCCGCGTTGCTCGACGCCAGGCTCGCCACCACAGGTCCGTAGTTCACTGCAGCGGGGTGCGGGCTCGCCCGGATGGCCGGTCCCGTCGCCCGCCATACCGTCCGTCCTGTCCAACTACGAGAGAAGGGACGGTCATGAGCAAGATCATCGTGGGCGTCGACGAGTCCCCGGGCTCGGCCGATGCCATCGCACTGGCGAGCAGCCTGGCCGGCATGACCGGCGCCACGCTCATGCTCGTCAACGTCTTCCCGTACGACACCTACCCGAGTCGCGCGATGAACCGCGACTTCGAGGACTATCTGCGCCAGGACAGCACCGAGCTACTCGAGCGGATCCGCAGCGCGCATGGCGACGAGACGGCCGAGATCAAGGCCGTTGCGAATCCGTCGTCCGCCCACGGGCTGCACGACCTGGCCGAGGAGATCGACGCCGGCCTGATCGTCGTCGGCTCCACGCATACCGGCCGCGCCGGCCGGGTTGCCCCGGGCAGCACCGCTGAGCGGCTGCTGCACGGGTCACCCTGCCCTGTCGCGGTCGCCCCGAAGCACTACGCGCAAGAGACTGTGCGCGAGCCGGGCATCGTCGGCAGCGGCTACGACGGGTCGGCCGCCGCGCAGCAGGCGCTCGAGACCGCCCACCGCATCGCTGCCCGGACCGGCGCGCGACTGCGCGTGATCCGCGCGTTCCGGCCGCTCCCCTTCGACGTGTCGCCGCAGAAGGGTGTGGCGCTGGCGCGCGTCTCCTACAACGACAAGCTGCACGACAAGGCCTGCGAGAACCTCGACGAGGCCGTCGCGAAGCTGGAGGGCGAGCCGCGCGGCGAACCCTTCTTCGCCGTCGGCGACCCGGCCAAGATCCTTCTCGAAGCATCCGAGGACCTGGACCTGCTCGTGCTCGGCTCCCGCGGCTACGGCCCGCTGCACTCCGTGCTGGTCGGCGGCGTGGCCGGGCGTGTGGTTCGCGACGCGGCCTGCCCCGTTCTCGTGCTGCCGCGCAAGGCCGGGCACGTGGACGAGGGCTCGCTGTTCGCCGACGCCGCACAATCCGTTCACGGCTAGTGCCGTGACGGGCGAGCGGGTCGAGCGTCTGCGGCGCAACCACCGCGACGAGATCGACAGCGCCGCCCTCTATGACGCGATGGCGTCCGCGGAGCGCGAAGAGCGCCTCGCGGGCGTCTATCGCAGCCTCGCCGCCGCCGAACGAAGGCACGCCGCTGGCTGGGCCGACCAGCTCGAGCAGCTCGGCGACGTCCGCCCACCGCAGCGGCCAAGTCGGCGCGCGCGGATCCTCGCCCGGCTCGCATCACGCTTCGGCGCGTCACTTCTTCTGCCCACGCTCGCGGCCCGAGAGCAGCTCGACCGCCGCCGCTACACCATCCAGCCGGAGGCGCCCGACGAGCTCCGCAACGAGGAGCGCGCGCACGCGCGCCTACTTCAGGAGCTCCACGCCCGCTCGCCCGCCGGCAGAGCGGCCGAGGCCCTGGCCCGCACCGAGCGACGGCGCATCGGGCTCGGAGGCAACGCCTTGCGCGCCGCGGTGCTGGGCGCCAACGACGGCCTCGTCTCGAACCTCAGTCTCGTCATGGGCGTCGCGGGCGCCGAGCTGTCCAGCCGGACGATTCTCGTGACCGGCATCGCTGGCCTGCTCGCCGGGGCGCTGTCGATGGCGATGGGCGAGTGGATCTCGGTACAGAGCTCCCGTGAGCTCTACGCGCACCAGATCGAGGTCGAGCGGCTCGAGATCGCGACCATGCCCGAGCTCGAGACCGAGGAGCTCACGCTGATCTACCGCGCGAAGGGGGTTCCGGCCGCCGAGGCCCGCGCCCTGGCCGAGCGGATCATGGGCGACGAGTCGACCGCGCTCGACGCGATGGCCCGCGAAGAACTCGGCATCGACCCGGAGGAACTTGGCGGCTCCGCGGTGGTGGCCGCGGTGGCCTCGTTCGTGCCGTTCACGCTCGGCGCGGCGGTGCCCGTCCTCCCCTTCGCCTTCTTCTCGGGCACCGCGGCAACCGTCACGAGCGTCGCCGCCAGCGCAGCCGGCCTTTTCGTCCTGGGCTCCGCAATCACGCTGCTCACTCACCGCGGCGTCCTGCGCGCGGGCGGCCGGCAGCTCGTCATCGGCCTCGCCGCCGCCGCGGTCACGTTCGCGATCGGCCGCCTCGTCGGCGTCGAGATCACCTGAGGCTCCGCAGTTTCCCGCAGCCGTCGTGCGGCACGACGCGGATGGGCCACACGCCATCCGAACGTAGGCTCGCCTCGTACCCCCGGAGAAGGAGCTCGAAATGACATCCGACAGCCGCGCCCGACGCATCGTCGTCGGCTACGACGGTTCCCCCGCATCGCGCGCCGCGATCGCCCGCGCGGTCCAGCAAGCGGGCGAGGACGGCCGGATCTACATCGTGCACGCCTACTCGCTGCCCCCCGACTACCTCGGCACGCCTAACTACCAGCTACTCCTCGACGCCGCGCTCGGCGGCGCGCAGGCGAGAGTCGGGCGGATCGAGGAAGAGTGCGGCGCCGATCTGCACGGCGTCGAGTGGGAGACCGAGATCATCGGCGACGCCCCCGCCCGTGCGATAGCCGGCGTGGCCGCCGCGCGCGAAGCGGACGAGATCATCGTCGGCACCCGCGGCTTCGGCCGCGCCCGTGCGCTCCTCGGCAGCGTCGCACACGAGCTGATCCATCTTGCCGAGTGCCCGATCACCGTGATCCCCGAGCGCGTCGTCGACCGCACCGAGAGCCGCGAGCGGGCGGGAGCGGCGTCATGAGTTTCGAGGACAGCCCGTTCCCGGTCCGTGACGCCGTGACACCACCACCGCCGCCGGACACCAGGTGGCTGCAAACGCCGGTGCGCGCGTTCATGCGCCCCGGCGTCGTGACCGTCGCGGAGGACGCGTCGCTGTTGCAGGTGCAGCGCGCGATGATCGCCCACGGCGTGCACGCGGTTTTGATCACAGCCGTCGGCGGCCCGCTCGGCTGGGTCACCGCGGGCGGACTGCTTCCGTGGCTCGCCAAGGAGCCCGAGCTCTATCCCGCGAGGACCGCCATAACCGAGCAGGTTGCCTACATCCCACCGGGCGCCTCCGCAAGCGAGGCGCTGCAGGCGCTCTCCGCATCGGCGGTCAGCCATCTCCTGGTCAGCCCGCGCACCGTCTCGTCGCCGCAGGGCGTCGTGAGCGAGATCGACCTCGTCCGGCTCGCGTCGGGCCGCTGATCCGTAGTGCCCCGCATCGGCCTGCGGACGAGTTCCGATGGGACGCAGGCCGGTAGCGCCGATCATGGCGACATGCCCCAAACGCCGCTTTCAGCCCCCGGACCCATCGTCGTCGGCGTTGAGCGCTCGGACCGCTCGCGGGACGCGCTGGCCCTGGCGCGCACACTCGCCCGTGCGGTCGACACCCGCCTGATCCTCGTCGCCGCCTACCTCGCCGGAGGCCGCTCGGCGGTTATGCCGCCCGGCGCCCACGAAGCCGCGCTGGCCGAGGAGGCCGAGGCAACGCTCGAATGGGTCGCGCGACCCCTTGCCGGCGTGACGGTGACATCACGGACAGTGCCGTGCACGTCGGTCTCCCGCGGCCTGCAGCAGGTGGCCGAGGAGGAGGGCGCGCTCGCGATCGTCGTCGGCCCGTCGCACCGGGGTACCCTCGGACAGCTTGTCCCCGGGAGCGTCGGCGAGCGGCTCTTACATGGCGCCCCGTGCCCTGTGGCGGTCGCGCCGCGCGGCTACTGGTCGACGTCCGCCGCCGGCCGTATCCGCCGTATCGGTCTCGGCTTCGTGGCCACGCCCGAGGCTGACGAGGCGCTGTGCGCCGCCGTGGGCATCGCGTCGCGCACGGGCGCGGAGATCCGGGCGCTCAGCGTCGTGGAGCTTCCTGCGGGCCTGACCATGGGCATCGGCTGGAACTACGCCCAGCTCGAGCAGCTCGCGCGCGACGACCTGTCGCAGAGCCTCGTTCGCACGCTCGCCGACGTCACGTCTCCGGTGGAGATCTCCGGCGAGGTCGTCGATGGTTACGCCGACGACGAGCTCGCGCGGCTGTCCACGGAGGTCGACCTCCTCGTCTGCGGCTCGCGCGGGCGCGGGCCGATCGGCCGAGTGGTGCTCGGAAGCGTGGCGGCCGGCCTGCTTCGCAAGGCGCGCTGCCCCGTCATCGTCGTGCCGCGCGGGGTTCCCGACGGCTTCGCGACCCTTCGAGCGCCGGCGTCGGCGGTCGCCTGATCATGCCACTCAGCCCGCTACCAGGGAGGTCGTCATGACACCGCCCATCGTCGTCGGCGTGGACCCGCTGCGCCACGATCCCGAAGCGGCTGTGCTCGCCGCGTTGCTCGCGCGCGCCAGCGGCGCTCCGGTCGTGGCCGTGGCGGTCCACCCCCACGAGATCCCGCTCCGGCCCGGCGGCGCACCCGAGAATGGGCTCCGCGGTATCGCGCTCGCCCGGCTGGCCGCCATCGAGGCCGCGTTCCACGGCGTCGCGCTGGAGACGATCGCCGTGCCCGGGCCCTCCGCGGCCCACGTCCTCCACGACTGCGCGGAGGAGCGGGGCGCCGGCCTGCTCGTCGTCGGCTCGACCCACCGCGGCATCACGGGACGCATCACGCTCGGCAGCACGGCGGACCGCCTGCTGCACGGCGCGCCCTGCCCGATCGCGGTCGCCCCGCTCGGCTTCGCCGAGCGCATGCACGGCTTCGAGCGCATCGGCGCCGCTTTCGTCGACAGCGAAGAGGGCTACGAGGCGCTGCGGGCGGCCGGCGCGCTCACAGCGGCGTTCCGCGCCGAGCTGCACGTCGCGACCGCGGTCGAACCCGTCGCCTGGAGTGCGACCAGCCTCGTGCAGCCCTACGACGTCGGAGCCCACCTCGCGGATCGCCGCGCGCGGGCGGAGGAACACCTGCGCACCGCCCTCGACGGCCTGGCGCCAGCCGTGCGGTCCCACTACGAGGTGCTGGTGAACAGCCCAGTCACCGCGCTCGAGAAGTTCAGCCGCGACGTCGACCTCCTCGTCTGCGGTTCGCGAGGCTATGGCCCGCTGGGCAGCGTGCTGCTGGGCGGCGTCTCGCGCCGGCTGATCCACCGCGCGGCCTGCCCCGTCATCGTCGTGCCGCGCGGGACCGAGCGCGCGATCGAGGCGCTCACCGGCGCCGGGAACGCCGCGGAGGCGGGACGTGCCTGAGAACCGCGGTCACCTGAAGTCCGTCCGCCCAGCGCGCCCGCGGGTGGTCATCGCGGGCGGGGGCGTCGCGGCGATCGAAGCGCTGCTCGCGCTGCGCCACGTCGTCGGCGAGCACGTATCGATCACCCTGCTCGCTCCCGAACGCAGCTTCGTCCACCGTCCGTCGTCGGTTGCCGAGCCGTTCGGCTTGGGCGGCCCCGAACCGATCGACCTCGCCGCGATCGCGCGCAGCCACGGCGCGGAACTCCGGCGCGGAGCCCTCGACGCGGTTGAGCCCGCACGTCACGTCGCGGTGACGGACGGCGAGGAGCTGTCCTACGACATCCTTGTCGTCGCGGTTGGCGCCGTGCCGACGCCCGCCGTACCCGGCGCGCTGACGTTCGGCGGTCCCGCCCAGGCGCACGATGTCGCAGCGATCCTCGACCGCGTCGAGCGCCGCGAGCTCCGGCGGCTTGTCTTCGCCGTTCCCGCGGAGTCGACGTGGTCGCTGCCGATCTACGAGCTGGCGATGATGGCCGCCGTCGACCTCCGCGGCCGCGGCGTCACCGACGCGACACTCGGCGTCGTCACGCCCGAGCCCGAGCCGCTGCGCCTCTTCGGCACTGCGGCGGCCATCGCTATGCGCGAGATGCTCGACGCGCGCGGCATCGCGCTGTGGACCGGCGCCCGGGCGCTCGGCCTGAGCGAGGGCCTCCTCCATGTCGAGCCAGGGGCGCCGCTGCGCGCTGATGCGGTGATCAGCGTGCCCGCGCTGACCGGCCCAGCGCTCGCCGGACTGCCCGCGGGCGTCCGCGGCTTCATCCCCGTCGACGCTCACGGCCGCGTCGCGGGCACGCCAGACGTGTACGCGGCGGGCGACGCCACCGAGTTCCCGGTCAAGCAGGGCGGTCTCGCCACCCAGCAGGCCGACGCCGTCGCCGAGGCGGTCGCCGCCGACCTCGACCTCGGGCCCGATCCAGCCCCCTTCCGGCCGGTCCTGCGCGGGCTGCTGCTCACGGGTGGAGCGCCGTTGTACCTGCGCGCCGAGCTGTCCGGCGACCAGGAGCCCACGACGCGAAGGCTGCGCGGCGAGGTCTCAGGACGCGCGCTGTGGTGGCCGCCCGGCAAGGTCGCCGGCCGATACCTCGCGCCATACCTGGGGACGGCACGCCCGGTTGACCTCGGCTCCGAGCCGCTTCGCGATCGCGCTGCCGCCGTGGGCGCGAGCCCTGCCGACGACCGCGACGAGGCGTACCGCCTCGCAATCCTCCTCGCGGAGCAGGACGCGGAGCTCGGCGACTACCGGCAGGCGCTGCACGCGCTCGACGCGGCCGCGGCACTCGCCGGCGGCGTCCTCCCCGACGAGTGGGTCGAGAGCCGCGCGCGCTGGCAGCACGAGCTGGCGCCGCAGAGCTAGGCGAGCGCCGAGCGGACGCCCCGCGCGATCTCGAGGTCCTCGCGCGACTCGATGACCAGCGTGCGCGCCGGCGCGCCGAGCGCGGTGAGATCCTCGGCGCCGGCGGCGTTGCGCTCGGGATCGAGCGCAACGCCGAGGAAGCCCAGGCCGGCCGCCGCGCGGGCGCGGATCTCGGGCGCACGCTCCCCAACGCCGCCGGTGAACACGAGCGAGTCGAGGCCATCGAGTGCGGCGGCCATCGCCGCGATGCCGGCGCGGAGGCGGTGGACGTACACGCCGATCGCGAGCACTGCGCCCGCCTCCTGCCGCTCCGCGGCGGCGAGCACCTCACGCATGTCGGCGGTGCCGGCGAGGCCGCGCAGCCCCGAGTCGTGCTCGAGTGCCTCGGCGAGCTCGCGCTCGGCCATCCCCGTGTGCTCGAGCAGCCACAGCAGAAGCCCGGGGTCGACGCTCCCGGATCGCGTGGCCATCACCAGTCCCTCGAGCGGCGTGAAGCCCATCGTCGTGTCGACGCAGCGCCCGTCGCGGACCGCGGCCAGCGACGCGCCCGCCCCGAGGTGACACGTGACCACGCGACCTGGGCCGGCGCGTCGTGACGCCCAGGCGTGGGAGAGGCCGTGGAAGCCGTAACGCCGCAGCGGCCAGCGCTCCCGCCAGGAAGCGGGCAGCGCGTAGGTCGCCGCGGCCGCCGGCAGCCCGGCGTGGAAGGCGGTGTCGAAGCACGCGACCTCGGGCAGTCCCGGCCGCGCCTCCCGCACCGCGGCGAGCGCGGCGAGCGACTTCGGCTGGTGCAGCGGCGCCAGCTCGGTCAGCTCGTCGAGAGCAGACGCGACCTCGTCGTCGATGACCGTGGGAGCGCTGAACCGCTCTCCCCCGTGCACGATCCGGTGCCCGGCGGCGTCCGCCTCGCCGAGCTCATCGAGTGCCGCACCGACGTCATCGCCGGCCGCGAGATCCCGCGTTCCGAGCAGCTCGTCGCCGTCCCCGAGCAGCCGGAGCTTGAGGCTGCTCGAGCCGGCGTTGACGACCAGGACGCGCACGCGCGTCAGTCTCCCGGCAGCCTCCAGTCGCGGACCTCGGGCGGGTCGTCGCCGTGCTTGCGCGTGTACGCGCGCACGCGCAGGCGCTCGTCCACCATCTCCTGGCGCAGGCCGGCCGCGCGCTGCCCGAGCCCGGGCACGCGGTCGATGACGTCGATCACGAGGTGGTAGCGGTCCATGTCGTTGAGCATGACCATGTCGAACGGCGTCGTGGTCGTGCCCTCCTCCTTGTAGCCGCGCACGTGCAGGTTGCGGTGATTCGTGCGCCGGTAGGTCAGCCGGTGGATCAGCCACGGATAGCCGTGGTAGGCGAAGATCACCGGCCGGTCGGCGGTGAACAGCGCATCGAACTGCGCATTGGACAGCCCGTGCGGATGCTCGTGCTCGTCCTGCAGCCGCATCAGGTCCACGACGTTGACGAAGCGCACCCGCAGCTCGGGCAGGCGCTCACGGACGATCGCGGCAGCGGCGAGCGCTTCCAGCGTCGGGATGTCGCCCGCGCAGGCGAGTACCACGTCGGGGTCCTCGCCGTCGTCGTTGCCCGCCCACGGCCAGATGCCAAGGCCGCGCGTGCAGTGCGCGACCGCCTCGTCGATCGTGAGGAAGTCGAGCGAGGGCTGCTTGCCCGCGACGACCACGTTGACGTAGTTGCGGCTGCGCAGGCAATGGTCGCCCACGGACAGCAGGCAGTTGGCGTCCGGCGGCAGGTAGACGCGGATGTCTCCGCCTTCTTGTTGACGACGTGGTCGATGAAGCCCGGGTCCTGGTGCGAGAACCCGTTGTGGTCCTGGCGCCACACGTGCGATGAGAGCAGGTAGTTCAGCGACGCGATCGGCCGCCGCCACGGGATCGTGCGGGTCACCTTCAGCCACTTCGCGTGCTGGTTGAACATCGAGTCGATGATGTGGATGAACGCCTCGTAGCAGTTGAAGACACCGTGGCGGCCGGTCAGCAGATAGCCCTCGAGCCACCCCTGGCAGAGGTGCTCGCTCAGAACCTCCATGACGCGGCCGTCGGGGGCGAGGTGGTCGTCGCCTGGCTCGATCGCCGCGATCCACGCGCGGTCGGTCGCCTCGAGCACGGCGCCGAGCCGGTTCGACGCGGTCTCGTCCGGACCGAAGACGCGGAAGTTCGCGGCGTCCTCATTGCGGCGCATGACGTCGCGCAGGTAGCCGCCGAGCACCCGCATCGCCTCGCTCGACGTCTGCGCCGGCGCGGGGACGTCGACCGCGTAATCGCGGAAGTCGGGGAGGCGCAGGTCGCGCAGCAGCGTGCCGCCGTTGGTGTGCGGGTTCGCGCCCATACGGCGCTCGCCCACCGGCGCGGCGGCGAAGTCCTCGTCGCGCGGTCGGCCATGCTCGTCGAACAGCTCCTCGGGCCGATAGGAGCGCATCCACTCCTCGAGCTGACGCAGGTGCTCCGGGTTCTCGGCGAGCTTGGCGAGCGGCACCTGGTGAGAGCGCCACGTGCCCTCCGCGGGCTTGCCGTCGACCACCTTCGGACCCGTCCAGCCCTTCGGCGTGCGCAGCACGATCATCGGCCAGCGCGGGCGCTCCCCGACCTCGCCGGCGCGCGCGCGCCGCTGGATCTCCGCGATCTCGTCGAGCGCGCCGTCGAGCTCCGCGGCGAGCGCCTGGTGCACGGTCTCCGGATCGTCGCCTGTGATGAAGCGGGGCGCGTGCCCGTAGCCCTCCATCAAGGCGCGCAGCTCGTCCTCCGGGATGCGCGCGAGCACCGTCGGGTTGGCGATCTTGTAGCCGTTGAGATGCAGCACCGGCAGCACCGCGCCGTCGCGCGCCGGGTCGACGAACTTGTTCGAGTGCCAGCTCGCGGCGAGCGGCCCCGTCTCGGCCTCACCGTCGCCGACCACGCAGCAGACGAGCAGGTCGGGGTTGTCGAACGCGGCACCGTAGGCGTGCACGAGCGCGTAGCCCAGCTCGCCGCCCTCGTGGATCGAACCTGGCGTCTCCGGCGCGACGTGACTCGGAATCCCGCCCGGAAAGGAGAACTGGCGGAACAGCTTGCGCATCCCCTCCTCGTCGCGCGTGATGTCCGGATAGACATCGGTGTAGCTGCCCTCG
>Ga0190275_10002138_pt1 | contig 14300 bp, 11 predicted proteins | sample Popmic550T_FD_133745 | JGI IMG/M metagenome (GOLD analysis project Ga0190275, IMG submission 133745) | Populus adjacent soil microbial communities from riparian zone of Yellowstone River, Montana, USA - 550 T | ecosystem: Environmental > Terrestrial > Soil > Riparian zone > Trees stand | place... | reverse complement strand
TTCGCCAATTCGAGTTGAACGAGAAGGTCGATCAGAGCAAGATCTCCGCCGAGCTTAAGCATGGAGTCTTGACCCTGAATTTGCCGAAGGCTGAGGAAGCCAAACCGAGAAAGATCGAAGTTAGAGCGGCGTAAGTCAGAGCCGCCGCCTCACTTTCCTGGCGAGAGCGTGTAAACCGCTTGCATGCCCAGCCCACGAGCTAACCTGAGCCCGGTGTAATACCCGGTGTAATAATCGATTGCTCATCGGCAGCAATGCCGGGCTCAGGTCAAAACCCAAAAAAATCTCTTATCACGCCCGAACTCCGCGGCATCAATAACGTCGTACGATCCGCGCATTATCGCAGCGGAGTTCCGAGTTCGGTTGCGTGCAGCGCCAACTGTCTTAAAAAAATAAAAGGGAAAGCCGAGGCTTTCCCTTTTTGTTTTTGTTGTTTCGAACTTTGGTCAGTTCACGCTGATAGCGATCTGGCGCGGTTTCGCTTCCTCGGCTTTCGGCACGTGGATCTCCAGAATGCCGTCACTATAGGTGGCTTTGATGCCGTCCTGCCTGACAGTTTGTGGCAGATAGAAAGATCTCGAAAACCGGCCATGCACTCGCTCGCTGCGATGATATTCGACGCCTTCGCTCAATCCCTCGGGTTTCCGGTCGCCACTCACGGTCAGAGAGCCGTCATGGATCTCCAGGCTGAATTGTTCCTTTTTCATTCCCGGTACCTCGGCGCGGATCAAATACGCGTCTTTACTTTCCAGAATGTCCACCGGCGGTAACCAGGCACCGGCAATCGCAGCTGGCAAAGCGCGCGCCCGCCCGACGTGCCCGTCGAATAGATCATTGATTCGGTTATGCAGGCGACTCAATCCTTCAAATGGTTCCCATCTTACAAGTTCCATACAATTAACCCTCCTTGCAGGGTGTTCCTGTTGATGGCAAAAAAAGTTAAGTACGCTGTGGCGCGCTGTCAATCGGCTTGACAAAACAGCCGGGCATAACTAGCTTTTATAAATTGTCCTGCCGGAGTCAGGCTCGTAACAAGGAAAACACCATGATGACACCAGTGTCTGAAGTCTTAATTTCGGGTTTCAGGAAATATCACTGGCCCGTGGTTGCGCTGTCATCGGTGGCTCTCCTGCTAACACTTCAGTCTTGGCTGAGCAGCGCCACGCTCAACAACCCCAACACGACGGCACGCGCGGTGACGCCGCGCAGCGACCTGAGAGCCGAGGAGAAATCCAATATCGCGCTGTTCAAACAAGCCTCCCCGTCGGTGCTGAACATCACCACGATTGGCTTCGAGAGCGACCTGTTTACGCTCAATCAGCATCAAATTCCCCAGGGCACCGGGTCGGGTTTCATCTGGGACAATACCGGCAACGTGATCACCAATTTTCATGTAATTCAGAACGCCGATGCGGCGCAGGTAACGTTGGCGAATCAATCAAGCTACAAGGCGCGCGTGGTCGGCGTTGCACCCGACAAAGATTTAGCCGTGTTGAAGATCGATGCCCCGGCCAACAAGCTCCAGGCGATCCCACTGGGCACATCGAAGGATTTGCAGGTGGGCCAGAATGTGTACGCTATCGGGAATCCTTTCGGCCTCGATCAAACGCTAACCACCGGCGTCATCAGCGCGCTTAACCGCGAGATCGAGTCGCTGACGCGGCGGCCGATCCAAGGCGTGATTCAGTCCGACGCGGCGATCAATCCGGGAAATTCGGGGGGACCGCTGCTCGATAGCGCCGGGCGATTGATCGGGGTCAACACGGCGATTTACAGCCCGTCCGGCACGTCGGCTGGAATCGGCTTTGCGATTCCCGTCGATACGGTCAATCGCATCGTTACCGAATTGATTCGTTTCGGCAAAGTCATCAGACCCGGCTTGGGGGTGCAGGTTGCCGACGAACAAATCGCCCAGCGCTTGAACGTGACCGGCGTGTTGGTCATCGATGTGGCGCGCGGCGGCGCGGCGGCAAAGGCGGGTATGCAGCCGACACGACGGGATAATAGCGGGAGAGTGCGCCTCGGGGATATCATCACCGCCATCGATGGTAAAAAAATCGAGTCGCCCAACGATCTCTTCCTGGCCTTGGAAAAATACAAAGTCGGCGATGCCGTAAACGTTTCGGTATTGCGTAACGACAAGACGGCTCAGTTAAAGATCGCTCTGGAAGCGGTGCAGTAGAATTCCATCGGCGCGCCGATCGGCAGATAGTTCCGGTTAAGTTTTTTCGAGCAGCAGATCGCGGGCGTTGTTCTGATTGTCGTCCCGCTCATAGGCGGCGATGATCTCTTGGACCAAGTGATGACGCGCCACATCTTTTTCGGTAAACGTGACAAACCGGATGCCATGCACGCCGCGCAATATCCGCGCCGCTTCTTTGAGTCCCGAGGCCTTCCCCGCCGGCAAATCGATCTGAGTCGCGTCGCCGGTGATCACCGCCTTTGAGCCGTAACCCAATCGGGTCAGAAACATCTTCATCTGCTCCGGCGTGGTGTTCTGTGCTTCGTCGAGAATTACGAAGGAATCGTTAAGTGTGCGGCCGCGCATGAACGCCAGCGGGGCTACTTCAATGGTCCCGCGCTCGACCATTTTGCGGGCGCGGTCGAAGTCGACCATGTCATGCAGCGCGTCATAGAGCGGGCGCAGATAGGGATTGACCTTTTCCGCCAGATCGCCGGGCAGAAATCCTAATTTTTCCCCGGCTTCGACCGCCGGTCGGGTGAGAATGATGCGCACGTAATTATTCTTCATTAACTCGGCCACGGCCATCGCCATGGCGAGGTAGGTCTTGCCGGTGCCGGCGGGACCGATGCCAAAGACGATGTCGTAGCGGCGGATCGCATCGATATAAGCTTTTTGCGCGACGCTTTTCGGCGTGATCGTGCGCTTGTGCGCGGAAATATAGATCGTGTCGAGAAATATATCTTGCAGCTTGGCGCGGTTATCGCCGCTCAAGATACGGATCGCATAGTCGACGTCGCTGGCGTAAACCGGATAACCTTTTTCCAGAAGACTGTAGAGTTGCCGCAATATTTGGCTCGCCAGCTCGACTTGCAGCGGGTCCCCTTCGATCTCCATCGCTGAACCGCGTACGCGGATTTTGAGCTGCAAGGTGTTCTGGAGGATTTTGACATGCTGGTCATGCTGGCCGAGCAGATCACGAAACAAACGCGGATCGTTAAACTCAATTTGGTTGACGCCGATTTCCTCGACTCGATTGGCGATCTGAGTTTTTTCGTCCTTCACTCGCATTCTCCTATGAGCTGCAGGATGACTTCGCGATTGCGCGGCCGATTGTCGAAGTCCAACAAAATAACCTGCTGCCAAGTTCCCAGACTGGGCGCGCCGTCGATGATCGGGATCGCCAACGACGGCCCGAATAGCGAGGCGCGCAGATGAGAAAAACCGTTATCGTCGTTCCAGCGGTCGTCGTGGTGATAACGCCGGTCGGTTGGAATATGTTTTTCCAGGAATTCTTGCAAATCTTGGATCAGGCCCGGCTCATACTCGATAGTTGTCAGCGCTGCGGTGGAGCCATTGACAAACAGCGTCGCCGTGCCGAGGCGCATGCCCACGGCGCGGATTTGCTCCTTCAATTTGGCGGTGATGTCGATGATGTCGCAGCAGCCGGCGGTGGATTCGGTGATCGTCTTGGTGTGAATCGTGATCACGCTAGCAATCGACCCGTGGCGGCTGAGACAGATTGATACTCCGATAGTAAAGGCAAGCCGGCGTCGGTGGCTGTCTTCCCTGACTGCTTGGCTTCGCAAATTTCATGTCGCCTGCTTAACGATCTGCCCGGCGCGTTCGAGCGCGGCGGCGATTTTCTCCGGCTCCTTGCCGCCGGCCTGGGCGAAATCCGGCCGCCCTCCACCACCTCCGCCGACCATGCCGGCGAGTTCTTTAACGATGTTACCCGCGTGAAACTTTTTGGTCAATTCCTTGCTGACCGTCGCGACCAAGTTGACGTTGCCGTCGCTGGCGCTGGCTAGTACAACGACTCCGGGGCCCAGTTTCTCCTTCAGCTGATCGGCTATCTCGCGCAACTGCTTGCCGTCGACGCCGTCGACCTGGGCGATCAAAGCATTGGCACCGCCAAAGGTTTGTTTCTTGGCCAGTAAATCGGGTATGCGATCCTTTTCCAGCTCGCCGCGCAACTTGGTGATTTCTCGTTCCAATTCTTTCTGGCGGTCGAGCAGTCTTTTTACTTTGTCGACGGCATCGTCGGCGTTGCCGCGAATCAGCGCGCCGATTTCTTTGAGACGCGACTCGTATCGGTAGATCAAATCGAGCGCGCCCTCGCCGGTAAAGGCTTCGATGCGCCTGACGCCGGCAGCGACGCCGCCCTCGAAATTGAGCTTGAACAATCCGATCTCACCGGAAGAGCGGATATGTGTGCCGCCGCACAGCTCGGTGGAAAAATCGCCGATTTTGACGACGCGCACGCGGTCGCCATACTTATCGCCGAAAAACGCCAGAGCACCGTGGCGGATCGCTTCGTCGTAACTCAACTCCTGGATCGACACCCGGGCATTGGCGCGCACATGCTGGTTAACTTGCGCCTCGATGGCCGCGAGTTTTTCGTCTGCGATCGCTCCCATATGGCTGAAGTCAAAACGCAGCCGCTCGGGCGTCACCAAGGAACCGGCTTGACGCACATGTTGGCCCAGTTCATCTCTCAATGCGGCGTGAAGAAGATGGGTCGCCGAATGGTTGAGCATGGTTTTCTGGCGATATTTGCCGTCGACGTGAAGTTCTACCCTGTCGCCGACTTGGATGCGGCCTTTTTTCACTCTGCCGCGATGGGAGGTCAGCTGCGGCGTCGGATGTTGGGTATCGATAATTTCGATTAAATCGCCGCGCACGGTCCTGATCACACCGCGGTCTCCCACCTGCCCGCCGGATTCACCGTAAAAAGGCGTCTCGGCCGTCAGGACCTCGATCTCGTCGCCTTCGAGCGCTTCGATCTTGCTGCCGGAGTTACCGAAGATGCCGATGACCGACGATTCGCCGTCGAGGCGATCGTAGCCGGTGAAACGGACCTGGCCATCGAGGTGGATCTTCGACTCCATGCTGACAGATTCGCGGGCCTCACGGCCGCGGTTCCGTTGCGCTTCCATAAGCTCGGTGAAACTCTGCTGGTCGACGTCGATATCGTCGGCGCGCAAAATGTCCTCGGTGAGGTCGAGGGGGAAGCCGTAGGTATCGTACAGGCGAAAGGCGACCTCGCCGGATAGGGTCCGTTTTTGCTCCGCTTTGAGTTTAGCCGTGGCGTCTTCCAGGAGAATCAAGCCGCGATCGAGGGTTTCGCCGAAGCGCTCTTCTTCGCTACGTATAACCTCGCGGATGCGCTGCTCCTCTTGCCTCAATTCCGGATAGGCATCGCCCATCACCGCTGCGACCGTTTTGGCGACCTCATGGAGAAAGGGTTCTTTCAAGCCGATCAAGCGGCCATGGCGCGCGGCGCGGCGCAACAGACGGCGCAACACATAGCCGCGCCCTTCGTTGCTCGGCGAAACGCCGTCGGCGATCAAGAAACTGACGGCGCGGGAGTGATCGTCGATGACGCGGAAGGAAATATCCGCGGTCGGATCGACGCCATATCTTTTACCCGTGAGCCTTTCGGTGGCTGCGGTGAGATCGCGCATGATGTCAATATCGTAATTCGACAGGACGTTTTGCAGCACCGCGGTGATACGCTCCATGCCCATGCCGGTGTCGACGTGTTTAGCCGGCAGTTCCGATAAGCTGCGGTCCTCGGCACGGTTGAACTGAATAAAAACCAGGTTCCACAGCTCGATGAAACGGGCGCAGTCGCCGTTAACTTTGCATTGATGACCGGCGATGCCTTGCCTATCACAGGCCGCCGGCCCGCGGTCGAGGTGAATCTCACTGCAGGGACCGCAGGGGCCGGTTTCGCCCATTTCCCAAAAGTTTTCTTTTTCGCCGAAGCGGCCTACCCGCTCGCGCGGCAAGCCGCTGATCTTGAACCAGAGCTGCTCCGCGTCATCGTCGTTCAAATATACGGTGGCGTAAAGCTTATCTTTTGGCAGACCCCATTCTTTGGTCAACAGGTCCCAGGCCCACTCGATGGCTTCGGCTTTGTAGTAATCGCCGAACGACCAGTTGCCAAGCATCTCGAATAGCGTGTGATGGTAGGTATCACGGCCGACGACCTCCAAGTCGTTGTGTTTGCCGCTGATGCGCAGACATTTTTGCGCGCTGGCGGCGCGCACATAGGGCAAACGCTGCTGGCCCAAGAAGACGTTCTTGAACTGCACCATGCCGGCGTTGGTGAACAGCAACGTCGGGTCCTTGTCGGGCACCAAGGACGAGCTGCGCACCACGGTGTGACCCCGTTTGGCGAAGTAATCTAAAAAAGATTTGCGGATATCGTTAGCGGTAATCATAGCTTTCTAGTCTTCGTCGATCCGATATTGCAGCAGGTCGAAGATCACTCTACTGCTGAAACCGCGCCGCTGCAGCAGGGCGACGGCGCGGCGCCGTGCCTTGGCATCTACAAGGCTGCCGCCGCCGAATCGTTTAGTCAATATTCTTCGGGCACTTTCCTGTTCGCTGGTGCGCTGTAAACTTTGCTGTATCGTTTCCCGAATCACTTTGGCGTCGATGCCCCGGAGGCGTAACTCCTGCTCGACTCTTCTTGGGCCATAACCGCGGCTTTCCAGCCGAGAGCGCGCCCAGATCTGCGCAAAGGACGGGTCGTCGAGGTAGTGCAGCGACCGCAGCTTGGCGAGCACGGCATCGCTAACCTGCGGCTCGCAGCCCTTCTGGCGCAGGTAGTTCTTGACTTCAAACTCGCTGCGCGGCCGGTAGCTCAAGTAGCCCAAAGCCAGTTGCAAAGCCTGCTCGGGCGAGTCGACGGCCGCGGCGCTGCCATCTTTTCGTTTCAGCGTCTATCCAAATGCTAAGATTATTTCGTTTTACTTTTTTTGTTCTCTGGCGCTGGTTCGCTCAGGGCTTCCGCATCGTGCGGCTTCAATCCGTACTTATCCATGATCTTGGCCATGATATTCTGCGCCGTTTCCGGATGATCTTTGAGAAACTGCTTGGCTTGCTCCCGGCCTTGACCAATGCGTTCGCCGCCGTGGGAGTACCAGGCGCCGCTTTTCTCGATGACTCCGATCTCGCTGCCGATATCGACGATCTCTCCGTCGCGGGAAATCCCAGTTCCGTAAAGAATGTCGAACTCAGCTTCTTTGAAAGGCGGCGCCATCTTGTTCTTGACTACCTTGACGCGGGTGCGCCCGCCGACAATATTATCGCCGTCCTTGAGCGCGCCGATGCGGCGGATATCCATGCGCACCGAGGCGTAGAACTTGAGCGCATTGCCGCCGGTGGTGGTCTCCGGGTTGCCGAACATGACGCCGATCTTCATGCGAATTTGGTTGATGAAGATGACCACGGTGTGTGAGCGGGCGATGGTGCCGGTGAGTTTTCGCAACGCTTGCGACATGAGGCGGGCTTGCAACCCCATGTGCGAGTCGCCCATCTCGCCCTCGATCTCGGCTTTGGGCACCAAAGCGGCGACCGAGTCGATGACCAAGACATCGATGGCGCCGCTGCGCACCAAGGTCTCGGCGATTTCCAAGGCCTGCTCGCCATGATCCGGTTGTGACACCAGTAAATCATCGGTCTTCACGCCGAGCTTTTGGGCGTAGCCAAGATCCAGGGCATGTTCGGCGTCGACGAAAGCGCCCATGCCGCCGCTCTTCTGGGCTTCGGCGACGATCTGCAGCGCCAAGGTGGTTTTGCCGGAGGATTCCGGGCCGTAAATCTCGACCACACGGCCGCAGGGTACGCCGCCGATACCGAGCGCGATGTCGAGTCCCAGGGAGCCGGTCGAAATGGTCTGCACGTCTTTGACAATGCCGCCCTCGCCGAGCTTCATGATCGCGCCTTTACCGAACTGTTTTTCGATCTGACTTATCGCCAGATCGATCGCCTTCTCCCGATTTGCATCCATTCCTGCCTCCTAGTCGATTGACTGGTCGTTAAGCTTAATCACTTTCAGCGGCGAATAAACCGCCCCCGTGGGCTCGAGCACGCTTTGGAATAAGATCACCCGATCGACGATCGTTGCGCCGAAATCCCGGTCGCGCCAGAGAGGCAATTCTTGTTTGAGATTAACCGCCGCAGGGTCGACGTGGCGCCGGCGGCCGATGGTTAGATGCGGCGTGAATGCTCTTGGTTCAGCGGAAAATTCCAGCGCTAACAGCGCTCTATCGATGCTTGCCGCCAACCGCGCTAACTCGTCTCCGAAAAATCCCACCCACAAAATTTTTGCTTGTCTCAGCCCGGGGAATACCCCTAGACCTTTAGCATTTATGGTGCAGCGCGGAAAGGGGGCGAGGGCCGGTTGCAGCGCTGCAGCGACGGCTTCGACCCTGCTCGCCTCGATGTCGCCGAGAAACTTGACGGTCAGATGGAAGTTCGCCGGTGGCACCCAGCGGATACCCGGCAGTTTGGGTTTCAACTGGGCGATTGCCGAGGCGATGCTGGCGACTGTCGCCGGCGCGACTTCAACGGCGATAAAGGCACGGGGCATGACCTACTTACTACTCAACTAAAAGCAGTTGGCGCAACCAATTCAATGCCGCTTGGGCGGTGCCTTGCACGATCCGGTCGCGGTCGCTCAGGACCATGAGGTTAAGCAGTTTGGCTTGGTGAAAGTTGTCCCGGCAGATACCCACCCAAACGGTGCCGACCGGTTTGTCGGCACTGCCGCCGGATGGACCCGCTACCCCGGTGACGCTGAGCCCGATGGCGGCGCCGGTGCGCTGGCGGACACCTTGGGACATTTCCAAGGCGGTATCTTGACTGACCGCGCCGGCCCGATCCAATGTTGCCGGATTGACACCCAAGGCACGAATCTTCTCAGCGTTAGAATATGTTATTGCAGCGCCGAGAAAATAGGCCGAGCTGCCGGCCACTCGGGTGATGCGATGGCTGATCAATCCGCCGGTGCAAGACTCGGCCAGGGCAAGGGTCTGCTGCCTGCGCAGCAGCAGCTGGCCGACCACTTCTTCCATGGTTAGGTCGCTGTCGGCATAAATGTAGGCGTCGAGGATGGTTTTGATCTGCCCGCGCAGGTTTAAAAAATGTTCCGTCCGCGCCGCACCACTGCTCATGGTCAGACGCAGAGTTAGATCGGGGAAATGAGCGCGAAAGGACAGCTTGGCGAAGTTGCCCAAATCCAGCGGCTTAACCAGATCGTCCAATTTCGCTTCGCTAATGCCATGAATTTTGAAAGTTGCCTCATGAATCGTCGCCTGACTGCCGTTTTGTTCGACGACCCATGGCAGGACCGACTCGCTCAGCATGGCACTCATCTCGTGGGGCACGCCGGAAAGCCAGATCAGCCTCTTGCCGTTACCAAGATCAACGCGGAAGCCGGGCGCCGTACCGTTCGGATTGGGAATTATTTCCGCGCCTTCGGGAAAGAACGCTTGTTTGAGATTGTTCTGCGTGAATGCCACGCCGCGCCTGGCGAAGCGCGCTTTGAGCGCGGCGGCGACGCCGTCGTCTAGTTTAGTCTTGAGGCCAACAAAATCAGCGATCAGCTCGGTGGATAAATCATCCGTTGTCGGCCCCAAACCGCCGGTGCCGATGACGATGTCGCCGAGCTCCTGTGCTTGACTCAAGGCCCAGAGCAGCTTATCGCGGTCGTCTCCAACCTTGAGTATCGCGGCGACGCGGATCCCCAGTGCGAACAAGCGATCGGCGATGAAAGCTGAATTGGTATCGACCACTTTGCCGGTGGTCAGTTCATCACCGGTACTCAAGATAACCGCCTTTTCGATCATAACCACCGCCAGTAAAGTAAGGTTTGGACGATGACAAAGGCATAGACTCCCGCCAGTACGTCGTCAAGCACGATGCCTAGGCCGCCGGGGAGTTTTTCCAGCCGTGCCGCTGGGTAAACCTTGACGATATCGAAGATGCGAAACAGTAGGAACACCAGCAGCAGCGGCGCCCAGCGCCGGGGCGCGAGAAAGTTGGCAATCATAAAGCCGACGATCTCGTCGGCGACGATAATTTGCGGATCTTTCGCCTGTAATATCTCCGCGGCGATGGTCGAAAGCCAAATTGCCCCCAAGGTCAATCCAACCAACACAATTAGCGCGAACATGGGTGTGGTCTCGGCCAGGCGATTGAGAGTAAGCGAGATTGGTACGGCGACCAAGGACCCCATCGTTCCGGGAAAAAACCGCGAGTAGCCGACCCCAGCTCCGGTGGCAAGCGCCAGGGTAAACTTATGCCGCAACCTGCTCACTGTGAGCCCGATAATATTGAGTTAACCAAGAAAACGCTAGGCGGGGAGCGGTGCTGGCGATAGTCCGGACGGATTTGCTAGGACTGGGGGGACGACTTGAGCTCGGCCATATAGGTACGCATCTGGTTTTCGAAGAGTCGATGCAGTGCCGGCTCGAGGTGATCTTCCGCGGGAAAGTCGATGCTTAAGGGATTGATATATTTTTCATCTTTATAGAGCTCGAAATGGAGGTGCGGCCCGGTGGATCTGCCAGTGGAGCCGACATAGCCGATTAGTTGACCCTTGGTCACCGCTACGCCGGCTTGAATACCTTCGGCAAATCCATCCAGATGAGCGTAACGGCTGGAGTAAGTTGCATCATGTTTGATGTCTATAGCTTTGCCGTAGCCGCCGTTCCAACCCGCCTCGGCGATGATACCGTCCCCCACAGCCCGAACCGGGGTGCCGCGCTGGGCGGCAAAGTCGACTCCGGTATGGGGTAGGTTTGTGCGCAGGAGTGGATGAAATCTCGATTCGGAGAAGGGCGACGTGATCGCGCTGAATTCCAGGGGAAAGCGTAGGAAGGCGCGTGCCAGACCGCGTCCCTCTTGGTTATAATAGTTGCCCACACCTTTTTGCCGCTCAAAATACACCGCGGTGTGCTTCTGGCCGGCGCTATGGAGTTCAGCCGCCAGAATACGTAGCCCTGTGTTGGTATCTTGGCCCTTGCGGCTGCGCTGCTCGTAGAGAATCTTGAAGTGATCGCCTTTGCGAATGTCTTTCTCCAGGTCGATATCCCAGGTGAACAGATCGGCAAGCTGGGACAGTAGCGCCGGGTGGACACCGGCCCTGCGACCATCGTCGAAGAGCGAGTTTTCAATCGCTGCGCTGACCGCTTTCACTTCGACATCGTAGGGCTTTTCACGGCTCTGGACATATATGCCGCGGATGCCTTTTTCCAGGATTAGGTTAAAGGACTCGTTTTGATCGATCTCTACAGCTTTGAGCGGGCCTCGGGCTACCGGGCCGCGACCGCGCATCAGCGACTTGCCAAAGAAAAGATTTGTCTCTTTCCCTGATAGTAATGTTTCACTTCCGACCGTTCGGGTCATGGTGCGTGCCCACAGCAGGGTTTCAGCTTTGGACACTTTGTGACGGGTCAGCACGTCCGAAAGAGTCTCGCCGGGGCGCACCCGGTAATTAACCAGTTCATATTTATCTTTATCCGAAAGATTGGTGGGCGACGAGCTAGGCTGGCGCAACAGAACGCGATGAGCCTGGACCTTGGTGAGCCGCTTTACCGGTGTGCTGGACGCTGGCTTCGGAGCTTGTTTGCCGCCGCGCACGGCCTGTTTCTCGGCTGGCAGCTGCTTGGACGCTTCACCGTTGAGCGGTGCCACCGCGATTGCGGCAACGATCACGTACAACGCCAAAAATCTCGGGAAAATCGATTTTCCTGGTGTTTGGAGGCGGGCATCAAGGAATTGGCCGGATGGCGTGGTTTGGCAAGCCATAGTAAATAAGGATTCCAACTTATAATCCGTTCAGGCCGGTCTGTCAACCAAAATCGCTGTCAACAAAAGTCCAATACCCCGGACAATTCGCGGTGTTAGCATAGAATTCAAGCTTAGTCTGATTCCCTAAAAACGATCCGCCGCAGGGCGATTTCGACAAGCAAAAGGACGAAAGCCATGATCAAGAGCGGATGGCGCACCGGCCGAAAGTTCTTGGTGAGACTTTCACGCCGCAGGCCGTCGAGTGAGCGTGGATTGATTTCGCCGCCGCTGGCCTCCGCCAATCTTGCGAGTAACCGGTAGTTGAATTCCGGTCGCGGCACTTCGGCGCTGCGATCGTAAGCCAACGTGTAGGCCACCGGCGGGTAGGCAATGCGCTGGCCGCCTCGCTCCTCGGTCAGGTCGATGCGGTAATCGCCGCTGGCGCCGGCGGGCAGGACCGCTTGGAAATGGCCGGGCGCAAGTTTGCTTAGAACGCCTTCGGTTTTGCCACTCTTGCCGGTTAGTGAAAAGCGGAACTGGCTGTTAGCGCCGCTCTCTTCATAGACCGTCAAGTCGAGGATCGATTGCCCTCCCGTGAAGTTGACCCGCGCTTCGTGCAACGGGATCAAATTCTGTTCGCTCGGGCTGAGCCATTCGAAGATCCGGCCCCAAAGACCCTGTAGTCCACCCCAGGGAACCCAGTTGCGCGTCCAGCGTCCCTCCAAATCGCTAGTGAAGGCGACCGATTTGCCTTTGCCAAAACGCCATGAGGCGAGCAACGGCGCGCGGCGGTCATCGCGCGGTACGACTATGTCGGCGTGCGCGCCCCGCTTAAGTTCGGTTTCCATATAGCCAAGCACTGGCGGATAATTTTTCACGCCAAAATCGCCCAACAGTTCGGAGTCGCCGGACTGCACCGGAATCAGCGGGCGAGTGTCTTTTGGTTCATCGCGAGGCTTGTCTTGGAGCGAATCAAGGACGATCTGCGGTAGAGTCGACGGGTCGATGACGTGGTGGAACAGGCCGCCGCCGTATTGGGCTACCCGCTTCATGACTCTGACATCCGCTTCGTTGCTGACCGCGACGGCGGAGACGGTAATTTTGCTGTCGTTTTTCATCAAGCCAACAAGATCCACCAGCTCGCCCTGACTGCCGCGGGTTACGCCGTCGCTGATTAGGATGACATGCTTGCGCGAGGCATTTGACCGTTCGAGTTGGCGCCGAGCTTCCAGCAACGCCGGCAGGAAATAAGTCTGACCACCGGGTCTGAGACGGTCGATTTGGTTGTCGATAACGCTCCGCAACCGCGCCACGGTTTCCAGATAGACCACGACGAAAGGACTATCGTCGAATCCGACGATGCCTAATAGATCTATATCCTTGAGCTGCCGTGCCACCCCTTTGGCGGCTTCCTTGGCGAATAGAATTCGGTTGTCGTCGCGCATGCTTCCTGATTTGTCTATGACCAACACCACGGCGCGGTTCTTTTCCGGCTGTTTGGGCGGCTCTTTCGGTTCCACCGGAAGAATCTTTTCGATTGCGGTTTGACGATAACTGTTCTGGGCAAAGCTGGCGTCGGCGCCGAGCATGATGAAAGAGCCGCCGCCGGCGACATGGCGCTCGACACTGGCGAGGTAAGCCGCGGAAAAGCGCTCGCGCGGCACGTTATTGAATATCACGATTTTGTGCCCTGCCGGCGCCGGCGCGCCTTCGGCGCCGTGGGTCACGATATCGAAACCTTGGCGGCGGGCGATCTCGTCCAAGTAGCGACCAGTGCCGCCGGGACCGTTAACGATCAAGACCTTGGCTTTTGTCCGCACGTTAATCCACACCAGTGCATAATTGTCCGGGGTGAAAATATCGGCAGTGGGATCGGCAGCTGCGAAACTTGCTCGATAGGCGGTGAGCGACCCCTCGACGAGATTGGCCTGGTAGCTAACGCTCTGGCTGCCTGGACGTAACTTGATCCGGTCGCTTTTGAACGGTTGACCATTTCTGGTTAAGGTCAGCACGCCGTCCACCGGGCGGTCGTTCTGGTTTTCCAAGCTGACTTTTAAGTTTACCGATTCGCCGCTCATGCCCTGACTGGGCGCGATCACTCGGGTTACGGCGACATTGGCGATAGCCGGCCGCTCTGCCGGTAACATCGGATATATCTTAATCCCCGCCGCGGCGGCGGCGGGAAGCAGCCGTTCGACGTTGCCGTCGGTTTCCCAACCATCCGTGAACAAAAAGACCGAACGCGGCATCGCCGGCAGGGCGAGGAGCTCAGTTAAAAGATTCTCCAGATTGGTCTTGTCCGGCGGGCTGGCGCTGGCGTCACCGCCAAGAGCCTGTTCAAGAGTGGCGCTTTGCTTGACCGCGCCGGCGAAAGTATAGATGCGGTCGCTATTGCCAGGCACCAGTTGCTTGGTCATGTTTGCCATCCACGGGCGCATGCTCGGCGGCACGCTACGCGAGACGTCGTAGGCGAAGACCCGTTCTTCCTGGCGGGATTGCTGGCTCGTCATCTGCGGATCGGCAAGGGTGA
>Ga0190275_10002137_pt1 | contig 14305 bp, 9 predicted proteins | sample Popmic550T_FD_133745 | JGI IMG/M metagenome (GOLD analysis project Ga0190275, IMG submission 133745) | Populus adjacent soil microbial communities from riparian zone of Yellowstone River, Montana, USA - 550 T | ecosystem: Environmental > Terrestrial > Soil > Riparian zone > Trees stand | place... | reverse complement strand
TGGCTTCGGCGGCGCCGCGTCGCCGCGCTCCCAGGTGGTCACGTCGTAGGCGTAGAACTGCTTCGACCACAGCAGCCCCGCGAACGCCTGGCGCTGAACGAGCCGCGCGTCCGGGTCGTCGAGCCCCTCCTGCAACTCGGCGTAGTAGGCGTCCGCCTCCGCCTTCCGCGCGGCGAACACGGCGTCGAAGTCGGCGAACGGGTCGGCGATGGCCTGGCCCGGCATGTCCGGGGCGAGCAGCAGTCGGGCGCGCACGGTGACCGACTTCCCGGCCGGCACGTTGAAGCGGTACCAGCCGCCGACCTTCGTCCCCTCGCCCATCGGGTTCACGGCCTTCACGTCGTGGTGGACGATCCGCTCGTGGAAGGCGTCCTTGAAGTGGCCGGTGTCGGCGGACCCGAACAGCAGCGGGCCGTTCGTCTCGTTCTCGGTGAACAGCAGGTCGGGCTCGCCGTCGAAGTGGATGCGGAAGTCGAGCCAGCTGGGGTGGTCGAGGTGCGCCGCCGCGGGGCCGCACCGGCTGGCGCGCGGCTTCGGGGCGCCGTCGGTCCAGCTCCAGGTGTTGCGGTACCACGCCTGCGGGACGAGGTGCAGCTCGGCGGCGTCCGGCCCGCGGTTGTGCGCCGTCACCGTCATCAGCACGTCCATCGGCTCCGCCTTCGCGTACTCGACCTCCACGTCGAAGTAGCGGTCGTCGTCGAAGATGCCGGTGTCGACGAGTTCGTACTCGGGCTGCTCCCGGGTGCGGCGGCGCGACTCGGACAGCAGCAGGCTGTACGGGAACTCGCGCTGCGGGTAGCGGTACAGGAACCGCATGTACGAGTGGGTGGGGGTGCTGTCGAGGTAGTGGTACTGCTCCTTCACGTCCTCGCCGTGGTTCCCCTGCTCGTTGGTCAGGCCGAAGAGGCGCTCCTTGAGGAACGGGTCGGCGCCGTTCCACAGCGCGAGCGAGAGGCAGAGGCGCTGGCGGTCGTCGGACACGCCGGCGAGGCCGTCCTCGCCCCAGCGGTAGGCGCGGCTGCGGGCGTGGTCGTGGGGAAAATAGTCCCAGGCGTCGCCGCGGGGGGAGTAGTCCTCGCGGACGGTCCCCCACTGGCGTTCCGAGAGGTACGGCCCCCACTTCTTCCACCACGCCGTCTTCTGCTCGGCCTCGACCAGGCGGGCGCGCTCAGGGTTCATCCAGGCTCCTCGGCACGGCGGTTGCTTAGATGCTACCCACAGCACCGGACATGCCAAGTTGCGAGTTCTGCGTTTCGCCCGGTCCGAACGCGTCGAGTGCCCGTCCCGCCGAATCACCTCAACCGTGTTCAGGCATTTTTCAGGGTAAACATCGACGCGTTGCTTCGTCTTATTCTGTCGGGCCGATCCCTCTCCCGGAGATTTCTGATGTCGCGGCGGTGGGTTGTGGCGTTCGGGGGCGTTGTTGTGGTGGGCGGTTTGGGGCTGGTGGGTGTTCAATTCCGCAACGCGGCCGCCGCCCGCGAGACGTTGCGGGACCAGGAGGCGTTTACGGCCCAGCTCGACGCCGACCGGCTCACGAGCCGCGATCGGTCGGAGTACCAGCGGCAGCTGGTCGAGGAACTGATCCTCGGTCGGGTCACGCTCGCCGCCGCCGCCGACTGGCTGGCGGAGGCGAACGAGAGTCGGCCGGGCTGGGAGCGCGGGCTCGACCTCAACCTCGCTCACCTCCCCGACCGGCGGGCGCGCGCCGCCCACGTCCTGGTCACGTCTGTCGTCGCCGAGACGGCGGCCGACCCGGACCGCGCCGACGAGGCCGTCAGCCGCGTGACCGCCGAGTTCGAGGAGATGACCGACGCCGCGGACGATTGACCCGCGGCCCCACCGCGGGCACAATGGCCGGCGCCTCCCGGACGCCGTGCCATGATTCGCGCCCTCGCCGCCGTCGCGCTCCTGCTTGCCGCCGCGACCCCCGCCGACGCATGCCCCCCGGCTCGCCCGCCGAACGTCGTTCTCGTGATGGCCGACGACTTCGGCTTCGAGTGCGTCCGCGCGAACGGCGGCACGTCGTACCGCACGCCGCACCTCGACGCCCTCGCCGCCGGCGGCGTCCGCTTCACCCACGCCTTCGCCACGCCGCTCTGCACGCCGAGCCGGGTGCAGCTGATGACCGGCCGGTACAACTTCCGCAACTACGTCCGCTTCGGCCAGTTCCCGTTCGGCGAGCGCACGTTCGCGCAGGTGCTGCGGGAAGCCGGGTACGCCACGTTCATCGCCGGCAAGTGGCAGCTCGCCGGCGGGCTCGACGGCCCCGGCCGGGTCGGGTTCGACGAGTACTGCCTGTGGCAGCTGTTCGAGCAGGCCAAGGGCTCGCGGTACGCCGGCCCGAAGCTCCACGCCGCCGGTCGGCTGCTGCCGAACCTGGAGACCCGCTATGGCGAGGACGTGTTCCGCGAGCACGCCGAGGCGTTCGTGCTGAAGAATCGTGAGCGGCCGTTCCTCGTGTACTGGCCGATGGCGCTGACGCACGCTCCCTTTGAGCCGACGCCGGACAGCCGACCCGGTTCGCCGACCGGCCCGGCCACCTTCCCCGACATGGTGGCGTACCTCGACAAGACGTTCGGCGCGTTCGGCGCGTTCCTGGAGAAGCACGGGCTGCGCGAGAACACGCTGATCGTGTTCACCGGCGACAACGGCACCGGCCGGCCGATCACCTCCACCCTCGACGGCCGCCCGATCCGCGGCGATAAGGGGCACACGACGACCGCCGGCACGCACGTCCCGCTGATCGTGAACTGGCCGGCCGGCGGCGCGAAGGGGCGCGTCTGTTCCGACCTGATCGACTTCACCGACGTGTTCCCGACGCTGGCCGCGGCCGCGGGCGCGCGCCTCCCGGCTGGCCTGGACGGCCGCAGCTTCCTGCCGCAGGTCCGGGGCGAGGCGGGCACGCCGCGCGAGTCGGTGTTCGGCCACTACGAGCCGCGGCAGGGTGGGTTCGAGGGGGTGAAGGTGCGCTACGCCCACGACCGCCGCTACAAGCTGTACCACGACGGCCGCCTGTTCGACATGGAGAACGACGCACTCGAACAGACCGCGCTCGCGGCCGACGCGGCGCCCGCGGCGCGACGGGCGCTGCAGGCGGTGCTCGACCGGTACGAGCGCGAGGTGCCGTTGGCGAAGTGACCGACCGACAAATCCCGAGCCGGAGCCCCTCATGCCCACCCGCCTCCTCGCGTTCGCCACACTGCTCGCGCTCGCCGGCCCCGCCGCCGCGCAACCCCCGAAGCCGAACGTCCTCCTCGTCCTGTCCGACGACCACAGCGCCGCGCACGTCGGCTGCTACGGCAACAAGGAAATCCGCACCCCCAACCTCGATGCCCTCGCCAAGACCGGGACGCGTTTCGACCGGTACTACGTCGGCACCCCGCAGTGCGTGCCGTCGCGCGCCACCCTGATGACCGGCCGCAGCGCCATTGCGGTGCAGAACACTCGCTTCTCCGCCCCGCTCGCCGCCGAGTACGCCACCTTCCCCGAGCTGCTGAGGCGCGCCGGCTACTTCGCCGGCGTCGCCGGTCGCACCTTCCACCTGGACGGCTCCGCCACCCCGCCCGAAACGGACGATGTATTCCGCCGGTTCGACCTGCGCACGTTCCCGCGCCGGCTCGACTTCGTGAAGACGAACGGCACCCGCGACGGCATCCTCGCCCAATTCCGCGAGTTCCTCGACGCCGTGCCGAAGGACAAGCCGTTCGTGCTGCAGCTGTGCTTCTCCGACCCGCACCGGCCGTACACCCCGGGCGGCGTCCCGCAGCCGCACGACCCGGCGCGGCTCACGCTGCCGCCGTTCTACCCCGACACCCAACTCGTGCGGCAGGACTACGCCGCGTACTACGACGAGATCAGCCGGTTCGACGCCGACCTCGGTACGGTGCTGGAAGAACTGCGCCGCCGCGGGCTCGACGCGAACACGCTGGTGGCGGTGTCCGGCGACAACGGGGCGGCGCAGTTCCGCGGCAAGGGGACGCTGTACGAGTTCGGCATCCGCTGCCCGCTCGTCGTGCGCGGGCCGGGCGTCCGCGCCGGGGCGGTCGTGTCGGAGCTGGTGTCGGGCGAGGACATCGCGCCGACGTTTCTCAGCGCCGCGGGGTTGGACGTGCCGCGCGAGATGACGGGCCGCAGTGTGCTGCCGGCGCTGCGCGGCGGGCCGTTCGAGGCGCGGCGGTTTGTGTTCGCGCAGCGCGGCGCGCACGGGTCGGGGCTGCCGACGAACACGGCGCTGTTCGACCTCGGCCGCTGCGCGGTCGGGCCGCGGCACAAGCTGATCTACAACGCCCTGTGGCAGCTGCCGTACTGGCCGGTGGACTTCGCCGGCGACGCGATGTGGAAGGAGTTGGAGCAGCGGAACCGCGACGGGCAGCTGCCGGAGCTGGTGCGGCGGTTGTACTTCAGCCCGACGCGGCCGATGTTCGAGGTGTACGACTTGCAGGCCGACCCGCACGAGCTGACGAACCTGGCCGGCCGCCCCGAAGCGGCGGCGGCGGAGCGCGAGCTGAAGGCGGCGCTGCAGGAGTGGATGATTCTTCAGCGCGACTTCGTGCCGCTGCCGGTGCCGCCGGGGCCGGCGAAGAAGAAGGCGAAGGACTGACCTGTTTCGCCGCTTGCGGCGGTGCATGCGATGCACCGCCGCAAGCGGCGGGAGGCTACCCCCGCCCCGCCCGGTAGCGGCGGATCAGCGCATTCGTGGACGAGTCGTGCTTCAACTCGCCGCCGCTCAGCTCGGGCACGATCCGCTGGGCTAGCACCTTCCCCAGCTCGACGCCCCACTGGTCGAACGAGCCGACGTCCCACACCACGCCCTGCGTGAACACGCTGTGCTCGTACAGCGCCACCAGCGAACCCAGCGCGAACGGCGTCAGCTTCTCCAGGAACAGCACGTTCGACGGACGGTTGCCCGGGAACGTCTTGTGCGGCACCAGCGCCTCCGCCACCCCCTCCGCCCGCACCTCGTCGGCCGTCTTGCCGAACGCCAGCGCCTCCGCCTGCGCCAGCACGTTCGCCGTCAGCAGGTCGTGGTGGATGCCGTGCGGGTTCAGCGACTTGCCGAACATCAGGAAGTCGCACGGGATCAGGTTCGTCCCCTGGTGGATCAGCTGGTAGAAGCTGTGCTGCCCGTTCGTCCCCGGCTCGCCCCAGTACACCGGGCCGGTGGCGTAGTCCACCTCCGCGCCGGCGAGCGTGACGCGCTTCCCGTTGCTCTCCATCGTCAGCTGCTGGAGGTACGCCGGGAACCGCTTCAGGTACTGGTCGTACGGCAGCACCGCCACCGACTGCGCGCCGAAGAAGTCCACGTACCACACCGTCAGCAGGCCGAGCAGCACCGGCAGGTTCTTCTCGAACGGCGCCGTGCGGAAGTGCTCGTCCATCGCCCGGAAGCCGGCGAGCATGTCGCGGAACCCGGCCGGGCCGGCCGCGAGCATCGTGCTCAGGCCGATCGCCGAGTCCATCGAGTACCGGCCGCCCACCCAGTCCCAGAAGCCGAACATGTTCGCCGTGTTGATGCCGAACTTCGACACCTCCGCGGCGTTCGTGCTCACCGCGACGAAGTGCTTCGCCACCGCCTTGTCATCCTTCAACGCCGCCAGCAGCCAGTCGCGGGCGCTGGTGGCGTTGGTCATCGTCTCCTGCGTCGTGAACGTCTTCGACGACACGATGAACAGCGTCTCGGCGGGGTCGAGGTCGCGGACGGCCTCGGTGAAGTCGGTGCCGTCCACGTTCGACACGAACCGGAAGGTGCGGGTGCGGTCCGTGTAGCTCCGCAGCGCCTCGTACGCCATCACCGGCCCGAGGTCGCTGCCGCCGATGCCGATGTTCACGACGTTGCGGATGACCTTCCCGGTGTGCCCCTTCCAGTCGCCGCCCCGCACCCGGTCGGCGAACGCGGCCATGCGGTCGAGCGTGTCGTGGACGTCCGGCACGACGTTCTTGCCGTCGAAGTTGACGGTACTGCCGCGCGGCGCCCGCAGCGCCGTGTGGAGGACGGCGCGGTTCTCGGTGACGTTGATCTTCTCGCCGCCGAACATCGCCTCGATGCGGCCGCGGAGCTCGCACTCGTCGGCGAGCTTCAGGAGGAGCTTCAGCGTGTCGTCGGTGACGCGGTTCTTGGAGTAGTCGAGGAACACGCCGGCGGCCTCGGCGGTGAGGCGTTCGCCGCGTGTCGGGTCGGCGGCGAACAGCTCGCGGAGGTGGGTGTTCTTGAACGCGGCGTGGTGGGACTGAAGGGCGGCCCACGCCGGCAGTCGGGTCAGGCGGGCGGTCATGGCGGCTCCGGGGTCGGTGAGGTCGCGTCCCGGGCGTTATAGCCCGCGGCCGCGGCACGGACGCCCTTCCTCACCCGGCCCCACCGTTAGCGCCGCCGCTTGTCATCGCCGGTGAGCTGCCCGGCGCCGAATTGTACGGCCTGCTGGGCGCCTTCCTGGCCGACGCGGCCGGCGGCTCCACCCGCCCGTGCGGCCGGGGCCGCGGCGGCGGGCGCGACGTGGGCCGCCGCCTTGGGTGCCACCTTCGCCCCGCCGCCTGCGATCACCTTGAGGACCGCCGGCGCGGCCTTACCGCAGCCGGTCATCCCGAGCGCGCCCAGCGAGACCGCGAGAAGCATTCTCTTCATCACCACGCCCTCTCGTTGGATTGAACCCATGCTAGACACCCACGGCGTCAACCGCCAGCGTCGGGGTTTTGGGGTGCGGTCCGGGCCAGGGCGTCCACTCGCTTGAGCAGCGTCGGAACGCGGTACGGGCCGTGCATTTTGGCCACCCACGCGGCGACGACCTCCGCAGCGGCGCCGGCCGCGGTCACGAACAGCGGCGAACGGCTTGCTCCGCGGCAGACCTCGACCGCGGCGGCGGACGCGAACCGCGTCTTGGCGACGCCGACCACCACGCCGCCGAGCGCCGCGTGAAGGTGCGCGCCGAGACCGGGCACGTCGCCGGCGAGCCAGACGTAGCCGTCTACGACGACGACATCGGGTCGGGGTCCGAGCGCGAGTACGCCGAGCAGGCAGGGGAGTTCGCGCCGGTAGAACGACCCCGGCTCGTAGTCCGCGACCGTCGCGAAGGACTGCACGGCTTCGCGCTCGCTTGCCTCCGCCGCCCACCCGCGGAAACCACAGCGCCGCCGCGACCGCCCCGCGGGTGCGGTAGTCCACGTCCACGCACGCGATCAGCGGGTCGCCGTCCGTCGCAATCCCTCCCGCCGCTGGACAACGCAGATCGTGTCGGGGTTCGCCGCCCGCCGGCCGTCACCCGGAGGCACAGTCAGCGTGGGGCTTTGTACCGCCGGCCGAAGTCGTGCAGGATTTTCCGACGCCGTGGGGGCAACTTCTGGTGGAGCAGGTAGGTCCTCCCGGTCGCGTCGAGCCGCTTCAGCGCCGGCATTCCCCCGACGGCCGTCGCCAACTCGTCCCACGTCTGTTCGGGAGTCTCGAAGGGCGCGTGGAGGCAGAGGGCTTCCAGCCGGCTCAACACGGGGGATTCCAGGAGCGCCCGGAACCCGACGGCGTCGAGAGCGTTCCACTCCTCGCCGAAGTGGTAGCGGTCGAGTTCGTGGCACCCGGACGTGTACCCGCTCAGGTCGAGCGCCCGTAGCGAGGCGAGGTGGGGGGAGCGGAGGAGGTTCTGCAGCCCGGTGCCGGTGAACGGCCCGTAGAGGTGCAGGGACTCGACCGAATCCAGGACCGGCGAGGCGGCGAGGGCGGACACTGCCACGTCCGTGAACCGGTCGGCCAGGCTCAGGTCCTTGAGCTTCCGCAGGTGGGCACTCGCCGCGAGCGCCCGGGCGGCCTCGTCGTCGAACCCGTTCCACCACAGCGTCAGGTGCGTGAGGCCGGCGAGGGCCGGGTTGTCGGCCAGCGCACGCAGGGACCGCACGCCGAGTGGCGTCGGGTCCGCGCAGTCGACCATCCGGTCGTGGTCGAAGGCCTTCACCACGCGCAACGCGGTCAAGTGCGGACTCCGAATGAGGGTCGCGAAGTTGTCGTCACCCAACTGGCCCGAGTAACCGCCGTCCGCGGAAATGGGGAGCGTGCCCCAGAGCCGGAGGGCGGGGTTTTCGGCCAGGCGGACGTAGTCCACTGACGGCTGGCCCGGGATCGGGCTGGGTTCGAACCAGAACGGGATGTCGGTCATCGGGCCGAAGTCCTGGTGGGCGTCCGGCGGCCACGCGAGGTAGTGCCCGGCGTACCCCCTGTGGACGACCCAATCGTTCACGAACCCGCGGTCGAACCGCCCCTCGAAGATGTTGATCTTGCGGACCCTAAACGCCATCTGGAACGCCTTCTCGACTTCCTCCAGGCGGCTCGCCAGCGGCGGCGGGATCGGCTTCCCCTCGGCGGTCAGCGACCGGGCTTCCACGCCCAGCCGGATCATTTCGGCGCGGAGGCGTCCGGTCGGGTCGTCCTGCCGGTCGAGCCACTCGGCTAGCGCGAGTCGAGGTGCGTCGCTCTCCCAGTCGTCGAGGATCGCGGCGTAGAACGGCTCGCGCGGGTCCGAGGGGCGGGTCATTCGGAGACCTCCGATCGAAGACGCGAGGATACCCGGACCAGTGCTGGAAGAGTACGTCAGTCGCCACGGCTCAGACGCCGACGCGACTGGCGCGGCACCAACGAGCCGTACGGCACGGCTGGGATTCGCAACGACGACCGTCTATCAAAATGTTTGACACGTTTCCGCAACCCTGTGTGTGGCGCTCCAGAAGAATCATTTCAGCCCCAGCGGTGGAGGGGGCCGCCGCGGGCGAACAGCGGGTCGATCCGCCGCGCCACCGCCGGGTCGTCCTCCAGCGGCGGCGGCATGTGCGGCTTCAGCCGGGCGTCGATCACCAGCGGCCCGGTGCAGCCCCAGTGCTTCCGCCGCGTGAACGCCCCCACGCCCCACACGTCCGACGCAGGGTCGCTCCGCGTGAACACCACCCACACGAAGTTCTCCACCGAACGTGCGACGAAGTCGGGGTCGTCCGTGAGGAGGAGCAAGGGGCAAGGGGCAAGGGGCAAGGCCCGATCCGCGAGAAACGCGCACAGCCGGAGCACGTCCGGGTCGGCGTCGTCCGGGCTTGCCCCTTGCCCCTTGCCCCTCGCCACTGGCCCCCGCACCGCCACCACGCCCGGCAGCACCACCCGCGGGTCCGAGAAGCCGTCCGGCAGCGCGAAGCCGGGCGGCAGCTGCGTCGCCAGGTCGCGGCGCTTCGGGCCGGCCGCGGCCACCACCAGCTTGCTCCCGGCGTTCAGCCCCAGGCCGGCGCTGTAGTCCAGCGTGTCCATCGTGGTCCGCGTGTGGAAGTGCAGGTCCGTCTCCCAATCGACCCGCTCCAGCACGTGCCGGAAGAACCCGGCCACGTCGTGGATGTCCAGGTCGGGGGCGTCCTCCTTCGCGGCGATGAACAGGTATTTTGCCAGCGACAGCTGCCCCTGCCCGAGTACGGCGCTGGCGATCGTCAGCAGCTCCTGCGGCTTGCGGCGCTCGGCGTAGGGAACGTACCGCTCGCTGCCGATCGCCAGTAGCAGCGGGTGAACGCCGGCGGCGTCCACGGCGTGGACCGCGTGCAGGCCGGGGATGACCGTCGGGATGACGGGGCCGGTCAGGTCGTGGATGAGTTCGCCGAACGACGTGTCCTCCTGCGGCGGCCGGCCGACGACGGTGAACGGCCAGATCGCGTCGGGGCGGTGGTAGACCGCTTCGACCGTCATCACCGGGAACGGGTGGGTGAGGCTGTAGTAGCCGAGGTGGTCGCCGAACGGGCCTTCGGGCTTGGTCCGCGCCGGGTCGATGTACCCGCTGATGACGAAATCGGCTTCCGCGGGGAAGGGGAGGGGGCCGGGCTTCACCAGGCGTAGCCGCCGCCCCCCGCTCGCGGCGGCGAAGGCAAGCTCGGGCAGGCGCTCCGGCAGCGGAATCACCGCCGCTAGCGCCAGCGCCGGCGGCCCGCCGACGATGATGTTCACGGGGAGCCGTTCGCCGCGCCGCACCGCCGCCGCGTGGTGGACGCCGATGCCGCGGTGAATCTGGTAGTGAAGGCCGCACTCGCGGTCCGGTTCGTAGTCGTTGCCGCCGAGCTGGACGCGGTACATGCCGAGGTTCGACCGCCGCCAGCCGGGCCGGTCCGGGTCTTCGGTGTACACCGCGGGGAGCGTCACGAACGGGCCGCCGTCCATCGGCCAGCACGTCAGCTGCGGCAGCTGCGACAGCGTGGTGCGGCGCGCGAGTACCGGCCCGCGGCGGACGAACTTCGGGCGCAGCTTCCACGCGGCGAGCGGCACGTCCCAGTAGCGCCACGGCCGGCGGGCGAAGTTCCCCGGATCGACCTTCAACTCGACGAGCTTGCGGACGGTGGCGAGGGCGTCGCGGAACAGGAAGCGCGCCCGCGCCGGGGTGCCGAACAGGTTCGACGCCATCGGGAACGGCGTGCCGCGGACGCGCTCGAACAGCAGCGCCGGCCCGCCGGCGCGGTACACCCGGCGGTGGACGGCGGCGGCGTCGAGGTGGGGGTCGATCTCGGCCGGGAGGCGGACGAGCTGCCCGGTCCGCTCCAGGTCGGCGACGCACGACCGCAGGTTCGGGTATCCCATCCGGCTCCGCTTATTCTTGGACGAAACGGCCCGCCCGCGGCCAATGGCGGTCGCGAGTGTAACCGCTACCGCGAAACGTGGTTAACCCCGTGCCCCGTGCAGGCCCGTATTCGCGCCGGGGCCAACCTATCGGGTAAGGGCGGAAGTTCCGTCAGGAAGTAGATTCATTTACGGGTAATCGAGTCCGAACGCTCTGGAAGCCGCCGGCGGGGAAGGTATCTTGGAATCGAGATACCTGTCGCCCGGGTCGCCCCCATGCTGGCTCCACCTCCGCGTCCCCTGGTCCTGCTGGTCGACGACGAGCCGATGATCCGCGAACTCGGCCGCACCGTCCTGGAGCAGGAGGGGTTCACGGTCGTCACCGCCGACGACGGCGACACTGGCGTGGCGGCGTACGCGGCGCACCGGCCGGCGCTGGTGGTGATGGACGTGACGATGCCGCGGATGTCCGGGCGGGAGGCATTCCTCCGCATCCGCGCCCTCGACCCGGCGGCCCGGGTACTCCTCTCGACCGGGTACACGACCGAGGACCTGGCGAGCCTGACCGACCTGGTTGGGATGCTGCCGAAGCCGTACCGCCCGGTCGAACTGCTGGCCGCCGTCCAAAACGCCCTCCCCGGGGCGACTCAGTAACGCCACTTCCAGCCCGGCACCCATTGTTCTATTCCGATCCGGCAAGCGGGGCGGACTGCGGGATTTCTGCGGCCCGGCGGTTGCGGCCGACCGCGCCACCGCCGACAATACACCTCCCACCGCCGTCGCCCTCCCCGCCGCGAGCCCTCTCGACATGCCCGTTCGCACCCTCCCGGCCGTCGCCTTCCTCGCGGCGGCGCTCGCCGTCCCGGCCGCGGCCCAGCCGCCCACCCCGGACCAGCAGGCGGCGCAACTCCTCACCGCCGGGCAGAAGGCGTTCAACGACGCCAACCCCGCCTTCGCCGCCGACCGGTTCCGCGAGTTCCTCACGAAGTTCGGCGGCCACAAGGACGCCCACGCCGCCCGCTACGGCCTCGGCCTGGCGCTCCTCGAAATCCAGCCGCCCGACTACCCGAAGGCCGTCGAGGCGCTGGCCCCGGCGGCGAACGAGAAGGCGTTCCCCGACCAGCCGCTCGCCCTGTACTACCTCGCCGCCGCCCAGCGCGGCCTCGGCCACAAAGAGCTGTCCGAAGGCGTCGCGCGGCCGAACGAGTTGCCGCAGCGCACCCAGGCCGCGAACGGGCGATTCACCGAGGCGCTGAAGCACTTCACGCTGTCCCGCGAGGCGTTCGAGAAGAAGCCGGACGCCGACTGGGCCGCCCGCGCCCGCTGCGACCAGGCCGAGATGGAACTGCGGCTCGGCAAGGCGAAGGAGGCCCGCGCCACCGCCGAACCCTTTGCGAAGGACGCGGCGCTGGCGCAGAACAAGAGCCGGCCGCTCGGCCTGTACTACCACGGCGTCGCCAGCTTCCTCGTCGCCGACTACCCCGCCGCCGGCAAGTCGCTGAGCCTGCTGGCGCCGTTCGAGCAGCCGTTCGGGCCGCACGCCCGCTACCTCCGCGGCCGGGTCCACGCCAACGCCGGCGAGAAGGCCGAGGCCGCCGCCGCGTTCGACGCCGTCATCAACGGCTTCGAGAAGCAGAAGAAGGACGCCCAGACGGCGCTCGGGCAGCCGGACCGCTTCAAGAACGACCCGTGGGAGAAGGCCCGCCTCGAAGCGCTGGTGAAGGGGCCGGTGCCGGAGTACGTCGCGGGGAGCGTCTTTTACGGGGCGTGCCTCGGCTACGAGGCGGGGCGCTTCGGCGAGGCGCTCGGCAAGTTCCAGGCGTTCGTGAAGGACAACCCCACGTCGGCGCTCAAGGACGACGCGCTACTGCGGGCCGGCTTCTGCCTCGTGCAGACGAAGCAGAACGACGAGGCGCTGAAGGCGCTTCAGCCGCTGGCGAACCACCCGAAGCTCGCCGACCAGGCGCTCTACTGGCTCGGCAAGGCGCACGCCGGCCGGGCCGCGACCGCCGACCCAAAGAACCCTCAGCAACAGACGCAGTTGCTGAACGAAGCGCTCGGCGCGCTGCGGCAGGCGAGCGACCGCGCCAACCAGCTCGCCGGCTCCGACCCGGCCGCGAAGGGCCGCCGCGCCGAAATCCTCCTCGAACTCGCCGACACGCACCTGACCGCGAAGCAGCCGGCCGACGCGGCCCGCACGTATGAGGCGATCCTCAACGAGAAGCTGCTGCCGGAGCGCGCCGAAGAAACGCTCGACCGGCTCGTCAGCGCCCTGCACCTGGCCGGCGACCTGCCCGGGTCCGACGCCCGCGCCGCCGCCTTCCAGCAGCAGTTCCCACAGAGTCCGCTGCTGCCGTCGGTGCAGTTCCGCGTCGCGGAGAACCAGTACGCCCGCGCGGCCAAGGCCGACAAGGAGAACAACGCCGCCGCCGCCAAGACCGGGTTCGCCGAGGCCGCCAAGAAGTACGAGGCGGTCGTCAGCAAGTTCCCCGAGTTCGAGCGGGTGCAGCGGGCGCGCTACGGGCTGGCGCTGTGCCACGTCGCCGCCGCGGACTTCGAGAAGGCCGCCGAGGTGCTCGACCGCATCCCCGGCCCCGACCGCACCGGCGACCTCGCGGCCGTGCCGTTCGTGCTGGCCGACTGCCTCATCCGCACCGCCCCCGCGAAGGCCGACGACGCCCTCCAGGACAACATGCTCCGCGAGAAGCTCGGCAAGGCCGCCGACATGCTCGACGCCTTCGTGGCCGCGAACCCGAAGGCGCCCGAGGCCGCGGACGCGCTGGTGAAATTCGGCTACTGCCAGAAGCGGCTCGGGATGCAGCTCGTCCCTGGGAACGAGCGGAACGAGGCGCTCAACAAGGCCCGCGCCGCGTTCGACCGGATGGCGAAGGATTTTCCGCAGTCGCCGGTGGCCGGGAACGCGGCGCTGGAGCGGGCGCAGGTGGTGGCGCTCCAGGGCGACAAGGGCGGCGCCGCCAACGCCCTCGCCGCGTTCGCCAACGACCCGCTGGCGAAGTCGCCGGTGGCGCCCCTGGCGTTCGTGTCGCGGGCCACGCTGCTGCGCGAGCAGAACCAGGCCGGCAACGCCGCCGGCGTCATGCAGGACGCCCGCACCCGCTTCGAGGGTCAGCTGAACGCCGACCCCGCCCGCAAGGACTGGGTTCACCTGCTGCGCTACCACCACGCGGTGGCGCTGTTCGAGAGCGGCAAGTCGGCGGAGGCGCGGAACCTGTTCGACCAGGTGACGCGCGAGGCGGTGCAGAAGCCGATCGGCGCCGAGGCGGGCTTGCGCGGCGGGCAGTGCCTCGTGGACGAGATGAAGAAGGGGCTCGCGGAGGCCGAGAAGGCGAAGGCGGCGGCGAAGGCCGACCAGCTGACAGCGGCCGACGCCAAGGTGAAGGGGGCGAAGGCGGGGCTGGTGGAGGCCGCGAAGGTGCTGGAGCGGCGGGCCGACGAGTTCAAGCCGCACCAGCCGCAGGGCGAGGTCCGCGCCCGCATGCTGTACGACGCCGCGTGGGCGTACAAGGCCGCCGGCGCCGACCCGGCTTCCGCGTACACGAAGCTCATCGCCGAGTTCCCGAACCTGGCGCTCGCGGTGGAATCGAGGCTGGAGCTGGCCGAGCTGCTGGCCGACGCCAACAAGCACGACGACGCGGCGAAGCTGTTGAAGGAGGCGCTCGACGCCGAGCCGACGGACAAGGCGCCGCCGCCGGACACGACCGACCGCATCCGGGTGCGGTACGGGGCGGCGCT
>Ga0190275_10002136_pt1 | contig 14310 bp, 13 predicted proteins | sample Popmic550T_FD_133745 | JGI IMG/M metagenome (GOLD analysis project Ga0190275, IMG submission 133745) | Populus adjacent soil microbial communities from riparian zone of Yellowstone River, Montana, USA - 550 T | ecosystem: Environmental > Terrestrial > Soil > Riparian zone > Trees stand | place... | reverse complement strand
GTCAACGGCATCCTGCTTCGATGTGGCGACCGCGACATTTGCTGTCTCGCGCACACATGCGGGAGAGACACGTCGCGCCCAGGTAATCAGCTTCCGTTCGGTGGTAGGTGTGGCGAAACGACACAGATCTAGGACCTTGTCGAGACTGAGGCTCCCGGCTCCGAACGCAGCAGCTAGACGAGGAAGGGAAGGGAGCGCATGAGCTGCAATGATCCACCGCCGTGCGGTCCATGAAGAGATACCCAGCTCGGTGGCCAGCCAGTGAGGGAAGTCACGGGCCGCCCCGTCGTCCCAGATCCGTTCGTCGTCGCAAGCAACGATGTCCTGGAGTAGCTCACGGTGGGCCGCCATCGCCTTGGCGTAGCCGGCCTGGAGCCGGTCGACGGGGTGTATTCGGTTGTCGTGCTGAGTGGCCGACTCCATAGAGCACCTCTAAGCCGGACCGGTGAAGCGCGGAGTGACCAGAGTATCGAACGTATGTTCGCTTGTCAAGCTATTTCTGGCCCCCACACTGGGATAGAGGCAGCACCGCCCGAACACATCTAGTTCCCGCCGAACGTCTCGACCCGAGTGGCACCTAGCCCGAACGCCGAACGTCTCGACCCGAGTGGCACCTAGCCCGAACGCCGAACGTCTCGACGTTCGGCGAAAGAACAAACTGTGGATGAGCTTTTACGGCCGGGAAACCGACGCGAAACAAACCCGAAACACCTCCCCCTGAATCTGTGCCCGTAAAGAAAGTCCACTTCCCCCGGTGACGGGGTCGACTGCGACGAAGGCGACGCAGCAGACGCCTGATCCAGCGGCCCAAAGAGAGGGGTGATCCACCTGGACACAGGCGATACCGCTTGGGTTCTCGCGTCGACGGCCTTGGTGCTCTTCATGACACCGGGTCTTGCTCTGTTCTACGGCGGGATGGTCAGGGCGAAGAACGTGCTCGGAACACTGATGCACAGCATCTTCGCGATGGGACTGATCTCGATCCTGTGGGTTCTGATCGGATACACGCTTGCGTTCGGCCCGGATGTAGGGGGGCTCATCGGTGGCCTCGACTACCTCGGGTTCTCAGGCGTGGGTGGAGGAGTTCATCCCGATGGACTCGGCGCGACGATCCCCCACAGTCTGTTTGCGACCTACCAGATGATGTTCGCTGTCATCACTCCCGCGCTGATCACCGGCGCGTTCGCCGAACGCATCAAGTTCTCGGGCTATGTCGCATTCATGTCGCTGTGGCTCATCTTCGTGTACTCGCCGGTGGCCCACTGGGTGTGGCATCCGGAGGGTTGGCTCTTTAAGCTCGGTGCGCTCGACTTCGCCGGCGGGACGGTCGTTCACATCAACGCCGGCATCGCAGCTATGGCCGTGATCCTTGTAGTTGGTAAACGCAAGGGCTTCGGCAAGGAAGCGTTCGTGCCTCACAACCTGACGATGACGATCCTCGGTACCGGGATCCTGTGGTTCGGATGGTTCGGCTTCAACTCCGGTAGTGCTCTGGGCGCAGGCGAGCTGGCCGCTTCGGCGTTCCTCGCCACGAACCTCGGCGCAGCAGCCGGAGCTTGCGGCTGGGCGTTGAGGGAATCACGCAAGGACCGCAAAGCGACAACGCTGGGAGTTGCATCCGGAGCCGTTGCAGGTCTCGTCGCGATCACGCCGGCTGCCGGATTCGTCGGACCGATGGGCGCCATCGCCATCGGACTAGCGGCGGGCGTCGTTTGCTCGTGGGCAGTCGGTCTCAAGTTCCGCTTCGGCTACGACGACTCGCTCGATGTCGTCGGCGTCCACATGGTGGGCGGCGTCATCGGTGCACTCCTGACCGGAATCTTCTCGACGGCCGCGGTCAACGAATTCGGGGTCGACGGACTGATCGCCGGTGGTGGACTTGCGCTTCTGGGCAAGCAGGCGATCGCCGTTTCCGTCACGCTCGTATTCGCTTTCATCGTCACCTTCATCCTCGCCAAGATCGTTCAAGCGACGATCGGACTGCGTGTGACCGAAGAGGACGAGATCACCGGCCTCGACCTAGCACAACACTCGGAGGTCGGGTACTCACTCAGTGAGCAGGGGGGTGGGCTCATCTCACACGCAGCCCAAGCCCCCGCGCCGGCTCACGCTCACGCACCGAACCATGTGACGGTGCCGAGAGGCGGTGAGGCTTGATGAAACTCGTCATCGCAGTCATCAAGCCGTTCAAGCTCGACGAAGTGAAGGAAGCGCTGGAAGGGATCGGCATCCAAGGCATGACGGTCTCTGATGCCCGGGGTTTCGGACGCCAGCGTGGACACACCGAGGTCTATCGTGGCGCCGAGTACCAGGTGGACTTCGTTCCCAAGACTCGCATCGAGATCGCTGCGGACGACGACCAGGTCGACGAAGTGGTCAAGGCGATCGTTGCCAATGCCCGAACCGACTCGATCGGCGATGGCAAGGTGTGGGTCGTTCCAGTCGAAGACATCGTGCGGATCCGAACGGGAGAGAAGGGCACTGACGCTCTCTAGCCTCAAAGCGGCGCGCCCCGTCCGTCTAACGGATGGGGCGCAGGTTGCCCGACAGCGCGCTATCGACACCGATGGCGCGCTGTCGGCGCTTCTGCAAGAGACCCTCGGCGACCAAGCCGAGATCTCGATGGTCGCCGTCGGCGGCTACGGTCGCGGGGAACTGTCCCCCCACTCGGACATCGATCTGCTCTTCCTGCTATCACCGCGTACGGAGGTCACGAAGGCAACGCTCAGAGGTCTGCTCTACCCCCTCTGGGACGCGGGGTGGCAGGTTGGCCATGCCGCCCGCACACCGAAGGAAGCGATCGAGCACACCGCGGAGGACCTCGATGCTGCCACGGCACTGCTGACAGCACGCATGATCGCCGGCTCGTCCGAGCTGTACGACGAGTTCGTCGACCGGCGCGAACGATGGATCAAGAAGGATCGGCGTTCGCTAGCGCGGCGGATCGTCGACGCGACAACCGAACGACACAAACGAGTAGAGCGGGCCGGGTGGGTTCTGGCACCGAACCTGAGGGAAGACCTCGGCGGTCTGCGCGACCTCCACAGGCTGCGATGGCTGGCCGAGATCGGTGAGCAGCCAGCCCACTTCCCTCAAGAACTGTTGGGGGGCGGCGAAACGCTTCTGGCGGTTCGCGAGGCCCTCCATGCGCAGCTGAAACGCAAGAGCGACTCCCTGCGGCTCGATCTGCAACCATCCGTCGCCGAGACCCTTGGGATCACGGATGTGGATGAGCTGATGTTCCAGGTCCATTCGGCGGCGCGCACGATCGAGCAGGAAGGCAACGCACTTGCGGCCACACTCGTCGGTCGCGTGTTGGGCGGTCCCAAGCGATCCGGCTGGGTGAAGCGGATCGGGCATCGCATCAGCGTGGACGAAGGAGCCCTCACGCTCGACGAGTCCTTGGATGTGCAGATCTCGGACGGGCTTCGTCTCCTGGCGGCTCATGCGCAGGGCGGACGGCCGATCCATCCGAGAACGTTCGTGCGCCTTGCAGATGTATTCAAGGACAAGGAACCACGCGCGTGGGACGAAGAAACCCGCACCGCGTTCTTCGAGCTGCTGGCCGGCGGCCACTGCGTGTCCGCTCTCGAGTCTCTGGACCACGTGGATGGCTGGTCCGCACTATTGCCCGAATGGAAGCGGATCAGGGCTCTTGCACAGCACGATCCCTATCACCGGTACACGGTCGATGGACACCTGTTCGTGGTCGTCTCCGAGATACAACGCGCCATCGAGAACGACCCGATCGCACAAGCTGCAGCCGCCGAAGCTGGTGACCTCGACACACTTCGACTAGCGGCTCTGCTGCACGACATAGGTAAAGGATCCGGCCGCGACCATTCGATAGTCGGCGAGGAACTAGCGCGTACGATCTGCGAGCGCAGCGGGCTGCAACGTGACGAGATCGAAGAGGTCGCGGCCCTCGTCAGATGGCACCTGTTGTTGATCGACACGGCAACGCGTCGCGATCTCGACGACGGTGCAGTGATAGCCAGCGTGGCCGACACGGTCGGCGACGGACGAAGCCTTCGTTTGCTGTACATCCTGTCGGTGGCCGACGGGCGAGGTACCGGTCCCGAAGGATGGAGCGACTGGAAAGCGGCACTAACAGCCGAGCTCTACCGGAAGGCTCTCGTCGCGCTCGAGACCGGCGAGGTGCCCAGCCGCAGTGATGTCACCGCGCGAGCGCGAGAGGTCGAGGCATACGAGCCGGGCCTCGCCGGCCGTGCCGAGGACGTCCTCGCAACCCTCCCTCCGTCCTATCTGGAAGCAACATCGGTGCCGGACATGGTCGACGACGTACGCATCCTTCTTCACCCACCGGAGAAGGGCGAAGTCCGTCACCGCGTTTACGAAGGCCTAGAGCGCGGCGAAGCAGCGATCACCGTTTGCGTGCCGGACCGTCCGGGGACCCTGGCGCGAACGGCCGGCGTGTTCGCGCTACACCGGATCTCGGTGTTGCAAGCACAAGCCTTTTCGACGACGGCAGGTCTTGCCCTCGAGCGATTCATCGTGAAGGTCCCCGAAGGTTCTACCTGGGCCGCCTTCGAAGCGGACCTCGAAGCGGTTTACTCGGGGCGACTAGCCCTCGAGGCACGCTTGGAGAAGAAGATCCGTGAGTACCGGCCTACCAAGCCCTTCGAGCCGGAGGTCCGGGTCCTCCCCGAGGCTTCGGCGCATTCGACGGTGATCGAGGTCCGGGCCCCCGACGCGCTCGGCCTCCTCTTCGCGGTAACGGCCGCGCTGACCGACCTGGATCTCGACATCCATGTGGCGAAGATCGACACGCTCGGTCGCCGGGTCGTGGACGTCTTCTATGTCCGCAACTCATGGGGCGAGAAGCTGACCGAAGCCCAATCGGACGAGGTGCGCAGGTCCATCCACCACAGGGTCGGCAGGCTCTTCGGCGAATAACCCCCCGGGCATCGGGTACAAGCAACCCATGCCTACGGAAACAGCCCGTCTTGTCGGGGAGCGCTACCGCCTGCTCGAGCCTTTGGGCCGGGGGGGCATGGGCCTCGTTTGGCGGGCCGACGACACACTCCTGAACCGACCCGTAGCGGTCAAAGAGGTCGAGATCCCAACAGGCCTTCCCGACCAAGAGAAGGAAGCCCTCCAGGCGCGGGTCATGCGTGAGGCGCGCGCAGCGGCGCGTCTCAACCATCCGAACGTCGTAACGGTTTTCGATGTGGTCGAGGACGAAGGACGCACCTTCATCGTCATGGAACTGATCGAGGCCCCCACCCTTGCCGAGATGGTCGAGCACCAGGGTTCCCTCTCGCCGGCACGAGCCCGTGAGGTCGCCCTCGAGGTCCTTAGCGCGATCGAGGCGGCCCATGCGGAAGGGATCGTCCATCGCGACGTCAAACCCGGAAACGTGATGATCCCGCCGGCCGGTCGGGTGAAGCTCGGGGACTTCGGCATCGCGTCGGTCAAAGGTGATCCCAAGCTCACGTCAACGGGACTGATCCTTGGCTCACCCTCGTACATGGCCCCCGAGCAAGCGACGAGCGCGACGAGTGGGCCCGAGGCCGATCTATGGGCACTCGGAGCGTTGCTGTACTTCGCCGTCGAAGGGGAACCGCCGTTCGACAAGGGCCAGGCATTGCCGACGCTCGCGGCTGTGGTCGGTGAAGAACCGAAGCCGCTCGGTGACGGGCCTCTCCGAACCGTCGTCGAGGCTCTGATGAGGAAGGAGCCGGCAGCTCGACCCAGCATCGCCGAAGTGCGCAGCATGCTGTTGATCCCGTCCGGCGCCCCCACCGTCGGCCCGACTAAGCCGATGATCCAACCGGACCCGCAGCAGACACACACTGCCGCCCGATCCAAGAGGCCATGGGCGGTCGTCGGCGCCCTGGGTGCGCTGCTACTCGCAGCCGCCCTCCTCATGATCACCCTCGACCGGAACGAAGCACCCCCGACAGAACCGCGAGCAGGGCAGAACGGGGAGCCGGAGAAGGCGGTTATCCCCCCATCGTGGGTCACCTATAAGCAGGAGGCGATCGGCTTCACGATCGCCCACCCCGGGGGATGGCAGGTAGAGGAGAACTCCATCGATGATTCGAGTATCGACTTCCTGGATCCCGATTCCAGCACCTATCTGAGGCTGGACTGGACCGACACCCCGGGGGACTCCCCTGCGGGGGCCTGGCGCTCCCTCGAGCAGTCCTTCGAGGCCGCACACAGTGGGTACAGCCGGATCGGCATCACCCCCACCACCTTCAAGGGGATGGATGCGGCCACATGGGAGTTCACCTACGTGGACGGCGGGGTCACCCTCCATGCGATCGACCTCGGCTTCGTCACGAGCGATGGCTCCTACGGGTTCGCCCTGAACTTCCAGACCCTCGAGGAGGACTGGGCGGCTTCCCAGCCGATATTCGAGCAGCTCAAGGCCAGCTTCCAGGCGCCCGGCTAGGAGTCTAGAAATCACCCCTAACCGCTCAAGGCGGCTACCCGGAGTGCCGAATTAGTACTCAGTAACACCCAACGAACAGGCAAACCTGCGGCAACGCAGGGGCGCAAAGCCAGGGGCCCCCCAGGGGTCGCCCAGCTACCGAACTGGGAGGAACGTGCCGTGAGCGCTACCAAGCGTTATGTCGCCGGGGCGGTGGCATCGATCTTGATCTTCTCTCTCTTTCCCGCCATCACTGCGTCGGCGGCCTGCTACTCACCCACGCGCAAAGAACGCCAGTTCGTGCGCAAGATGAATCAAGAGCGCAGAGAAGCCGGTAAGTCTCCCCTCAAACTCGACCTCGAAGTCTCGAAGGTGTCGAAGACCCACACCCGCGCCATGGCCAAGAACGCCAGCCTGTATCACACGGCCTCTGACGTTCTCAGTCGTCGCGTCACCAACTGGATACTTCTGGGTGAGAACGTCGGCGTCGGTGGCAGCGTCGGATCGCTGCACCAGGCCTTCATGGATTCCCCCGCGCACCGCGCGAACATCATGCTCACCTCGTTCAAGTACGTCGGAGTCGGCACCGTTCAAGCCGGCGATCGCCTGTGGGTAACCGTCACATTCGAGGCAAAATCGAATCCAGGCTCCCCGCTCTGTTGATTCTGCTCACCCGTAAGGCCCGACCTCATTTCCCGCTAGGGGAAGCCCGCTAACCCGAACGAGTTTTCGCTACGTACCAACGCCTACGCACCTCTCCTTACGCACAGCGCCCCATTTAGAGGGCCATCGAAATGTCCGACATTCATTTCATCGACCCGTGATGCCTGGGAGGCACTAGATGAAGACACTTCGCCAGATCGTGACCGTTGCGACAACCGCTGCGCTACTCGTGATCTTCGTTCCGGCATCGACTTCTACGGCGTCTGCAGCCTGCTCGCGTGGGTGGGCGTATCGCGATGCGGAGACTTCCTTCGCTGCGAGGATCAACCATGCACGCGCTACGGCGGGACAAGGCAACCTCCGACTCGACAAAGAGTTGTCGAAGGCAGCTCGACGTCACACGAGGGAGATGCTCGAGAGCAACACGCTGTATCACACGCCGGCTCCCGCTCTCAAGAACCGCGTGACCAACTGGACATGGCTGGGTGAGAACGTCGGCGTTGGAAACACCGTCGATTCGCTGCACATCGCCTTCATGAACTCACCCGACCACCGCGACAACATCTTGTTCTCGAAGTTCCGTCACATTGGGATCGGCACCCGGATGCAGGGTGGACGCATGTGGGTGACGGTTCTTTTCGAAGCCAAGACCGATCCCGGCACGACGTTGCCGATGCCGACCTGCAAGGGCCTGATCTCCCTGAAGAGGAACTAGAGGTCGACGACGAACACCACGGGATCGGAGCTGGAAGAACCGTGATCCTTGTCCCGCCGGAAGAGTGCCGACGCCCGGAAGGTTCCGCCCTCGGTGGGAACGCCGAACTCGAATCGATAGCCACTGCCTTTGTCGAGAGGAACGCTCTCTGTGACCATGGGGACGTATTCCGAGCCGTCGAAGTGCTCGATCTTCACGACCACCTCTTGATTGACGTGAGCCGGGGCTACCGCCCCGCTCAGGACGACTGCCTCGGTCCCCGGCGGATGGTGCGAGACGCCCGCGGTATCGGGAGTGCCTCCCTCCGCCTCTATCGTGACCGAAGGATCGATCAGCACGCGGGCAACGTCGCTCTGATCTCCCCAATGGTTGGTGTCTCCATCGTAGGCCGCGACCGCCTGAACGTTCCTTTCGGTGGCGATCTCGAACGCGAAAGCACCGTCGGAATCCGTGACCGTCTCGGGCCCCTGTCGCCACCGGCCTCCCGCGACCCGGTAGTAGACGTTCACCGGCCGGGCGCCCATGGGCGCCAGCTTCACGTCCGTGAGCGATCCCTCGAAAACAGCCGGGTCGCCGTAGTCGGCATGCAGTGACCCAGATCTCAACTCGAGGAGCGATCCCGGCTTGCCTTTGCCCTTCAACGTCGCCACCTCTCGCCTGATCGTCGGTAAGCCTCTGTAGACAGTGGTGCCCGGGCATGCGGTCTGACCGGCGTCCCGGTGCCCCGAGATGTAGTGAAGCCTTCTGGCTCCGCCCCCTTCGGGATTGCGATACACGTGCCTTGCCTGAGGCACCAGATCGTGTCGATCGGTCTCCCACGCGAGGAGCTCTACGAGGGTCCGGCGCGCTGCCGGCTGAAGGTCGACCTGCGAGTAGTTGCCCATGAGGCTGATCCCGAGACTGCCCGAGTTGTAGTTGGCAACGTGTGCGCCCGCGACGACCTCCTGGTCGCCGTTCTCCGCGTCGTGTTTCTCCCACGGCCGGTACGGTCTCGCCCAACGTCCTTCGTACAGCGATCCATCGGGGGCGATGACGAAGTTGTATCCAACGTCACACCACCCTTGCCGGACCACGTGGTACCAGTAGATGGCTCGCATCGTCGCCTTCGGATGTTGGTCGAAGTTCTCTCCGGCGGTGTGATGAACGAAGATCTGCTGCAAGTCGAAGAACCGGCGCTTGCAACCTCCGGACTTCCGTTTGAGGGATTCGTCGGCCCCCCACTCCGCGCGCGTGATTATGCGCGGTTCGTTCGCGGCAGCCGCGGCGACCCTGGGGATGGTCACTTCACGTCGGGGCCCGTCCATGGTGTTCAGGTAGTCGAGGATCACGTCGGACACCCGGCCATGTGCCTTCCAATCGACGCTGACGGCAGCGTCCACGGACAACACTGCGGAGTAGTGACGGCCAAGCTTCTCCGCTGCCTCCGATCCGTGCACCTCCCGTGCGCGCTGCCAGAGCGATACCTCGCCCGCCTCGGACACGGTGCGGAAACGGACGGTGGTGGAGCGGGGGCCGCGCCAGCTGAACATGATGTGCGTAGCCGAGAAATCCAGCGCCACGGGGTCCGGCGAACCGGTCGCGGACAGGTGCACGCTGCGCGACAGAGTGACCGGCACCGTTAACGTCCGTGTGGGAGCTGCCCACGACGTGGTCAATTGCCCCCCGACGAGGGCAACCACCAACCCGACTCGAACCACCAACCACGGCCTCATGAAGTCGTGAATGCTACGGAAATGGTGCTCATACCGATAGAGACATGTGGGGAAACGCCAGGCTCGGCCTGCTTGTGGCGAACCCTCTTATAGGAGTGCTAAAAGGGTGAGTGCAAACTAACCGAGCCAATGCGCGAAGCGACGGCGCTCGATATCTGAGATTGGTCATCGGGATCGGACGTTGGGCCGCTACCCTCTTCCTCTTCATCGGAGCGATCCAGGTTCTCAAGACGGGCGCAGGCGAGCTCGACATCCTCGACGCCGGCGGCCGCTTTACTGCCAGCGCTCTCTCGACCTTGGGGTTGGGCTGGATCGGTGCCATGCTCACGCTCTCGGGCTCACCCGCGGTGGCCACTGCTCTGACTCTCCGCGCTACCGGAGCCATCGGCGAAGTACAGGCATTCACCATGGTGACCGGGGCGCGGATGGGGGCCGCCTTCGTCGTTCTACTGGTGGCTGTTCTCTTCGCCTCCCGCCGAGCGGAGGGCCAGCGGATGGCCCCGATATCCACCGCCGTGATGACGCTCGTGATCACTGCAACCATGTACGTTCCCGGAGCCTTGATAGGCCTAGGGATCCTGGGATGGGATTCCTTCAAAGGCGTCCGTCTCCAATCGCCTCCTACCTTCACGGGATTCCTGGATGCCGTCTACGACCCCATCCTCAGCCGGATCGAATCGTGGCCTCCGGCCATCCTGTTCGTGGGGGGCCTTGTCTTATTGGTCGTTTCGTTCAAGTTGCTCGATTCCATGGTTCCCGAGTTCGACGAGAAACGACTGTCCGACTCGGTTATGAAGCGCCTGCGATCCAAGTGGCCGATGTTCTTCCTCGGGATCGGGATCGTGATCGCGACGTTGTCCGTGTCGGTCGCGTTAACCGTTCTGATCCCGCTTGTCGGGAAGGGTTACCTCAAGAGGGAAGACCTAGTGCCCTACATCATCGGGGCCGATATCGGGACCCTGGTGGACAAGCTCCTGATCGCCTTTTTGGTCGGCGCGGGGACGATCAATCCGGCGTCCCCCGTTCGAGTCATACTCGCCGAGTTGGTAGGTGTAACCATCATGGGTCTAGTGATCATGGGCTTTATCTATATCCCGTTCCGAAGGGCCATCTGGAGGTTCCAGCGGCAGATGGTCCGAAGCAAACCTCGACTTGCAGCCTTTACGGGCGCTCTCTTCGTCATACCGATCGCTCTGATCGTGGTGGGTGTCGTCACGACATGAAGAGAGACGCCGACGCACACGTCACCCTGAAGATCCCGAGACCCCTCTACGAGGCCCTCAAGCAGGTGATCGAAGGATCGGGTTTCCACTCGGTCACCGAGTTCGCCGTCTACGTGCTGCGAGACCTGGTCTCGCACCGGCGAGACCCCTCCGCCCCGGCCCTCAAAGCGCCGGAGAGTGACGTGGAGGCCCTGAAGCCGGACGAGATAGAGGCCATCCGCAAGCGTCTGGAGTCCCTCGGTTACCTGTAAAGACTGAGGGTCGAGAACCACCCTCCTATAGGAGTGTTATAACACTCCGATGCGCTTCGCTTGGTGGGTCCTCAAGTTTCTCCTCGCCTTATTCCTCTTCGTCGGGGCTCTGCAGGTGATGAAGACGGGCGCCGGAGGGATAGGCGCCTTGCAACACGGGGGCCTACTGGTGAAGAACGCCGGTTCCACGTTGGGGCTTGGCTGGTTGGGCGCGCTCCTGGTCCTATCGGGCTCCCCGATCGCAGCTTCCGCCCTTTCCCTCGTCGCCTCGGGCGCCATCGACGAGATCGAAGGTTTCACGATGGTCACCGGGTCGAGGCTGGGCGCGGCGTTCGTCGTGCTGCTCGTCGCTGTGATCTACGCGTTGCGCGGAGGCGAAGGCAAGCGGATGGCTCCCGTGTCCACCGCGGTGATGGCGTTATCGACGACGGCATTGATCTATGTCCCCGGCGCAGTGGTCGGCTTCGCTCTGTTGAAATGGGGGCCGTTCGCACAGCTGAAGCTGACCTTCCCCGGTCAATTCAGCGATCTGGTGGATCTCGTGTTCGGCCCCCTGCTCGAGCGGATCGAAAACCTTCCAGCGATCCTCCTCTTCGTGGGCGGGCTGGGGCTGCTCTTGGTCGCCTTCAAGTTGATCGACTCCGTAGTTCCCGAGATGTCGGGAGAATCGATCGAGCGGAACCGATTGTCCTGGCTCAGTGGCAAATGGACGATGTTCGGACTCGGCTGTCTCGTTGCCCTGATCGCGATGTCGGTGTCGGTCGCGCTGACCGTGCTGGTCCCCCTTGTAGCTAAGGGATACGTGAAACGCGAGGACATACTTCCGTACATCATGGGCGCGAACATCACGACATTGGGAGACACACTCTTGGCGGCGTTCCTGCTCCATTCACCGGCCGCGGTCAGGATCGTCCTCGCCGGGATCATCGGGACGAGCCTCATCAGCATCCTGATACTCGCCTTCGCTTATCCACAGATCCGCCGAGGGATATGGAAGTTCCAACGACAGGTAGTGAAGAGCAAGCCGCGCCTGGCAGCCTTCACTGCGGCCTTATTCGCAGTTCCTGTGGCTTTGATCGTCATAGCGGGGGTGGTCTAGTGCCGAAAGAAGGAAGCGACAACCAGGTCACTCTGAAGATCCCACGACCTCTGTACGAGGCTCTGAAACAGGTCATCGAGGGCTCGGGGTTCCATTCCGTGACCGAGTTCGCCGTTTACGTCCTCCGCGATCTCGTCTCTCACCGGAAGGACGTGACCGACAAGGCCCCCGAGGCCGACGTGGAGGCCCTCAAGCCGGACGAGATCGAGGCCATCCGCAAGCGCCTCGAGTCTTTGGGGTATCTCTAGCTATTCCGCTACACTCCGCGAACCAATGGCGGTACAAAAAAACGGGCATCTGGTCGAGATCGACCACGTCACGAAGAGCTTCGGGTCGAACGTCGTTTTAGACGACGTCAGCCTGTCGATCAGTCGCGGGGAAGCGATCGTGATCGCAGGAGTCTCGGGCTCGGGGAAATCGACGATGCTGCGCTGCATCAACGGTCTCGAGACGGTCGATTCCGGCGACGTTCGGTTCGACGGGCAATCCATCACGGGGGCCGGCAAGGGGATCTTCGCCCTGAGGGCCGAGATGGGGATGGTGTTCCAGCAGTTCAACCTCTTCCCTCACAAGACCGTCTTCGACAACATCACCCTGGGCCCCATCGAGGTGAAAGGCGTCTCCGAGAAGGAAGCCGCCGAGCGGGCCAAGAAGCTCTTGGAGCGCGTTGGCATCCCGGAGAAGGCAGACCAGTATCCTGCGGACCTATCCGGGGGACAGCAGCAGCGGGTCGCCATCGCTCGGGCGCTTGCGATGGAACCGAAGCTGATGCTGTTCGACGAACCGACGTCGGCGCTCGACCCCGAGATGATCCGGGAGGTCCTCGACGTGATGCGGGACCTGGCGCGCGAGGGCATGACGATGATCGTCGTGACTCACGAGATGGGATTCGCTCGGGAGGTGTGTGACCGGATCGTGTTCATCGACGAAGGAAAGATCGTCGAGGAAGGGAGCCCGGAGGAGTTCTTCAACAACGCCCAGAGCCAGCGGGCACGAGATTTCGTAGACAAGATCCTGCATCACTGATGATGAAGGAAGAAATGGAAGGGGGAATCGCATGCAGAGTGTAAGGAAATGGCGTGGGCTCGTAGCCGCGCTGTCCATGGTCGCGCTTCTTGGTGTGGCCTGTGGTGGAGGTGAAGAGGAGCCGACGGATCCCGGCGCTGGAGCAGAGGAGCCGGAAGAGTTCCCGGCCGGTTCCACGATGGCGAAGTTGCAGGAAAAAGGCACGATCAAGGTGGGCGTCAAGTACGACGTTCCGCTCTTCGGATTCAAGAACCCGCAGTCGGGTGAGGTCGAAGGTTTCGACGTCGATCTCGCGCAGCGGGTGGCAGACGAGCTGGGCGTCGAGCTTAAGACGGTCGAGGCCATCTCGGACAACCGCATCCCCTTCCTCCAGGAAGGTACGGTCGACCTCGTCTTCTCCACCATGACGATCACGACCGACCGGGATGCAGAGATCGACTTCTCCCGGCCGTACTTCATCGCTCACGGACGGGTCCTGGTACCCGGAGATTCCGACGTTAAGAGCATCAAGGACCTCGGCGAGGGGACGACGACCTGCACGGCCCTCGACTCGACCTACGAGACGACGGTCATTCCCAAGCAGGCGCCCGACACCGAGATCAAAGCACTCGGCAGCTACTCGGAGTGCTTCGCACAGCTGCAGCGGGGCTCGGTCGACGCTCTGATCACCGACAACGTGATCCTGGCCGGCTTCCTACAGCAGGACGACAGCATGGCAATCGTCGGTGAGGACCTCACCACGGATCCATACGGTGCCGGCATCAAGGAAGGCGACACCGAGTTCGCTGACTTCGTTTCGGGCGTGCTGGACGAGACGCTCGAGGACGGCACGTGGCAGGACCTGTACGACAACTGGGTCGGCCAGTACACCGGTGATGAAGCAGAAGACCCCACCGACTGGACGCTCGAGCAAGCACTAGAGACGTACCCCTGCGTCGAGACCTGCTAGCAGCAGCCTCGACAACGGACTAAGAGACGATGGAATTCTGGGAGGTGCTGCAACGGCACCTCCCAGAATTCGTTTCAGGGTTCCTCACTACGCTGCGGATAGTCGCAGCGGCATTCTTGATCGCGGTTGTCGTCGGTACCTTCGTCGCCGCCTTCCGCGTAGCGCCATCGAAGTGGCTCAATCGCATCGGCAGCCTGTACGTCGAGTACTTCCGCAACATCCCTCTGTTGATCCTCGTTTTCATAATCTTTTACGGGCTCCCGGCCGAGCTG
>Ga0190275_10002135_pt1 | contig 14314 bp, 14 predicted proteins | sample Popmic550T_FD_133745 | JGI IMG/M metagenome (GOLD analysis project Ga0190275, IMG submission 133745) | Populus adjacent soil microbial communities from riparian zone of Yellowstone River, Montana, USA - 550 T | ecosystem: Environmental > Terrestrial > Soil > Riparian zone > Trees stand | place... | reverse complement strand
TGTGGCCTGCCACTTCACCGCGCCGGAGAAGGGCGGCTGGAAGGGCTGGCTCGGGCTTGCGGAGGAAGTCTCCGACATCTCGCTTGCCTGCCGCCAGGTCGGGCCCGTCAAGTTCACCGCCAAGTTCGAGCAGGGCGACGATGTGTTCCGGCGCCGCCGCTCGCTGTTCTTCAAGAAAATGCAGATCGTGCGCGGCTGCGATGTGAAGCGGAACGTGCTCGTCTACATGGTCTATTCGGACCGGATCATCGAAGGCTCGCCGAAGAACTCGACCTCGAGCGTGCCGATCATGCCCTGGGGCACGAATGGCGACGTTCCGAAGTGCGCGGATTGGTTGGAGTAGCCAACCATCGTCATTGCCGGGCATAGTCCGTCGAAGACGGGCGTGGACGCCCTTTCGCCCGGCAATCCATCGATCGAACGATTTCTTTCCGGTTGGATGCGCGGATCAAGCCCGCGCATGACGAGTGCTACCGCGAGCACTCGATCGCGACGAAGCTCTCGCAGCTTCCGGAGCAGGCGTTGTTAGCCGCGGGGACCGCGCCGGTGATTTCCCCGCGCTCGACCTTGCGGAATGACGTCGCCGCCGCGACCGCGCGCGACTGGCAGTAGGCCGTCGCGACCGTGACGCCGCAGGGCTCGCCGTTCGCGAGGCAGCGATCCACGCCGTGGCCGTCGGCGTGATTGGCGATGATGAAGATGCGGCTTTCGGCGACGGCCGGCGCGCTAAAGGCGAGCGTCCCCGCGACCGCGAGTCCCCAGCGCAAACCAGCCCGCATTGCTCGCCCCAACAGCCCGATTGCACCGGCAGCCTACGGCTGCAGGCGTTAAGAGTTCGTTAACCCTGCGAAGGTGCGCGGTTAGTGGAAGCTGAGGCTGAGGAGGCCGAACAGGCGCTTGTTGTTGCGGCCGACCACGATGGGGTCGCGCAGCCCAAAACCGGGCACGCCGAGGAGCTCATCGAGGTCCGGAAGCAGCACATACGTCTGAATCCGCTCCGCTCCCGCCGGGGAGGCGACCGGCCGAAGCTCGACCTGTCCAAACGGGGTACGGAGATGCGGATTAGCCATAGGTCTCGTCCCGGCAGCCTACGTGGCGCCCCTGTTAGTCGCCATAACGCAGCAAACGGTTCATGGGTTTCGGGGCGGATGGCAGATTCTTAGCGAACCCCGGCTGAAATCAGGACCGTTCGGGACGATGCCGGGCATTGTTGCGGCGAGATCGTGGCGCCGGGAACGCTTGACGGAAAGCCCGGCCGCTCGCATAAGGGCCGCCATGAACGGCCTTAAGGCAATCTGCGGCATTTGCCGGGAGATTATTCGCTAGCTCACGCTGGCTGCGGCCGTCTTTTCTCAAAATTCGAGACCAAAAGGACGCCCGGCCAGCAGGTCGGAGGAATGTCCGTGGACCTGAAGCTCTACGACACGCTGACGCGCGAGAAGCGGGTGTTCGCCCCGCTCGATCCGGCGCGGGTGCGCATGTATGCCTGCGGGCCGACAGTCTACGACTTCGCCCATATCGGCAATGCGCGGCCGGTCATCGTCTTCGATGTGCTGTTTCGGCTGCTCCGGCATTTCTACGGGCCGGACAAGGTCACCTATGTCCGCAACATCACGGACGTAGACGACAGGATCAACGCGCGAGCGGCCGAGCGCGGTATCTCCATCCGCGAGCTGACCGAGCAGACCTACCAGAACTTCAAGGAGGACGTGGCGGCGCTCGGTTGCCTGCCGCCGACAGTCGAGCCGCGCGCGACCGAGCACATCGAGGAAATGAAAACGCTGATCGAGCGGCTCATCGCCTCGGGCAACGCCTATGTGGCCGAAGATCACGTGCTGTTCAGCGTGCCCTCGATGCCCGACTACGGAAAGCTCTCGAAACGCTCGCTCGACGAGATGGAGGCGGGCGCCCGCGTCGATGTCGCGCCCTACAAGCGCGGCGACATGGATTTCGTGCTGTGGAAGCCCTCGAAGCCCGGCGAACCGGGATGGCCGTCACCCGCCGGGATCAAGACGCCCGGCCGGCCGGGATGGCACATCGAATGCTCGGCGATGGCTTGGAAGCATCTCGGCGAGACGTTCGACATCCATGGCGGCGGCATCGATCTCGTGTTTCCGCACCACGAGAACGAGATCGCGCAGTCGCGTTGCGCTTTCCACACGCCCGTGATGGCGAATGTCTGGATGCACAACGGCTTCCTGCAGGTCGAAGACGAGAAGATGTCAAAGAGCCTCGGCAACTTCATCATCATCCGCGAGGTGCTCGCGGACTGGCAGGGCGACGTGATCCGTTTGGCCATGCTGTCAACGCATTACACCCAGCCGATCAACTGGACCGTGAAGGGGCTGCAGGATGCCGAGAAGGCGCTTGCCAACTTCTTCGATGCGGCATCCGCCGATGCCGAGGCGCGCCCAGCGACCGCCGTGCTGGAAGCGCTTGCGGACGATCTCAATACGCCGAAGGCGATTTCCGAAATGCATGCGCTGCGCAACGCGGCCGGGCGGAAGGCGCTGGCCGGGACGCTCGCGTTCTTTGGTTTTCGCCCCGACGCATTTGCGCAGTGGCGTGATGCACGCGCGCCCGCTCTGTCGCTGCCGGTGGAGGAGATCGACCGGCGCATCGCGGCGCGTCTTTCTGCCCGCAAGGCCAGGGACTTCGCCGAAGCTGACCGCATCCGCGATGAACTCGCGGCGCTCGGCGTGGTGCTGAAGGATTCGAAAGATGGCACGACCTGGGAGATGGCGCGATGATGACGCGCGATGACCGGGAGCCGATTATCGTCGCGGACGCGGGACCGTTGATTCGGCTCGCCGCGGCCGGTTTGCTCGACACGATGCGCGGGTTGAATCGCCGGATCGTTCTGGTCGACCGCATCGAGGAGGAAGTCATCGGTGATCGCTCCAAGCCATTCGCGAACGAGGTCGCCGCATGGATCGAGCGCTCAGGCGACAGCATTCTTCGCGTCAGAACGGTTGTCGGCGCCGGAATTGAAAGCCTGCGTACGAAGAAGCGCACACCGGAGGAAGAGAGGCTGCTCAAGACAGCGCTGCGCGATTCCGGCGAACTGGCGCTCCGGGAATTCGTCGGTCACTGGCGTCCGACCGAAAGTGCTTCCGCACTTGTCATCTACGAGGACGCGCGCGTGGCGGTGCTTTTCCTGGACTCGGATTTCTCTGTGACGTTGATGACGACGCTTGCGTTTGCCGAGACCGTTGCGGAGTGGGGTGTCAACGCGGACGCGGTAGCGGCGCTGCAAGCAATCTCGCCGCAGTTCAATCTGAAGCCCGCAGTGGTCGGCACCTATGATGCCGACACTCCGCCCGATATGCGCATGCTCCCGCAGCCGAAGGCGAAACAATGAAGGCCCCAACCTTCGCGCTGCGCCCGTTCCTCCTCGAGGACACGCCGCTGCTTGCCGAGATCTTCCGTGCCAGCATCGAGGAACTGACCGCCGACGATTACAGCGAGGGCCAGCAGGCGGCCTGGGCTTCGGGCGCGGATGACGAGGAGCAGTTCGCGCGGCGGCTCGGTGATCAGCTCACGTTGATCGCCACCATGAACGGCTCGCCCGTGGGCTTCGCGTCGCTCGCCAATAATGAGACGATCGACTTGCTCTACGTGCATCCGGCGGCCGCCGGGCGGGGCGCCGGCGCCATGCTGGTCGATGCGCTGGAGAAGCTTGCCGCCGCGCGCGGCGCCAAGCGGCTGACGACCGAAGCGAGCGACAGCGCGCAGGACTTCTTCAAGAAGCGCGGCTTTGTCGCGCAGCAGCGCAACACCGTGATGCGCGGCGGCGAGTGGCTCGCCAACACCACGATGCAGAAGGTACTGAAGGAGACAACGCGATGATGCAGCTCAAGTCCCATCGTGTCGTCATCGCCGCGGTCGCCATCCTGGTCGCCTTCGCCATGGCGCTCAACTATTACCTTTGGTGACCGGCATGCCGCGCGAACGTCTTTATCTTTTCGACACCACGCTGCGCGACGGCGCGCAGATGAACGGCGTCGATTTCACGCTGCACGACAAGCTCTCGATTGCTAAGCTGCTCGATGAACTCGGCATCGACTACATCGAGGGCGGATATCCGGGCGCGAATCCGACCGACACCGACCTCTTCTCCAAGGAACGCAAACTCGGCGCGACGTTCACGGCCTTCGGGATGACGCGGCGGCCAGGCCGTTCGACCTCGAACGACCCCGGGCTTGCGACCCTGCTCGACGCGAAGGCGGACGCCATCTGCTTCGTGGCGAAGTCGTGGGATTACCATGTGAGGGTCGCGCTCGAGACGACGGACGAGGAAAACCTCGCCTCGATCAGCGACAGCGTGAAAGCTGCCAGGCAAAAAGGCCGCGAAGTGCTGATCGATTGCGAGCATTTCTTCGACGGCTACAAGGCCAACCCCAAATACGCGCTCGCCTGCGCCCAGACCGCGCACGAGGCGGGGGCGCGCTGGGTGGTGCTGTGCGACACCAACGGCGGCACGCTGCCACATGAGGTGGAAGAGATCGTCGGCGAGGTGGTGAAGCACGTGCCCGGGGATCATGTCGGAATCCATGCGCACAATGACACCGAGCAGGCGGTGGCGAATTCGCTGGCCGCTGTGCGCGCCGGCGCGCGCCAGATCCAGGGCACGCTGAATGGTCTCGGTGAGCGCTGCGGCAACGCCAATCTGGTCTCGATCATCCCCACATTGAAGCTGAAGCCGGAGTTTGCGGCCAAGTTCGAGGTCGCGGTGACGGACGAGAAGCTCAAGTCGCTGGCGCACGCGTCGCGGATTATCGACGAGATGCTCAACCGCGCGCCGAACCGCCACGCGCCCTATGTGGGCGAGAGCGCGTTCGCTACCAAAGCCGGCATTCATGCTTCCGCGATCGCCAAGGACCCGGCGACCTACGAGCACGTCCTGCCCGATCTGGTCGGCAACGAGCGGAGGATCCTGGTGTCTGACCAGGCCGGACGCTCGAACGTCCTGAGTGAACTGGAGCGTATCGGACTCACGATCGACAAGAACGACTCGCGCATCACGCGCCTCCTCGACGAGGTGAAGGAGCGTGAGGCGCAAGGCTATGCCTACGAGGCAGCCGGGGCATCGTTCGAGTTGCTGGCGCGGCGCGTGCTCGGCCGCGTGCCGGACTATTTCGCGGTCGAGAAATTCGATGTCAGCGTGGAGCAGCGCATCAACGCGATGGGCCAGCGCGTCACGGTCTCGATGGCAGTCGTCAAGGTCAAGGTTGGCGAGGAGAGCCTGATCTCCGCGGCCGAAGGCAATGGTCCCGTGAATGCGCTCGACGTCGCGCTGCGCAAGGATCTCGGCAAGTACCAGAAGTATATCGAGGGCCTGGAGCTCACCGACTATCGCGTGCGTATCCTCAATGGCGGTACGGAAGCCGTCACCCGCGTGCTGATCGAGAGCCAGGACGAAACCGGTACGCGCTGGACCACGGTCGGCGTGTCTCCCAACATTATCGATGCCTCGTTCCAGGCGTTGATGGATTCGATCGTGTACAAGCTCGTGAAATCCAGCGCGCCGGCGTGAGGGAAACATGTGTGATTGCACGCGACGCGCAGCGCTGGGAATGATCGCTGCGGCCGCACTGGCGCCACGCGGTGCAGACGCAGCGGCGGTACCTGAACGTGAGGTTTTCCTAGCCGCTGCGTTCCGCCTGAAGGACGCAGCGGTGCGCGCGGGTGATCAGCCCTATGGCGCCGTGGTTGTCTGGAACAGAGAGATCGTCGGCTTCGGCCCAAGCCGCGTGCGCGAATTCGGCGAAGCCGCGGGCCACGCCGAGCGTGTCGCCATAGCGGACGCTCAGCGCCGCCTCGGACGCGAACAGCTTGCGGATTGCGCGATGTATTCGACGTCGCGGCCATGCGCTGCCTGCCAACGCGCGGCCGCGCAGGCGAAGCTTTCGCGTATGTACCATGAGCACGACGCAGCGGACGGCGGAAAGCCATGATCGATCATGTCTCCATTGCGGTCAGCGACCTGTCGCGCGCGACGCGCTTCTATGAAACTGTGCTGAAGACCATCGGGTACGACTTGCTCGTGGTGCGCGGTTCGACCATCGGCTTCGGCAAGCAGTACCCGGAGTTCTGGCTGAACGCGCGGCCCGAGATGGACCCCCTACCGGCGAACAATGGCTCGCACATCTGCCTGCGGGTGCGCTCGACCGATCTGGTCGATGCATTTCATACGGCCGCGCTCGCGAACGGCGGCACCTCGAACGGTCCGCCCGGCCTGCGGCCGCACGAGCGGCTGAAAGGCTATTACGCGGCGTTCATCCGCGATCACGACAATAATCGCATCGAGGCGGTCTCATTCGTCCCGGAGTAGGGCCGCCGCCCAGGCCCTTGCCTGGAACTATCTGGACGTCCATGAAGCTTTGCGGAAGCTGCCGGCTTGCGGGTCGCGGGAACCGACGATGACGGACGACCGACAACGGATCGCGGCTACGATTAAGGATTACCTCGCCCGCGAAAGGATCTCGCGGGAGCAGTTCGCCTTCAAAACGAAGCTCGGAAAGTCGACCATCGACAAGCTGCTCATCGGCCTGTTTTCGGACCGAACGCTGTCGATCGTGGAAAGCCACACCAACCTGACCCTCCGGCCGTTGCTCGAAAGTCCGGCCAGCCAAGGGCCGGCGGACGATCGCCGGGAGGAAACGGCCAAGCCGCTCGACAGACCGTCCATCGCGGTTCTGCCCTTTGCCAATTTTGGTGACGACCCGGAGCAGGATTTTTTTGCGGACGGGATCGTGGAGGATATCATCACGGCCTTAAGCAGGATGCGAAACTTCTTCGTGATCGCGCGAAATTCATCATTCGCATACAAGGGTAAGGCGATCGACATACGGCAAGTGGGCCGGGAGCTTGGGGTCCAGTATGTCATCGAGGGCAGTGTGCGTAAGGCCGGCAATCGCGTTCGTGTGACCGCTCAGCTGGTCGAGGCGCTATCCGGCGCGCACGTCTGGGCGGAAAAATATGATCGTCCTCTCGATGACATGTTTGATGTCCAGGATGAAATTGTCCGCGGCGTTGCTGCATCCACGCAGACCGAAGTTCTGCTTCATGGTGATGGTTCTCCTCACAAACCGCCCCGCCCGGACATAGCGACGTGGGAGCTGGTGAAGAAGGCGTGGATAGCCGCATATGGTCTCAGTCGAGAAGGTCACGAAACAGCAATAGCTTTGGCAAAACTGGCGGTGGCTCGCGATCCGCTAAATGCCTCGGGTTACGAAGTGCTCGCGTCGGTTCAAATGCACTCTGTTTACATGGGGTTCACTGCTGAACCTGCGGCTTTGGCGCAAGAAGCATTCGCGAACATCCGTCGCGCGTTCGAACTCGGTGGTGCCTCCGAGTATTCTCACTGGGTCCATGGAACGGTCATCGGCTTTCTTTTTGGCAAGCACGAGCAAGCATGCGCGGCGCTTCGGCAAGCGATTGATCTTAACCCGAGCTTTTCGCTTGGTTATGGAACACTAGGAACCATGCTGGTGCTTGCCGGCAAACCCGATGAAGGCATTCGCAACATAGAATTCGCGATACAGCTCAATCCGCGCGACCCGAGTATATTCTTTCGCTATTCCGGGCTGTCGCTGGCCTATCTTGTAAAGCGCGACTTTTCTGCGTCGCTCGAATGGGCCGAACGCAGCGCCTCGCGCAACCCCGATTGGTGGCTGGCTCATGCCCTGACCGCAGTAATTCATACGATGCAGCGCAGGTTGGAGCCTGCCCGGACCGCGCTGGACGACCTACGACGGGTCTTGCCGGCTGCCACCTTGAGCAACCTACCGTGGCGAAGCTTCCTTCCGGCCGCAGAGCTCGAAAACGTCAATACGGCGCTTCGAGAACTTGGGCTGCCGGAATGACAATCAATTTGACCGGGAGCCGCGCCACGCCGGCTCGCATCCGCGGCCGCACCAGAGGCTTACGGGCTATTGCGCGCCTTCATCGTGACCATGACAACAACCGTGTCGAGGCTGTGACGTTTACCGCCTGACCGCGCCCTTGACGGGCCACACCGGCTCCCGGAAAGAGGGGCCGGGGTCTCCATGCTGTTCCAAAGCCAAGTCTATGTGCTGGCGTTTCTGCCGCTCACGGTCGCGCTGTACTATGCGGTCGCCGGTTCGGCGGCCGCGCGCCAATGGGTGCTGATCGCGGCGTCGCTGGTCTTCTATGGCTGGTGGGACCCGCGCTTCGTCATCCTCGTCGTCAGCCAGATCACCGCCACGTGGCTGCTCGCGCGCGCCTATGAACAGACCGGGGCGAGGGCGTGGCTCATTGCCGGCGTTGTGCTCAACCTCGCCTCACTCGGCACGTTCAAGTATCTCGACTTCCTGCTTGCCTCGTTCGAGGTCGCGACCGGCGTCGTGTTTCCGCGCGCGCATCTCATCCTGCCGATCGGCATCAGTTTCTTCTCGTTCCAGCTCATCTCGTACCTGGTCGACCGCATGCGCGGGAATGCGCCGCTTTATCCGTTCCGTCCCTTCGCGCTGTTCGTGCTGGTGTTCCCGCATGTGATCGCGGGGCCGATCGTGCGGCACAATGAGCTGGTGCCGCAGTTTGCGCTCGACCCGCGGCGCGAGGGGATGTGGGCGGGCATCGGCGCAGGCCTGGTGATCTTCACGGTCGGTTTCGCCAAGAAGGTGCTGCTCGCCGATCGTCTCGCGCCAACGGTCGATCAGCTCTTTGCGCAGGCTACACAGCGCGTGCTCGATTTCGGCGAAGCCTGGACCGCGGGGCTCGCCTTCTCGTTCCAGCTTTTCCTCGACTTCTCCGCCTACACCGAAATGGCGATCGGCTCCGCGCTGTTGTTCGGGCTCGTTCTGCCGGAGAATTTCCGCCGTCCGTATCTGTCGACCGATCTGCGCGATTTTTGGCGGCGCTGGCACATTTCGCTGTCGAACTTCCTGCGCGACTATCTCTACATCCCGCTCGGCGGCAGCCGGCATGGGGCGTCGCGCTATGTCTTCGCCACGATCGTTACGATGGGTTTGTGCGGGCTGTGGCACGGGGCAGGGTGGACCTACGTCGCCTGGGGCCTGTGGCACGGGATCGGGCTGATCGTGTGCCGCGGCTGGCAGCAACTTGGCCGACCGATGCCGACCATCGCGGGCTGGGCTTTCACGATGCTGTTCGTTCTCGTCGGCTGGGTCGTGTTCCGCGCGAACGGCTTCGCTTCCGCCGGATCGATCCTTGGCTCACTCGCAGGCTTAAACGGCTTCGGCGGCGTGCTGGCCGAGGCCAAGCTGATCGCGCTCGCGGCGCTTGCCAGCGCGATCATCCCCTCGGCCCACGAGATGAAGGATCGCTTGCTGCGGCCGATGCCGGTCGTGGCGGTCGTCACCGCGCTGCTCGCTGCCTTTTGTGTATTTGAGGTCGGGAAGGGCGCGCCGGTCAACTTCATCTACTTCCAGTTCTGACGATGCCGGGGCAGACGCAAGCGCATGGAGAGGGAAGGGTGCCGGACTGGCGCCGCGTCGTCATGTTGTTTCTTGGCATCTTCGCCGGCGGCATCGTCGCGGCCGCGCTGTTCATCCTGCTCGTCGACCCATTCGACATGGTGCCGTTCTCGCTCCCGATCGAACGCCCGCTGGTGAGCGGCAGCCAACGCTTCGCCTATCCGCAGGTGATGCGCAGCAAGCGTTTCGACTCGATCATCGTCGGCTCCTCGACCGCACGGCTGATCGACCCCGAGCAGCTCAACGGTCCCTTCAATGCGCGCTTCGCCAACATGGCGATGAACGCGTCGAGCGCCTGGGAACAATGGCGCACATTCGAGTATTTCCGCCGTAACGCCGGAGCGCCGAAGGTGCTCATCATCGGGATCGACGATGGCTGGTGCGACCCGAATGCGGACCGCGACCGCATCCGGCATGGCTTCCCCGAGTGGATGTACGACGACAACAAGTGGAACGATTACCTGAATCTGTTCAACAGCGGCACGCTCGAGATCGCAGCGCGTCTCGTCGGCTATCACCTCGGGCTTTATCGCGCGCGCAGCCGCTATGACGGCTTCGAGGTCTTCACGCCGCGCGAGAGCGACTATGTGCTCGAGCGCGCGCGCGCCGGAATCTGGATGGGACAGGCGCCACGGCCATTACCCAACGTTCCGCCGCCAACGCTGTCCGACCAGGAGAAAAGCGCGCTGAAGTTCCCTGCGTTGGCGTGGATGAACACGATGCTCGGCGAACTGCCGGCGTCCAGCATGAAGGTCCTTGCGTTCATGCCGGTCCACGTCGCGGCACAGCGTTGGCCGGGCACGCGAGAGGCCGCGGTTGAGGCCGAATGCAAGGCGCGGATCACGGCAATCGGCCGTGCGCACGGCGCCAAGGTGATCGACTGGCGCATCGCTTCGCCGATCACGACCAACGATTCAAGTTACTGGGATGGTTTGCACTACCGCTTGCCGATCGCGCAGCGCATTGCACGCGAGCTGATTGAGGCGGCGGTGAATGGCGCGGAGTCGCCAGAGGGCGATTACCGGCTGCTCGCGCGCTGACTACATCCGCTCGACCGTCTCCGGCTTGCCCTGCTTCTCCTGCTCGCTGACCAGCGCGGCCGCCGCGCGCAGCTTCGGCAGCACCTCGGCGGGACTGTTCGCGACCAGCAAAGTCACGCCTAGCTCGAGCCGGATGAAGTCGAGCCGCCGCATGTGATCGAGCAGTGCACACAGCGGGTCCCAGAAGCTCTTGATGTTGAGGATCAGGATCGGCTTCTTGTGCCGGCCGAGCTGCGCCCAGGTGAGCTGCTCGACAAGCTCCTCCAGCGTGCCGATGCCGCCGGGCAGCGCGACGAAAGCGTCGGCGCGGTCGAACATGGTCTGCTTGCGCACGTGCATGTCGGGCGTGATGATGACTTCCTGCGCACGGCGCAGGGTCTGTTCGCGGTTCTGCAGGAATTCCGGGATGATGCCGGTGACATGGCCGCCGTTGTCCAGCACCGAGTTCGCAACAGCGCCCATCAGCCCCTTCGAGCCGCCACCATAGACAAGGCCGACGCCTTCGCGCCCCATGATCTTGCCGAGGTCACGAGCGGCTTCGATGAAGGCGGCGTCCGTACCCGGACCAGACCCGCAATAGACGCAAACGGTTCGAATCGTGCTCATGGCCGGGATGTGCCTCCCGCCTTGGTGCGCGTCAAGGCATCGAAAATGGGGTGAGAGGCACCGAAAAGCTCGTTGGAACTGTTGAGATGGGCCGATTTCCCGATTGCATCGCCGGGATCGCTGGTAAAGTCGCCCCGGGACATGCAATGGGCGGGCGATGACTCGTGCGGGTGTAGGCTATGTGGCGATGGCGGCAGCAGGAATCTCTGCCGCCGCGCTCGGTTATGCGGTGATCTGGTCGTATGGCGAGCCGGACGTGCCGCCTGTCGCCGTGTCGGCTCCGCCAGCACCGGCGCCGCAGAATCCAATACCGCCAATTGCATCTGCACCTTCCGGCGCAACGGCGCAGGCTGGAGCGGAGGCGTCGCCAAACCCAGTCGTGGCCGCGCCAGCCCCGCCGGTCGCCGCGCCTCCGACCGCCCCGCAGCCTCCCGCCGAGACCGCGTCGACGCCCGTCAGCCCACCGTTGGTGGCACCGCAGCAGGAGCCTGCGCGGGACGCCACACCTCCGGCCGGCCTGCCGCGTACCGCGGACGTTACGGCGCCTGACAGGACGATCGAAAAGCCTCATGCCGCGACGGCACCGAAGGACACGCAGGCGGCTGCATCATCCACGCGCAGGGTTGCACCGCCAAAGACGGAGTCATCTGCCGCGCTGCCGGTCCCGGACCGGCCTCAAGCCGCTCCTCGATCGCTCAAGCCACCCGCACAACAGGCCGCGAAATCCGACATGGCCGAACCACCGGCCGCGCCACGCCCCGCCGAAAGGCCAGTGGTTGCGCAGCCGACGCTGCCGCCCGCGGCTGCGTTAGTCCCGCCGGCCTCGACCTCCCCGGCCACCACGCAGCCTCCCGCCGAGACCGCGTCGACGCCCGTTGCCGCGCCCGTGCTCGCTCGGGATTTCACACCTCCCGCCAGCCTGCCGCGAACAGCGGACGTTACGGCGCCTGACAGCATGATCGAAAAGCCTCAGGCCGCGACAGAACCGAAGGACACGCAGGTGACTGCGGCATCCAAGGACACGCCGGTGGCTGCATCATCCACGCGCAGGGTTGCACCGCCAAAGACGGAGTCATCCGCCGCGCTGCCGGTCCCGGACCGGCCTCAAGCCGCTCCTCGATCGCTCAAGCCACCCGCACAACAGGCCGCGAAATCCGACATGGCCGAACCACCGCCCGCGCCGCGCCACGCCGAAAGGCCAGTGGTTGCGCAGCCGTCGCTGCCGCCCGCGGCTGCGTCATCACCGCAGCCGCCGCCTGTGACGAAAAGCGCGGAATCTCTTCCCGCAGTTGCTCCGGCCCCGAAGGAAGTCATTGCACAGCCGCCGTTGCCCCCAGCTGAACCCACGCCCGCTGAGCCACCCTCGGCGTCCAGACTCGCAGCGGCGGCGCCTGCTTCGAGTGGAGACAATTCCGCGTCGACGCCGGCGTCACCCGAGCGAGTTCTTGGTCCGCAACTTGGGAACTTTCGAGCGGCCCCACGTCAACAAGAGCAACGCCGCGCGATCGCTTCGCCCCCGGCACCGTCACAGTTGCCGGCCTCGCCACAGCTTGAGAGTCCGGCGCCAATCGCACCAAATCCTCCGCCCGCGAACACGCTTGCCCTTGCGCCTCCGGCAGAGAAAGCTGAACCGTCGCCGCCAGTGTCGCCTGTTCCTTCAAAGACGCCCGACCGGTCAATCAAGACATCGCCCCGCCCACCCGCTTCTCCCGCGGCCACAGCAGGGGATCATCCGACAATCACGATTATTCGCGGCAGCCGGCGATCGGTGAGCCGTCAGCCCGCTTCGAAGCCGCCTGTGCCCGAGCCGCAAAGGCAGAAGGTCGCCGCGCTGCCTTCGGGGTCTGCGGCGGCCCGAACGGCGACCGACGCGCCGTCAATCCTTGTTCTGCGCGGGGCGCGGACCACTCGCTACGCGCTCGCTCGCACCACTCAAGCTGCAACTCAGCCGCTGCTCACCGTGATTCGCGGCGCTCGGCCGCGCCCGATCCTCCTTCAGCCCTATGTGCAGCCGAACGCGTTGATCCTGCACATCCGTCACTGACGCTGGACGGGAGCTCCGCGAGGGTGCGGCGCGCGGCCAAACCGCCTATATGTGGGTAAGAACAAGCCCACGCCCAATGAACGCGCCGCCCAACCCTGCGAGCTTCAAGATCTCAGCCGACCGCGGCGCGTTGTGGCGCACGATGGTGGGTTTGTGGCCCTACATCTGGCCGTCGGACCGCGCCGACCTCAAAATGCGTGTGGTCTGGGCGACGGTGCTGCTGCTCGTCGCCAAGCTCGCCACCATCACGGTGCCGTTCACCTTCAAATGGGCCGTCGATGCGCTCACCGGCGAGGCGCGTCCACCGGCCGAAACCCCGCCATGGCTCCTCTGGGCCTTCGCCGCGCCGGTGCTGCTGACGGTCGCCTACGGCGGCACACGCATCGTCATGGCGGTGCTTACGCAGGTGCGCGACGGCCTCTTCGCCAAGGTCGCGATGCATGCGGTGCGCCGCCTTGCACTCATCACCTTCGAGCACATGCATATGCTCTCGCTGCGCTTCCATCTCGAGCGCAAGACCGGCGGGCTGACACGCGTGCTCGAGCGCGGGCGCAACGGCATCGAGACCATCGTGCGCATGGTCATCCTGCAACTCGTGCCGACCATCGTCGAGCTCGCGCTGATTGTCGGCGTGCTCTTGTGGATGTTCGACTGGCGCTATGTGCTGATCATCGGTGTCACCGTCGCGCTCTATATGACGTACACCTACTACGCGACCGAGTGGCGCATCGGCATTCGCCGCAAGATGAACGACAGCGACACTGACGCCAACACCAAGGCGATCGACTCATTGCTCAATTACGAGACGGTGAAGTATTTCGTCGCCGAGGAGCGCGAAGCGAGCCGCTACGACCGCACGATGGCCCGCTACGAGGACGCAAGCGTGAAGGCCTACACCTCGCTCGCCGTGCTCAACGCGGGGCAGGCCGCAATCTTCACCGTCGGGCTCGGAGCCGCGATGGTGCTCTGCGTGTTCGGTATCCGCGCCGGCACCAACACGGTCGGCGACTTCGTGATGATCAATGCCATGATGATCCAGCTTTACCAGCCGCTGAATTTTATGGGCATGGTCTATCGCGAGATCAAGCAGGGCATCATCGACATTGAGATTATGTTCCAGATCCTCGGCCGCGAGGCGGAGATCAAGGACAAGCCGGGCGCGC
>Ga0190275_10002134_pt1 | contig 14315 bp, 17 predicted proteins | sample Popmic550T_FD_133745 | JGI IMG/M metagenome (GOLD analysis project Ga0190275, IMG submission 133745) | Populus adjacent soil microbial communities from riparian zone of Yellowstone River, Montana, USA - 550 T | ecosystem: Environmental > Terrestrial > Soil > Riparian zone > Trees stand | place... | reverse complement strand
TGTGCGGCGTCAATCGGGCATTCTTGTGGATGTTCATCCGACTCTCCTGGGATCTGAAGCTTCGCAACCTCAGTCTCCCCGGTTCGGGTCGGATGGACAACCTACTGAAAGCTCACATCTAGAGCGTTATGGGGTTGAGTATATTCAACTCCGTTCGGGCTGAGCCTGTCGAAGCCCTTCACTTCTGTCGGAAATCGACAAGAAAGGCCCTTCGACAGGCTCAGGGCGAACGGTAGAGCCGATTCAATCTAATCCTTCAACGCTCTAGACGCGTTTCGCTTCCAACTGCTCGAGAGGGTCCTTCCTAGCCTTCGGTCGGGCGGATGCCCCTCACTCGCCATCTAGCCCTCCTCCCACCCGAACACGTCCTCCAGGCCGACTCCGAACAGGCGGGCTATCCGGAAGGCGCTTTCCAGGCTGGGCGAATAGCGGCCCTGCTCGATGGCGATGACCGTCTGGCGCGTCACCCCGATGGCCTCGCCGAGCGCCGCCTGGCTCATCTGTCCGTGCCGCTCGCGAAGCTCGCGAACGCGGTTGGTGATCGGGGGCCGCTTGCCCATCGATCAGGCGCTCCGCCGAAGCAGCGCGATCTGGAAGGCATATTCCGCGATCTGCGAGACGATCAGGCTGCCCAGCACCGCGTGGAACAGAAGGTCGCCGTCGCCGTGCTGCAGGTAATGGAGGAGCGAGGTCGCCGCGCCCGCCCCGAGGACCAGGCCGGACCAATTGCCGGCACGCTGGAGCGCCGGGATTTCGCGCTCGTCGGCGGGGGCGTTCGCCTCCTTGGGGGCGGAGACGGCGAGCGCGACCTGCGCCGCGACCGACCCGATCACGACGATGAAGACATAGGTGACGAAGATGCCGGTCGGCGGCGCCGGGGCGCCCAGCTGACGGGAAGCCCCGACGACGAGGTTGAGGTAATAAAGACCGGCCAGGGTCATCAGCACCGCCATCGCCCAGGCCGATTTTTCGCGAAAGGACATGTCACTCTCCTGTCAAATATGTTTGACATCAGCTAGTCGAAGATTTTTGACATGTCAAATATGTTTGACGTGGCTTGCGCCGGGCAGCCGGTGCCGGTTCGGCTAAGGAGTCAGTCGATCGCCTCGATGCCTTGCTCTTTCAGCCTCTCGAGATGGTCTCTCATCGCCTTGAGCTGCTCGGGCGGATGCCCCTCCCATTCCGCGATCTCGCCGACGACCCGGAGGGGCTCGCGCGAGCGGTAGGAACAGGTCGGGTTGCCGGGAAATTTCTTGTCGGTGAGGTTGGGATCGTCCTCGAACGGGCCGGTCGGCTCGACGATGTAGATCCTTTCGCGCCCCTCGCCCTGGGCCAGCTCGCACCCCCAGATCGCTGCATCGAGAGTCGCGGAAAAATAGATCCAGGATAATTTGCGCTCGCCGTAATTGGAATCAAAGCCCGGAGCGAGGAGATCGCCCGGCCTCAGGTCGGCGCGGGTACCGTGATAATAAGGGGCGGTGGCGTCGGCGGCGTAGGTCATCGTTTCATCCTCGATCGTGCCGGCGCCAGGCCGTCAGCCGGCCGCCTGGGGCGGCTCCAGCGCGGCGGTGACGAGCTCGGTGTCGAAATATTCGCGAAGCTCGACCATCTGCCCGTCGCGCATCCGGATGACGTAGCAATAATTGTTGTCGTAGGGCTTGCCGGAGCGGGTCGTCACCTCGCCCCGGCACAGCACGACGACGGTATCGCCTTCCGCGATCATTCGCTCCGCGCGGTTCCTGTAAGGGGTCTTGAACTGAGCGAAAAGCGGGGTGAGGACCTTGGCCTGCACCTCCGCCTTGCCTCGAAACGTGCCGGACCAGGCGGTGGTCCCTTCCATGATCCAGGTGAAGTCCTCGGCCATGGCGGCGACGAAGGGCCGCCCGTCGCCCAGCGCGAGGGCGTCGAATATGGCGGTGAGGATCGCCTTGTTTCGTTCCGCAGTCATGGGCCGCTCCCGACGATAGGCGCTATCGGTAGCAACATGAAACTGGAAAAGCGAGCCCGGATGGGGTCTTGGGCTTGAGGGTCGGGATGGATTTGGAGCTGATCGATGGCGCATCGCATTTACACCACGAGCTTCGCCAGCGTGTACCCGCATTATGTCGCCAAGGCGGAGAAGAAGGGACGGACGAAGGCGGAGGTTGACCAGATCATCGCCTGGCTGACCGGCTACGGCCTGGGCGAACTGGAGGCCGTGCTTTGCGGCGCGCACCGACTTCGAGACCTTCTTCACCGAGGCGCCTCGGATGAACCCGGCGAGGGGCGCGATCACGGGCGTGGTGTGCGGCGTTCGGGTCGAGGATGTCGAGGAGCCGGTAATGCGGGAGATCCGCTATCTCGACAAGCTGGTGGACGAGCTGGCTCGGGGGAAAAGGATGGAGAGGATTTTGCGGGAGGGGTGATTCGCGGAAGGCGGGGCAGCAAAGATCACCATCCAAGAACGTTTTCAGTGACGGTCTTTACGACAGATCCGTCAAATCCGGACGACAAGTAACGAACCTTCACTCTCTTAGATGGAAAGCGCACCCGCTTATCAGGATTTATTACGAACACTTTTGAACTAGGTTGGATATTCTCTCTTATGATCTGATTAATATGCTCGTCCCTAAAGGCGAATCCAATAAAAATTACAACGGCACTATCGCCTAAGGATTGCGCCAAATAATCGTGAAACGGTCGAAAAAAGATCGCTTCGCTAGCGCCCTTGAAGCCTGGGTATATTATAGCCTGTTTTGCGTGATCACCTGTAAATACTGCGTCTCCCACGTGGATCTCATCGCCTCGTAGCTTCCAGTCCAAAGATCCGTGGAGCTTTGTTAATAACCCGCTTTCAATCTTGCTTCCATCTCCCCAGTATGACAAATCCAGAGTTTGACGGACTGAGCCGCGGATGCCGCGCCATTCTCGTGCCGTAACGTCTCCCTGAATGTTGTTTAGAGCAGCTTCAATGGCAACGTCGTAGTTAGTGGTGAAGATATCAAGCCGGGTGCCTGCCCCGTCAAAGCGGCTAATCAGTTCGATCCAATTGGATTCGATTTCCTCGGTCGACGGCTCGTACCCATATAGATCGTAGACGACCTGATTTATTCTGCCGATGAGTTCTTCAAGTTGCCTCTTTATTTGTGATGAAATTCCTACCAGCTGACCACAGCTGTTCCCAGGAAAAAGCCTCTCGGCTAATCCGCTCTGCAACGCAAAGCCAGATATTTCTCTCGGATTACCGATATTGCAGTAAAAACTGTACAATGATTGAAGTGCCCAGAGCACTTGCTCAATGTCTACAACGTCTAGTTGCGAGTAATTATCCAAATATTGCATCGCCAGTGTAAACCAAGGGTCATCGGTGATGGGTGGAAGAAGATCGTCGAAGAATTCCTTTGTCGTTGGGAATTTGTGGGGGCTGACCGCCTTGGAGGCTCCTGCACCAGCGAAAACCAGCACGCGGCCATCAATATCAGGCATTCAGAAGGTCCTTCATAGCTCGCAGACTGTTAACTTGTTAGCGTCCTAGCAGCACGCTGCTCCGTGTAGAAGGTAGGCGGGCTAGCAAAATGTCGGGGGGTCGCCCCGACGAAAATCAAGCAAGCGGTCGGACAGCCCTGCTACTCATTAAGCGAACTCCGCGCCTTGTGCGGCAAATCCGGATCCAAGGTCTCCCATCCGATCTTCTCCGCCACCCAAATCTCCACCGTCGGCGGAAATTCGTCGGGATCGTCCAACGTCGCCGTCGTGATGTCCCGGTGGGCGGGGCGGGAGTCTCGGCGGTAGGTGACCAGGCTTCCGCAGGTGGGACAGGAGCCCCAATATATGCCGGGGGAGGAGGAATATTCGCGGACCTCGCCCTGGTGGAGGGCGAAGTCGGCTTTCTCGAAGACGGCCCAGCCGACGCTCGCCCCGCCGGTGGCCCGGCGGCAGGAGACGCAGTGGCACAGGGTTCGGGCGACGGCCTCGCCGGTGACGCGGTAGCGCACTGCGCCGCAGAGGCATCCGCCGTCGGGCATTTTCTTATTCCGCGGCCGGGAGATAGATTTCCCCGCCCTTCTCGCGGAATTTCTCGCTCATCGCTGCCATGCCCTTCTCGGCTTCGTCTTCCACCGCCGTTCGGGCTGAGCCTGTCGAAGCCCATTCATTGCCATTGCCTCCGCCGTCGGCAGGGAAGGAAGGCCCTTCGACAGGCTCAGGGCGAACGGTGGCGGTGGCGGTGGCGGCCAGGAAGGCGTCCGCCGGCTGGTTCTGCTTCGCGGCGAAGTCGCGCACTTCCTGGGTGATCTTCATCGAGCAGAATTTGGGGCCGCACATTGAGCAGAAGTGGGCGGTCTTGGCGCCTTCCGCGGGGAGGGTCTGGTCGTGATATTGCTCGGCGGTGTCGGGGTCCAGGGAGAGGTGGAACTGGTCGCGCCAGCGGAATTCGAAGCGGGCGCGGCTCAGGGCGTCGTCGCGCATCTTGGCGGCGGGGTGGCCCTTGGCGAGGTCGGCGGCGTGGGCGGCGAGCTTGTAGGTGACGACGCCGACTTTGACGTCGTCGCGGTCCGGCAAACCCAGATGCTCCTTCGGGGTCACGTAGCAGAGCATCGCCGTTCCGAACCAGCCGATCATCGCCGCCCCAATGGCGCTGGTGATGTGATCGTAGCCCGGAGCGATGTCCGTCGTCAGCGGGCCCAAGGTGTAGAAGGGCGCCTCGCCGCAGGCCTCGAGCTGCTTGTCCATATTGGCCTTGATCTTGTGCATCGGCACGTGGCCGGGGCCCTCGATCATGACCTGGACGTCGTGGCGCCAGGCGATCTGGGTGAGCTCGCCCAGAGTCGCCAGCTCGGCGAACTGGGCTTCGTCGTTGGCGTCGGCGATGCTCCCCGGACGCAACCCGTCGCCGAGGCTGAAGGCGATGTCGTAGGCCTTCATGATCTCGCAGATTTCCTCGAAGCGGGTGTAGAGGAAGCTCTCCTTGTGGTGGCTGAGGCACCATTTGGCCATGATCGAGCCGCCGCGCGAGACGATCCCCGTCACCCGTTTCGCGGTCATCGGGATGTAGGGCAGGCGCACTCCGGCGTGGATGGTGAAATAGTCGACGCCCTGCTCGGCCTGCTCGATCAAGGTGTCGCGGTAGATTTCCCAGGTCAGGTCCTCGGCGACCCCGCCGACCTTCTCCAGCGCCTGGTAGATGGGGACGGTTCCGATCGGGACCGGCGCGTTTCGGATGATCCACTCCCTCGTGTCGTGGATGTTGCGGCCGGTGGAGAGGTCCATGACGGTGTCGGCGCCCCAGCGGATCGACCAGACCATCTTGTCGACCTCGGCCGCGACGTCGCTCGCGACGGCGCTGTTGCCGATGTTGGCGTTGATCTTGACGAGGAAGTTGCGGCCGATCGCCATCGGCTCGCTTTCGGGATGATTGATGTTGCTGGGGATGATGGCCCTGCCCCTCGCCACCTCGTCCCGGACGAATTCGGGGGTGACGTAATCGGGGATCGAGGCGCCGAAATCCTGGCCGTCGCGAACCTGGGCTTCGGCGCGCTGCTCGCGGCCGAGATTTTCGCGGATCGCGACATATTCCATCTCGGGCGTGACGATCCCCTTCCGGGCATAATGCATCTGCGACACGTTGGCGCCGGGCTTTGCTCGAAGCACCGTCCGGCGGACGTTTGGAAAGGCCTTGACCCCGCCCGACCGGTCCGGCCCGAGCTGGCCGTTATCCTCGGGCCGGACCTCGCGCTGCGAAACCTCCTCGACGTCGCCGCGGCCGCGGATCCAGTCGCGGCGGAGCTCGGGCAGGCCGCCCATGATGTCGATCGCGGCGGCGGGATCGGTATAGGGGCCGGAGCAATCGTAGACCCTGAGCGGCGGCTCGCCGCAGCTCGGCTCGAGAAGGATCTCGCGCATCGCCACGCCGAGCGGGCCGACATGGATCTTGCGGCTGCCGCGAATCGGGCCGGTGGTCACTATCAACTCGGTTCGGGCGGGTGCGTCGGCCATTCTCGTGTCTCCTCAAGCGGGACGGAGAAAGGGCGGAACCCGAACTCCCTCCCTACGCCGGTGTCAGCCGGATCAGGTTCGACGGGTCGCAGCGCTGTCCGCTGCCTCTCAACCGCGTTCGCGCGGTCCCCCGGGGATGAGCGGGGCATAGTCGCTTCACGGATGGTGCGGAAGCAGATTCCGGCCTTGGATGCATCGTCACCCCGGCGAAAGCCGGGGCCTCGGGGACACCCGCCGAGACTTCTCGACCTGGGGTCCCGGCTTTCCCCGGGATGACGGCAAAGGCTTGGACGTGAAAAGGGCGGCCCCGGAAGACCGCCCTTCTACCTCACCCGCCGTGAAAGATCGCTAGCGGCGCTTGTCGCTGTCCTCGAAGCTGTCGCTCCTCGAGCTCTCCTCCTCGGTGTCGCCCGGGGCGTCGCCGCCGAAGCTTCCGAATGCGGAGCGGCCGGCCGTTTCACGAACGCCTTCGTCTAGGTCGGTCATCTCGACGTCGCGATCCTGGACGATTCCGCTCTGCATGTCGGTTTCGGAAACCGGCCCGTCGACCGCCCGAGGCTCGATGTTGACATGCTGGGCGACATAGGATCGCGCCCGAACTCCGCCGCGCTCGGTCTCGCGCCGGCCGAATCGGAGCGCCTCCTCAGGCTCGGTGCGTTCGGTCGCTTGCGGGCCGGAGCCGGAGCCGCCACCGGTCGGCGAATAGGGGCTCCAGCCTTCGCTGCGCCAACCGGTCTCGCGCTCGTCGAGGTCGACGCTGTCGCTCTCGTCGAGGATCCGGATCGCCTCGTCGGCGCGATCCTCGTCGACCCGGGCGCACAGCAGATAGGAACCGCGCCGCAGGCCTTCCTCGTAGCTGTGACTGTCCTCGGGCGGAATGAAGACGGACTTGATCGCGGCCCAAAGCCCCTGCCCTTCGCCGGCCTCGCTTCCGGTTTCGCTCTGGTCGACGATCCGAACGTCGTCGGCGTCGATCCGGGATTGAGTGAGCCGCTCGCGGGCGGCTTCGGCCTGGCTGCGGCTGTCGAACATGGCGGTCACGGTACGCGTCATCTTGCTTGCTCCTCAGTCGATTTCGGCTTGCCGCGCAACACGCTCCCCGAGCGACGGATCCCGAGTTCCGAGCGGTACGTTTCCGTCGATTGCCCGTGTATAACGGTCGGCCTTCCAATGGTCCGGGGGGCGCGGCGTTCCGGTCGAATCCGGCTTGCAGGGCGCATAAGCCATCGAAGCGAGGCCTCGGCGCGCCCAACCGATTTCAGGCCCGGGCCAGCGGCGATGAACATGCGGCGCACTGCCGCGTTGGCCTTGGCGTGCACCTCATCGAAATCCTGATTCCGTTGTCGGACGATGCGGGTAGGCCGTTCGCGGCGGAGCTGCACTCGGCGGTGCGCGGCGAGTTGATCGAGCGTTTCGGCGCAGTCGCCGCCTTCACCCGGAGCCCCGCCGAGGGGCTGTGGGAGGCGGGCGGCGGCGGGCCGCGCCGGGACGAAATCCTTATCTTCGAGGTGATGGCGGACTGGCTCGATCGCGGCTGGTGGCGGAATTACCGGACCGAGCTCGAACGTCGTTTCCGGCAGGACGAAATCGTCGTCCGGGCCCGCGAGGCCGAATTGCTCTAGAGGTGCAAGCTCCCCTAAGGGGGCCTCGACCGCAGGGCGTGAGGAAATCGAATGAGCTCGAAGCCGATCCCCCCGGCGCGACGCAAGGTGCTTCTGCTCGGCTCCTATGCCCCGTCCCTGATCAACTTCCGAGGGCCGCTGATCGCCGCCATGGTGGAGCGCGGGCACGAGGTGTTCGCCGCGGCGCCCGACATCGATCCCAACGTGGCGGCAAAGCTGGTCGCCCTGGGCGCGACTCCGGTGCCGGTCGTACTGGGGCGGACCAGCCTCAACCCGGTCGCCACCTGGCGGAGCGGGCGGGCACTGCGCACCCTGGTGAAGCGGATCGCGCCCGACGTGATGATCGCCTATACGATCAAGCCGGTCGTCCTCGGCGCGGCGGCGGCGCGGGCGGCGCGAATCCCTCTCTTCGCAGCGATGATCACCGGCATGGGCTATGCCTTTCTCGGCGGCCTTCATCCGAAGCGCCTCGCCATCCGGCTCGTCGCCATGCTGATGTACCGCCGGGCCCTGGCGGCGTCCCAGCTCGTCATCTTCCAGAACGAGGACGACCGGAGCGACTTTGTCCGAATGCGCCTTCTGCCGGCCGCCAAGCCGACGCTCGTCGTCAACGGCTCGGGCGTCGACCTCGACCATTTCACGCCGCAGCCGGTGCCTCCGGAAGCCTCCTTCCTGATGATCGCGCGCTATCTTCGCGACAAGGGGATCAGGGAATATGGCGCCGCCGCCGCCCGGCTGAAGGCCGACTTTCCCGGGGTCCCGGTCCGGCTCGCCGGATGGCTGGACGAGGCGCCCGACGCGATCGGCCGGGCGGAGCTGGACTCGATCGTGGCGGGCGGGGTTGAGGATCTGGGCCAGCTGACCGACGTCCGCCCCGCCATCGCTCGGGCGAGCGTCTACGTCCTCCCCTCCTATCGCGAAGGCACTCCGCGCACCGTGCTCGAGGCGATGGCGGCCGGGCGGGCGGTAATCACCACCGACGCCCCCGGCTGCCGCAATACCGTCGCCGACGGGGAGAACGGGCTCCTGGTGCCGGTGGGCGATTCCGAAGCGCTCTACCGGGCGATGCGGAGGTTCGTCGAAGAGCCGGCTCTGGCCCAGAGGATGGGCGAGGCGTCGCTTCGCCTCGTCCGCGAGAAGTTCGACGTCAACAAGGTCAATGCCGCGATATTGGCGGCGGTGGGGCTTTGACCACCCGTCATCCCGGCGAAAGCCGGGACCTCGGGGAAACCCGCCGAGATTACTCGTCCTGGGGTCCCGGCTTTCGCCGGCATGACGGACCTTCCCACGTCAGGTCGGTCAAACCAGTGGCAGCTCCAGCTCCATCGGCCTCGCCGGCCTCCGTTCTTCCTCGCCGAGGCTGGACAGCCCGAGCCCGAGGAGGCGGATGCTCTTTACCGGCGGGAAGACGCCCCGGAGCAGCTGCGCCCCCATCTCCAGGAATTCGGCCTCACCGCTCACCGGGCGATCCAGCGAACGGGACCGGGTGATGATCTGGAAGTCGCCATATTTGACCTTGAGGTTGACGGTCCGGCCGGACAGGCCCTTGGACTGGATGCGCTGCCAGACGTGGCGCCCGATCCGCTCGAGCTCGTCGAGCAAGGCCTGCTCGTCCGCGAGGTCGGTCAGGAAGGTGTCCTCGGCACTGACGGATTTGTAGGGCCGGTCCGCCTTGACCTGCCGGTGGCAGATGCCGCGAGCGAGATCGTGATAATATTGGGCGCTCGATCCGAAATGGGCGGCGAGGAAGTCCAGGCTCCGAGCCTTCAGGTCCGCGCCCGTCTCGATCCCGAGCCGCGCCATCTTCTCGGCGGTCTTGGGGCCGACGCCGTGGAAGCGCTTGACCGGGAGCCCCTCCACGAAGGCCGGTCCGCGGGCGGGGGTGACGACGCACAGGCCGTCGGGCTTGTTCTGGTCCGAAGCGAGCTTGGCCAGGAACTTGTTGTAGCTGACTCCGGCCGAGGCGGTGAGCTTGGTCTCGGCCTCGATCCGGGCCCTGATCTCCCGGGCGATGACGGTGGCGACCCCGATCCCCTTCAGATCCTCGGTGACGTCGAGATAGGCCTCGTCGAGGGAGAGCGGCTCGACGTGCGGCGTATAGTCGAGGAAGATCGCCCGGATCTGCTGCGAGACGGCGCGATAGGCTTCGAAGCGCGGCTTGACGAAGATCAGCTCCGGGCAGCGCCGCCGGGCGGTGACGGCGGGCATGGCCGAGCGGATTCCGAACTTGCGCGCTTCGTAGCTGGCGGCCGCGACCACGCCCCGGACTCCGCCGCCGACGGCCAGCGGCTTGCCCCTGAGCTCGGGATTGTCGCGCTGCTCGACCGACGCATAGAAGGCGTCCATGTCGACATGGATGATCTTGCGGATCGCCCCCTCGGCCAGCGCTTCGTTCACGCCATGTTCCTAGCGTAGGCGACGGGTCCAGAAAAGCGGAAATCGCATGGCCGTCATGCCAGCGAAGGCTGGCATCCCAGCGGGTGAAAGGCGATCGAGGTCTTCACCCCACGGGGCCCCACCCTTCGCTGGGGCGACGGAACCTCTAAAACCTCAGGCTCATTCCCACCGCGGCGACTCGGGTGCCCGAATTGCCGAGCATCTCGCGGGCCGGGTCGAGCCGACGGCGAATCTGCTCTTTTTCGGTCGATCCCAGAACGGAGAAGAGCCCTACCCCAACGGCCAGATTCTCCGCGACCGGGAGGCTTCCGAGCATGCGCGGAGCGGAGGGGTCCTCCACCGGCACCATGTCGCTCGGATCGAGCGCGACATTCTGGGGGACCAGATTGCCGGACCGGCTCTGCGCCGGCGCGGTCACGAAACGTTTCGCCTCGCCGCCCTCCGCCGAGCGATCCAGCGCCGCGGCAGGCGACGCGAGGACCAGCATCATCCCCGTTGCGGCGAGCCCGGCAAATCCTCTCATCGCGGGCTCCATTTTTTTGCTTGCCCCATAAAGCGCGACTATGCCGGGTGGTTCCGGACCTGTCACCATCTTTGATCCTCCCGTCGCGGAGCGGCGGGGAGGGGGACCACACGAAGTGTGGTGGAGGGGTAGATGGCGAAAGCCTGCGCCAATCACCCCTCCACCGCCTTCGGCGGTCCCACTCCCCAACTGCGATGGGGAGGCAAACAGGAAAAAACGTGTCGTTTTGGGCCTTTCGCGACCCTCGGGTCAGGCGGGCATGGCCTCGCGGGCGCTCGGGCGATAAGCAGGCTCGAATGCGCAGGGGCAAAAATTGCGGGCTGCTGATCGCCGGCGGAGGAGTCGCGGGGTGCTTCGCCGCGCTCGCAATGGCGCGGCTGAGGTCCGAGGCCGCGATGGTGCTGGTCGGCGAGGAGGTTCGGTTCGGCGGCGGCAGCTCAATGCTCGTGCTCGACGCCGGGCTGTCGGCGGACGAGCGCGCCCTACTCGGCCCGGGAATCGCGAAGAGCTGGGACTCCTGCTACGTCTCCCTCCCCTCGCGCAGCCGCAAGCTCAAGCTCGCCAGCCATCTCGTGACGACCGAGGCGATCCACGATGCCGTCGCCGACGCCTTGCCCGACCGATGCGCCCGCAACGCCAAGGTGGTGGCGATTCGCGACGACAGCCTGCTCCTTCCGGGCGGGGAATCGATCGCCGGCACCGGTGCAATCGACGCCCGCGGCTGGACCCAGCAGACGACCCTGGAGATCGCCTGGCGTCATCGCACCGCCCGCACTTGCCGTTTCGCCGACCCGCACCGGGTCGACCTTCCGGTTCTGGCCGACCTGACCCTGGAGACCGGCGGCTGCGGCCATTTCGCCTGCCTTCCGATCGACGAGCATATCTTGAGGATCGAGCGGATCGATTATTCCCGTAACCCGGAAGGCGGCGCCGACGGGCCCGACCGGATCGAGGATTATGTCGCCCGCCGGCGCTGGCATGACGGCGAGCCGCGCAAGGCCGAATCCTCGTCGCGCCCGATCGCGCTCGGAGGCGACTTCGCGGCCTTCTGGCGGATCGGCGGCGCGCGCGTGGCGAAGCTGGGCGCGCGGGGGGGCTTCTCCCACCCGTTCACCGGCTCGGCGCTTCCCGACGCGCTTCGAACCGGCCTCGTCCTCGCCCGGCAAAAGGATCTGTCCGGGGCGGCGCTGCACGATGTGTTCGAGGCCGAAGCCGCCGCCTCATGGAAGCGCCGGGAATTCCATCGCGGCGTCAATCGGCTCCTGCTCGACGGGGGCGCACCGGCGCTGGCCGCCTTGTACGACCTCGACTCGGTCCTGCTCGAGCGGTTCTTCGCCGAGTCGCTGGGCCTGTTCGACCGCCGCAAGATCCTGGCGGCGCTGGGCGGTTGAGCGTCCGTCATGGCAGCGAAGGCTGGCATCCCGGCGGGTGAAAATCACCAGCGTTCATTGCCCCCTGGGGCCCCAGCCTTCGCTGGGGCGACGGCTGAGCTTCCAATCCTGTCTGCCCTGTGCTTTAGGGCGCGGCCATGAACGTCCATGAATATCAGGCCAAGGAACTGCTCGCCAAGCAGGGCATTCCCGTTCCCGCCGGCTACGCCTCGCTTTCGGTGGAAGACGCCGCCGCGGCCGCAGCGCAGCTCCCCGGACCCTTGTGGATCGTCAAGGCGCAGATCCATGCCGGCGGCCGGGGCAAGGGCAAGTTCAAGGAGCTCGGCTCCGAAGCCAAGGGCGGGGTCCGGCTGGCGCGCTCGATCGAAGAGGTGCGCTCGAACGCCGCGGAGATGCTCGGCAAGACCCTGGTCACCATCCAGACCGGTGCCGAGGGCAAGCAGGTCAACCGGCTCTACGTCACCGACGGGGTCGACATCGCCCGGGAATATTATCTGGCCCTGCTCGTCGACCGGGGCAGCGGACGGGTGGCGATGGTCGCCTCGACCGAGGGCGGGATGGACATCGAGGCGGTCGCCCACGACACGCCGGAGAAGATCACGACGATCACGATCGATCCCGGCCAGGGTTTCATGCCCCACCATGGCCGTGCGCTCGCATTCGCGCTCGGGCTCGAGGGCGATCTCAACAAGCAGGGGCAGAAGCTCGCCCGGCAGCTTTACGACGCGTTCATCGCGCTCGATTGCGCGATGCTGGAGATCAACCCATTGGTGGCGACGGAAGACGGCAGGATGCTCGTCCTCGACGCCAAGATGAGCTTCGATTCCAACGCCGAGTTCCGCCATCCCGAATATGAGTCGCTCCGCGACGAGACCGAGGAAGATCCGATGGAGGTCGAGGCGTCGAAGTTCGACCTCGCCTACATCAAGCTCGACGGCAATATCGGCTGCATGGTCAACGGCGCCGGCCTCGCCATGGCGACGATGGACATCATCAAGCTCAACGGCGCCGAGCCCGCCAATTTCTGCGACGTCGGCGGCGGCGCCAACAAGGAGAAGGTGACGGCGGCGTTCAAGATCATCCTCTCCGACCCCGCGGTGAAGGGCATACTCGTCAACATCTTCGGCGGGATCATGCGCTGCGACATCATCGCCGACGGGATCATCGCGGCGGCGAAGGAAGTGGATCTGAAAGTGCCGTTGGTGGTCCGGCTGGAAGGGACGAACGTCGAAGAGGGCAAGCGCATCCTCGCCGATTCCGGTCTCGCCATCGTTCCCGCCGACGACCTCGGCGACGCGGCGAGGAAGATCGTCGCGGCGGTGAAGGACCCGGTGGCGGCGTGACGGAATTGTGATAGGATGAAGGCGTGACAGATAACGTCGAAAACCTTCTGCTCGAGCATATGAAGCGGTTCCAAGCGACGCTGGACCGGATCGAGCGCACGCTCGGCGAGCACACGTCACGTCTTGCGAATCTGGAGGGCGGCCAGGCCGTGATCGTCCAGCATCTGGCTCATCTCTCGGCGGCGGACGCGGCGCAGCAACTCTCCTCCGACAACCTTTCCGCCCGCCTCGACCGGATCGAGCGCCGTCTCGAACTCTCGCACTAACCTCAAGGGCAAAGCCGATGAAAATCCTCGTCCCCGTGAAACGGGTGATCGACTATAACGTCAAGCCGCGGGTCAAGGCGGACGGGACGGGCGTCGACCTCGCCAACGTCAAGATGAGCATGAACCCCTTCGACGAGATCGCGGTCGAGGAAGCGATCCGTCTCAAGGAGAAAGGCGTCGCGACCGAAATCGTCGCGGTCTCGATCGGGCCGGCCAAGGCCCAGGAAACGCTTCGAACCGCGCTCGCCATGGGCGCCGACCGGGCGATCCTGGTCACGACGGACGACGAGGTCGAGCCGCTAGCCGTCGCCAAGATCCTCGCCAAGATCGCCGAGGAGGAGCAGCCCGGGATGGTGATCCTCGGCAAGCAGGCGATCGACGACGACAGCAATCAGACCGGCCAGATGCTCGGCGCCCTGCTCGGCTGGGGCCAGGGCACCTTCGCCTCCAAGGTCGAGGTCGACGGCGAGAGCGTCAGCGTCACCCGCGAGGTCGACGGCGGGCTCGAGACCCTTCGCCTCAAGCTGCCGGCGATCGTCACCACCGACCTTCGCCTCAACGAGCCTCGCTACGCCTCGCTTCCCAACATCATGAAGGCCAAGTCGAAGCCGCTCGCCCAGAAGACGCCCGCCGATTACGGCGTCGACACCACGCCGCGGCTGACCACGCTCGGCGTTCGCGAGCCTTCGAAGCGCGAGGCCGGGATCAAGGTGCAATCGGTGGACGAGCTGATCGACCGCCTCCGGACCGTGGGAGTGATTTGATGAAGACGCTCGTTCTCGTCGAGCATGAAGGCGGCC